>Ga0189274_100018_pt1 | contig 316945 bp, 300 predicted proteins | sample N5B1minimetaG_FD_130323 | JGI IMG/M metagenome (GOLD analysis project Ga0189274, IMG submission 130323) | Marine microbial communities from the Costa Rica Dome - N5 B1 mini metaG | ecosystem: Environmental > Aquatic > Marine > Oceanic > Photic zone | place: Costa Rica: the Eastern Pacific... | reverse complement strand
CAATGAGAAAAAAAATTAAAAATAAACGTTAACTTCAGCACCAAAATGAGTCGATCTCGTGCACTTGATTTGCACTGCTCACTTTCATCCGCCGCAGGTGGTATACATTGACCGCCCTATCCAGTACACCGCCAAAAAACCACCGGCCACAAGAAAGGATTGTAAAATATATAGTAGAATGGTTTCCATTACTTTTTCTTTTCAATTAGGTCAATAATCTCTTTTAGCTCGGAAACCGATATCTTTTCTTCTTGTGCAAAATGTGAGACCAAACTCTTAAAAGAGTCGTTATAGTAATCGGCAATTGCGGCATTTACATATTTTTTGCGGTACTGTTCTTTGGTGATCAAAGGGAAATACCGATGGGTGTTACCGAACGCTTCGTGGTCTACGAATCCTTTTTCCTGTAGGTTTCTAACTATGGTGGACAAGGTGTTGTAATGAGGTTTTTCACCTCTAATTTCCTCAAGAATTTCTTTTACAAACGCTTTTTTGAGCTCCCAGAGAATTTTCATGATTTCCTCTTCCTTGTTGGTCAATTTTTGCATAATACTGTATTTGTTGCCCAAACATAATACTAATCTTATAGTTAAGCAACTATTTTTATAGTTTATTAACTAAAAAAGCAGTTTTTATTTTTGTTATAACCTTCTTGGGTGAGTTATTCTTCCATTATATTTGCATGCAAATCATACGTTTTTGGGAAATCTACTTTTTATTGTTTTAGGATTGGTTCTGCTTATAGCAGGTGGAAATTGGTTGTTAAAATCGGCGGTAGCCCTGTCCTTGCGGCTCTATATCCCTAAAATTGTTATTGGTATGACGGTGGTGTCCTTTGCTACCTCTGCCCCAGAGCTTATTGTAAGCATTAAGGCTGCTTTGGATGGGTTTCCGGACCTTTCCCTGGGCAATGTTGTGGGGTCCAATATCGCAAATCTGGGACTGGTTTTGGCCATTACCGTAATAATGGGAAGTATAGATGTGCGTAAAAGTTTTTACACTACCGATTGGCCGGTAATGATCGTTGCTTCGTTGTTGTTTTGTGGCTTTATTTATTTTGATGGGGTTCTGGAACAATATGAAGGGATCATAATGGTATCCTTGCTATTTGTGTTCCTTGTTTACTTGCTGAGGTTTCAAAAAACAGCGGTGGTGGACGAAATGCCGGAGGACGATGTTCCTTTGCCATTGTATAAAATAGTCCTGTTTCTGGGAATAGGGGGAACTGCACTTTGGGGAGGTTCCGAGCTGCTTATTGATGGTGCAGTGGGTCTGGCATCCTCCTTTGGAGTAAGTGATCGTGTAATTGGGATAACCATAGTGTCCGTAGGAACCAGTATTCCGGAGTTGGCAGCATCGGTAATCGCGGTGATCAAACAGGAAAAAGCGATTTCTTTAGGGAATTTGATCGGTTCCAATATTTTTAATCTGCTCGCGGTATTGGGAATAACTTCGATAATTACCCCGATAACCGTAATGGACGAGGGGTTGTTGTCCAGCGATATCTTTTGGATGCTTGGGATATCTTTTCTTATTTTTCCATTGGTGTTTTTTCCAAAAGGATTACGGTTGGGCTGGAGAGATGGTTTAATTCTTTTAACCTTCTATGTGGTATTTATATATATGACCATAAAATAAAAACCGCCCCAAATGTGGGACGGTTTTCATATATAATCAACAACTAATTAATATGTGTACTTATATATCCGCGGATTTAACCGTTTTAATAATTCTGGCAGCTACCTTATAAGGGTCGGCATTGGAAGCTGGTCTTCTGTCTTCCAACCATCCTTTCCAGCCCTTTTCCACGGTCATAATCGGAATCCTGATAGAGGCACCTCTATCGGAAACACCGTAGCTAAAGTCCTTAATGGAAGCTGTTTCGTGCTGTCCGGTCAATCTTTCATCGTTAAATTCGCCATAAACTGCAATATGCTCTTTGGTAACCGGGCGGAAAGCTTCACATACTTTTTCATATGTTTCTTTAGATCCACAGGTTCTCAACAACGTATTGGAGAAGTTGGCGTGCATACCGGAACCGTTCCAATCCCCTTTGATCGGTTTTGGGTGGTACTCAATATAGTATCCGTAACTTTCTGTCAATCTCTGTAATAGGTAACGTGCGACCCAAATCTCGTCTCCGGCCTTTTTGGCGCCTTTGGCGAACAATTGGAACTCCCACTGCCCGGCAGCAACCTCTTGGTTAATACCTTCGAACTGAAGACCAGCATCCAAACAAAGGTCGGCGTGTTCCTCAACAAGATCCCTGCCCCAAGTATTTTTACCACCTACGGAACAATAGTATAATCCTTGTGGACCCGGATAACCGCCAACGGGGAAGCCTAACGGCAGCTGGGTGGCCGTATCCATTATAAAGTACTCTTGTTCAAAACCAAACCAGAAATCGTGATCGGCATCGTCTATGGTCGCCCTCGAATTACTGGCATGAGGCGTTCCATCCGGATTTAAAACCTCTGTCATTACCAAAAAACCATTTCTTCTGGCTGGATCTGGATAAATGGCAACGGGTTTCAATAAACAGTCGGAATTACCACCTTCTGCCTGTTTTGTGGATGAACCGTCAAAAGACCACATGGGGCAATCTTCTAGTTTGCCGCTGAAGTTTTCTTCTATTCTGGTCTTACTTCTGATGTTGGCTGTTGGGTCATATCCATCCAACCATAGATACTCTAATTTAGATTTGCTCATAATTCCGGTAGTTAATCGTTTTATATTTTATGATTCACAAAAATAATTGTTTCGATGGAATATCTGTATTTTAAGGGGGTAAAATCACAAATTTTCGTTTAATGTTTAAAATACCCCTTTTAAAGGTGGGGTCAAATATCAAAAAAGTAATTTTTTGATTATTAATTATTAAATTCTTAATTGTAGATTTGAAAATTAAAAATACTTCAATATGCCGCAAACAAGATTTCAAGCACTGACCGAAAGCCGCAATCGAACATATACCAATATCAACGAAACGGGCAAAAGGTCCGAACTCTTTGGGAAAAATGTTTTCAATGAAGAGAAAATGCTTCAGTTTTTAACTGCAGAAGCATTGGATAACGTAAAATCCGCAATATTTCAAGGAACCAAAATCGATCGTAAAATCGCCAATCAGGTAGCGGAGGGGATGAAAGCGTGGGCACTATCGGTCGGAGCGACCCATTATACCCATTGGTTTCAACCGCTCACAGGTTCTACAGCTGAAAAACAGGATGCATTTTTTGATCTGCTTCCAGATGGTAGGGCCATGGAGAAGTTTGGAGGGGCCCAGTTGGTGCAGCAAGAACCGGATGCATCAAGTTTTCCCAGTGGCGGTATCCGAAATACGTTCGAAGCCCGAGGATATACGGCTTGGGACCCAACATCTCCTGCATTTATTTATAAGACCACTCTTTGTATACCTACCATATTCGTGGCGTATACCGGCGAGGCGTTGGATAATAAAGCGCCATTACTGCGGGCGTTGAGCGCTGTGGATGAAGCGGCGACCTCCGTAGCACAGTATTTTGATAAAAATGTTAGAAAAGTACATGCTACCTTGGGTTGGGAACAAGAGTATTTTTTAATCGATAAATCTTTGGCCAAATCCAGGATAGACCTTTCGGTCACCGGACGAACTTTAGTGGGGAGTTTTTCTGCCAAAGGACAACAGTTGGACGATCATTATTTTGGGGTGATTCCTGCCCGGGCTTTGGCATTTATGAGCGAACTCGAAAAAGAATGCACCAAATTGGGAATCCCCGTCAAAACCCGTCATAATGAGGTGGCGCCGAACCAATTTGAATTGGCCTCGGTTTTTGAAGAAGCCAATCTTTCCGTAGACCATAATCTATTACTAATGGATGTTATGGAGGAAATTGCCGATAAATTCAATTTCACCGTGCTCTTCCACGAAAAACCATTTGCGGGAATAAATGGGTCCGGAAAACACAACAACTGGTCCTTGGCCACCGATACGGGAGTAAACCTGTTGAGTCCTGGAACCACACCAATGAAAAACCTTCAATTCCTTACATTTTTTGTAAACACCATTAAGGCGGTGGATGCCTATGAGGAATTGTTGAGGTCTTCCATTGCATCTGCGAGCAATGATCATAGGTTGGGGGCTAACGAAGCGCCTCCACCAATAATTTCCATATTTATAGGTAAACAATTGAGCGATGTGCTCGACGAACTCGAAGGGGTTTCCAAGGGAAAGCTGTCTCCTAAAGAAAAAACCGAGCTCAAACTTAATGTGGTAGGTAAAATACCAGAGATACTGCTGGACAATACGGATAGGAACCGAACTTCTCCGTTTGCCTTTACTGGGAACAAATTTGAAATGAGGGGGGTTGGGGCCAAAACCAACTGCGCCAAGCCCATGACCTTGCTCAACACTATTGTGGCCAAGCAACTTACAGATTTTAAAAAAGAGGTCGATACCCTGATCGACAAGAAAAACCTGAAAAAGGACGAGGCGGTCTTTAACGTATTGCGAGAATATATCAAAACCTCCAAGCGTATCCGTTTCGAAGGAGATGGATATGGACTGGAGTGGCAAGAAGAGGCACGCAGGCGCAAATTGAGCATCAACAAAAATACTCCCGAAGCACTACAGGTAATTACTTCCAAAGAAAGTATTTCGCTGTTCAAACAGATGAAAGTACTGAGCGAAGTGGAGCTTAAAGCACATAAGGAAGTAGAGTTGGGTGCCTATATTTTCCATATCCAGATAGAGGGAAGGGTATTGGGAGAAATGGTGTACAACCATATTATTCCTGCAGCCGTAAAATACCAAAATGTGTTGTTAAAGAACATTCGAGGGTTAAAAGAAGTATATGGGGCGGCACACAAAAAAGTCGCAGAAAGCCAATTGAATATTTTGGAACAGGTCGGAGAACACATCCTTAGTATAAAAAAACTTACCGACGAGATGGCGGATGCACGCAAACGTGCCAATGGCATGTCCATGGCGGATAGAAAGGCCAAGGCGTATTGCGATAATGTGAGGCCATATTTTGAAAAGATCCGGGAGCATTCCGATAAATTGGAAAAATTGATTGCCGACGAGTTTTGGCCTTTGACCAAGTATCGGGAAATATTGTTCTCCAAGTAGTTTGGTGCCAAAGAGGAAAAGATGGAAAGCATGTCAATAGTTTGATGGCTTTCCGTTATTTTTGCGCAAAGTATTCATATGTCATCCGATACCAGTAAAAGATATGCACAACGAGGAGTTTCCGCCTCCAAAGAAGACGTGCACAACGCCATCAAAAATATAGACAAAGGACTTTTTCCCAAGGCATTTTGTAAAATAGTGCCCGATTATCTCACCGGGAGCCACGAACATTGTTTGGTAATGCATGCCGACGGTGCTGGGACAAAATCCTCTTTGGCATATATGTACTGGAAGGAAACCGGGGATATTTCGGTTTGGAAAGGTATAGCCCAAGACGCCCTAATTATGAACGTGGACGATCTTATTTGTGTAGGCGCTACCGATAATATAATGCTGTCATCCACCATTGGGCGAAACAAGAACTTGATTCCTGGCGAGGTGATTTCTGCCATCATCAATGGTACGGAGGAACTTATTTCAGATTTGGGCAAACACGGGATTACCATACGTTCCACCGGAGGTGAGACCGCGGATGTCGGTGACCTGGTTCGTACCATTATCGTAGACTCCACGGTAACGGCTCGTATGGAACGTAAAAACGTTATAGACAATGCCAATATAAAGGCGGGGGATGTGATTGTCGGTTTGGCATCGTTCGGAAAAGCGTCTTACGAAACCGAGTACAATGGGGGAATGGGCAGTAACGGGCTGACATCGGCCAGGCATGATGTGTTCTCCAAGTATCTTGCGGATAAATACCCTGAAAGTTTTGATGCTTCAGTGCCTGAAGAATTGGTGTATTCCGGGAATACAGGTTTAACGGACGCTGTATCCGATTCACCGCTTGATGCTGGTAAATTGGTTTTGTCGCCAACCAGAACCTATGCACCGATCATTAAAAAAATATTGGACAAATACACCTCACAACAAATTCATGGTATGGTGCACTGTAGTGGAGGTGCTCAGACCAAAATTCTTCATTTTGTGGAGAATCTCCATATAGTAAAGGATAATATGTTTTCCATTCCACCTTTGTTTAAATTGATCCAGGAACAATCCGGAACCGATTGGAAAGAAATGTACCAGGTTTTTAACTGTGGACATCGAATGGAGTTGTATGTGGATGAAGGAGTGGCGGAAGATATTGTGTCCATTTCCAATAGTTTTGATGTGGATGCTCAGATAATTGGGCGCGTGGAAGCATCCGACACTAAAAAATTGACCATTCAGAGTCCCTACGGGAAGTTTGAATATTAGCATACGATTTGCTCGGAAATAGCGTTTGAGTATATAAACCTCACGCTATGGAAAGAAAAGAGTTTTTGAAAAGTTTGGGAGCGGGTGCCGCTTTTGCCCTAACCTTCCCATGTCTGCACGGTTGCTCCAGTGATGAAGTGGACGGTAATTTGGTAGAAGAACCTACCGGAGTCGATTTTATTATCGACCTTAATTCTGCCGAAGCAGCCAATCTCTCCGAGAATGGCGGGTTTATTTTAAAGAATTTGGTCGTAGTTGCTAGGAACTTGCAAGGAGAATATGTGGCGGCCAGCCAAGTTTGCAGTCATCAATCCTATGATCAAGTGCGGTTTGTGGATCAAAATGGAGGAATTTTCTATTGCGATGTGCATGGTTCCCGTTTTGATCAGGATGGGACACCTCTGAACCAAGTGGATAATACGGCGGCAAAGGCGCTCAAGGTCTATAATACCGAACTCGACGGCACTGCGCTTAGGGTGTTCGAATAGTTTTTGAAACCCAAATTTTATGAAAAATATAATCTACATTTTGCTCTTTGTCTGGGGAGGCATGCTCCATGCACAACAATGGCACGAAAACTACGATGAAGCCCTGGCCCAAGCAGCGGGTGAGGACAAGCCCATTATTTTGGTGTTTTCTGGATCGGATTGGTGCGCACCCTGCATCAGGCTGAAGAAACATATTTTTGATAGCGATACATTTAAGACGTTTGCTGCCGAACATTACGTGTTATATAATGCCGATTTTCCCAGAAAAAAGAAAAATCAACTGCCGCAAGATAAACTCAACCGGAACAAATCCTTGGCAGAAAATTATAACCCAAAGGGTTATTTTCCGTTAGTGGTGGTTCTGGATAAAAATGAAAATGTTTTGGGTACCACAGGTTTTGTGGCCCGTACCAAACCCGAAAAATATATTAAGACGATCAACAAGTTCCTAAAATGAGAATTTTTACGGCCCTTTTTTGCATTTTCTTCTCCTTGCTTACCTATGGGCAGGCAAGGCAAAATTTGGTTACCGTAAAAAAGACCCTCAAATTGATGGGAACCCGTTTCGAGATTACCGTGGTGGCACCAAACGAGGAGATAGGCTACATCAACATTCATGAAGCCGTTTCGGAAATAGAACGGATAGAGAAAATTATTTCATCATGGGACAAAGACTCCCAAACCTCTTTAATCAATAAGAATGCAGGTATAAAACCGGTAAAGGTAGGCAAGGAGTTGTTCGATATTATTGAGAGGTCCATTAAAATATCGGAACTTACGGATGGTGCCTTCGACATCACCTATGCTTCTATGGACCATATTTGGAAATTTGATGGAACAATGGATAAAGCCCCGACCGAAGCGGAAATCAAAAAGTCGGTATCTAAGATCGGGTATAAAAAAATAGTGCTGGACGCTGAAAACAGAACCGTCTATTTGCCAGTTAAAGGTATGCGAATCGGTTTTGGCGCAATCGGTAAGGGGTACGCTGCGGACAAGGCCAAGGAACTTTTGGTCTCCAAAGATGTCAAAGGAGGTATAATCAACGCATCCGGAGATCTTACAACCTGGGGTACCAAGGTAACCGGAGAAAAATGGTTGGTGGGCATAGCCAATCCCTTGAGCAAGGACAGGGTTTTTAGTTGGTTGCCCGTTGTGGAATCGTCTGTGGCCACCTCCGGAAATTACGAAAAATACATAGTGTTGAACGGTGAAAAATACTCTCACATCATCGACCCACGAACGGGATACCCCACAAGAGGAATCAATAGCGTATCCATTTTTGCCAAACAGGCCGAATTGTGCGATGCACTTGCAACCGCAGTGTTTATTTTGGGAAGGGACGTAGGGCTCCATATGATCAACCAGATAGATGGGGTGGAAGCCGTTGTTGTGGATGGTGAGAACAAAGTTCATAGGAGTTCCGGTATTGTGTTCGATACGAATTAGTACATTTGAAGTATGGTTAAAACCTTAGCTTTCGTATTACTTTTGATCTTGGCAAGTTCATGCGTAACCGTTCGTGAATATGAAAAGGCATACCTGAACGATGAGGATATGCAATTAAGTGCCAGGCCCAGCGAACGTTTTGAGAATAATTTTCAAGTGTACCGAGAAGCATCTTCTGGTGCCAACGGCGGAAAAACCGGAGGTGGCTGTGGTTGTAATTGATAACATTACTCGTTTTTTGATATAAAGCCAATGTACTTCCAAGCTCAAAACGTAAAGCATTCCATTTTCCTTCTATCATTTTTGATGGTGTCCATAATGTGGTCGCAACAAAGCGATACGTCCTATAAAAAAAGAGTATTGGAAGCCAGTGAGGTGGATATTCTCTTCAGTTATTATGATCAAGATGGGCAAAATGCAGCTGTAACCGGAGGGGAAGGTACCGAGGAATTAACGGATGCAACATCGAGTATAGTGCTTCGCATGCCCATGAACGAAGATGATATTTTGACTGTGGATGTGGGGCTTTCCGCTTACACCTCTGCATCATCGAGTAATGTAAACCCTTTGGATGGCGGACTGCTTGTGAGCCCGTTCGATGCCTCATCGGGTGAATCCCGTAAAGATGTCCTGGTTTACATTAACCCTAGTTATCAGCATAGCTCCGAGGATCGGAATTCCATTTGGAGCGTTAATGGGTACGTATCGTCGGAATATGATTATTTTTCCATAGGATTTGGAGGCAGTTTTACCAAGTTGTTCAATGAGAGAAATACCGAAGTGACCTTGAGTGCCAATGTGTTCTTGGACAAATGGAACTCGCAATATCCGATTGAGCTTCGTGAAGGTTTTTTTGATGATCGAATTTCTGGTAATGGAACATACAGCCCTATATTTTCCGAGTTTGAAGATGAAAACAGAAATTCCTATTCAATTTCCCTTGGGTTTTCCCAGATTTTGAGCCGAAAACTACAAGGAGCTTTGTTTATGGACCTGGTTTCGCAGAATGGATTGTTGAGTACCCCTTTCCAGCGTGTATATTTTTCTGATTTCGAAGATTTTTATATCGATGACTTCCAATTGGCGGATAATGTAGAACAGCTGCCCGATAGCCGTTTTAAGATTCCTGTGGGGGGACGGTTAAATTATTATTTGAACGATTTGATCGTTTTGCGATCTTACTATCGATTCTATTGGGACAATTGGGGAATACGTTCGCATACGGCCAGTTTGGAAGTGCCGATTAAACTCACCGATAAGTTTACTTTATATCCCACTTACCGCTACTATACCCAAACGGCAGCGGATTATTTTTATGCCAAGGAGCAAGCCCTTTCTACTTTTGTACATTATACATCGGATTACGACCTGTCCAAATACAATGCCCATCAATATGGGGTTGGAGTGCGGTACAAGGACATTTTTACAAGTGCCCGCGTTTTTAATTTTGGTCTAAAAGCCATTGACCTTCGGTTTGGTCAATACGAACGTAGTGATGGCTTAAATGCATTCATTATTACCTTGGGAACTACTTTTGTTGGTAACTGACACCTTTTGTTGGGAAAATAATCCGACTAAAAAATCGTAAATTCGCAATTCCTATACGAGGATCTATTTATGCTAGACAAACTCAACATTGTAAAACAACGTTTTGATGAGGTTTCGGACCTGATCATACAACCAGATATTATTGCGGACCAAAAAAGGTACGTTAAGCTCAATAAAGAGTACAAGGACCTTAAAGTGCTAAGCGATAAACGCGACGAGTATATTACCCTTGCCAACAATATCCAAGAAGCCGAGGAGATAATCGCCGATGGCAGTGATGCAGAAATGGTGGAAATGGCCAAAATGCAGTTGGACGAGGCCAAAGGCGCATTGCCCAAGTTGGAAGAGGAAATCAAGTATTTGTTGATTCCAAAGGACCCTGAGGACGAGAAGAACGTGGTGATGGAAATTCGGGCCGGAACCGGAGGCGACGAGGCGAGTATTTTTGCAGGAGACCTCTTTCGGATGTACACTAAATATTGCGAATCCAAAGGTTGGAAGACCAATGTTATCGATTTGAGCGAGGGGACCAGTGGCGGATTCAAGGAAATCCATTTTGAAGTTAACGGGGAAGATGTGTATGGAACGCTAAAGTTCGAAGCTGGCGTGCACCGTGTACAACGTGTGCCACAGACGGAAACCCAAGGTCGTGTGCACACCAGTGCCGCAACCGTAATGGTAATTCCCGAAGCAGAGGAGTTTGATGTGCAGATAGACCCAAAAGATGTACGTATCGATTACTTCTGTTCCTCTGGACCAGGTGGGCAATCCGTGAACACTACCTATTCTGCAGTGCGGTTGACCCACGTTCCAACAGGTATCGTGGCACAATGTCAAGACGAAAAATCGCAGCACAAAAACAAGGATAAGGCTTTTAAGGTACTTCGTGCACGTTTGTACGATATGGAATTGGCCAAAAAGCAGGCAGAAGATGCCGCTAAACGTAATTCACAGGTAAGTAGTGGCGACCGCTCGGCGAAAATTCGCACCTATAATTATCCCCAAGGGAGGGTTACCGATCACAGGATCGGATTAACATTATATGACCTTCAAAATATTATGAATGGTGATATACAAAAAATAATTGACGAGCTTATGTTGGTAGAGAACACCGAAAAACTCAAGGAAGCTTCAGAGATATTTTAATAAAATTTTTAATCCAAATTCTGTATCGGAGACAACCCACCAGCATGAAGATAGAGGACTTAATCTCACAAATTCGTCAAAAAAAATCATTTCTATGTGTTGGTCTTGATACCGACCTGGATAAAATTCCAAGGCATCTTTTGGAAGAAGAAGATCCCATTTTTGCTTTCAACAAGGCAATAATCGATGCTACGCACCCATATTGTGTGGCATACAAGCCCAATATTGCTTTTTATGAAGCCTATGGGCTGAATGGTTGGAGGTCTTTGGAACGGACCATGGTATATTTGAACGAAAAGCATCCGGAAATATTTACGATTGCAGATGCCAAACGCGGCGATATCGGAAATACATCTACCCGTTATGCGAAAGCATTCTTTGAAACCATGAATTTTGATTCGATTACCATTGCACCGTATATGGGAAAGGATTCGGTAGAGCCTTTTCTGAAATTTAAGGATAGGCATACCATATTATTGGCGCTCACTTCCAATCAGGGTGCTTTTGATTTTCAGACCAAAAATGTGTCCGGTAGGGAATTGTACAAAGAAGTATTGTCCGTTTCCAAGACCTATAAAGGAGCAGAAAGGTTGATGTATGTTGTGGGTGCTACAAAAGCCACATATTTGGCCGATGTTCGAAAGCTTGTTCCAGAAAGCTTTTTATTGGTACCAGGTGTAGGAGCGCAAGGCGGAAGCTTGCAAGAGGTTTGCAAGTATGGAATTACCAAGGACGTGGGCTTATTGGTGAATTCTTCCCGTGGAATTATCTATGCTTCGGCAGAGACTGATTTTGCCGAAAGTGCAGGAAAAAAGGCACAGCAAATCCAAGAGGAAATGGAAATAGAGCTAGCTAAGATCAATTAAGTGGAATTGCCTACAAGCTTTCCAATACCTTTTTAATGCTTTGAGCCTTGTTTCTGAAAAAATCACCCAATTGGGAATCCTTTCCAGAAACACTGGCGGCCTTTTCTATAAAATTATTGTGCATTACTTCCAAAACCGATGCAGCCTGGCTTAGACCTGTGATAGGGGTTACCGTTCCAACTTTGCAATACTGATTATTCATAGCGATTCAGATTTGTTACTTACAAAGATACGTTCAAAACAGCTTTTTGGACTATGGTGAAAAGGGGTACACGTCTAAAAATCAGGTAATTTATCTAAAATTTAACGTATCTTAATTAAAGCGGCGCTTTTGCTTACATTGGGTTGGAATAAAATTAACGTACCTTTAATAGAACTCGATTTTTCCTTGATGCGAAAAACATTTTTTATTTTTATCGTTTTAATTCAGGTGAAGCTGTTTGCCCAAGTAGCAAATAACTGTAATTGTTGTACCCAGAACCATAGTGCTTTCGATTTTTGGGTCGGGGAATGGAATGTGATCAATTCCATAAATGGAACACTTGCAGGAACCAGTATAATAGAGAAGGTGGAAGATGGTTGTGCGATACGGGAATATTGGACCAGCGAACAAGCGGGGTATACCGGGACCAGTTTTAACTTCTTCAATACAACCACTGGTCAATGGGAGCAGTTGTGGATAGACAATGCAGGGGCTGTTTTAAAATTAAAGGGTGGACGAACGGGTAATCGAATGATTCTAATTTCCGACCCATTTAAGGGTGCGGATGGCAAAACTTACATAAACCAAATTACATGGACCAATAATACGAACGGAACGGTACGGCAACTCTGGGAGGTACTCCGGGATGGTCAGGTAAGTTCGGTTGCTTTTGATGGCATATATACCAAAGTAGAAAAAACAAAAAACCGGTGAACTTCACCGGTTTTTAAACTAACTAACTCAAAAAAATGCTAACTCAGATAACTGATACAAAATTCCATTTTAACCTTCAGGTGTAGGTTAATTTAACTTTAGGAATTTGTTATAATTAAACTCAATTATTGAAATTAGAACGTATTCTTTTTAAAGTTATTATATTTTTTTCAAAAAATTATGATTTATCTTGAAGAGCGAACACTTTTTTTAACAAATCTGTTGTTCTGGACGAAACTTTTGTCCTAATTTCCTTTTCTTCTATCGATATCATGGTGTACACACCTTCCAGAGCTTCATTTGTGGTGTAATCCGTTAAATCTGGATTTACATCGTTTGTCAAGGGCAGATTATTGTATTTGGTAATAATGTTGCTCCAAATTTGGTCTGCACCAACTTTTTTAAATGAGTTTTTAATAATGGGATTGAATTTGTTGTATAGCTGGGTCTTTGTGGCTTGCTGTAAATATTGTGTGGCAGCATTATCATTACCTAAAAGAATTTGTTTGGCATCATTGAAGGTGATTCCCTTAACAGCATCAACAAAAATGGGTGTTGCCTCGCTAACGGCATCTTCTGCCGCCCGGTTGATTATTTTTAATCCTTCGTCCGCTAGACTGGACAATCCTATGTCGCGAAGGGTCTTATCTACTTTTTGCAACTCTTCGGGCAAAAGGATCTTAACCAGTTCGTTGCGGAAAAAGCCGTTTTCCAACGCTAGTTTGTTCACTTGTTTATCGATTCCCATATTAAGGGCCTCTCGTAATCCTTGGGCAATTTGTTCGTTTCCGATTCCGGTTGTTCCTTGTGGCAATTGGTTTACGACTTGCTGGAGTTCTGCACACCCAGCCAGTTGCAATACCAAAAAACAGAGCAGTAATTTTTTCATTTCGATGATTTTAATTGACCTAATTTAATTCTAATATCTGTTGATTTGCAGTGCTTTATCCATTTTGGATAAAATTCTGAATTGTAGTTTGCTAACGAAAATAGAAACGGACTTAGTATAATTCTAAAACCAAACCTGATTTTGCCCTAATTTCCAAGCTTTTTCCGATTTCGTATGTTTTTCCTGAAATAACTTCCCTGGCCGTTTTGCTTCCCAGTAGTCCTTCTGAAAACCTATCCAGTTCTATGGTCTGTATTTTGGTGGAATTGTTCAGTACCACCATAACGGTTTCTTTGGGATGACCGGGCAAATATCTAAAGTATACATAAACATTGTCCACTGGTGAATAATGGAGTGTTTTTCCAAAGTGGATCGATCTTTTGCCTTTTCTCCAGTTCAATAATTTCTTGGTAAAATCGAAATATTCGTTTTGCAATGCTGTTCTGCCGTGTACTGTAAAGGCATTTTGTACATCATCGGGCCATCCTCCGGGAAAATCCCGTCGAATATCTCCATCACCTTCACTTTTACTGCCCATCATTCCAATTTCATCCCCATAATAGATTTGGGGAATACCACGAAGGGTCAATATTAAAGTAAGGGCCATCTTGTATTTATCCACATCTCCATTCAATTCCTCGTTAATCCGGTTTACATCGTGGTTCCCCATTTTAATTAGAAGATTATTGATGTTGGGGTAAAGGAAATCCTTGGTTAGGTGGTCATATACCCGAAATACCCCGTTTCCCCAATTTTGTTCGTCCTCATTAAAAACCTGGGATAGGATGTCGTGAAGGGGGAAATCCATTACAGTGGGCAAATTGGAATTAAATCCTTGTATTGCACCAATTTTACTGTCTTTTTGCCAATAGGCAATATGTGCGGTATCGTGCATAAAAATTTCTCCCATAATATTAAAATTGGGGTACTCCTCCATAACCCGGGTCACCCAATCGGTAATGCCTTGCTTGTCGTTATAGGGATAAGTGTCCACGCGAAGCCCATCCAAATCCCCATGCTCGATCCACCATATAGCGTTTTGAACAAGATAAGTGATCAACATGGGATTGCTTTCGTTCATGTCCGGCATGGTATAATCAAACCAACCATCCATGTTTCCTTTTGCATCAATTTTAGAAGCATAGGGGTCAAACTGGGTGGTCTGTATATAATTACTTCGTTTAAATCCATTTTCCCCACCTTTCCAGTAATGGATCCAATCATCAGAAGGTAAATCTTGGATCAACCAATGGCTCAGTCCCCAGTGGTTAGGTACAAAATCCATAATATGTTTCATGTTTCTCTTGTGCAATTCAGCAGAGAGTTTTGCGAAATCTTGGTTGGTACCGTAACGGGGGTCGATGGTGTACAGGTCGCTACTGGCATATCCATGATAGGAGTAAACTTTTTCGTTATCCAGGGTAAGGGGAGTGCTCCAGATAGCGGTTGCTCCCAAATTGTGGATGTAGTCCAAATGATCTATTATTCCCTTTATATCGCCGCCGTGTCTGCCTCCTTTGTGGCTTCTATCGGCTTTTTCAATAGTGTTTGATGTGCTATCGTTGGAAGGGTCGCCATTGGCAAATCTGTCCGGCATTAAAAGATAGATGACATCAGAGGAATCGAAGCCTTTTCTGTTTTCTGAATTCTCTTTTCGAGACTTGAATTGGTAGGGGTGCGATTCTACAGTTCTACGTCCTTTTTTAAAAGATAATGTAGCTGTTCCCGGCGATATGGCTTTTGTGTCGATGGTGATAAAAAGATAATTGGGATTTTCAACCTTTACCACTTTTTTGATTTTTATATCATCGGAAAATACGGGTTCTAGATTATTGATGTTTTTACCGTACACCAATAACTCCAATTCGGTATGTTTCATGCCCGTCCACCAGTAGGGGGGCTCTATACGTTCTATTTGACCGATTACAGCGTTGCAAAAAGCCAAATACAACACAATCATCCACTTTTTCATGAGTTTTGTTTTGATCCGAAGTTAGATTGTATGTAAATATGTGTTTACCCCAGTTTTACAGATTCACCATTGACCAATATTTCCAGGGTTTCTCCCGAATCTATATCGAATGTGGTGCCATCTTGTGATACGGTTACTTTTAAAATTCTTTCCCTAAAGTTGATCTTAAAGGAATATTTCTCCCATTGTTTTGGAATTTTGGGTGCAAAAGAAAGTTTTCCATTTTTTATGCGCATCCCACCAAAACCTTCTACAATGCTCATCCAAGTACCGGCCATGGAGGTAATATGCAAACCTTCTTCAACTTCTTTATTGTAATCGTCCAAATCTAAGCGAGAGGTTCTCAAATAAAAGGTGTAAGCTTGGTCCATGCGGTCCAATTTAGCTGCCTGTACCGAGTGTACGCAAGGCGATAGGGAAGATTCATGGACCGTATATGGTTCATAGAAATCAAAATGTTTTTCCAGCTCGGCATCGGTAAAGTGGTCCTCAAAAAAATAGAAACCTTGTAGTGTATCCGCCTGTTTAATGTAGGGCGATCTTAGAATACGGTCCCAACTCCAATGTTGATTGATAGGACGTTCTTTTTTGTTCAGATCCTCTACGGGTACCAAATCCTTATCCAAAAATCCATCTTGTTGCAAATAGACGCCGTGTTGCTCGGAATAAGGGAGGTACATTTGGTCGGCCACTTTTTTCCACAACCCTGTTTCATCGTTGGTCAACTTGGTTTTGTCCAAAATCCTTTTATAGTCGCTCGTGTAGTTTTGTTGTACATGATCCAACTGTTCCAAGGCATACTCCAAACACCATTTGGCAATGTAGTTGGTGTACCAGTTGTTGTTTACATTGTTTTCGTATTCGTTAGGCCCGGTTACCCCGAGCATTACGTATTTGTTACGATTGGTGGACCAGTTGACCCTTTGTTGCCAAAAACGGGCAATACCGATCAATACTTCCAACCCCATTTCTGGAATATAGGTATGGTCTTGAGTGTAACGGGTGTAGTTAAAAATGGCAAATGCAATAGCGCCGTTTCTGTGGATTTCTTCAAAAGTAATTTCCCATTCATTATGGCATTCTTCACCGTTCATGGTAACCATGGGGTAAAGTGCGGCACCGTTTTTAAAACCCAGCTTTTCCGCGTTTTCGATGGCCCTTTCCAAATGGTTGTAACGATATTTCAATAGTTTTCGCGCTACATCTTGGTTTTTGGTCGCCATGTAGAACGGTATGCAGTAAGCTTCGGTGTCCCAGTAGGTACTCCCTCCATATTTTTCTCCAGTGAATCCTTTGGGACCAATGTTTAATCGAGAATCTGTGCCCGTATAGGTTTGGTTCAATTGGAAGATGTTAAAACGTATGCCCTGCTGTGCCTTCACATCGCCTTCGATGTGGATATCGCTCATTTCCCAAACGCTCGCCCAGGCTTTTTTTTGTTCGTCCAAGAGCGCATCAAACCCTAAGGAAAAAACTTGGTCCAATAGGGTGTTGGATACTTTTTTTAATTGATCTGCTTCGTGGTTTCTGTCTACAGTGTAGCCTCCAAATTTTATTAAAGCGACCTGTTCGCCCTTTTTTACTTTTTGAGAGAATTCAAATCCGACGGACAATTCACTTTCATTGATCGAATCGGGTGCTTCCTTGGTAGTATTGCCATACACCATTTTTGCCTGCATAAAAGTGCAGACCTTAAAGTTGGTTTTCATGGTGTGGGATTCGATGAATGCCCTGTTCTTTTCCGAGCTAATTTTGGTAGTGTTCCAAAACTTGTCGTCCCAGTTACTATCTTCGTTGGTTATACCTGCATCGAGATAGGGTTTTAAAACAACTTCGGCATCCGTATTGATGGGTTTGATCTCAAATTTAATGGCGCCAACTTCATCCTGTACTAAACTTAAAAAACGGGTGGCAATCACTTCGATTTCCACATTGTTTGGGGTGGTCGCGACAAAATTTCGTCGGTACCATCCTTCTTTCATGTTGAGCTCTCGTTTAAAATTTTTGATATGGGAGCACGTGGCCAAATCCAAAGGTATTCCATCGATTTCCACATCGATACCGATCCAATTGGGTGCGTTCAATACCTTGGCGAAATATTCCGGATAGCCATTTTTCCACCAACCAACACGGGTTTTATCGGGATAATATACCCCGGCAATATAACTACCCTGAAAAGTGGGCCCAGAATAGGTCTCTTCAAAATTTGCGCGTTGCCCCATGGCACCATTTCCTATACTAAAAAGGCTTTCGGAAGATTTAACGCGATCCTTGTCGAATCCTTCTTCAATTATGCTCCATGCATTTGGTTGTATATAATCTTGATTCATTTTTGCGGTTGATTGATGTTTATAGTATTTTGAATATTAAGTGTTCTTTATCTGAGTGTTAGCTCGATCGGGAATATAGGAAAATCAATTATAACTCTAGTGCTTTATCGTCCGTATCATCTACTTTTAAAACAAGTAATGCAGCGATCAGAAAAGCAACACCACTTGTTACCAATGCATAAATGGGCTGGCCATTATAAAAGTACTTTACAATGGGGCCGCCGATCAATGCATTTATAATTTGTGGTATCACAATAAAAAAATTGAAAATGCCCATATATACGCCCATTTTTTGCGGGGGAATGGCCCCGGCCAATATTGCATAGGGCATGGCCAAAATACTGGCCCAAGCAATTCCAATACCGAACATGGACAAAATGAGCCAATTTTCGTTGGGCATAATATAAATGGATAAAAACCCGAGCGCACCAATGATCAAGGAAATGCTATGGGTTTTTTTACGTCCTACCTTTTTGGCAATAGCCGGTAGAAAAAAGGCAAAAATTGCTGAGACCCCATTATATACTCCGAATAAAATGCCGACCCAATCCCCGGCATTTTGATATGCAGAACTTTGGCTATTGTTGGGGTCCAAACCATAGATATGTTCGGCGATGGCCGGTGTGGCGAACACCCAAAGCCCAAACAAGCCGAACCACGAAAAGAACTGCACCCAGCTCAATTGCCGCATGGTAACGGGCATTTTTGCAAAATCAGAAAAAATATCCAACAGACTGCTCTTTTCGTCAATGGTCTCTTTGGTGTTTTCTTGTTTGTTCAGCAGGGCCATTTCAGCTGGTGTATATTCCTTTGTGGTGAATACGGTTATGGCAACACTGGTAACAAGTACCAAGGCACCTATTACGAAGGAAATCAATAAATTCAATGGGACTTCCCCTGCAGTTGCAGTGTTGCTTATACCGACCCAGTTGGTCAGAACATAGGGCAACCAAGAACCTATTACTGCACCAATCCCGATCAAAACTGTTTGGACACTATAGCCCAGGGTGCGCTGATCGGAGGGTAACATATCCGCAATCAACGCCCTAAAAGGCTCCATTGCAATATTGAATGATGCATCCATGATCATAAGCATACCTGCTCCGACCCAAAGCGATGGCATAATGGCCGTAAACATATCTGCGTTGGGCATTAGCACAAGCCCCAACGAAGCCAACAATGCACCTGTTAGAAAGTAGGGGCGGCGACGCCCAAGTCGTGTCCAAGTCTGATCGCTATAATGACCGACAATGGGTTGTACTATTAATCCTGTAAGTGGGGCAACGATCCAGAACCAGGAAAGTTCGTGCACATCGGCACCAAAACTTTGGAGTATTCTACTGGCGTTGGCATTTTGAAGGGCAAATCCCATTTGTATTCCTAGAAATCCAAAACTTAGGTTCCAGATTTCCCAGAAGCTTAATCGACGCTTTTGAAACATTGTAGTTGATATTTATTTCAAAGTTGGAACAGTTCGTCTGACCAACCAATATTTACCGGGAAGTAAAATTTAAGCGTTGACTGGGGTCAAAGGTACGCTTTTTTTAATTATTACAAGTTGTGCAACCTTTTTATAGGTCCTTAATTTAGCGTCGAGTCCCGAAGAACAAGGTCGGTATGAACTATATGTGTGGTGTATTGTGGTTCTTGATGGTCTTCTTCCATTTTTTCCAGTCTATTGATTAGGGTCTCTGCAGCAAGCCTGCCCATTTGAATACCGTGTTGACTAATCGTGGTCAGGTGCGGTCTGGAACATTTGGATAAAATTCCATCCGAAAAACCGATGACCGAAATCTGTTCCGGTATCTCAATGCCTCTGGCCCGAGCTACATTCAACGCAGTGATTGCATAAATTTCGTTCACACCGAAAATGCCGTCAATATCTGGGTGGTTTTCGAATACTTTATGAATTCTATCTTCCAATATCTTCTGGTCATCGTCGGAATCACCGACTTCTCCGATCCTAATGATCAAATCCTTATTGTAGGGAATATTGTTGGCAGAAAGGGCATCTTTATATCCCTCGGTCCTCAAGCGGCCAATGTCCAAATAATCCTTGGTGGTAAGCAATAAAATTTTTCTCCGGCCTTCATTTATCAGTTTTTGAACGGCCGTTCGCCCCGCTTCACGGTCGTTTATAATTATTTTATCGCTGGGAATTTCGTCCACTACACGGTCGAACATCACTACCGGAATGTTTCTGTTGATGGTTTCTTGAAGGTGATGGAAATCTTTTTTTAATAAGGTCTCTTTGGATAGTGATATTATAAAGCCATCGATACTGCCATCCACCAACATTTCCATATTTATGACTTCTTTGTCAAATGCCTCGTTGGTTACCCCGATGATAACGTTGTACTCTTTTGAGTTGGCCACCTCTTCAATACCAGAAATTACCTTGGCAAAAAAGTGATGTACGATTTCTGGGATAATAACACCAATGGTCTTGGTTTTTTTGTTTTTGAGGCTCAGCGCAATACTATTGGGTCGATAATTGTAGAATTTGGCAAAGGCCTGTACTTTTTCCCGGTTCTCCTTGCTTATGTCCTTATTGTTCTTGAGTGCCTTGGATACCGTTGAAATGGAAAGTCCCAATTCCGCGGCAATCTTTTTAAGCGTCATTTTAGGTTTCATTCTACATGATCTTTCATTGAATCCGGTAATCTGATTCAATTTTCTACCAAAGATAAGGGGAATGGGAATCGTTAGGTAATTTTTTGTCAACCAGAAAACGTTGTAAGTGTCAAAACCTGATAATTGTCAAAAAAATGAGGTTGGTAATTACATATTTTCGCCTACGGGAAGTAAAATTTAGCATAATCGTAAAATTAACTTTAACTAACATCAATATGAGAATTAAACGGATGTACCTTTTATGGTGCATGTTTCTGATTCCTTTTGTACAATATGCCCAAATTACGGTGCAAGGAACGGTAACAGACGCAGCCCAGGTGCCATTGCCTGGAGTTAGTATCATCATTAAGGGAACAAGTCAGGGAACAGCAACTGACTTTGACGGGAATTATTTGCTGCAGGCCAATATGGGCGATACACTTGTGTTCTCCTATATTGGTTTTCAGCCAAAAGAAATGGTGGTTTCGGGTAACGAACTGAATGTAACCCTAAATGAAGATACCACTTTATTGGACGAGGTTGTGGTAATCGGGTACGGTACCACGACGGTAGAGGATGCTACAGGATCGGTAGCCTCGGTAACTTCGGAGGACTTTAACAAGGGGGCCATTGTATCCACGGATCAACTCCTTACGGGTAAAACTGCCGGTGTGAGGATCACAAGCAGTGGTGGACAACCCGATGCCGCACCGAATATCCGAATTCGCGGTGGATCTTCATTGACCGCAAACAACAACCCTTTGATCGTAATCGATGGAATTCCGGTGGACAATACGAACCCAGCCGGGGTAAGCAATCCACTAACATTGATCAATCCAAACGATGTGGAGAGTTTTTCCATATTAAAGGATGCTTCGGCGACCGCTATTTATGGTTCCAGGGCATCTAACGGGGTTATCATTATCACTACCAAAAAGGGATTGACCGGGGAATTTAAATTCAATTTCTCTACAAATACTACCATAAGCAAGGTGGGTAAGGAAATCGATATGATGAATTCGAGATCGTTTACTAGATTTATTCAAGAGTATCATCCGGATTTCACCAATTTTCTTGGGGTGGATGATCCATCTACCGAAGCGGTTGACGATTTGAGCACCGAAAACATCGAAGGAAGGATACTTGCGGATACAGACTGGCAAGATGCCATTTATAGAACAGCAATTTCCTTTGATCATAATTTTAGTGCCAGGGGAAGTATTTTTAAATCCGTTCCCATTAGATTGTCATTGGGTTATACGGAAAATCAAGGCTTGGTGAAAACAAGTGATTACGAAAGGATTACGAGCTCCGTAAAGGTAACACCACGAATTTTTGACGATCATTTGAAAGTGGATTTCAACGCCAAGGGCATAATCTCCAAAAAGAATTCCATCGATGAAGGTGGTGCTTTGGGAGGAGCCGTTAACATGGATCCCACAAAACCTATTTTTGATGACTCACCCGACAATCGATTTGGTGGATATTACCAAAATACTGTTCTAGATGGGGATTTTGTTAGTTTGGACGGACAGTGGAACCCTGTTGCCATATTAATGCAGCGTTATCGACCAGAACGGGTCAATAGAATCTTGGCCAATATGGAATTGGATTATAAAATGCATTTTATGCCAGAACTGAGAGCCGTTGCCAATTTGGGTATTGAGGCTTCAAAAGCAAAAATCAAGGAGGTCTACACCGATAATTCACTGGCGACCTACAAACAAGATGATACCGCAACAGAAATAGCTAACAATTATCGATTTAACCCGGGGGTTAATTATAGGGAAAATCAAGATATTGTGAACCGTACCCTGGAGGCCTATCTGGCCTACGATAAGGAATTGGGGGGCGCTATCACAAATTTTGATGTACAGGCCGGTTACTCGTATCAAAATTTTAAGAACGATGGTAACAAAGAGGAGTACAATTACGATACCTCCACCGGTGAGCGTTTTCTAGTGTTCGATCCGCAAAACCCAACCAACAGATATTACAACGAACTCAACTTGCAATCGTTTTTTGGTCGTGGAAACATTAATTTTTACGATAAATATTTGCTTACACTGTCTTTCCGAGCAGATGCATCCTCGCTATTTGCCAAGGAAAATCGATGGGGATATTTCCCTGCAGCCGCATTGGCTTGGAAAGTTTACGAAGAAGATTTTATGGAAAGTGTGGATTTCGTGAACAATCTTAAATTAAGATTGGGTTGGGGTAGAACTGGGCAACAGGACATTACCGGGGCAGTTGGTTTTTACCCATCACTTCCACTTTTTGAACCAGGGTCGGTAACCAGCCAATACCTTCAAGGATATGCGCTTTACTCGGCAAAACCATTTAACTCCGATCTAACTTGGGAGAAAGCGGAGACCTATAATGCGGGAATCGATTTTGGATTGTTCAACAACAATGTTTTGAGTGGTTCTTTTGATGTGTACTACCGAACCACCAAGGATTTGTTGGCAACGGTTCCTGTAGCTCCAGGACAGGCACTTACCTCTTCTTTTGTAAAAAATGTTGGTGAAACCGAGAGCAAGGGTTTTGAACTTAATTTCAATGTAAAAGCTCTTCAGAACAATGATATGTCGCTGGAATTTTACGGAAATACCTCTTACAGTCGTGCGGAAGTAACCGACTTGGAAGATGTGACCCGTATTACAGCAAGTGAATCAGGACTGCCTACAGGTACGGGAGTAAACCTGGCATACCATGCAGTTGGCTTCCAACCCTATTCAGCATGGGTCTTCCGACAATTGTACGACGAAGCTGGCAATCCAATACATGGTGCATTTGCCGATTTTAATGGTGACGGTACGGTAGATAACGACGACAGATATTATCGTTCTTTGCGCCCAAATTGGACATTTGGTTTCGGTTTTAGCTTTAACTACGGCAAGTTTGACCTGAGCTCAAGTTTTAGAGGGCAATTTGGTGGACAGGTCTATAATTCCCGAAGGCTTACATCGGGCTGGGTGGACAATGCAATCCCCAATAATTCCAATAGTCTATCCAATGTGCTCGATTTTTATGGCGGTGCAGCAAATACAAACTTTGTAAATGTACAGGGAAATGTGCCATTCTCCGATTACTTTTTGGAAGATGCAACTTTTCTAAGGTGTGAGAACATAGTGTTGGGCTACCGTTTGGACGATGCACTGCCAAACGTTTCCATGCGATTTTATGGAGCCTTGAACAATCCGTTCATTATTACCAAATATGATGGACAGGATCCTGAAAACTTCAATGCAATAGACAATAATTTCTACCCAAGGCCTCGGTCTTTTACAGTTGGGGTAAATGTGGACTTTTAAGATATAGCTGACATGAAAAAATTAAAATCAATAATATTTCTAGTAATTCCCTTGACCTTTATGATCCAAGGGTGTACCAAAGACCTGGATACCGAACCAGAAGTAGAGCTCACTTTGGATGAGCTACTCCAGGAAGATCCGGATGCCGTTAGCGGTATTCTGTCCAGACTGTATGCTTCATTTGCTCTTTCTGGCCCAGATGGACCAGGTAGTTCCGACATTGATGATGATGCCGGGGAATCCCCATTCTTGAGAGGAATTGTCAATCTTCAGGATTTTACCGCAGATGGCATGAAAAACCGATGGGGGGACGATGGTTTGGACCAATTGACCACCACTTCCGACTGGGACGAGAACAATAAATTTTTCCGTTACCTCTACAACCGTATTTACTACACCATCCCACAAGCAAATAACCTGCTTTTGGTATTAAGTGCCGTAGATTTCGAAAACAAAGGAGAGATCGAGGGAGAAGTTCGGTTTATTAGAGCTTTGGCCTACTACTACCTAATAGATTGTTTTGGTAAAGGTGTGCTGGCAACAGAGGAAAATTACGGTACATCCGATCCACTACCGGAGGTAGACCGTTTGGAATTGTTTTCCTATGTAGAGAACGAACTCTTGGCGGCCGTGGACTTATTGCCGGATACAAACGAGTATGGTAGGGCCAATAAAAGTGTGGCCCGAATGCTTTTGGCAAAACTATATATGAACGCCGAGGTGTATACAGGAACTGCAATGTACAATGAGGCATTGCCGATTATATCACAAGTGATCAACGAAGGTGGTTACTCCTTGGACGAAAACTTTGTGAGCGTCTTCTCAGGAGATAATAACTTATCATCGGAAATTATTTTTCCATTGATTGCAGATGCCGATATAAGCCAAAGCTATGGGAATACCACATATATAGTAAATGGTAACCTTAGTACAGAGACCATGACCCTTAGCGATTTTGGCGCAGAAGAAGGCTGGAGTGGGCACAGGGCGACCAAAGCATGGTACGGTCTCTTTAACGATGGCGATTTGGAAAACAGCACGGATGATCGGGCATCTCTTTTCTGGACAGAAGGCCATAATTATGAAATGACGGACTATAAGGCATGGACCGATGGGTACCCGTCCATAAAGTTTAGAAATACATTTTACTACAGCGACTCCAATCCAACAAGTTTTTCCAGTACCGATTTCCCCTTGTTCCGTTTGGCAGATGCCTACTTAATGTACGCCGAGCTGGCGGTGCGCGGAGCAACCGGTGCCGATATGGCGACCGCGGTGGGCTACGTAAATGCTGTTAGAAACCGCTCTAATGCAAGCTCCATAGGTCAATCGGCCCTTACATTGGATTTTATTTTGGATGAAAGGGCAAGGGAACTCAATCTCGAAGGACATCGCAGAAGTGATCTAATTCGGTTTGGTAAGTTTACGGGCAATAGTTACGTGTGGCCATGGAAAGGAAATACATTGAATGGAACTTCCATTCCAGAAACCTACAAACTTTTCCCAATTCCATTGACTGCATTGGAAGCCAACCCAAATCTGACTCAAAATCCTGGATACTAATAAAAACCATTCTCATGAAAAACATAAAATTATTTATAGCACAAATTTTGGGGGTTGTAACGGCCCTAGCCCTATTTACCGGGTGTGAAAACGATGATCACGTGCCAGAATTCACATTGCAGACAGCATCGGAAAATGTTGCATTCCAAAATGAATTTTTGGTCGAATATCTTCTTTCGGACGAGACACCGGATAACATAGCCGAACGATTTGTATGGAATCCAGTGGATTTTGGAGTGCCAACAGAAATCTCCTATAGGTTGGAAGGCTCTATCTCGGAGAATTTTGATGCAGACGGAGCATACCAGTTCGATTCGGGAACACTGACGACCACCAATGCAAGTGTTACCGTAAACCAGTTGCTGTCCATGGCGGAAGGTCTTGGATTGGACGACGACCCATCTACCACTGACGAAGAAGGAGAACCAAACAATTCGGGAACTGTTTACTTTAAAGTAACCGCATTTGTAGGAAGTGGAGAAGGAACAGACGCAGTTTCAACGGAATCCGATATGGAAGCATTGACCATAACAATGGTCGAAAAATCATCAGAAGGAGGTGCAGGAATTGAAATATCCAGTTGGGGAGTGGTAGGCTCCGGATATAACGATTGGGGAGCATTCGAAGATGCCCCTTTCTACACTACTTCAACCGACGGAGTGTATGTTGCCTACGTAAATCTGTTGGATGGTGAAATAAAATTCCGTGAGAACAACGATTGGGCCAATGATTTTGGCGACACCGATGCAGACGGAACTTTGGATGCAGGTGGCGATAATATTGCGGTAACTGCCGGTGATTACAAAATAACCATGAACCTTAACGATAACACCTATGCCATAGAAGAGTTTTCCTGGGGTGTAGTTGGATCGGGCTACAACGATTGGGGTGGCGCTGGGCCAGATGCCAAATTCTTCTACGATTATACAACGGATACTTTTAAAGTGGGTGTAGAATTGATCGATGGCGAGATCAAGTTTAGAATGAACAATGAATGGACAACCGATTTTGGGGATACCGGAGTAGATGGAATTTTGGATGCAGGTGGCGATAACCTAGCTGTAACTGCAGGGTATTACATGATTACTTTGGATTTCAATGCAGGGACCTATACCATGGAAGAAGCTAGTTTATGGGGTATTGTTGGTAGTGGGTATAACGATTGGGGAGCAACCAATGATTATATGCTCACCGAAGTGAACCCCGGTATTTGGGTGGCCGAAAATGTGGAATTGATCGACGGGGAAATCAAATTTAGGATAAATGAAGCATGGGATACCGATTTCGGTGATACCGGTGCAGATGGAACCTTGGATGCAGGTGGCGATAATATTGCCGTAACGGCAGGTACTTATCTGGTTACCATGGATCTGTCCAATGAGGGCGCACCTGTTTATTCCTTGATTGCAAGGTAGGCAACAGACCCTTTTAAATAATTAAAGATAAAGGGGAATGGCATACTGCTGTTTCCCTTTTTTTCTAAATAGCCACTATGAAAAAACTTATACTTTTAGGGTTTTTGCTATCCATCACAACGTTCTGGGCCCAAGTTACCATTGAGCCTTTTCCTTTTGCGGTGGATCAGCAAATAACCATAACCGTAGATCTTAACAGCAATGCGACCGACTGCAATGGACTTGCCGATCCGAACAAAGTATATCTTCATTCCGGTATAGGGAAGAACATTGACCCATGGGCAACAGTTGTTGGAAATTGGGGGCAAGATGACGGTGTTGGAGAAATGTCCGATAACGGTAATGGAACATGGAGCATCACATTTGTTCCAGAAGATTACTATGGATTAACCCCTGAGCAAGCTGACAATGCAACCCGAATGGGAATGGTTTTCCGGAATGCACTGGGCAGTCAAGAGCTTAAGGCCAATGGCTGCAACGATTTCTTTTTTGATGTTGGCAGCTTTCAAATGGAACTGACCAATCCTACCACAAGTCTAACCGTGTTAAATCCGGGTGAGAATTTGGTAATTTCAGCCACAAGTTCCGTAGAGGCAGAATTCACATTGACCATCAACGGAAACATAACCGATTCCTTTAATGGCGTGGAATACAATTTTGATCATACCAATATCACCGAAAATTCACAGTATGTTTTAGAAGCCGAAAGCGAAGGCGAAACGCGTACGGAAAATTTTATGGTCGTGGTTAATATTGAAGAACAAGCAGTGCCCAACGGTATGCAGGACGGCATCAACTTTGATCCCAATGACGATACTTCGGCAACACTCGTTTTATATGCTCCGGGGAAAGAGGTGGTGCATGTGGTCGGAGATTTCAATAATTGGACACCCAATGATGCATATTTACTGAAAAAGGATAGCGATCAAGATCGATTCTGGATCGAGTTGACCGGATTGACTCCTCAATTTGATCATATGTATCAATACTTGGTAGATGGGGAGATTACAATTGCAGACCCTTACTCCACCCTTATTTTGGATGAGAACAACGATTCCTATATCGATAATATTACCTATCCGGATTTACCTGCCTACCCTTCCGGTCAAACAGAACACGCTGTAACTGTACTAAAAACAGGTCAGCCTACATTTAATTGGCAAAATGATGGAGTGGAACTACCCAGTAAAACGGATTTGGTGGTTTATGAGCTGCTGATAAGGGATTTTGATCAACTGCACAGCTTTGATGCCGTACGGAATAGGTTGGATTATCTTCAAGGACTGGGTGTAAACGCCATTGAGCTGATGCCTGTTTCCGAATTCGATGGCAACGAGAGTTGGGGGTACAATCCATCATTCCATATGGCGTTGGACAAATATTATGGAACGGCCAATGCTTTTAAACAATTGGTCGATGAATGCCATGGAAGGGGTATGGCGGTAATCGTGGATGTGGTTTTTAACCATGCATCCGGGCAAAACCCGTTTTACCGACTTTGGAACACCGATAACGGAGGCTATGGGGGTTCCGCCGCAGGGGACAATCCGTTCTTTAATGAGGAGGCAACACATGCTTACAGTGTTTTTAACGATTTTGACCACGGTCAACAAGCAACCAAGGACTACGTAAAACGTGTATCCCAATACTGGATATCGGAGTATAATTTGGACGGTTTTCGGTGGGACCTGACCAAGGGTTTTACCCAGAATTGCTCAGCATCCGACGAAGTTTGTACAGGAGCTTATCAAGCGGATAGGGTTGCCGTACTCAAGGAATATGCAGATTATCAATGGGAAATCAAAGAGGATTTTTTGGTCATTTTTGAACATTTGGGAACAAATGAAGAAGAGACCGAGTGGGCAGAATATCGCTTGGAAGAAGGTAAAGGTATTATGCTGTGGAGCAATCTAAATGTTTCCTACAGCGAAGCTTCGATGGGTTGGAACAATAATTCCGACTTCTCTTGGGTGTCCTATTTAAATCGCAACTGGAGCGCGCCATCCAATATTTCGTACATGGAAAGTCATGATGAAGAACGCATGATGTACCGTAACCTGAATTTTGGAAACGCATCCGGAGACTACAATATACAGCAAATATCCACGGGCTTGGACCGTTTGGAGCTGGCGGGAGCTTTTTTCTTTACTGTCCCCGGACCAAAAATGATTTGGCAATTCGGTGAGTTGGGATACGATTATTCCATCGATTATAACGGAAGAACTGGGAACAAGCCCATTTTGTGGGAGTATTTTAATGACCCGGATAGAAAGAATGTTTACGATACATGGTCCAAGTTAAACTTGTTGGCAGTAGAGGAGCCCATATTTGAAACTATGGATTTTGCCTTGGATGTGGACAATGAATCCGGATTAAAAACGATTCATTTAACCAATGCCTCAGCCGGTGAGGGCGAGATCGGGTATGTGGTCATTGTAGGGAATTTTGATGTGCAGGAACAAGTATTAGATCCCAAATTTCAAGAAACAGGAGTTTGGTACGAGTTTTTGGAGAATAACCTAAAGCACGTTGTGGTAAATGTAAACGAACCAATGGTTCTGGCACCAGGGGAGTATCGTATTTTTGGAAATAACCCAAGTGGGCTTTTTCCGAACGACAACCCTCCCGATGCAGATTCCGATGGGGTATTGGATGCGAACGACCTTTGCCCGAATACAACATTGGGAGCTGTTGTGAATGTGGACGGCTGCGAGGTTTTTTCTCTCCCAGAGGACAATTTCACAGTTCTGACGCAAAGCGAAACCTGTCGTGGCAGTGATAATGGAAGCATATCCGTATCTGCTTTGCAAACACTTGCCTATACAGCTACATTGTCCGGGAACAGTGAGGCCACCATCAATTTTGAAAACGAAGTCGATTTTGAGAATTTATCCGCAGGTAACTATCAACTGTGCATTACTGTTGCAGGCCAATCTGATTACCAGCAATGCTACACCTTGACAGTCACAGAACCACAATCCTTGGAAGTATATTCAAGTTTGAACAAGAACGATAATATACTTTCCTTGGAATTAAAAGGCGCCGATTTTTACAACATACAAATCAATGATGAAGTCCATCTTACCACGCAGGAATCATTTAAACTTAAATTGAGTCAATCGGTAAACAAATTAAAGGTCCTTACAAATAAAGATTGTCAGGGATTGTTTGAGGAAACCTTTATCCTAACAGATAAGGCCATGGCCTATCCCAACCCAATGGTAGATGCAAACTCGGTATCTGTAGATTTGGGCTTTGATACGAATGAAAAATTGAATGTTCAGGTATTCGATCTCAATGGGAAATTACATCTATCCAGAACAATGGAAACCAATTTTGGTAAACTGGATATCGATCTCTCCGGATATGCCAATGGGATGTACCTTATTAAAGTGGCTGGCAAGGAAACTACACACGAATTTAAAATTATAAAACAATGAAAATAGTTTATAAATACTTTCTGTTTACTATGGTACTGTCACTGTTTTCGTGTGGAGGTAGTGGAGATGACCCAGCGCCCGATCCAGACCCGGATGTGCCGGCACCTAAGGCGGCCACATTGGTTTTTCCTGATAATAATGAAGAATGTACCGAAGGTGTTTTGGTTTCGGATACGGAAAGCCTGGTCACTTTTGAGTGGACTGCAGCTGAAAATACCGATACCTATATGTTAATACTGACCAATCTTGAGTCTGGTGAAGAACGTTCATCCATTACAACCGATAGTGAACTTGAGGTAACTCTGGAGAGGGGTACCGCATATTCATGGTATATAATTTCAAGGGCCAATGGCACCAATGAAACAGCTTTAAGTACTACATGGCGTTTTTACAATGCCGGTGTACCGGTTGTCAATCATGCTCCATTTCCGCCCTATGAACCTTTTCCGCAAATGGGACTTGCCGTTAACGCTGGGAACATTACCTTAATATGGAATAGCGCCGATCTGGATGGAGATGTACTGACCTTTACACTGTATTTGGATACCATTAGTCCGCCGACCACGATTTTGGGAGAAACGGATTCCAATAGTTTCAATGCTACATTAGATTCCAATACCATTTATTATTGGCAAGTGGTTGCCGCGGATGGGGCAGGAAACAATACCCGGTCAGAAATTTTTGAGTTCAGGACCAAACCGTAAACGGTTTGCTGAGTTATCGGGTTTTGTTGATAGGGCAGTCTAACAGGTATATAAATATGATCCTGATTTAAATTCAGAATATTAGTGGATTCGCCTTAAATGGTCGTGAGAATCCGAAAAACCGACGATGATCATAGGTGCAGATTGATGAAAACAAGCTTATGGGACAGCTCGTATTTTAATCTCAGATGTTAGGAAAAGATAACAGTTTTATTATTGTACACCATAGTTTTTCGGGCAACATGAAGTTGAACTGCACGCGATAGTACAATGCGCTCCAAGTCTCTTCCCTTGGCAATAAAATCTTTAACCGAGTGGGTATGGGAAACTGTGGTCACATCTTGTTCAATAATGGGTCCGGCATCCAGATCTTCTGTAACATAATGACTCGTGGCCCCAATAATTTTTACACCTCGGTTAAAAGCCGCATGGTACGGCTTTGCCCCCGCAAAAGCTGGTAAAAAGGAATGGTGAATGTTAATGATTCGTTGTGGAAAAACATTGATCACCTTTGGGGATACAATTTGCATATATCTTGCCAGCACAATAAAATCTACATCAAACTTTTTCAAAAGATCAAGTTGTTTGTCCTCGGCTTCTGCTTTGTTTTCCTTGGTCAAGGGAATATGGAAATAGGGTATGTTGAATTGTTCCGCGACGTATTCCAAATCTTTATGGTTGCTCAGTATAAAAGGAATTTCGACCGATAGCTCGCCCGAATTATATCGGCTCAATAGATCATATAAACAATGATTGTACTTGGAAACGAACACAGCCATTTTTGGTTGATGGCCATCAGTATAAGCATCCCATTCCATATTGAAGCCATGGGCGACTTCCTTTTCAAAATCATGTTTAAAATGGTCCAAGGAGACCGTTTTTTCGAACTCGCTTTGTAAGCGCATAAAAAATACCCCAGCCTGTTTGTCCACATGCTGGTCCAAGTAAACAACATTGCCTTTTTGTTTATGGATAAAAGTGGTTACGGATCTAATAATCCCCGATTGGTCAGGGCAATTAATGAGAACGGTAAGTTTCATGCGGTATAATTAAGTGGGTAAAATTATGATATTCAGAATAGCAAGCCCAGACTTACAATATTTTTTGTATAATCTTAATCAAAATCAATTTTCAATTGCATTTTCCGTAAATTGCAGAGCAAATTTTCAGCTTTTATTACAGATGGAACAAATTGAACCTTATAAACCCAAACATAAAATCAGAATTGTAACGGCAGCTTCCTTGTTCGATGGCCATGATGCGGCCATAAATATAATGAGGCGAATTATCCAGGCTACAGGAGTGGAGGTAATTCATTTGGGACACGATAGGAGTGTGGCCGAGGTGGTAGATTGCGCCATTCAAGAGGATGCCAACGCCATTGCGATGACCTCTTACCAAGGAGGGCACAACGAATATTTTAGGTATATGTTCGATTTGTTGAAGGAAAGAGGTGCTGGACATATCAAAATTTTTGGCGGCGGTGGCGGTGTAATCTTGCCCGATGAAATAAAAGAACTGATGGAATACGGGATCGAACGTATCTACTCTCCGGATGACGGACGTGAACTCGGACTTCAGGGCATGATCAACGATTTGATTCAAAGATGTGATACAGCAGTCCCCGATATGCCTCTCTCCAAAGGAGAGTCCTTGGAAAACAAATTGGCAGAAAAGGATTCAAATACATTGGCCCGTTTAATTTCTTTGGCAGAAAATCGTCATGAAGAATTCGAAAAATTTGAAGCTATTATTGCCAAGGAAAAAGGAAACGTTCCGGTTTTGGGAATTACGGGTACAGGAGGAGCTGGTAAATCCAGCCTGGTGGATGAACTCGTGCGCCGATTTTTAATGGATTTCCCCGATAAACACATTGGGCTTATTTCCGTAGATCCATCTAAGCGAAAAACCGGGGGTGCGCTTTTGGGGGACAGGATCCGTATGAACGCTATCAACAACGAAAGGGTTTATATGAGGTCTTTGGCCACTCGGCAATCCAATTTGGCCTTGTCCAAATACGTAGCGGAAGCTGTTGATGTGCTCAAGGCGGCAAAATATGACCTAATTGTGTTGGAGACCTCTGGGATAGGTCAGTCGGACACCGAAATATTGGAACATAGCGATGTCTCCCTTTATGTGATGACCCCGGAATTTGGAGCCGCCACACAATTGGAGAAAATAGATATGCTGGATTTTGCGGATATCGTGGCCATAAATAAGTTTGATAAAAGGGGAGCCCTCGATGCTATCCGCGATGTAAAAAAGCAATACGCCCGCAACCACGGACTGTGGCATGCCAATGAAGATGAACTTCCTATTTTTGGAACCATTGCTTCGCAGTTCAATGATCCTGGGATGAACAGCTTGTATAAAATGGTGATGGATACACTGCAAGAAAAAGCAGATTCCAACCTAAAATCTCAGATGGAGATCACACAAGAAATGGCCGAAAAAATCTATGTGATCCCACCGGCACGTACCCGATATTTATCTGAAATTGCCGAGAACAATAGGAGTTATGATGAAAAGGCCAAGTACGAAGCCAAGATAGCCCAAAAACTCTATGGGGTCTTTTTGACCATCACATCGACCTTGGAAATAGATCAAGAACGTGCCGAAGAAATGTTTTTAGATAAATCCGGGCTGAACGAAGATGAAATTCGGTCGAACATCAAAAATGAAGCTTCTGGCGAATTGGTCGAGCTGCTGATCAAAGAGTTTGATCGTATAAAAATGCACTTGAATCCCTTGCATTGGGATGCCATTATAAGATGGAGAGAAAAAGTAGAACGCTATAAATCCGAAGTTTACTCATTTAAAGTAAGGGATAAAGAAGTAAAAATAAAAACCCATACCGAGTCACTATCCCATAGTCAGATTCCAAAAGTAGCTCTGCCCAAATACAAGGCTTGGGGCGATATTTTACAATGGATTTTACAAGAAAACGTACCCGGTGAGTTTCCGTACACAGCTGGTTTGTACCCGTTTAAAAGAGAAGGGGAGGATCCAACAAGAATGTTTGCCGGTGAAGGTGGACCCGAACGGACCAATCGTCGCTTTCATTATGTGAGCATGGATATGCCCGCAAAACGGTTGTCCACCGCCTTTGATTCCGTTACCCTGTACGGTAATGACCCCGATCACAGACCCGATATTTATGGCAAAATAGGCAATGCCGGTGTTTCCATTTGTTGTTTGGACGATGCCAAAAAACTGTATTCCGGCTTTGACCTGAGTAGTCCAATGACCTCGGTGAGCATGACCATTAATGGTCCCGCCCCTATGCTTTTGGCATTTTTTATGAATGCCGCCATAGATCAAAACTGTGAGAAGTACATCAAGGAAAATAACTTGGAGCAAGAAGTGAAGAACAAACTGCAATCCATATTCAAGGCCAAGGGTGTAGAACAGCCCCAATATTATGGCGATTTGCCCGAGGGAAATAATGGATTGGGGTTAATGCTTTTGGGGGTAACCGGAGACCAGGTGCTCCCGAAAGCGGTATATGAAGCTATTAAACAAAAAACTTTGAACCAGGTTAGGGGTACGGTACAAGCAGATATCTTAAAAGAAGATCAAGCGCAGAACACCTGTATTTTTTCAACCGAATTTGCATTGCGCTTAATGGGCGATGTGCAGGAGTATTTTATTGAGCAGCAAGTCCGAAATTTTTATTCGGTTTCCATTTCGGGATACCATATTGCGGAGGCAGGTGCCAATCCTATCACCCAATTGGCATTTACTCTTTCCAATGGTTTTACTTATGTGGAATACTACCTGAGCCGTGGAATGGATATCAATAAATTTGGACCAAACCTTTCATTTTTCTTTTCCAACGGGGTGGACCCGGAATATGCCGTAATCGGAAGGGTGGCAAGACGTATTTGGTCCAAGGCATTAAAGGAAAAATATGGGGCCGATCCAAGGGCACAAATGCTTAAATATCATATTCAGACTTCGGGAAGGAGCTTGCACGCCCAAGAAATCGATTTCAACGATATCCGTACCACCCTCCAAGCTTTGTATGCCATTTACGATAATTGTAACTCACTGCATACCAACGCGTATGATGAGGCCATTACCACACCTACCGAAGAGTCTGTGCGCAGGGCCATGGCCATTCAATTGATCATTAATAAGGAATTGGGCCTCGCAAAAAATGAAAACCCAATTCAAGGCTCTTTTATAATTGAAGAATTAACCGACTTGGTGGAAGAGGCAGTTTTAATGGAATTTGACAGGATTACGGAGCGGGGCGGCGTTCTGGGAGCTATGGAAACCATGTACCAACGCTCAAAAATTCAGGAAGAGAGCTTGCATTACGAGACCTTGAAGCACTCCGGCGAATACCCTATAATCGGAGTAAATACCTTTTTGAGTTCCAAGGGTTCCCCTACCATTTTGCCTGCCGAGGTTATCCGAGCTACCGAAACAGAAAAGGAGAATCAAATTAAAACCTTGGAAAACCTCCATAAAAGAGAGGCGCAAAAAGCAAAAACACAACTAAGCGAATTGCAGCAAGTAGCAACCCATAACGAGAACATTTTCGAAAAACTGATGGAAGCGTCCAAATACTGTTCGCTGGGTCAAATTACCGAAGCCCTTTTTCAAGTGGGCGGACAGTATCGCAGAAATATGTAGGAATGCTTAATCGTTCTTGGAAATCAAGGACTTTCTCCATTTTTTAAAGGAAATCCGAAAGATTCGGATTTCTTTTCGAAGGAGGTTCAGGTATTCTTTTTCTTTTACCCCATCTCTTTCCAAACCATTGCAGTAGGCGAGAATATTCCGGGTCATAATGTTGACGTAGGATAGGCTCTTCATTCTGACCGATGGACAGCTGCTCAATGCGGCTTGCTCGACCTCTTTGGTGATCAGATCCGCATCTGCCATAAGGGATTTTGAGATGTCGTCCCTAAAAGAATCGATTTTGCGAAATGATAAAATTTCTCTGTTCTGCGCAAAATACGAGGCCACAGCTTCGCTCATGTCGCGTAGCGCCAAAGATTTACGGTAGATACTAAGGGAGTTAAGAGAATTTCTCTCCATGATTTCACAGCAATTTTGAAACATAAAATTACACACGATTAGATTTTTTTTACTTTTGTTATAAAAGCAATTGGCCGATTTTACTTTCGATTGCAAAAAAATATAACTAATCTACTTTGCGTATGAAGATAGATGACTTGAATTGGCAAATACTAAATCATTTACAACAAAATGCAAGGGAATCATTTGCCAATATTGGAAGGAAAATTGGGCTGACACCACCTGCTGTGGCCGAGCGTGTAAAGAAAATGGAAGACCTCGGAATTATTGAAAATTATGGCGCCAATATTTCCTATGTAGAAGCAGGTTATCAATTAAAGGCCATAATAATGCTCCGTGCATTTATGGGTAAATTAAAACCGTTTTTGGATAAGGTAAAAACTTATCAAGAAGTGGTGAATTGTTATCGGATCACGGGCAACGAGAATATAATTATGGAAGTAATTCTAAAAGATCAGTCCCATTTGGAGAAATTTATAGACGAACTCATCGTATATGGAGAGTGTAGGACCCATATTGTGCTATCCAGTGTGGTAAGCAACGCCCCTATCAAAAAAAGCAGGGGGAGTAAGTAACGAATTGTTAATTTGATGATTTCGAAACAGACTTTGGCTAGATTTTTGATAAAATTGAGTTATGAAAAAAACGTATTTGTTACCAATTCTGACTGTTTTTTGCACACTTTCTGTCTTTTCGCAACAAATGGTTTTAAAAAAGGGGGAAATAATTGAAAACCTTCCACTGAACGATACTACCGAAAACACGTATTCCTTATTTATTCCGAAAAAATTTTCCATGGATAAGAAGTGGCCTTTGCTTTTGGTCACCGATACCAAAGGCGAAGAAAAAAGTGCACTTTCCATGTTTGTTATGGCAGCGGAGAAGGAAGGTTATGTTTTGGCAGCACCAAAGTTATCGGACACTTTATCACTGACAAAAAATATGCTGGTCACAAGTGGCACTATAAAAAGAATAACGGAAATGTTGCCTATACATACAGACCGAATTTACGCTGCAGGTCAGGATTCCGGCGGGCAGTTGGCCAGCTTGGTGCCAATACTCATTAAAGCTGTAAATGGCGCTATCTCCATAAATGCATCCCTTGCCAACAGGGAACTGATTAATATGAAAGAACCGTTTCATTTTATCGCTATTGTAAACAAAGAAAATTACCGGTACCCCTATACGCTAACCGATGCTAAACTATTGGATCAATATAAATTCCCAAATCAAGTGTTGTTGTACGATGGAGATGGGGAGTGGCCGGGTGTTGCATATCTGGAGAAAGCAATGCAACTCTTTACTTTGGATGCCATGGGCCGAAATAGAATTCCAAAGGATACCCTATATATGGAAAAAGCTTTTAAAAAAGATATCGCCCACTTAAATCAGCTCGGTAAAATCGGGGATTTGCTCTGGAAAGAGCAATATATTACCGAAATGATGTCCATGTACCGCGCCATGAAAAATATGGACTCACTTAGATCTGTGCAGCGTGATTTAAGAAGAAGCAAGGAATACAAAGTAATGAAACGGGCGGAAAACGCCGCTTTTTTACAAGAGAACATGCTAAAGGAAGATTATCAATATTATATGGATGAAGACCTTTATACCCACAATTACAATAATTTGGGGTGGTGGAAATATCAAAAAACAGAGATCGAAAAGTTTATCGATGGGAGCAAACCGTTCGAAAAACAAATGGGGCATAGGTTAAAAGGTTTTGTAAATGCCCTTGCCGAAGATAATATAAGCATAGAAATGGCTGAGGAGGTCGTCGATGAGAATGCTTTGGCATTTTTGTACATGCTCAAAACAATTTTAGAACCTGGTAATTACGAATACTACCTAAAAACCATATCCTTGAGCGCAAAGAACGATGATTTTGGAACCTCTTTGTTCTATTTGGAAGAGCTTTTAAAAAAAGGGTTTAAGGATAAAGAAAAACTTTATAATATAGAGCATACCGCACTCTTCCGGATTATGCCCGAGTTCAACGAAATGGTCTCAAAGTATTTGGATGATGCCAGATACCACATTAAGATAGAAGAAAACTAAATGTCCGCATAATTCAGTTATCTTGATTTGGTTTAGAACCGTATTTTTGTACAAATACTTTCTGAATGAAATATACCATATTACTTTCGGTTATTTTTTTGATTTCCTGCGGACAAGGTAAAAAGTATCACGACAATGATAAAGTCGAGCCTGCTACATCGGATTTGGTAGCGGATATTTTAAAGTATCAAAAGGAGCAAAATGAAAGTCTGAAAGATCCGGATACATCTCCCTTACCGGACAAATACAGGAAGAATTTTGAGGGTTTGGATTTTTTTGAGCCGGATACGGCCTACGTGGTCAAAGCACGTTTTGAACGTACCCCGGATGCTACTCCTTTTATGATGCCCAGTACGACCGATTTGCAGTCCCAAGAAGTAGTTTACGGCATTGCCCACTTTAGGCTCAACGGAAAGGAACATAAATTGGAAGTGTACCAAAGTCTGGATTTGATGGGGGAAGAAGGTTATGAAGATTACCTGTTTTTACCGTTTATGGACGAAACCAACGGAGAGGAAACCTATGCAGGGGGCAGGTATATTGATTTGACCATCCCAGAGGGGGATACATTGGTAATCGATTTTAATAAATCATACAACCCTTATTGTGTTTATAATAAAAAGTACTCCTGCCCTCTAGTGCCAAGGCAAAATTATTTGAGAACTAATGTGAGAGCAGGAGTGAAAAACTTTATAAAGGATTAAAAAAAACCTTAATCCTAATGGAATAAGGCTTTTGTTGGTTTTTTAACTAGCATTGAGGTTAGAAGGAATAGATCGCAGCGATCAAAAATGAAGATTGATTACTGGTAAAACCTCCGTCGCCATCCGCATAGGGCTCTAGGTCATTGCCCCAAGTATCCAAGCGTACCTCAGGTTTTATTATTAGATTTTCCTTTGTAAAACTTCCGGTCAACGTTAAACCAAGTACTGGGGAGTCGTCCTCAAGGGCATCATCAGTGAAGGTCATGTATTCACCGCGAAGCCCAATGGCAAAACTATCGGAAGTCGTCAATTGTGGGTAGATCGCAGCTCCATAAAAACCAGTTCCTGTTTCGGAATTGTCGTTATAGGCTGCATTGATGCCGAAGAAGAAATCCTCGGTCACATCAAATCCACCGGTATAATCAATTTCAAAACCAAGGCCGCCACTTTTTCCACTATCGTAATATAGGTTCAGGAATTGATCATAAAAACCTAGTTGGCCACCCAAGGAGTATTCACCCGAGTCACTAATATCATTGGTATCCCATGGATTCATTACCGCAAGCATTAAGCTTACATCGTCCGATAGGGCAAAATCTGCTTTTATGCCCAAGTGCGAAAATGGTCCGTTGGAGAACAGGTAAGAAACACTATAGTTAAAGTTTGCCTGTGGGGCGATAACCTCATACCCTAAAAAGGTGTTGAAACGACCCATGGTCAAGGTCGTACCTTCGGAGACATTCCAATACACATAGGCCTGGTTGATGATACCGTTAAGTACATCATTTTCAAAAGTGGCCTCGGTACCTCTAGGTCCAAAAACCAAGTCAACTACGACACCGGTGTCTCCCATGTCATAGGTACCTACAAGATTGGCCATGCCCAGTGCAAAACCAGTTTGGTTGGCAAAGGATGTAAAAGTTGCGGTATCCGCTTCTCCAGCATCCTTAAAGGTAGTTCTGTAATAAGCATCAACAGACCCGCTAAGGCTAAACTTGGAGGTGGATTCTTCTTCCTGTGCAGAGACAGAAAATGATAGTGTTGAAATTATGGCAATCGCCATAATTTTTCCGAAATTTGTATTCATAATCGTTTTCATATCATGATCATTTTAAGTTGTCCTTTTTATTAAGGACCGTTAGTTGTTTTATAGTGAGTTGTGTTTGAAAAGGTTATTTAACGGAGCGTTTGGCAGAACGCTCCGTTTCCTTTGGCAATCTTTGGTTATTTGTAGGGCTATTTATCTTGAGAAATGTGTTCCGGGTAGGCTTCCACGCCATGTTCGTGAATGTCCAAGCCGTCAATTTCTTCTTGTTCGGACACTCGTAGCCCAATGGTTTTCTTTAAAATAAAGAGAACTATAAAAGATGCAACGGCAGCCCAAACAATATAGGCCAATGACCCGTAGGTCTGTACCCATAAAAGTTTTCCGCTTCCTCCGTAGAACAATCCGCCGTCAAGTGCAAATAGGCCGATTAAAACAGTTCCAAGGAAACCGCATACTCCGTGAACGGAGATGGCACCCACAGGGTCATCTATCTTAAGTTTTTTGTCTATAAATTCGATGGACACTACCACTACTAGACCGCAGATCAAACCAATGGCAAGAGCTCCCCATGCATTAACTGAACCACATCCAGCAGTAATACCTACCAAACCGGCCAAAGCACCGTTGAGTGTCATGGAAATGTCGGCTTTCCCATACCTTGCCCATGTAAAAAACAAGGCGGCTATGGCTCCTATTGCAGCGGCCAGGTTGGTGTTGATGATTACACTAGTGGCTCCAATGGTATCATCTCCGCCCCAGGCCAATTGTGAACCTCCGTTGAACCCGAACCATCCTAACCAGAGGATGAAAACACCCAATGCACCGAACGCCATGTTGTGACCGGGAATTGCTTGTGCCTTGCCATCTACATATTTTCCGATTCTGGGCCCTACTAGTATCGCTGCTACCAAAGCTGCCGCACCACCAACGGCGTGTACTACCGAAGAACCTGCAAAATCAACAAATCCTGCAGTGTTGAGCCAGGCATCGTCGTCGAAAGGCCAGTACCAGCTACCGGAGATAGGATAGATAAGTGTGGTAAGGATAACAGAAAAAATTAGATACGTGGAAAATTTGGTCCGACCCGCAATAGCACCCGATACAATGGTTGCTGCGGTCGCGCAGAAAACTGTTTGGAAGAAAAGGTTGTACCAATCGTCGGCACTAAAAAAGAAGTACCCCTGATCTGACGGGCTGGATCTAAAAAAACCGCCACCTACAAGGTCGCTGCCATACATAATGGCATAACCTACGGCCCAGAACATAACGGAGCCAGCGGCCAGGTCCATTATGTTTTTCATGATGATGTTACCGGTGTTCTTACTGCGTGTAAAACCAATTTCCAATAAGGTGAACCCTGCCTGCATAAAAAATACCAAAATGGCCGCAAGGGTTATCCATAAAGCTCCCATGTCGCCTGTAATGGCTTCCACGGCTTTGTCTATTGCTTCTTGTTCTTGTACAATCATAATCTAAGTTTTTAAGTTTTTGGCTATTAGTGTTAGTTGATTCCTGCGCTTCCGCTTTCTTTGGTCCTTATTCGATAGGCTTCGATCACATCGGAGACAAATATTTTTCCGTCACCAACATTACCAGTGCTTGCCGTATCCAATAAAACATTCACGGTTTTTTCCAGAAAGTCATCGCTGACCACGATAACCAAATACCTTCGTTGTATTTCGCTAGTGCTGTACGATATACCACGATAGACGTGTCCAAGTTTTTCATTTCCAACTCCTGTTACATCCCAGTAACTGAAGAAGTTGACCTCAATTTGATGTAAGGCTTTTTTAACCTCATCAAATTTGGATTTTCGAATAATTGCCTCGACTTTTTTCATAATTAAGTAGTTAATTGTTGTTTCAAATATATCTTAATTAAACAAAGGGGCTGTAAAAAGAGGGGTGGTTGTAGTGATTTTTATTACTATAAAAAAAATACCCCTAATAATTTAGGGGTATCCAATTTATAATAAACTTTTATCAATTATTTGTTGATCTTATGTTAACATATGGTGTTAAAACTTTGATTTTTTTTCATAAAAAAGCTGATTCAACCCATAAAATGTTCAATATTTAACAAAAATTAACTAATATGATTTGGTTTGTAACGGCTAGGTTTGTTTGGCTAACCATAAACCTAAAACAACCGACAAGATACCAAGGATAATACTGGCCATCATATAAATAGCGAAATTAAGGTAATCGCCACTTTTTAAAAATGTATGCTTTTCAAAAGCGAATGCGGAGAAAGTGGTAAAGCCACCACAAAAACCTGTGGCCAATAATAGGCTGTTGTTCTCGGAGAGTATATCGCCTTTAGCGGAAAAACCTAAAACAAGCCCGATGATAAGACAGCCCAAAATATTAACTGTAAAAGTTCCGATAAAGAAATTCTGCGAAATGGAATTGAGGGGTTTTGATATTAGATAGCGAAGTACGCTGCCAAATCCTCCCCCTAAAAAAACAAGTAAGGCCTGTTTCATGCCTCAAAGTTACAAACTAAACCGCTTTTTTGTATTCGGTTTCTAAAGACTCCCGAGGAAAAAGCTTGGTAGTGGCAGATTCTGAAATTTTACGAATCGGTTTTGTAAATGTCTCCTTGGCACCATTTACGCTGAAAATCAAAAGAATGGCATTAATGGTGAGCAATACGAAAAGTATACTAAGAAAAACAGTCATTTAGGTTAGGTGCTAAAATAATGTTAAACAAAAGTACGGGTTTTCCTATAAGAACGAAATCCAAGGGATATTAATGTTGTGAAAATGAGGATTTTTGTTGCGATTGCAACTTATCTGTTAATTTTTGAGGAAAAATTTAATAAGGAACAGTGTAACTATGAAAATCAGAAAAGAAACAAGAATCCAGATAACACCTTTATAATTTTTTTTGTGCAATTTTTTGTCTTTTCGATAAGAAAGGGAGATAATTGCCACAAAAGCAATAAAAAACAAAGCTGCAAAAACAATCTGTCCTGTACTGAACATATTTTATATTTTTATGCAAAGCTAAATCAAAATTAGATAATGGAAAGTAAAATAAAAGCCGTGGAATTATTCCACAATTCTTTTGGGCTTGGAGTTTCCCAACAGCCAAAAGCCAATTTGGGAGAAGAAAAAAATCTACTGCGATTTAATTTAATGGACGAAGAGAATCGGGAATACTTGGAAGCGGCCAATAATAACGATTTGGTGGAAGTGGCCGATGCCTTGGGGGATATGTTGTATATTTTATGTGGGACGATCTTGGAACATGGCATGCAATACAAAATTGAAGAGGTGTTCGAGGAAATACAGCGAAGCAATATGAGCAAGCTTGGTGCGGATGGGAAACCTATTTATAGGGAAGACGGGAAAGTGCTCAAAGGGCCAAACTATACCAGACCGGATATTCAAACGATAATGGATAAATAAAAAAGGCGCCGTTTCGGCGCCTTTTTTGTTAGATGACTTCGTGTCGCCATCCAAATTTATCTTCTGATCGGTTATATTGAATATCCGTGATTCTTTTTTTCAATAAGGACGCGTAACTGTTATCCACTTCGGGAAGTTCGTAATCCTTTCCATGGTAACCGAATCCAGAAATAGGAGATACTACAGCTGCGGTACCTGCTCCGAACATCTCCTTTAGGGATCCGTTCTCTGCAGCTTCAACAAGTTCATGTACCGAGATTTTGCGGACTTCGGTTTTTATACCTTCATCCTCTGCAATTTTTAAAATGCTCTTTCTTGTGATACCATCCAAAATACGATCACTTGTAGGTGCTGTCATCAATGTATCGTTGATCCGCACAAAAACATTCATAGCGCCCGCTTCTTCAATAAATTCATGGGTATTGTCGTCTGTCCAGATTACTTGCTGGTAACCCTTGTCGGCCGCAAGTTTGGTAGGGTAAAACTGCCCGGCATAGTTGCCGCCCGCCTTGGCGTAGCCAACACCGCCGTTTGCTGCCCTGGAATAGGTCTCCTCGATCAATACTTTTACTTTACCTGAAAAATAAGATCCAGAAGGCGCACAGGCAATTATAAATTTGTACTCGTCCGCAGGAGATGCATGGAAACCATTGCCAGATGCAAAAACGAACGGTCTAATGTATAAAGAGCTTCCGGGATTTTGAGGAATCCAATCTTTTTCCAATTGGATCAAGGTTTGTAGCCCTTCCATAAAATAGGCTTCCGGTATTTCCGGAATCGCCAAACGTTGTGCTGATTTGTTCAATCTTTTGCAATTGTCCAAAGGTCTAAAGAGCCAAACCTTCCCGTTCTCATCCTTGTAGGCTTTCATTCCCTCAAAAATGGACTGTCCGTAATGGAAGATTTTGGCCGAAGGATCCAGCGTAATAGGTTGGTAAGGAACCACTTTTGGAGTGTTCCACTCGCCGTTTTTATAGTCGCAAACCAACATATGGTCCGAATAGACACTTCCAAAGGAAAGATTGTCAAAATCAATATCTTGGATTTTTGAAGATTTAGTCTTTTCTATAGCAATTTTGTTAGCCATTGTTTCCATATCACTTACATTTACAGTGTTAAAATTAGCTATTTATTGTTAGTTTTGGACGATTCACAAATCTAAATGTTATACTTAATCTACATTTACTTAAATGTTATCAAAAATGAGATATTTTAACACAATTGCTACTGTATTTTTAGTAGGAGTTCTTTTTGTCTCCTGTAAACAAGAAACGATACAAGGGGATTATTTCGGTCAGGAATTCCAGGTTTCTGGAAAAGCGTCCAAAACCGCTGCACCTTTTGATCAAATTTCAGAGAAAGATTCGCTTCAGACCCAAATGATCGGTGAAATCAAAGAAGTTTGTCAGGCAAAAGGATGTTGGATGAAGGTTAAACTTGAATCCGATGAAGAAGTGTTTGTCCGGTTTAAGGATTACGGCTTTTTTGTGCCCAAGGATGCTGCGGGTAAGAAAGTTGTGATGAACGGCGCCGCATTTTTAGAAGAAATGTCCGTAGAAGACCAAAAACACTATGCTGAGGACGAGGGTGCTTCTGAAGAAGAATTGGCCCAGATCACCGCCCCGAAAAGAACACTTAGGTTCGAAGCTGATGGTGTTTTGATCGCAAACCAGCCTTGAAACGAAGAATAATTACGACAGGGGACGGTTCCAAGACCATTCAAATAGAGGATTGGAACGAGCAATACCATTCCAAACACGGTGCAGTGCAAGAAGCTTACCATGTATTTATTGAACATGGGCTGCGGTTGTTCAACAATAGATCCATTACCATACTGGAAGTTGGTTTCGGTACAGGGCTTAATGCACTTATTACCTTATTGGAGGCTGCCAAACAACAATTAACGGTCGATTATATTGGAGTAGAGGCCTTTCCTGTTTCTGTGGATGAAATAAGCGCTCTGGATTATTGTAGGCAGTTGGGTGCAGATAATGTTGAAGCATCTTTTAATAAAATGCATAGTTCCAACTGGGAAGAAGAGGTAGCTATAACACCGGATTTTTCGTTGCTCAAACAAAAAAAGAATTTTAGGCAGATCGACGAGGAAAACCTTGTCGATCTTGTTTATTTTGATGCATTCGGGGCACGTGTGCAGCCCGACCTGTGGACCGAAGAAATTTTCTCGATCATGCACAATGCACTTAAGCAAGAGGGCGTATTGGTCACGTATGCGGCAAAAGGTAGTGTAAGAAGGGCGATGCAGGCTGTTGGATTTACCGTGGAAAGGTTGCCTGGACCACCCGGAAAAAGAGAAATGTTAAGGGCCATAAAGATGTGATTCCTAACAATTTGTTAACCCATGGTGCTTTGCAGGACTATTTGGCACTAAAGTTTAAACAAATATGTTAAACCTAAATTAAGGTCTGATCAACAGACAATTAAACCTGTAAATTTGTACAAAATGTTGCTATGAAGGTGTTGATAACAGGAGCTACGGGTTTGGTCGGGCAGGCCATTGTAAAGGTGCTTCACGATAAAGGAATACCCGTAAATTATTTGACCACAAGTAAAAACAAGATTACCTCCCAAGAGGATTTTCAAGGTTATTATTGGAATCCTTCCAAGGGAGAAATAGATTTGGATTGCTTTAAAAATGTTCAAGCAATAATAAACTTGGCAGGTACCACCATTGCTAAACGTTGGACGCCAAATCACAGAAAAAAAGTTCTCCTAAGCCGAATTAATAGTCTGCAAACCTTAAAAAATGGATTGGAGCAATCCAATAATAAGGAAGTTGAATGCCTAATTTCTGCATCGGCGGTCGGGATATACCCAGATTCCATAAGTGACTTTTACGACGAGACCGAGACCAAAGTTGACGACGGTTTTTTGGGCGATGTGGTCCAAAAGTGGGAGGCTGAAGCCGACTCGTTTCAACAGTTGGACATAGACGTGGCCAAAATAAGAATTGGAATCGTATTGGACAAAGATGAAGGAGCTTTGCCTAAAATGTCGCAACCGGTCAAGAACTTTGTTGGGGCGCCCTTGGGCAGTGGTGATCAATGGCAATCTTGGATCCATATCGAAGATTTGGCACAAATGTTCGTGTTTGCCGTGGAGAACAATCTGAAAGGAATCTATAACGGGGTCGCACCAAATCCGGTTACCAATACCAAAATGACCAAGGAATTGGCAAAAATATTGGACAGGCCTTTATGGTTGCCAAACATCCCGGCATTTTTATTGAAGGCAATTTTGGGTAAAATGTCCGCATTGGTATTGTCCAGCCAAAGGGTTAGCAGTAAAAAAATCGAGGAAGAAGGTTTTACATTTCAATATGTGAACATTTGCCAAGCATTAAGGAGCTTGTACAGTTCAGAAGCCGCGGATGTTCCAGCTTCTGTAGAGGCATAGACATATTTAATTTTATGACGATATTGATGAGAAAAGTCCGCTTAGGCGGCTTTTTTTATGATTTGCGGTGACATTTTGACATTTTTGGACAATTGGCAGTACTTTTGCCACTTCAAATTCGAATAAAACAATTGAACATGAGCAATAAAAGTAAGGTTGAGGAAATAGAAGATGAGCCTAAAAAAGGGCAAACCGAAGAGAGTACTGAGCTGAACGATGATCATATAGAAACCAGCGACACGGAAGAAAACAATGAAGAATTGTCCGAGGAAGAAAAACTACGTGAAGATTTGGCCAAAGAGAAGGAAAAATTTTTAAGACTCTTTGCCGAATTTGAAAATTACAAGCGCAGGACGTCCAAAGAACGTATGGATCTTTTCAAAACGGCAGGACAAGAAGTCATGGTGGCATTGTTGCCAATTTTGGACGACTTTGATCGAGCTTTGAAAGAACTCTCCAAATCCGAGGACAAGGAAATGTTCAAAGGTGTGGAACTTATCAGCAATAAATTTAAAGAGACCCTGAAAAACAAAGGATTGGAGCCTGTGCAGGCCGAACCAGGGGATACTTTTGATGCGGAAGTGCACGATGCTATAACCCAAATTCCTGCACCGGACAAAAAAATGAAAGGAAAAATAATCGATGTGGTCGAAAAAGGATTCAAGCTCGGAGATCGTATCATTAGACACCCAAAAGTAGTAGTAGGAAACTAAGAGTGTATGAAGGAGGATTATTACGAAATATTAGGAGTATCCAAAGGAGCTTCGGCCGCAGAAATAAAAAAAGCCTACAGGAAAAAGGCAATCGAGTACCACCCGGATAAAAACCCAGGCGATGCCAAAGCAGAAGAAATGTTCAAAAAATCTGCTGAAGCATACGAGGTATTGGGAAATCCGGACAAAAGGGCAAAATACGACCAGTTTGGCCATGCCGCGTTCGATGGCAGTGGAGGCTTTGGTGGCGGAGGTATGAACATGGACGATATCTTCAGTCAGTTCGGTGATATTTTTGGCGGTGCTTTTGGTGGAGGTGGATTCAGTGGTTTTGGCGGTTTTGGCGGTGGACAGCGAAGAACCAAAGGGAGCAATTTGCGCATCCGTGTAAAACTCACCCTAGAGGAAGTTGCCAATGGAGTAGAGAAAAAGGTAAAAGTAAGACGCAAGCGACAAGCAGAGGGAGTTACCTATAAAACCTGCCCCACTTGTAATGGAACCGGACAGATTACCAAGATCACCAATACGATATTGGGTAGAATGCAAACGGCGACCACATGTACCACTTGTGGCGGCGCCGGACAAACTATTGATAAAAAGCCTGCAGGAGCAGATGCACAGGGATTAATTGTGGAAGAAGAAACAGTTTCCATTAAAATTCCACCAGGTGTAGAGGACGGTATGCAACTAAAAGTATCCGGCAAGGGTAATGATGCTCCCGGAAACGGAATCGCAGGTGACCTCTTGGTAGCCATTGAAACCCTTGAACACGAAACGTTAAAGCGCGAAGGAGACAATTTACATTACGACCTTTATATAAGTATGCCAGAAGCAGTTCTTGGAAGTTCCAAAGAAATAGACGCTATTGGCGGAAAGGTTCGTATAAAATTGGAATCCGGTATTCAGTCGGGAAAAATTTTGAGACTCCGAGGAAAGGGAATCAATAGCCTAAATGGCTATGGCAGTGGTGATTTGCTGGTGCATGTAAACGTTTGGACCCCTAAAAACATAAATAAAGAGCAGAAGGAGTTTTTTGAACGTATGCAGGGCGACGACAACTTTGCCCCAAGTCCCGAAAAATCGGATAAATCCTTTTTTGAAAAGGTAAAAGACATGTTCTCTTAAGAATAAAAACCTTCTGTTTAAATAAAAAACGTATATTTGAAACTGATGTTGGGTGACCGATATCTAATTTTCTTTTTCATAGCAATTTTTTTCCCATCCTTGATTTTTTTAAGGGTGGGTTTTTGTTTTTATAGAAAATGCAGGTTATCTGCAAATACATATCTTTGAAAAAATACTATACATGGATCATATCCTTGTTGCCGAAAATGTGACCAAATCGTACGGCAATTATACTGCCTTGAGCAACATATCTCTTCAAATACCCAAGAACTGCATATACGGACTATTGGGTCCCAATGGTGCGGGCAAAACCTCGTTCATAAGAATTATTAATCAGATTACGCACCAAGATTCCGGAGAAATTTTTTTAAATGGAGAGCCGTTGGCGCCAAAGCATATCGCTTCCATAGGGTACTTGCCCGAGGAAAGAGGCTTGTACAAAAGCATGAAGGTAGGGGAGCAGGCCCTTTATTTGGCACAGTTAAAAGGGCTGTCCAAGAGCGAGGCCAAGACTCGATTAAAATATTGGTTCGATAGATTGGATATTGGGGATTGGTGGGATAAAAAGATTCAGGAACTCTCCAAAGGGATGGCCCAGAAGATTCAATTTATTGTAACGGTATTGCACGAGCCAAAGTTGTTGATTTTTGATGAACCTTTTAGTGGTTTCGATCCAATAAACGCAAACATCATAAAAGACGAAATTCTGCAATTAAAGGAAAATGGAACTTCGATCATTTTCTCTACGCACCGGATGGAATCGGTCGAAGAACTTTGCGAGCACATTGCCTTGATCCATAAATCCGAGAAAATATTGGATGGGAAGCTATCCGACATCAAAAAGGCATACAAGAACAATATTTTTAATGTGGGCGTACAATTGGAATCGGACGTTGTTATATTCCTGCAAACACTAAAGGAAAAATTCAATATACTTTCCTCGGATATTGATGAGGTTGAGCAACAGGTTAATTTTAAGGTGCAGTTACCGTCGTCCCAAACAGGCGAAATTTTGACAGAACTTTCCAAAACTACGAACATAAATAGGTTTGAAGAAACCATTCCTTCGGCCAACGATATTTTTATACAAACCGTAAATAGCAAGGATAATGGCAAGTAAGCTTGGACTGATCATAAAACGGGAATATTTGGCCAAGGTCCGAAATCGTTCCTTTATAGTGATGACGATATTGAGTCCACTTCTAATTGTTGGGATGATCGTGCTCATCGCTTATTTGGCAAAGATCAATGATGATGAAACAAGGGTCGTGTCGGTGCTTAACGAAAGTGCATTTTTTCTGCATGAATTAAAGCCTTCAAAAAGTATCTCCTACGTTTATTTTGATGATTTGACCTTGCAACAAGCCAAAGATTCTACTAATTCCATGGAGTACTATGGGCTGTTGTACATACCCAATCTACCTTCGGTGGAAGAAGCTGCCAAAAATAGTTATCTGTTTACCAAGGACAATCCCAATACATCCATAACAAAAGAATTGGAAGCCGTTTTTCAAAAAAAATTAAGACAAGATCGTTTGCAAAAGCTCGGGGTATCGGCAGAACAGTTCTCGAGCGTGGAAAAATCCTTTGAGATCAACCTGTCAACATTTGAAGGCGAAAAAAGTATCAAGGGAATCAATGAGATCAAGGCATTTATAGGAGGTGGTTTTGGTTATGCGATTATGATGTTCATTATCATTTACGGTGGGTTCGTTATGCGGAGCGTGATCGAAGAGAAAACCAGCCGGATCATAGAAGTGATCATATCTTCGGTAAAACCATTTCAGTTGATGCTGGGAAAAATAATAGGCAATTCTTTGGCAGGGATTACACAGTTTTCCATTTGGATCGTCTCTGCATCGGCATTAATGTTTGTCGCTGTTCTAATTTTTGGGATAGATCTCTCGGCACTTTCCGGGGAATCGGCAATGCCTGCAGGGCCGATGGGAAGCATGTCGCAATTGGGGGCAATGGATACCGAAATGATGCTGTATGCCAAGGAAATCTACGATATTCCTTGGGGGTTGCTCATTGTGTCCTTTTTTATCTACTTTATTCTCGGTTACCTTATATATAGTTCCATTTATGCGGCGATCGGTGCGGCAGTGGATAATGAGACGGATACACAGCAATTTATCTTTCCTATTATATTACCTTTAATGTTGGCTATTTATGTGGGGTTCTTTTCTGTTTTTAGCAATCCTCACGGGCCCATTGCAGTTGGGTTTTCATTGTTTCCATTAACATCGCCCATTGTAATGTTGATGCGATTACCGGGCGGGATTGGTGAGGGCGGCGTACCTTTATGGCAGTTTATCACCTCGATTTTGTTGTTGGTCATAACCTTTTTTGGTATTGTATCGTTGGCGGCCAAGATTTATAGAACAGGCATTTTAATGTACGGTAAAAAACCTACCTACAAGGAATTGATTAAATGGTTAAGATATTAGGATCTTATGCAAGAAGGCGCAGAGGACATAAAAGAAATTATTAAGGAGGATGTTTGGGGGACCATTAAGGATTTCCTTGACTTGGGGTTCCATCTTGGTGAAGGTGAAAAATCCATTGACCTTACCATAGGTCTGCTCCTACTGTTAACGGTGACATTGATCGCCACAAAGTTTATCCTTAAATGGTTGCGAAACATCTTTACCAGGAAGATGGAACAAGAGGACAAACAAAAATTCTCCAGCGTTTTTAAATTTATCAATTATGTGATTTATCTGGTGGCTGTGCTTGTAACATTGAGCGCGGCCGGGGTGGATATCACCCTGATCATTACGGCATCGGCGGCACTTTTTGTAGGGCTTGGCCTTGCATTGCAGGAGTTGTTCAAGGATATCCTTGGCGGAATATTTATAATCGTGGACAAATCGCTCCAAGTAGGCGATGTAGTAGAGGTGGACGGTAAAGTGGGAAAGGTGTTCGAGATCAAATTAAGAACCACTAGGGCCATTACCCGCGACGACAAAGTTCTTATTCTCCCCAACCATAAGTTTATAAGTGATATTGTCTACAACTACACCCAAAACCATAAAACCACTCGCGAAAAGGTTAGTGTGGGCGTGGCCTATGGGAGCGATGTGGATTTGGTGACCAAAATATTGGAAGAAGTGGCCCATAATCAACGACAGGTACTCAAAAACCCCAAACCCTTTGTTTTATTCGAGGATTTTGGGGATTCCGCACTAATGTTCTCCGTGTATTTCTTTACCAATGATACCTTTAGGGATCCACGGATAAAAAGTGAGATGAGATATAAGATCAATGCCAAGTTCAAGGAGAGCAACATTAGTATTCCTTTTCCGCAGCGAGATATACATATTATTCAGCCTAAACAATAAATAGACATAAAAACCATAGTTCATCATAGTACAATCTGGAAGTGGTTCGCTTTCATTGTAACACTAAGCAGTTCCAATCTTTGCGCGCAGAGCACGGATATTTTGAGGGTGGAGTATCTGAATATTCCTGAAAATGATACAGGGATAAAGACACAGCGGTACAAAGCGTTGATAAATTTGCCCATAAAACTCAACGAGAAAAAAGATTACCTGATCACAGGATTGGAATATAACCGTTTCGATATGGGATATTCCGCCGATCTGCCGTTCGATAAAAGCGAGTTGATTCGATTTCATGTTCTTGATTTGAACCTGGGGTTTATAACCAAATGGAACGAAAATTGGAACTTGGTGACCATACTTACACCTCGATTTGCCTCTAATTTTGTTAGCGGTACCATTACAGACGATTTTTTTATGAACGCGACCGCTACTTTTTGGAAGGAACGGGCCGATGCGGATAAACCTTACCGTATTGTACTTGGTTTAACCTACAACAGCACAACAGGATTGCCGGTACCATTGCCATTGGTGAATTACTATAGAAAATTTCATCCTAATTGGTCGTTTACCTTCGGGATACCTAAATCCAGTCTTAAGCATCACATCAACAACAGGCACTCTTTGGAAATGGCATTATTATTGGATGGTTACTTCATAAATCTTCAGAACGGAATTGAACTGGAGAATGGTCAGGTGGCTTCAAAAATATCGTTGACCTCTTTACTGGGAACTTTGGTATATCAGTACAATATTTCCAAGCGGATGTCCATTTTTGCCATGTTGGGGAAAACCATTGTTCAAGAAGGAATGTTAAGAAATGATGATCAAGGCAAGGTTTATTTATTGAATGACGAGTCAAATTTTTATATTAGGACTGGTTTCAAAATTGGAATTTTTTAAAACGTAGCATATGTCTAAAATTTTGGTGATCGAAGATGAATCGGCAATTAGAAGAGTACTGGTGAAAATATTGGCAGAAGAGAGCGATGATTATAATGTAGTGGAGGCCGAGGATGGCAAAGCAGGGATCGATCTGATCAAAAAAGAAGATTTCGACCTTGTACTTTGCGATATTAAAATGCCAAAAATGGACGGTGTCGAAGTTTTGGAGGCCGCTAAAAAAATTAAACCCGAAATACCATTTATTATGATTTCCGGCCACGGTGATCTGGATACCGCCGTGAATACCATGCGATTGGGTGCCTATGATTATATTTCCAAACCACCGGACCTTAATCGATTGCTTACTACGGTTAGGAATGCCTTGGATAGAAAAGAGTTGGTGGTCGAGAACAAAGTGCTCAAGAAAAAAATATCCAAAAATTATGAAATGATCGGTGAGAGCAATGAAATTGGATCAATAAAGGAGATGATCGAAAAAGTGGCTCCGACCGATGCAAGAGTGCTTATTACGGGCTCCAATGGTACCGGAAAGGAATTGGTGGCACACTGGCTGCACGAAAAAAGCCCGCGTTCTTCTTCGCCATTTGTAGAGGTCAATTGTGCGGCGATTCCGTCCGAATTGATAGAGAGTGAACTCTTTGGGCACGTGAAAGGTGCATTTACCTCTGCGGTAAAGGACAGGGCAGGAAAATTTGAAGCAGCCAACAAGGGGACCATTTTTTTGGACGAAATCGGGGATATGAGTCTTTCGGCACAGGCAAAAGTCTTGCGTGCCCTCCAAGAGAACAAGATAAGCCGTGTGGGTTCCGATAAGGATATAAAGGTGGATGTTCGCGTGCTGGCGGCTACTAATAAAGATTTAAAAAAAGAGATCGAGGACGGAAAATTCCGGGAAGATCTTTATCATCGTTTAGCGGTAATCTTGATCAAAGTACCGGCCCTTAATGATAGGCGTGATGATATACCATTGCTCATAGAACATTTTTCCAATAAAATAGCATCCGAACAAGGAACCGGGCAAAAAACGTTCTCGAAAAAGGCGATAGACCTGCTCAAAAGTTATGACTGGACGGGCAATGTGCGGGAACTCAGAAATGTAGTTGAGCGTTTGATCATTTTAGGTGGTAAGGAGGTATCCGAAGAGGATGTGAAGTTATTTGCCAGCAAGTAATTTACTGGCAATTCTCCAATTCCGCTAGGGCCTCTTTTGTTAAAGTTTTTACGCGTTGGTGGTATTCTTTTTTATGCTGGGATAGCTTGGTATTGAGCAATATTAACCGTGATTCCTCATAAATATTCGTAATAAACCTTCGGGCATCTACACAATCTACATCGGACACCACTTTGTTCAATGAAGACTCAAAGCCCAAAAGGCATTGGTGGACCTGTTTTTTTACCGTGGAGCCTTGTGTCAACATCATGCCATCGTCAAAATCCAGGACATCCGAAGTGTTCATTACCAATACGTTGCTTCCGTACTCACTGGAGGTTTCTTTTTCGAAATCCTTTAGGACTTTAATGCCGATGATCGTAGTCTCTAAAGCTTTGTGCAATTCCAATTTTGAGTTGTTAAAATCACTGGCCTTGGTCGCCGATTTTAACATGGAAAGTGTGGTTTCAAGACTTTCAATGGCACCTTCACAACCACAATCCAAAAAATTATCCTTGGTCTTCTCGATTCCGTTCAATGCCTTGTAAGCGTGGTACCTGGCCATGTTCAGGTCTTTGGACATTGCAGCATCTTCTATTTTACTTTTGATGTATTCCAGATTGGAACTTGCATACTGGCAAGCATTGGCGGGTTTGCTAAAGGAGCTCAATAGTAAAAGAGCTATTAAACCAATAGCAAAGACTATTAGTAGAAGTAGGTTCTTCCTTTTCATAACGCTTTTAGATTTGGGACTTTGCGTCACTGATTTTTCTAAAGTTACATGCACAGCACCTAAACAGGGAATTAGATCGATTAAATAACCAACTTTGGGTACAAGAGGTCAAAATATCGATGAAATACACTGATTGGGTTACAGTTGAAGGTATAAGCAAAAAGAATTATATTCATTCCCATGAAAAAAATCAGAACAGAAGAATATAGGATAACGGACACTATCAAACTCTCTGAATTAGCGACCCATGAAGATTTTGATCTATCCGACAAAGAGTTAAAGGAGAAACTGGGGGAAGTCCGTAAAGACTTGGGAGAGTTCCAGGATACGTTATATGCCCACGGCAAATATGGGGTGCTGGTTTGTTTACAGGGAATAGATACAGCAGGGAAGGATAGTCTAATTCGCGAAGTATTTAAGGATTTTAATGCTCGTGGCGTTGTAGTTCACAGTTTTAAGGTGCCCTCTGCAAAAGAAAAAAAGCACGACTATATTTGGCGACATTATATTGCACTGCCCGAAAGGGGAAAGTTCTCGGTCTTTAATAGGACACACTACGAGAATGTGTTGGTCACAAAAGTGCATCCAGAATATATTTTGGGCGAAAATCTACCCAACGTTCAATCCGTGAATGATATTGACGATGAGTTTTGGGCCAAACGCTACAGGCAAATCAATGATTTTGAAAGGCACATTGCAGAGAACGGAACCATTATTTTTAAATTTTTCCTGCACCTGTCCAAAGAAGAACAGCGCCAACGTTTGTTGAGAAGATTGGAGCTTAAACGAAAAAATTGGAAATTTTCCCCTGCCGATCTTGAGGAAAGAAAGCTTTGGGACACGTACGAGGCATGCTACGAAGAAGCACTGAACAAAACAGCTAAAGAACACGCACCTTGGTATGTAATTCCTGCGGACAATAAAAAAGCGGCAAGGTTAATAGTGGCCACCATTATGTTGGAAGCGTTAAAAAAGTACAAAGATATTCGGGAACCCGAGCTTGACGATGAAATAAAAGCTAACTTGGAAATGTTTAAACAACAACTGGAAAAAGAAACCCCATGAGAACAATCTTATTTTTGACCATTTTTCTCGTCAGTACACCATTTTTTTCTCAGAACGAAGATGAAAAACAGATCAAGGCAATCTATGACAAAGCCTTGACCAACGGTAAAGCTTATGATTGGCTCAATCACTTGTCCAATCAAATAGGAGGGAGGTTGTCTGGATCCGTGCAGGCACAACAAGCTGTAGATTACACCAAGGCCCAACTAGAACTGCTCGGATTGGACAAAGTTTGGTTGCAACCTGTAATGGTGCCAAAATGGGTTAGGGGCATACCTGAATTTGCTTATTTGGAGACCAAGCCAGGCTTAACCACCAATGTACCCATTTGTGCGCTCGGTGGTTCGGTTGCTACACCGGATGGAGGTTTAAAGGCCAGTGTGGTCGAAGTACAGGGGATAGAAGACCTTGAGAAATTGGGCAAAGAAGCCATACAGGGCAAAATAGTCTTTTACAACCGCCCCATGGATCCAACTAAAATAAACACCTTTTCTGCGTATGCCAGTTGTGCGGACCAACGCTATTCTGGAGCAGCAGAAGCATCTAAATATGGGGCAGTGGGAGTTATTGTACGCTCCTTGAACCTTAGATTGGACGATTACCCGCACACAGGATCTATGGCCTATGGAAATATTCCGGTAAACCAGAGGATTCCAGCGGCGGCCATAAGCACCAAGGGAGCCGAGCTTTTAAGTACCACTCTAAAGCTAAATCCGGATGCAAAATTTTATTTTAAACAAAATTGCAAGCAATTGGACGATGTTATGTCCTATAACGTGATAGGAGAAATAACGGGCAGTACTTATCCCGATGAAATTATGCTGGTTGGCGGGCATCTGGATTCCTGGGATTTGGGGGATGGCTCACATGATGATGGGGCCGGATGCGTACAAAGTATGGATGTGTTACGGCTGTTGAAGGAAACCGGTTATAAACCCAAACGAACTCTACGTGTTGTATTGTTTATGAATGAAGAGAACGGCTTGAGAGGCGGTAAGGAATATGCCAAAGTGGCCCAGAGTAAAAAGGAGAAGCATATTTTTGCACTTGAGAGTGATTCCGGAGGATTTACGCCACGGGGTTTTTCCATAGATGCCGACCCGGAAAACCTTAAACAGATCCAGGGCTGGAGAAGTTTGTTTGAACCATATTTGATTCATCTCTTTCAAGAAGGAGGCAGTGGTGCCGATATTGGCCCTTTAAAAAACGATGGAATTGTACTTGCAGGTTTACGACCCGATTCGCAGCGTTATTTTGATCATCACCACGCAGAAAACGACACTTTTGAACATGTAAATAAACGAGAGTTGGAACTTGGCGCGGCAACAATGGCAAGTTTGGTTTATCTTATAGACAAATACGGTACTGTTCCCCCCACGAAAATCAAAGGGTAATCTATTAAAATTAACAGGTAGATGCCGTCCTTATCCAAAATAGGGACGGTTTTTTTATGGAATTAAGATTTTTTTCCTTTTCTCATCCGCTTTGGGCCATACCACAACCAAAATCCGGTTATGGTAAAAACCAAGAGTGAGGTTCCCATTACAGTGGTATACCCGAGTTTAATATAGCCATCGGTGGATAGGTAATCGTCTAGTAAAGACCCATCGTGTACGGCTTCTAAAAAGTCGGATCTTCTTTGGCCGATGGAAAGAACGTTCCCGTTTGCCCCGTCCAATTGGATTTCGTAAAAAGAATCTATAAAAACAAATTTAACGGAGCCTTTTTCCTGTCTAAGATCTATTCGGTCCAAAGCCAAATCTAAATCTTTGGAGACCTTGCTATGTAGGGTGTTGCATGCAATGGTGTGCAGGCTGTCCATGGAAAGCCATTCCTTTAAATTGGTAGAGGTTCCTTCTTGTGTTTCCGGGAGAATATAACCGTTGGAATTCTTCTTCCACCCTAAAAGAAGTCCAGAGATCGAGATAATAAAGAAAAATATAAATAGTAAAGCTCCTGTGGTTCTATGTACTTTTCGAAAGATTCGTAATACTTTGGCCTGCTTCTTCCTTTTGCCCATTCCTGCCTATTAAAAACCTTAAATATCTACAAAATTTATCAAATCCGAGAGCGGTTCTGTCTCCGATTTAACCAAAACGGGTGCATTTAACAAAAATTTTAGAATGTTGCGCTCGCTATGGAAAGTATATGGCACAGGACATCAATTGCCGGCAAAGGGAGTGTTAAATAGACCTACGGCCAATTCGATCCAAACCAATAAAAACAAAATAAATATGGCTAAAAGTATAAGGGACCTTTTATTGCGAGATCGGGTTTTGCAGAGTACAAAATCAATGGTAAAACCTATGATCGAAAGTAGAATGCTGGCGCCGATAAAATCGTATAACGACCAATTTACTTCGGATGAGAACTGCATGGCCACAAAGGGTACGGCCAACAAAACTGCAATCGAAAAAAGAATAAAAATCTGTCTTTTGCTGATGGTCATGTCAAAATATATTTATTTAACTAAAATAAACTATAAAGTGTTGGAATTAAAATGATTAAGTAAAAATAAATCTTCGCCCTTACTTCCCTTCACTTTTTAATTGGAATAATCTGAATGTTTTTTGGAAATAGGGGGTCTGCCTTTTAAATGATTGTCTATTACAAAATATTCGTATTCCGATATTCGTTTTGCTTTTTTCTCTTTTTCGATAAGCTCTCGTACATGCTTCCAATACTTTTCTGGCGCATGCCGGAATATTAATACAGTTCGAAACTTTTCATCACACCCCAAGCTTTTACTCGTGACCCAACCATGTTCTTTTACAATTTTAATGAGTTCTTTGGTGTTTTTGGCATCAATTCGTTTTTGTTTTTTGGCAAAGGATTCATTCTTTGCCGTTTTAGGTGTTAGGTGTCGGGACAACAGTTTAAAAGCCAAATGTTTTAGGTTGCCCTGTTCCAGTTCAGGTAGAAGTTCAAAAGTTTGTTTGGTGTAGCCTTTGGCGCTTATTAAAGAATCTAAAACCGATGGATATACTTCTAAAGGTTTTTCAATGGTGCCTCTATACTTTTGGTCGGAGATGGCCATTTCTTGAAGTTTTTCACAAAGCGAGGGCGTGCCGTAATTGTTTTTAGAATTCAAATTTGCAGTTTGAAACAGTACAAAGCATATGATAAAAAGAAAGGCTTTCACAGAATGGAGTGTTATGGAATCATATTTTTAATACCAGGTCACATCCAGTTTTTGTAGTTCTCCATCCAAATCTTTGATGGATTCGGGAGCTATGATCAAAGTGTTTATTACAAATTCTTTCGAATCTGTTTTTAGGATATAGTCGCCCGCAAATTTTCTGATACGATCAACCTCCCCAAGCTTTATTTTTTTTCCAAAAGGTGAATTCTTTTTGATCCAACCGTCCGAGATGGTGAGGTATTTGTTTTGTCTTTGATACAAATACAAACCAAAATAGATCATGGAAAATAAGCCTACGCCGTAATCATGCCAATCAGTTCCTTCGGAAGAAAAGTAAATAGTAATAAACCACAATAACCACACCATGCCCAAAGCTAGGTTTATGTTCAAGTGTCTATTTCTGTATTTTATCTTCAATTTTGGAGGTGCTTACATTAAAAGTAGTAAAAAATCAGGTTCTTGTGTGTTGCTTAATGGAAATATAATTGTTGGGCACTCGTAAAGACCACATGTCTTGTGTTCCGGATACTGCACGTTAGCGCAACGATGTGTTTATACTTGTTTTTGAATCCATATTGGAAGCCTTTATTTTGATTTAGCTCTCGTTAACGCATAAACTATATTGATCGGAAATATGAATTGAACTAAAAGTATTAGCAAGACCAGGACCGATATGACGGCACTTAGATAGTTATTGAATTTATATTCCATAATATCGGTCCGATAAAATCCGCTCAATATCCAAACTAGTAGAATCCCTCCAAAAGTGAAGCCTACATGGATCCAAATCAAACGATTTAATTGTTTCCTTCCGGCCTCTTTCATCAATGCATACCCCAAGCCCATAATTCCAAAAAGTATGCAGGCAAGTATGGCAAGGTCCCAAAAGGAGGCAACGTAATAAGTGTCGTAAAGGCCTACATCCAAAACATCATCCCCATGCCATAACCCAATTACCAAAAATAAGGGTATGGCGAGCAAAAAATAGAGATAAGGTTTATCGATTAATTGGCGCATTTTGATTATGGCAAAAATGGTTTGTCCCGATTATTTTACCATAAATATAACGAATTACCGAACCTTATTTTTGATAAGCCCCAGAAGAATAGGTCAATTCGTAGCTATGGGTGTAGATTTCAAAGACAATCCCAAAAGGATCTTCCACATAGACCATTTTATACGGTTTTTCATTGGGATAATATTCCCTAATGGGCATTCTCTGTTTACCGCCGGCCTCGACTATTTTTTTGGTTAAATTTTCAATATCCGGATCTTGCACGCAAAAGTGAAAAAGTCCAGTATTGAATGGATTAAACTCGGGAGCTTCTTTTTTTCCGTGTGAAAAGGCGAACAGTTCAATTCCAATTCCATCCGAAGTGGACATGTGGGCAATTTCAAATTCTTCCCAATCCTCTCCAAAAACATCTATGCACATTTGTCCAATGGCGGTGTCGGTCTCTTTCTTTACTGTGGATGGAGGCATTATAACATACCAACCCATAACGTTTTCGTAAAATTCAACAGCTTTTTTAATGTCTGGAACCGTTATTCCGATATGGGAAAAGGACTTGGGATATGTATTCTCTTTCATGTTGCTATGGTTTTAAATGCAAAATTCCACAAATTTTATGGGAAGTAGCCATGTTTACAATCAAATATTCGGTAAAATACCCTGGTATGTTGCAACAGGTGATAATGATTTAAACAAATTAACGGCTATATACATAAGCAAACAATACAAAGTCCAAATGTCTACGTTGGGCTGGCTTGAATCTACATTCCCGTTTTTTGACCTAAAGCATAAAGCCCTATCTTTGCAGCCTTGGAAAAATCCGAGAACCACGTATTCTAATAATCTATTAATCAAGATACAATGCAAGACGGAATCTACGCAAAATTCAATACCACCAAAGGTGAAATTTTGGTAAAACTCACTCACGATAAAACACCGGGGACCGTGGGCAATTTTGTTGCACTGGCAGAAGGAAATATGGAGAACAGTGTAAAACCACAGGGCAAACCCTATTACGATGGCTTAAAGTTCCATAGGGTAATCGCCGATTTTATGATACAGGGCGGATGCCCAACAGGAACAGGGACCGGGGACCCAGGTTATAAGTTTGATGATGAGTTCCATCCCGACCTTATACATGATGGTCCCGGTGTGCTTTCAATGGCCAATGCCGGACCCGGAACCAATGGAAGCCAGTTTTTTATTACCCATGTGGCCACACCTTGGTTGGACAACAAGCACACAGTGTTTGGAAAGGTGGAGGAAGGTCAGAATATTGTAGATGCCATTGCACAAGGGGACGCTATAGAAACTTTGGAAATTGTACGAGTTGGTGAAGAGGCCAAAAAATGGAATGCCATCGAGGCTTTTCGAACGTTCGAGGGAGCCAGGGAAAAACGTATAGCCGAGCAAAAGGCTCAAGCCGAGGCAGAAATGGAAAAATTGGCTGCAGGTTTTGAAAAGACCGATAGTGGACTACGTTACCAAATTATCCAAAAGGGAACCGGTTCTAAAGCGGAAAAAGGCAAAACCGTGTCCGTACATTATGAAGGTGCATTGGCCAACGGTCAGGTTTTTGATTCATCCTACAAAAGAAATCAACCCATAGATTTTGCTCTTGGTGTAGGGCAAGTAATTCCCGGATGGGACGAGGGTATTGGACTATTGCAAGTCGGGGATAAGGCCAGATTTGTGATTCCATCCCATTTGGCCTATGGTAGTGCAGGAGCCGGAGGGGTAATTCCTCCCAATGCTACACTGATTTTTGACGTGGAGTTGATGAATGTAAAATAAAATAATCCTTCTTAGATTATATAGGTGAAGCTTCCAGAAATGGAAGCTTTTTTATTTGGCCCGGTTTACGCTCAATAGCAATAAACAAAAATTAAGGGCAAGCAGAACTAATAGTACGCTAAAAAAAGTGGTCATGGTTGTAAGTGTTTATTCCGTAACAATTCAACGCTAAAAAACCCTACCTATTGTCCGTGTTAAAAATTAAGCTACTTTTTAGAACCGTTTACACTCCAGGCCAATAGTAACGCATTTACGATCAAAAGGAAGGTGAGTACTCCAAAAAAGGTGTTCATTGCTATATAGGTTTAATGGTTGTGGGGAACAAAGCTTATTTACCCAATAGATAGCAAAAAAGAAAATGGTTGCGTAGGGATTTAAAAAAATAAAAAAGGCCCGAGCATTGCTCGGGCCTTAACTATAAAAAAGTATGCTATAACTTATTCCGCAACTTGTACATTAACGGCGTTTAATCCTTTTTTACCTTGTTGTAGTTCGAATTCTACAACATCACCTTCTCTAATTTCATCGATCAAGCCTGAAATGTGTACGAAGTGATCTGTGTTTGAACCATCTTCAGTGATAAATCCGTAACCTTTAGAATCATTGAAGAATTTTACTGTTCCTTTACTCATAATATAAATTGAAAAAAATTAATTGGCTCCAAAGGTACGTTTAATTTATTGGGTATCAGGTTTTTTTTCAAATATTAATTAAAATTAATTTGTAGGGTCCGGCGTCAATCGTAAATATGGCTTAATTTCCTCGACCCCTTTGGTAAAGATTCCCTTGGCCTCTTCCGTTGGAATTGCTGGGCTTACCACCACTTTTTCGCCATTTTTCCAGTTGGCAGGAGTGGCTACTTTGTGGTTTGCGGTCAATTGTAAAGAATCGATTACTCGCAACAGTTCGTAAAAATTACGTCCTGTGGAGGCCGGATAGGTTAGGGTAAGTTTAATTTTTTTATCGGGATCTATAATAAATACGGAGCGAACAGTAAGGGTGTCGTCGGCATTTGGGTGAATCATGTCGTACAAGTCGGATACTTTTCTTTCCACATCGGCCACTATGGGAAAGTTGACTTCGGTATTCTGGGTTTCGTTTATGTCCTTTATCCAATCCATGTGCGATGCGGCACCATCTACACTTAGGGCCATCATTTTTACGTTTCTTTTGTCGAATTCGTCCTTAAACTTGGCGGCAGTGCCTAATTCCGTGGTGCAGACAGGGGTAAAATCCGCAGGGTGTGAAAACAGGATGCCCCAGCTATCTCCTAAATATTCATAAAAATTAAGTGTTCCTTGGGAGGTAACCGCGGTAAAATCCGGAGCGGTATCCCCTAATCTTAAAGTTGCCATATATTTTAGATTTTAAAGTTTATAAAAAGTACTCTACAAAATTACTAGATTATTTGGTCAAATTATTATGTGTCAGTTAAAACTGTATTAAAATCTTAGAAAGAATCCCTTGGGATGCTAGCTTTAGCTAAACGAAGATTCTTATTTTTAAGGCATGGAAAAAGAAGCTTTGGAACAATTAAAATATCCGATTGGTAAATTCGAAGTGCCGAAAACCATTTCGAGTAGCGATTTGGAGGGATGGATAGCCGTTTTGGAAGAATTACCGGGGAAGTTGAGCGATTTGGTCTCCGCACTTTCGACCGATCAATTGGAAACCCCTTACCGCCCCGGAGGATGGACGGTTAGGCAACTGGTGCATCATATTTCTGATAGCCACCACAATAGCTATATCCGGTTTAAATGGGCCTTAACTGAGAATACGCCTGTTATAAAGCCATACAATGAAAAAGAGTGGGCGGAACTTTTTGATACCCGAACTGCTCCTGTTCAAATGTCGTTGGATCATTTAAAAGCAGTACACTCAAAACTAGTTTTTTTGATAAAGGGTTTGTCCGAAGAAAATCTACAGCGATCATTTGTTCACCCCGATGGAAACCTGCAATCCACCCTCAAGGAAAATATTGGACGATATGCATGGCATGGAACGCATCATTATACCCAAATAAAAAATTTAATTGAACGGGAGGGTTGGTAGGCTAAAGGGTTTTGGTCAAAATCCACATGTGCTTTTCCGAGGGCTTTACATTCGGAAGCACAACTTCGCTTTCTCTTTTAATGGAGTAGCCATTATATTTATAAAAATGAATAGGATTTCCCTTTTGCATGGTATCCAACCAAACCACTTTTTTATTTAATTTTACAGCCATCTCCTCAATAATAAGGAGCAATTGTTTGCCAATTCCCTTACCTGAGTGTTTTTTGAGTAGATAGATTTTTTCCGCTTTTATGGCGTCCGTATCAGGAATTTCATCGATTCCGCAGTTTATTATCAATTTTAGAATACCGACAGCTACAGTATTATGGTAGACGATGTAATTCAATGTATCGGGGTCCTGTAGTTCTTCAAAGACCACTTCTTTCGTTAACCATTTCGAAATATAAGGTGAAGGGTCGTTGTGCTGCCATAAATGACAATAATGCTCACTGTAGGATGCTATTGCAACCTCTAAATAAGTGCCAAGATTATAGCTGTCTGTTGGTTGTATGGTTAGAGCAGCGGAATCCATAACGCAATTTAGTAGGTCGACCATTTAATATTACAGCCCAAACTGGGTTTTTGATCCCGAAATACCTCCTTGTTTTCCAGAACGGCATCCATTGCATTTTTTAGGTCGGTACCGGACAAGGGTATGTTGTTTCCAGGTCTGGAATCATCTAACTGACCTCTGTAAACTAGTCTCATATCCGAATTAAAAAGATAAAAATCGGGTGTGCAGGCAGCATCATATGCCTTGGCGACCTGCTGGGTCTTGTCGTACAGATATGGAAAAGGATAGCCTTCTTCCTTGGCTTTCACCGTCATTAAATGGGGGGCATCTTGCGGATAGTTTTCCACATCGTTGCTGGAGATGGCAATAAAGTTAATGCCTTTTTGCTGATATGTTTGGGCCAGTTTGACCAGCATGGAATTTACATGGACCACAAAAGGACAGTGGTTGCATATAAACATGACCACAGTGCCTTTTTCCCCTTTCATATCTACTAAAGAAAGGGTTTGTGCCGATACGGTGTCCCACAGTTCAAAATCGGGGGCTTGTGTGCCTAGGGGAAGCATATTGCTAGGAGTGCGTGCCATGTTTCCTGGGTTTTATGTTACAAAAATTACGAGCAGTACAAAAATAAAAAACGACCTGCAGAAAAACAGGTCGTTTTACTTTTAAAGGGAATAACTTTTTTAGATGTCGTCGAAACTTACATCGGTAAAGTTGTTCTCGGAAGGGCTTCCGTTTTCGCTGAAGCTTTCTTCCTCCTTTTTAAAATCTTTCTGGTGGCGTTCGGAAATTACTTCGGTACCTTTTTCATCGATAATGTAATCCATCATCTCTTCCATTATTTCCCGAAAAGCGCTAAAATCTTCTTTATAAAGATAGATTTTGTGCTTTTTGTAATGGAAAGAACCATCATCGTGCGTAAACTTTTTACTTTCTGTGATGGTAAGGTAATAATCTCCGGCCTTGGTACTTCTTACATCAAAAAAGTAGGTTCTTCTCCCTGCTCTTAAGACTTTCGAATAAATCTCTTCCTGATCCATTGTATCTTTCTGGCCCATATGGTATAGTGTATTTGGTACTATGTTGAATTCTAGTACCAAAAATGTGAAAAAAAAGCTAATTCAGCAACTTTTTTATGATTCTTTACCAGAGAGTTGGTCAATATAGAGCTCTTTATAATACCCTTCGATATTGTTCAGTTCCTCGTGGGTGCCCTGTTGAATAATCTTTCCTTTGTCGAGCACAATGATCTTGTCGGCGTTCTTGGCAGAAGATACCCTATGGCTAACGATCAGCGTAGTTTTGCTCTCGGAAACCCTTTTTAGGTTGTTCAAGATTTCTTCTTCGGTTTCGGTATCCACTGCGGAGAGGCAGTCATCAAAAAGATAGATCTTGGGGTCTTTTAACAATGCCCGGGCAATGGATACCCGTTGTTTTTGACCACCGCTCAATGTAATTCCACGTTCCCCTAAAATTGTATGGTACTTTTTGGCAAATCCTTCAATATTTTTGTGTACCACAGCTTTTTTTGCAACCTCCACAATGTCGTTGTGTGATGCATTTTCGTTACCAAAACGGATATTGTTCTCAATAGTATCCGAAAACAGGAATGCATCCTGTGGCACGGCACCAATGGAACTGCGAAGGCTGTCCAAATTAAGGTCTTGGACGGGAACTCCATCGATCAACACCTCACCGGAGGAAGTATCGTACAAACGTGCGACCAAATCCAATATGGTGGATTTTCCCGAGCCTGTTTTGCCTAAAATAGCAACCGTTTCTCCTGCTTTTATGGAGAAGGATACATTTTTCAATGCAGTAATATTGGTATCCTCGTAGGTAAAGGTTACATTTTTGAATTCGATATTGCCCACAATCGGGGTCGGGGACTTCACTTTGTTCAGAATGGAGGGTTCTTCCTTTAAAAACTCGTTGATACGCTTTTGAGAGGCTTCGGCCCTTTGTACTATAGAAGTAAGCCAACCTACTATGGCAACGGGCCATGTAAGCATGTTAACGTAAAGAATAAATTCTGCGATGATCCCTATGGTTTCAATTTCGCCATTTATGTACTGTTGCCCGCCAATATAGATTACAAAAACATTGCTTATTCCGATCAATAAGATCATTAAAGGAAAAAACCAGGCATTTACCTTTGCAAGTGCCATACTGGTATCCTTGCCTTCTTGTGCCAGCTCCCTTAATTCGCTATTTATCCTTGGCTCAATACTGTAGGCCTTGATCACGGATATTCCTGAAAACGATTCTTGGGTAAACGTGGAAAGTGTAGAAAGATACTCTTGTACCTTGGTGCTCCTTTTGTGTATTATTTTACTGATCTGGTAGATCAGAACGGATAGAATGGGGAGTGGCAGTAAGGTGTATGCTGCAAGTGTGGGTGCTTTTATAAACATTAAGGGTATCAAACAGACAAATAGTGTTAGGGTTTGGATACCGTACATTATGGCAGGGCCACCATATAATCGAACCTGGTTGATATCTTCGCTTATCCGGTTCATTAAATCCCCTATCCTATTTTTTTTATAAAAATTAAGGCTGAGCAGTTGGTAATGATCAAAAACCTCATTTTTAAGATCGTATTCGATATATCGGGATACATTTATAATGGTCTGTCTCATTAAAAAAGTAAAGAGACCTGATAAAATTGCGGCTCCGACGATAACCAAAATATATTGCAACAACAATCCTTTTGCTTCCGATAAGTTGATTGCGTTTGAGGCAAAATCCTCGACAGCCTGTATGGATTTGTTCACATACGATGGCATGATGAGGGAAAAAACACGGGCAATAATGGTGATCAAAATCCCCAGTAACAATTTGAGCCAGTATTTTTTAAAGTATTTATTTAGGTGTTTAAGTTCCTTCATATTGGAGAAAGGCAATTTTAGCTTCCAAATTTGCGGACAATCCCGCAAAGATATACCATACCGTACAAAGTAAATGTTATAAAACTGATAAGAAAACAACTTTGGTAGGTAAGATTCAAATATAAGATTACTTTTGCCGTGTGAAAGCCGAACAATCACTTTAAAAGTTCTTTAAACATGCTCACCAGAAGGCACATTAGAGTAAAAGTTATGCAGTGCATATATGCATTGGTGCAATCCAAGGACGATTCTTTGCAAAAACAAGAAAAGTTCCTGCGCGTTAGTATAGACAATATGTATGTTCTGTATCTTTTGATTTTAAGCCTCTTGGCCGAACTTCACCGTTTGGCGGAAAAACACGTGAACCATGCATCCAAAAAGTATGTGGCCACGGAAGAAGATACATACCCCGATCCCCGAAAATTTGTAAAAAACCGACTGTTGTTGCAATTGGTGAACAACGAAGCATTGAAGAGCGAACTTTCCGATCGTAAATTGGACAATTGGTATTTGAACGATGAGTATGTGAAGATCATACACAAAGCGATCGTGACCAGTGACATTTACAAGGAATACATGTTGAGCGGAGACGACAGTTATTCGGACGACCGTAAGTTGGTGATACAACTGTTCAAGGAAATTATTGCCCCAAACGAAAAAATCTACGATTATTTTGAAGATGATAAATTGACCTGGGTAGACGATTTCCCAATTGTAAATACATTTTTGGTAAAACGTTTAAAGAAGGCCAAACCCGATTCCGGTGACCGTTTCTTTTTACCGGCATTGTTAAAAGATCAACAGGATATGGACTTTGCAAACGACCTATTGATCAAGACCTTGCTCAACGATGCCAAATGGGAAAAAGAAATCGAGGGAAAAACACCGAACTGGGACAACGACAGAATCGCGGAGATTGACTCCATCATCCTAAAAATGGCTATTTGCGAGCTGCTCAATTTCCCATCGATTCCCGAAAAAGTTACCCTGAACGAGTACTTGGAGATAGCCAAGGAGTATTCCACTCCCAAGAGCAGCATATTTATAAATGGGGTTTTGGATAAATTGGCCAAGGAATACAAAACTGATGGAAGACTGCAAAAAATAGGAAGGGGTCTACAGTAAACAATTATTCCTTAATTTTGGAAAAACAAATTTTAATCATGAAAAAAATAACAACAATTTTTAGTTTGATCATGGTGGTTGCCCTAACCAGCGTATCATGCAAGGACAAAGCATCTGAAAAAATAGTTGCTGACAATGTTGAAAGCGCCGTTAACAGAGATGAAGCAGATAAAATGGTGCCGGTAATGACTTTTGAAAAGACCGAGCACGATTTTGGTACCATAGAAAGGGGTGCGGCTCAAGAAACTGTTTTTACTTTCACCAACACGGGTAATGCCCCACTAATTATTACCGATGCCAAGAGTAGCTGCGGTTGTACAGTTCCAAATCCGCCAAAAGAACCTATTGCACCGGGAGAGACCGGTGAGCTCACTGTAAGGTTCAATGGTTCTGGTCAAAATCAGGTTACAAAGACCATCACGGTAACAGCAAATACGGCCAAAGGTTCGGAGCTATTAAGAATCAAAGCTTTTGTACAGGCGCCTGGAGCAGTTCCAGCGGGTCCTGTTAAATAATTAAAAGACCTCAATGGAAAACCTAGGACAATTTTTACCTCTGATATTGATTTTTGCAGTGGCCTATTTTTTTATGATTCGCCCACAGATCAAGCGTCAGAAGGATGAGAAAAAATTCGCTTCAGAATTGAAAAAGGGTGATAAAATTATCACCAAAAGTGGATTGCACGGCAAAATAGTGGAACTGAACGACAAGGATTTTTCCTGTGTTATCGAAACCATGGCTGGCCGATTAAAATTCGACCGTTCCGCCATTTCCATGGAAATGAGCCAAAAGTTGAACAAACCCGCAGAAAAAAAGTAAGCGTATTTTAAGATATATATATTAAAGCGTTCCTTGGAAGTTAAAATTTCAAGGGGCGTTTTTTTTTGCTTATGGATGTACTAGGACCCTCCTCCAATAATGAACTATAGGGTAAATGGTTGGTGGCGAAAAACAGAATTTAAATAACCGGGGTGTTGCTTAGCGGTATTTGTCGTTCAGCCCGACCCCGTCCTTGATCATAGGGATAATCTTTTCCAATCTTCGTAGTTTCGTTTTCTCCTGTTTGGCCTCGGCAATATATTCGCAGAATTCCTTTTGCTTGTAGGGCGTAAACTTCTCAAAAGCAACCTGTAATTGTGAATTTTTGGTCAATTCGGATAGTAATAACTCGGGAATAACAACCTTTTTGGATTTTTCAGGTTTGATCTCCAAACCTTTTTTTTGGTTTTCCAAGGCCTCTTTCATGTAATCCAACACGGTTTTTTTGTCCACTTCATCTAAATCGTGGAACTTCCAATGGCGCATGCCTTTGGTTTTGCCTTCCTGTGCATTTTCCAGTACATTTTTTGAGTCTTTTAAGTACGCTCCGTTAAAGAACCATACCCCAAAATAGTTCTTGAACTTGCTGATGCCGAAGACATTTTTACCCATATAAGTATACACCGGAATACTCCATTTAAAATCTTCCTCAGCGCCGGATTTTAAGGCCAATTCCCTTAATAGGGAAATACCATCCCTAAAGGGATGCTCCTTCTCATAATAACCTTTTATTTTTTCGGATTTGTCCATTCTCACTTGATTTGACTTGCTGTAAGTTCGCAAATTTTTACGATGACCTTTACAGCTTTTTCCATGCTTTCCAGTGGAACGTACTCGTACTTGCCATGAAAATTATGGCCGCCAGCAAAAATATTGGGGCAGGGCAGTCCCATAAAGCTTAGTTGGGAACCGTCCGTTCCCCCTCGAATCGGTTTTATGATCGGTTCTATTTGTAGCGATTTCATGGCCTCTTCGGCGATTTCCACAATATGGAAGACAGGCTCTACTTTCTCCCTCATGTTTTTGTATTGGTCTTCTATGCTCAACTCTATGTATTCCCCATGTTTTTTGTTGAGTTTGGCCTGTATATCCACAAGGAGGTCTTTTCTTGCCTGAAAATGAACTGCATCGTGATCCCGGATTATCAGCTCTATTTCTGCTTTCTCAATTTCACCCTTAATTTTATGTACATGAAAAAAACCTTCCCGACCTGTAGTGTGTTCCGGCACTTCGCTCGGTGGTAAGTGCGTTAAAAAGTCGTTGGCAATGCCAATGGCATTAATCATTTTGTTCTTGGCATACCCAGGATGCACACTCTTCCCGGTAATCAAAATTTTTGCTTTGGCCGCATTAAAGTTCTCGTATTCCAGTTCACCTACTTGACTGCCGTCCATAGTGTAGGCCCATTCGGCACCAAATTTTTCCACATCGAATTTATGGGCTCCGCGACCTATTTCTTCGTCGGGTGTAAAAGCTATCCGGATAGTGCCGTGTTTTATTTCGGGGTGTTGGATCAGGTATTCCATAGCCGTGATTATTTCAGCAATACCGGCCTTATCGTCCGCTCCAAGCAATGTGGTTCCGTCCGTGGTAATCAAAGTTTGACCTTCGTATGCTTTTAGGTCCTCAAAATAATCGGGAGATAAAACAATATTTTTTAATTTGTTCAATACAATGTCCTTCCCATCGTAATTCTCAATGATCTGTGGCTTCACATTCCTTCCGGAAAAATCGGGAGAGGTATCAAAATGTGAAATAAAACCAATGGTCGGTACTTTTTTTTCAACATTGCTCGGCAGGGTGGCCATGATGTAGGCATTCTCATCAATAGACACCTCTTGCATACCAATTTGATGGAGTTCCATCACCAGTTTTTTGGCGAGGTCCCATTGTTTTTCGGTGCTAGGGGTGGTTTTGGAGTAGGGGTCACTTTGGGAATCCGTGGTCACATATTCCAAGAATCGAGCTAATAATTTATCCATGTTCGTTGGGCATTTTCATCAAAAATAATGCTTATTCAAATGCAATTTTAGAAATCATCGGCATTAATGCCTATCTTTCAGAAACCAAATAATTGCACCCACCATTGAAATTTGTAATAGCATCTATTTTTTTACTGTACGGCGTTTTCAGCTTTGCCCAAATGGACTGTATTTTGGGTGTTGGAGGGCGTGATAATGAGACCATTGCCAAAGTTTTTGAGCTAACGGAAGTCCAGCGTGAAAACCTGAAAAACTGGAGTGCCGAGCTAAAAGTGCGTAACGATATTTTGGAGGACAAGGCCAAGTTCTTAATGAAAAAGAACGAAGAAAGCTCTCCGGAGGTGTTGCTGGCGGTCAGCAAAAAATATGCAACGATAATGGACAGCATGCGGCAGAATATTCGAATGATGGATAAACGGCTGCTCAGTACGTTTACCGAATCCCAGTATGACAAATATGTGAAAATGTGCAATCAACTAACTTTACGCCCTATCTACATAAATAGGTCGGTCAACGAAAATTGATCGATTTGTCCAGAACTGTTTTAAGAGTTTTTATTTTTGTCCAAAATCCCATTTTGCATGTATAAATTTTTGATCCGCCCGGTACTTTTTTTGCTTGATGCTGAGGCTGCGCACCATTTTTCCTTTTCGGCAATTAAGTTATTCTCCAAACTTGGTTTTGGCGGGCTTTTTAGGAGTGTTTTTGCCATGGACGATCCTAGGTTGGAGCGCGAGGTTTTTGGGGTCAAGTTTAAAAATCCGGTAGGATTGGCAGCTGGTTTTGATAAGGATGCCAAATTGTACAACGAATTCTCCGATTTTGGTTTTGGCTTTGTGGAAATTGGAACGGTAACACCAAAACCGCAGCCGGGAAATCCTAAAAAGCGCTTGTTCCGTCTGCTCGATGACAAGGCCATTATTAATCGAATGGGTTTTAATAATAATGGGGTTTTCGAGGCGGTCGAACAATTAAAGAAAAAACATCGCGTAATTGTTGGGGGAAATATTGGGAAGAACAAAGTTACTGCGAACCAAGATGCGATCAAGGATTATCTGATATGTTTTGAAGCCCTGTTCGAACATGTGGATTATTTTGTGGTCAATGTAAGTTCACCCAACACGCCCGGGCTTAGAGAGCTACAGGATAAGGAGCCTTTGACCAAATTGTTGAAAAAACTAAAGAGCCACAATAGTAAACTGGCCAAAAAGTTGAATAAGAAAGAAAAGCCAATTTTATTAAAAATTGCGCCGGATTTAACAGATGACCAACTGCTGGATATTATTTCGATCGTAACGGATACACAAATAGAAGGGGTAATCGCCACCAATACGACCATAGAAAGAAAGGGGTTGAAGTCGCACCTTATTTTAACCGAAGAAGTGGGAGGGCTTAGCGGCAAACCTTTAACGAAAAGAAGTACGGAGGTTATTCGCTTCTTGTCCGAAAAGAGCAATAAGGCTTTCCCGATTATTGGCGTGGGCGGTATCCACTCCCCGGAAGATGCAATGGAAAAATTGGAGGCGGGAGCGGATTTGGTACAGTTGTACACCGGATTTATTTATGAGGGTCCTGGGCTTATCAAAAAAATAAACAAGGCCATTTTGGAAAAAATGGGCTAAAATTATATGCAAAGTCTCGTTTTGTTTCTGGAAACTATCAATTATCCCATATTGATCGGTTTTTTGGTGTCCTCAATTGCCCTTGCCCTGTCGCCGGGTCCAGATAATATTTTTGTGTTGGCACAAAGTATCAGTAACGGTACAAAAGCGGGAATGGCCACAGTTTTTGGTTTGGTGTCCGGTTGTTTGGTGCACACTACCTTGTTGGCATTTGGGGTTTCTGAAATCATAAAACGGAGCGATGCATTGTTTTTTGCCATTAAGCTGTTCGGTGCCGTGTATTTGTTGTTTCTGGCCTATAAAGTGTATCAAAGTGATGCCTCTATTATGCTCGACAAAGAAGGGCAACCTGCTAAATCACCAAGGAATCTTTTTTGGACGGGATTTACCATGAATGTCCTGAATCCTAAGGTCACCATTTTCTTCTTGGCATTTTTTCCAGGTTTTTTATTCAGTGATACACTTGATACCGTGATTCAGTTTTACGCTCTTGGACTACTTTTCATGCTTTCGGCCTTATTGGTCTTTGGTACAATAGCTTTTTTGGCCGGTAGTATTTCCAATTATTTGACCAGGAATAAAAAAGCGGGGATATACCTAAAATGGGTGCAGATAATTGTGTTTATGGGTATTGCGGTTTATCTATTTCTATCGGATAAATAAGTAGTATTTTTACGGATACATATGTCAAAAGTAAAACTCATAGAATGTCCACGGGATGCCATGCAGGGAATAAAAACCTTTATTCCAACACAGGAAAAGGTAAAATATATCCAGTCCTTGTTGGGTTGTGGTTTTGATACCATTGATTTTGGAAGTTTTGTATCCCCCAAAGCTATTCCACAGATGCGGGATACTGCTGAGGTGTTGGCAAGTTTGGACCTATCACGGACGCAGAGTAAGCTCCTGTCGATCGTTGCCAATGTGAGAGGGGCGGAAGATGCGTGTAAGCAAGCAGCCATTGATTATTTGGGTTTTCCATTCTCTATTTCGGAAAACTTTCAAATGCGTAATACCCACAAGACGATCGATCAGTCCGTGGAAACCCTAAAAGGGATATTGGAATTGGCCGACACCCACAATAAAGAAGTGGTCACCTATATTTCTATGGGATTCGGGAATCCCTATGGAGACCCTTGGGATGTGGATATTGTAGGGGAGTGGACGGAAAAATTAGCAGCAATGGGAGCCCGCATACTTTCGTTATCGGATACCATTGGGAGTTCCACGCCCGAAGTAATCGACTATTTGTTTTCCAACCTGATTCCAAAATTCCCGGAAATCGAATTCGGGGCCCATTTGCACACCACACCGACCAAATGGCACGAGAAAGTGGATGCAGCCTACAAAGCAGGCTGTCGTCGTTTTGATGGGGCCGTTCAAGGTTTTGGTGGTTGCCCCATGGCCAAGGACGAGCTTACCGGAAACATGCCCACGGAAAAAATGCTTTCCTATTTTACGACGGAAAAGGCTGATACGGGTGTTAACTGGATGGTCTTTGAGGCTGCTTACAATAAGGCGACAGAATTGTTTTCCGAATATCATTAAAAAAGGCAACCCATAAGGATTGCCTTCTATTTCTTTTGAGCAAACTATTAATTAATATCTGAGCTCTATTCCTGCATAGATCCCAAATGGATGTCCAGGCCGTAGTCCGGCAGGAACTCTGGAAACTGCATATTTTTCATCCAATAGATTGATCATGTTGGCAGTAAGGGCTATGTGGTCGTTGAATTTATATCGGCCTCCAAAGTCCATAATAAAATTTGAACCTACCTTCTCGTTGGCAGGTATGGGACCTGAGCCTGCCAAAGTTCGGAATGCTCCGTTGTATCTGCCGCTAAGGTTTATCTCAAATTTATCGTGCTCCAATGATAAAGAGGTGTTGAACTGATGCTTGGAAATATAAGGTAGCTCATCCCCTGAAGAAACCTCACCCCAAATGTCGTTATTGCTTCCAAAATCGTTCATGAATTCTGTATCGGTGAACGTGTATCCAAACGTGAGGGGCAATTGAAAATTTGGGTTGTTCTCCAAGATGTTGTAGTTGAGCAAAAGTTCCACACCTTGTACATTTACCTCACCGGCATTAAACTGATCTAGTGAACCAGTTCCGCCCGTGGCGGCCAGATCACTTCCCAAAAGGTTACTGTAATCGTTATAAAAACCAACAATTTCTCCAGAAATCCCTAAGAATGAGAATCGGGTTCCCAGCTCATAATTTACGCTCTCTTCCGGGTCCTCACCGGGTTGGTTGCTTGGAGGGGAAAACCCTTTGTGTACCCCACCAAAAACCGATAGGTCGTTAAAGTTATAGTTGAAACCAATACCGGGAATAAATACATCAACATTGTTGCGTCTTTCAGAAATATCGGTGCCGGCACGTTGTACATCGTCTGTACCGTAATTCAATCTTTCCAATGAAATGTTCTCGTAACGTAGGCCAGGGGTCAGGGTCAAGTTATTTATTTTTAGCTTGTACATGGCGTATGAAGCGAAGGCCTTGGCACTGCTGATGCGGTTGGCATTGGTTCCGGGAATACCGGCATTTACCAATTCCATGTTTCCGTTTACCATGGCGTAATCGTCTATCCATTGAAAACGATCTTCTTCGTCGTAATGGTAGCGCAATCCAATTTCCAGATCATGGTAGGTGTTTGCTCCGCTCCAGTGATAGTCCAATTTGGTTTGGACACCGGTGGATAAATAATCACGGTTGTTGTTTCTGGAGTTAAGGAAATCGTTCGTACCGCTGTTTGATGAACCTTTAACCAGGTCGAGGTAGGGTTCGTAGGTATTGGGGTCGTTAAAAATAGTACCGATACCTTCCCGTTCACCATCAATGGTAACGTAATCTACCTTATACCAGTTTCTGCTAAAATCGTTGTAATAACCGGTTGTGGTAATCCTAAATTGATTATTGAACTTTAAAGCGTATGTTCCCATTACCTGAAAATGTTCCGCATTCATTTCATCATTTTGGGAGCCAGCATAACGGTCGAAAGGATTGGCGTTAAAATCTTCTTGAGTAAGTCCTAGGTAAGTCTCATGGGAAGTTTCATCAGAGTATTGAAATTTGAGCTCAAACTCTTGTCCAAGCTTAGCTTCTGCATTGGTATTGAGCCTAACCTTGGCAACTAGATCATTCTTGTCAAACCCTGTATTATCATCATTCCGAAGGTTTTTAAATCCATTTGAATTGTAGTTGAGGTATTCAACAGAGTACCCAAAATTTTTGTAACTATCACCAAGTTGAGCATGTACTCTACCAGTATCAAAGCTTCCGTAGCTACTGTTCAGAAAAATTCCGAAGTTATCGGGAATTTCTGTAGAGATCATATTTATGGCACCTCCAGTGGTGTAGGGTCCAAATTGAACCTGACTGCTTCCCTTCAAAATTTCAACGGCCTCCATCCTTGCAATGGTGGGGAAATAATAGGCAGAGGGTGCGCTGTAGGGTGCCGGAGCTATAAGGACACCATCTTCCATTAAGGTTATTTTAGAGCTTCGTTCGGGAGAAGTTCCTCTTAAACTGATGTTGGGACGTAGCCCAAAGCCATCTTCTTCATAAATATTTACGCCGGGAACTGCACGCAGTACTCGGTTTACATCGGTATAATTAAACTTTTTGATTTCCTCGGGAGAAACGTAGTATGATGAACCCGTTCTGTTTTTTGCGACAAATTTGCTCCCAAAAATAACTTTGGCGGAAAGCACCACTTCGTTCAATTCTATTAGTGTGGAATCACTGTTGGATACCTGTTGCCCGGAAACAAGCAGGATACTAAAAAATGCGATGATTGTAGTTAGTCGATACATTGTATTAATTAAGACTGAGTTTAAATAAAAAAATCGGCGCAAAATTACTACTAACTTTAGGTAAAGCAAAGCTTATTTGGAATAAATAAATTTAACGACAGAGCATTTAACATTTTTGGGTAGTCTACCAAAATATTGCAAGACCAAATCAACAATGTAAAAACATAAAGTGTTAAGTAGGTTCGACGTTGTTTAAAATAGTGGTATATTTGCACGCAATTAATCCGTAATTGCAATGGAAGCTCACCTAAACAAAATTGTTGGCGAAGGACTTACTTATGATGACGTTCTTCTTGTGCCGGCATATTCCGAAGTACTTCCCCGAGAAGTCAACATTCAATCAAGATTTACCAAAAACATTACCATAAATGTGCCCATTGTTTCTGCGGCCATGGATACTGTGACCGAATCCCGAATGGCAATTGCCATGGCCAGGGAAGGCGGTATCGGAGTTCTTCACAAAAACATGACCATAGAAGACCAGGCCTTAAAGGTCAGAAAAGTGAAACGCGCGGAAAGTGGAATGATCATGGATCCAGTTACACTTCCGTTGGATTCAACTGTACGAGACGCTAAAGCCAGCATGAAAGAGCATAGTATTGGTGGTATTCCCATTGTTGACGCAGAAAAAAAATTGATCGGTATCGTAACCAATCGTGATCTCCGATTCGAAAAGAACGATGGTCGCCCTATTTCAGAGGTAATGACCTCTGAAAATTTGGTGACCGTGGGAGAGGGCACCTCTTTACAACAGGCCGAAGTAATTCTTCAGGAAAACAAGATCGAAAAACTTCCTGTGGTCAATCAAAAGGAGGAACTGGTCGGTCTGATCACTTTTAGGGACATTACCAAACTTACCCAAAAACCCATTGCGAACAAGGACCAATATGGGCGTTTACGCGTAGCGGCTGCCATTGGAGTAACGGGAGATGCTGTTGATCGTGCCGGTGCATTGGTAAAAGCCGGGGTCGATGCCATTATTATAGATACGGCACATGGGCATACCAAAGGTGTGGTGGGCATACTTAAGGAAGTCAAGAAATCCTTCCCCGAATTGGATGTAGTGGTAGGTAATATTGCTACGGCCGAAGCTGCAAGATATTTGGTGGAAGCGGGTGCGGATGCTGTTAAGGTAGGTATTGGGCCAGGATCTATCTGTACCACACGCGTGGTGGCAGGTGTCGGTTTCCCACAGTTTTCAGCAGTTTTAGAGGTTGCCGCTGCACTAAAAGGAACCGGGGTTCCGGTAATTGCCGATGGTGGAATTCGGTATACAGGAGACATTCCCAAGGCTATAGCAGCTGGAGCAGATACAGTAATGTTGGGTTCGTTGTTGGCAGGAACAAAAGAATCGCCTGGCGAGACGATAATTTACGAGGGACGTAAATTTAAATCTTACCGTGGCATGGGCTCTGTTGAGGCAATGAAGCAAGGTAGCAAGGACCGATACTTTCAAGATGTTGAGGACGATATTAAGAAACTGGTTCCCGAAGGAATTGTAGGTCGCGTACCTTACAAAGGTGAGTTAATGGAAAGTATGCATCAATTTATTGGTGGTCTGCGCGCTGGAATGGGGTATTGTGGCGCAAAAGATATCGAAACTTTAAAAGAGAGTGGTCGATTTGTAAAAATTACTTCGAGCGGCATTCACGAAAGTCATCCGCACGATGTGACCATTACCAAAGAAAGTCCAAATTATAGTAGATAAATATTGAAACGCTGGGGGGCAATTACTTCCCAGCGTAGCTTTTCCAGTCTTGATCTTTATAGATGTTCTCGCCAAAATACTTGGCGATCTGCATAAAAGGTTCCACTTGTTGATAACCGGGCACGGGTGAAAGCATATTTAGTTTTTCGTCCAAGAAAACTACAGTGGGGTAGCTCATGCGCCCTTGCAACAGCGCCGCTGCCAACTCGTGATAGCCTCTTCTGCCCGAAGGTATGTACTTAAAGGTTTTTCCCTGATATTCAATAGGGTCTTTGCCTTCAGCATCCATTTTTACCATATAGAAATTATCCTGCATATATTTGGAAACCTCAGGGTTTTGAAATGTATTCTTGTCCATTTTCTTGCACCATCCACACCAATCGGTATACACATCCACAAAGATTTTTTTAGGGCTTGCATCCGTTTTGGATAACTGGACGGCTTCGTCCCAAGAAATCCAATTGATTTCTTGAGCCTGAGCATTAAAGCCTATCAATACTATAATAAGTAAACTGATTTGGGTAAAAATTGAGCGCATAGTCGTTATTTTTGACGTAATTGTCGTCTTATCTCTACAAAACTAACGAAAATTATGCCAAAAAAGTATTGATTTTAACAGCTTGATAGGGCTTACTTCTATTTTACCGGTTGCTCTTGCGGAACATTAAAAACATCCTTGATGTCCACTTGGTTGCGCAGGATATCATCAAAAGTTTCTCTTTTTCGTATTAAATGTGCCTTGCCTTGGTACCAAAGTACTTCAGCGGGGCGGTATCTGGAGTTGTAGTTGCTTGCCATGGTAAAGCAATACGCACCGGCATTTCTAAAGCAAAGTATATCGCCCTCCGAGATTTCGTTGATCCTGCGGTTACTCCCAAAAGTATCCGTTTCACAAATGTAACCTACCACAGAATAGTAGCGTTCCCTGCCTTTTGGATTGGATATGTTGATTATTTCGTGATTAGATCCATATAGCATTGGACGAATCAAGTGATTGAAACCAGAATCGACACTTGCAAAAACGGTTGAAGTGGTTTGCTTCACTACATTCACTTTGGCCAAGAAATAGCCGGCTTCACTTACCAAAAATTTTCCTGGTTCAAAGGCAAGTGTCAGTTCGCGGCCATAATCCTTGCAAAATGCATTGAACTTTTTGGTCAGTTTTTTGCCCAACTCATCAACGTTGGTCTCAATGTCCCCTGCTTTATATGGCACTTTAAATCCACTGCCAAAATCGATAAACTCTAGATCTTTGAAATTTTTAGCCGTTTCGAACAAAATTTCAGAGGCATAGAGGAACACATCAATATCCAAAATATCGCTTCCCGTGTGCATGTGTATGCCATTGATGTTCATGTTGGTAACCTCCACAATACGCAATAGATGAGGTATTTGGTGGATACTGATGCCAAATTTTGAATCGATATGGCCAACAGAAATCTTGGAATTTCCTCCAGCCATTACGTGCGGATTTATTCGGATACATACAGGAATGTCCGGATGCTTGCTGCCGAATTGCTCCAAAATGGAGAGGTTGTCTATATTGATTTGAACGCCAAGGGCGGCCGCTTCCTCTATTTCCTCCAGGGAAACCCCGTTTGGCGTAAAAATAATGGACTCTGGTTTAAAGCCTGCCAAAAGGCCTAAATTGACCTCTTGTATGGATACGGTGTCCAAACCGCTACCCAAACTATTTAATAATCTAAGGACGCTTATATTGGAAAGGGCTTTCGCAGCATAGTTCAACTTTAGCTTTGGCACTCCTTTAAAAGCGTTGGTCAGCTTTTTATATTGCGATGTGATTTTATCGGCATCGTACACGTATAATGGTGCGCCAAATTGTTCGGTAAGTTGAAGTAATTCCTTAGAGTTCATGTTAATTACATATTTTGAACAAAACTAGGTTTTGTAGGTGGGTTAAGCAAAAAAGAAATTTCAAAATATAAATATATAACAAAATGTTTTAAATAAAACATCAAAACTTAAATAAGGTTGTTCTTTTGGATTCTGATCTGTATTTTTAGAGGAAATTGGAATTATGAAGCTACCCTTATTTCCACTCCAATCCGTTTTTTTTCCTGGAGAAACAGTGCCACTTCACATTTTTGAGGATCGTTATAAGCAATTGATCAACGATTGTAGGAAGGAAGCGCTCACTTTTGGTATCCCGGTCTATATCAACAATGCCATCAACTATGGAACCGAGGTGCAATTGGTGGAAGTTGTAAATACCTATGAATCCGGTGAAATGGACGTGGTCTGTGTGGCGCGTCAGGTTTTTAAAGTGTTGAGTTTTGAAAAACAATTGGAAGGAAAGCTATACGCTGGAGGCGAAGTGGAGTTTTTGGAAATGGAAAATGACGCAAATGATAGTTTAAGGGAGGAAGTGATTCAAAAAGTTGAGGCGCTCTACGATATTATGGACGTTCCCTTTACCAAAACATCGCCCAAACAATTCAACAGCTACTCCCTAGCCCATAAAATGGGGCTTTCTTTTGAGCAAGAATATGAGTTATTGCTTATAAAGAAGGAAACCGACCGATTAAACTTTATAAAAACACATTTGGAGGCTGCGACCAGTATACTTACCGAAGTGAACCGTGCCAAAGAGGTTATCGAGATGAACGGGCACTTCAAAAACTTTGATCCGCTCGATTTTCAAGATTTTACATTGTAGCCATCCGTGGAATCAATAAAAAGCCCATAATTTATACTTGGGTATCAATTATTCATTTAACAACTTCAATTTGTCAGCGTTGTTTTCTATTTTTGTCAACAAACAAAAGTAAATTCACAGATGAATCTTCACGAATATCAAGGAAAAGAGATTTTAGCCAGTTTTGGTGTTAGGATCCAAAGAGGGATAGTTGCTCACAACGCCAAGGAAGCGGTAGATGCCGCAAAACAACTTACACAGGAAACCGGAACCGGATGGCACGTTATCAAAGCGCAGGTTCATGCAGGTGGCCGTGGAAAGGGCGGAGGAGTTAAACTGGCCAAAAACTTGAAAGAAGTAGAAGAATTGGCAGGAAGTATTATCGGGATGAACCTGGTTACCCCGCAAACATCGGCAGAGGGGAAAAAAGTACATCAGGTTTTGGTAGCTGAGGATGTGTATTATCCCGGCGATAGTGAGACCAGCGAGTTTTATATGTCCGTTCTTTTAAATAGAGGTACGGGTAGAAACATGATCATGTATTCCACTGAAGGTGGGATGGATATAGAAGAAGTGGCGGAAAAGACGCCGCACCTTATTTTTACCGAAGAAGTTGATCCTGGTTTGGGCCTGTTGCCGTTCCAGGCGAGAAGAATTGCCTTTAACCTTGGTCTGTCCGGTACTGCGTTCAAAGAAATGGTAAAGTTCGTGATGTCGCTCTATAAGGCATATGTGGAAAGTGATTCCAGTCTTTTTGAGATCAATCCGGTTTTGAAAACATCGGACGATAAAATTATGGCGGTAGATGCCAAAGTTACCATAGACGATAATGCGCTGTACAGAAGAAAGGCTTACGCAGAGATGCGTGATCTGCGCGAAGAGAATCCGATCGAAGTAGAAGCTCGTGAAGTAGGATTGAATTATGTGGATTTGGATGGTAATGTAGGCTGTATGGTAAATGGGGCCGGTTTGGCCATGGCCACTATGGATTTGATCAAAATGGCCGGAGGAGAACCGGCGAACTTTTTGGATGTAGGTGGAACCGCCGATGCCAAAAGGGTGGAAGAAGCTTTCCGTATTATCCTGAAGGATCCTAACGTAAAAGCTATCTTGATCAATATTTTTGGTGGTATTGTTCGTTGTGATCGTGTTGCCCAAGGTGTGGTTGATGCGTACAAGAACATGGGTGATGCCATTCAAGTGCCGATTATTGTAAGATTGCAAGGGACCAATGCAGAGTTGGCCAAAGAAATTATAGACAACTCAGGGTTGGCCGTGCATTCCGCGGTACAGTTTAAAGAAGCGGCAGATAAGGTCGAGGAGGTTCTGAGCTAGTCTTGACCATTTAAAAATATCGAAAAAGGGCAATGTTTTGTTAACATTGCCCTTTTTGTTTTTTGTAGTGGATATCCGATGCATCAGTGTCGTTTTTTGCCCGAAATTCTTATCTCATTAATTATGAGCCTGTTTTGATTTAGAACGATTTTTTAAAGTTCATTTTTGGGTTTATAAAGAGTATTTGCCCAACGTTAAGGACATTAAACATTTGTTAAATCGACAAAAAGTGTAACAATTTACTTTTTAAATCGTCTTATTTTTGTGGTGTCTTAAAAAAAGGACCTTAATCGGGACTTGTTTTTAGCAAATCATTAATCATTCAATTTTAATCAAAAAACAAAAATCATGAAAAAATTAAGAACTGTTTCAGTAGTGTTGGCACTTATGGCAACCATGAGCGCATTTGCAACAAAAGGAAAAAAAGCGACCAAGGAAAACAATCTTTCCGGTCAGATTTATGAAATGTTGAAGGATAATCAATTCAACGCAGATCATAAGGATTTGACTGCCGAGGTTCGTTTTATTGTAACAGAAAAAGGCGAATTGTTGGTTCTCTCTGTTGAAACCAAAAACGATGTTTTGGAGGGCTTTGTTAAGAGTCGTTTAAATTACCAAAAGGTGGAATTAACAAATGTTGCTCCCGGAAGAGTATATGAGCTTCCAGTAAAAATTACCGCGTAATACACGGGAATTGTTTGAGTTAGTTAGAAAAAAGCCCTGAATTTCAGGGCTTTTTTGTACTAAAAAGTATGGTTTTGAAGTTATCTACAGTAGGATCGATAACCAAAACCAAGCTTTATGGGTACTCACAAAGAAAAATTGAGCATTCTTTCGCAAATGATAGCCTTTGCCAGGGTAGATCATTCGATAAAGCAGTCAGAGTACGATTTTTTGCTTCAGGTAGCACATACCCTTGGCATTGGTAAAGATGTCTTCGAAGGGCTTCTTAAGGAAAAATCCCCTAAGGTCCGCTTAAAGACCCAAGCAGAGCGCATAGTACAATTTCATAGACTTATCCTTCTTATGAATATCGACAAGGAACAACATAGGAAGGAAATAGACAAACTCTATAATATTGGACTAAAAATGGGGCTCCCACCGGCGGCTATCAGTCAGGTTTTGGAGGTTATGCACCGTTATCCGGACAATATTGTACCGCCCGATGTGCTGATCAATATCTTTAAGGCATATTATAATTAATGTCAAAATGGCATTTTTTTCATTCTAAAATACGTCAAAATGACATATATTTTGTGTTGGTACAGGTTTTGCTTTTTACTGGTTGATTTAGATGTTTAACTAAAATTGAATCGCCATGAGTATAGTAAAAAGAAATAACCTGTTTTTTCCATCATTGATGAATGATTTTATGGGTCCTGATTGGTTCGGTGGAACAGAGAAGTGGAATACTGCCGTGCCCGCAGTAAATATAAAGGACAATACAGAAGGTTTTGAATTGGAACTTGCTGTTCCTGGTATGAAAAAAGAAGACTTTACCGTAGAAATCGATAACGATGTACTTACCATTGCCAGTGAAGTAAAAACTGAGAATGAAGAAAATAAGGACAACTACACAAGAAAGGAGTTCTCGTTCACATCGTTCAAAAGGGCATTCACATTGCCGGAAACCGTAGATGGATCTAAAATAGATGCGAAGTACGAAGATGGGATACTAAAACTGATGTTGCCCAAAAAGCAAGAGGCATTGCCAAAACCCAAAAGATTGATTGAAATAGGATAAGGCACTAGAACACCAACTAAAGGTGTTTCATGATGGTTGGATTAGTTGGTTAGTTGAGGCGCGCTCCGGCATTTGCTGGAGCGCGTTTTTTATTTTTTTTCTTGCAACATTTTTATTTCGTCCCTTAATTTGGCGGCTTCCATAAAGTTGAGTTCTTTGGCAGCTTTTTCCATGGCCTTTCTTTTTTCGCGAATCAGTTTTTCTTTTTGATCTTCCGTAATATAGTTTAGATCTGGCTCGGCGGCACGTAACTCTTCTTTTTGAAAGTGGTAGGTGGATACCGAGTTTTTGGCAAGGGCACTGTCCAGGTTTTTCTTGAGTGCGGTAGGGGTTATGTTATTTTCTTTATTGTAGGTAATTTGCTTTTCCCTGCGATAATTGGTTTCGTCTATGGTTTTTTGCATGCTTTCCGTAATCTTGTCGGCATACATAATGGCTTTCCCGTTCAAGTTTCTTGCAGCACGCCCTACGGTTTGGGTAAGCGAGCGGTTACTTCTTAAAAAACCTTCCTTATCGGCATCCAGTATGGCAACTAGGGAAACTTCCGGTAGATCCAATCCTTCCCGCAAGAGGTTTACTCCGATCAAGACATCAAAAAGTCCCTTGCGCAGGTCTTGCATGATCTCCACCCTTTCCAAAGTGTCCACATCACTGTGGATGTATCGACAGCGAACATCAATTCTGGTTAAATATTTGGTGAGCTCCTCGGCCATACGCTTGGTCAGTGTCGTGACCAAGGTACGTTCATCCAATTCTACACGTTGTTGGATTTCTTCAACAAGGTCATCGATCTGGTTTTCGCTGGGGCGAACTTCGATTATAGGGTCTAGCAACCCCGTTGGTCGGATAATCTGTTCCACATAAACACCTTCGCTCAATTCCAGTTCGTAGTCAGCGGGAGTGGCACTAACGTATAGTACTTGATTTTGTAGGGCTTCAAATTCTTCAAACTTTAACGGACGGTTGTCCATTGCCGCCGGTAACCGGAATCCATACTCCACCAAGTTTTCCTTTCTAGATCGGTCGCCACCATACATGGCGTGTACTTGCGGTATGGTAACATGGCTTTCATCGATCACCATTAAATAATCATCTGGAAAATAATCCAGCAAACAGAAAGGTCTGGTGCCCGGTTTTCTGCCGTCAAGGTACCGTGAGTAGTTCTCGATTCCTGAACAATAGCCCAGTTCGCGAATCATTTCCAAATCAAAATTGGTGCGTTCCTCCAAACGTTTGGCCTCTAAAGGCCTGCCGATTTCCTTAAAATAATCCACTTGTTTTACCAAATCGTCCTGAATCTCGCGAATTGCATTTTGCAATACATCCGGGGAGGTAACAAACATATTTGCGGGATAAATGTTCAAGGTGTCGTAAATCTCTATAACGTTGTTGTTGTAAGGGTCCAATGCTTCGATTTCCTCAATTTCATCACCAAAAAAATGGATACGGAACGCATGGTCGGCATATCCTGGAAAAACATCGACCACATCTCCTTTTACCCTAAAATTTCCATTTCTGAAATCTGCAGTGGTCCTTGCGTAAAGGCTCTGTACCAACTGTTTTAAAAATTTGGTCCTAGAAATAACTTGATCCCTATGAATGGTGATAACGTTTTTTTGAAATTCTATCGGATTTCCGATACCGTACAAACAGGATACCGACGCTACAACCAGGACGTCCCTTCTTCCGGATAAGAGAGAGGAGGTGGCACTTAAACGCAATTTCTCGATATCCTCGTTTATGGAAAGGTCTTTTTCTATATAAAGTCCACTGGTCGGGATATAGGCTTCAGGTTGATAATAATCATAGTAGGACACGAAATATTCGACCGCATTGTTCGGAAAAAATTGTTTGAACTCTGAATATAGTTGTGCTGCCAAAGTTTTGTTGTGTGCCAAAACCAGAGTAGGCCGTTGAACGGATTCCACAACGTTGGCCACGGTAAATGTTTTTCCCGATCCGGTTACGCCGAGCAAGGTTTGGTGTGCTGTTTTGGACTCAATGCCCTCGACCAATTGTTTTATCGCCTGCGGCTGATCGCCGGTAGGTTTAAAATCGGAAACTACCTGAAATTTCATGCTGTAAAAATACTAAAGGATGTTCCTAAAAGGAAGTAAAAAGGGATATTATCTTTTTAAGGAAAAATGCCCTTTGAACTCCCGGTCCGAATCATCAATGGCCATGAACCAATAATCTCCGGCGGGTAAGCTGCGCCCGGCCAAATTTCCGTCCCAACCCAGGGAATATTGCGAAATTTGTTTTATAAGTGTACCGTAGCGATCAAAGATTCGGATACTTTTAAAAACAATTTCTTGCGTCTCTGTTGGCTGTATAAACTGCCAATAATCGTTTATGTTGTCCCCATTGGGCGTAAAGAATTTTGGAAATCCCTCCACGGTCAAGTCCTGGGCGAATTTTTGCTGGGCAATGCCGCAACCGTTCTTGTCCCTAACATAGAAGATGTGGCTTCCGGGTGCCACATTGTTAAAAACATTGCTGTCCGAATATGGGCCATCTATATCATCTATGGCATATTCGTAATCTCCGTTACCCGATGCAACTACGGTTATTCGAAGTGAGGAGACCAGAGTCTCGGCCATTATATTTTCTATGGTTGCCATTTCCGATGAAACGACCTCGAATACTTGACTCGAGGGGCATTCAATGGTATTGCCATTTTGATTGATCGTATTGTAGGCTTCGTACCTGTACCTGCCGTTTTCAGTGATGGTAACGTCACTGGTGTCCGAGATTAGGGACTCATTTTCAAATTGATCTATCCGAAACCACCGGTAACCTTCTGCAATGTCGGTTGAATTGATGATCAGTGGGCCATTGTTATCGCAAGAGGATATGGTAGCGGGAAAATCTATTTCCGGGTTTACAATAACGTATTCCCCAGTATCAAAATCCAAAAAGGGGCCACATCCCAACAAGGTGGTAAAACTGGTCTGGGTGCACCCTTCTGCTGCCCCTGCGTCGTTAAAAGGAACAATTGTGATAAAAAAAGTTTTATTTGATTCAAAATTAACGACCGGAGTGGAATTGCTATAAAATGTGGAGCCGTCAAGAATGTCCGTGCCCGTAGGTGTTGTGCCAATGGTAACGATGTATCCTTTTGCATCGGGTACGGCATGCCATTCCAATACAGGAGATAGCGGTACATTGGTTTCTCCGTTCAGCGGATAAATAATATTGGTGCAATCGGGTATTTCGGATTCGGCCCGTGTTGTAAATTGTTGATAGGTACAGCCCATTGCCGTTCCCAATGTGTTGTATGGTACAATTGATGCGTAAATAGGGGTCTCCGGGGGTAAATCGGTTATTGGGTTATAGGTAAGGGTGTTGCCAACATCAATATTATTCAGAAGTTCCGTGCCTCCAGGTGTTGTGCCTAAACTAAGATTGTAGCCCGTTGCAGCGTAGACATAGGACCAGGATATGTTGGTATTTGGATTTATGTCCACAGCGTTGTTCAATGGATTGGTTATTTCGGTACATTCTGGAACTGTGGAAATGGGTTCGGTGGTAAAACTGTAGCTTGGACAGGTGATATTGGGCTGGTCAAAAAAGAAAAGGGTTATCGTTACATAAATAGTGGTATTGGCAGGTAGTCCAAGTGGTGGGACATAGGAAGATCCACTGGCAAATTGTGTGCTCAGGATGTCGTCGCCCCCGGGTGTTGTACCCATGGTTATATTGTAGGAGGGAACTCCGTCTACCGATTCCCAATCAATTGTGGCGTCCAAAGGAACATTTGTAGCTCCATTGGCAGGGTAAACCGGATTAGGGCAATCCTGGGCCCAAAAGGAATGGCTGGCCAGGAGTGCCCATAAAATTAATATTCTGTTCAGCATTACATGATTCTGTGCATCCTACAAGATACTACAAATCACGTTTTTTTAATAATGCGTAGGATAAGTAGATAAAAATCACTGTCCAAAGGATGACTACCAAAAACTCATACCAATATACATGGTAATCGAATCTCATATCCTCTCCTATCTGTTGACCAATATTCTGTACGGCCGATAACCTTGTGAAGGGTTCTTTTATTAAATTGGACATGGATTGCAATGGAAAAAATTGTTTTATGGTCTTGGCCGCTTCCCAGCTCATAACTTTCCAACCGAGCAAACCAAAAACTACTTGCTCCAAAATGGTCCATAAAATTAAGAAACCCAGCGCAAAGGCCGAACGCTTGACCAATATGCCCAAGAACAGACAAAAAGAGAAAAAGCCGACCAGTTTAAAGAAGAACGCTGGTAAAAACTCCATGTCCGAAAAAATAATGGACATTTCGTCGTAATCGGAATAGATCAGGCCAAGGACCATGGAAACCACAAACACAAATATGGTGGAAATAAGCGCAAAACTGATTACGGTAAGGACTTTGGAAAGGATAAATTCTTTTTTGGAAAGACCATCGATCAGGTTTTGTTTTATGGTCTTGTTGCTGTATTCGTTGGACATCATGGAAACGATTACAATGGCCAAAAATAGCTTAAAAAGGGCGGTGACAAAGGTGTTAAAGTGCCAGATATAGGGAAAATTGAATATCCCTTGATCCGCCAGATGAAATTGTACCGGGCCAATATCAAATTTAATGGCCGCGATGAGCGCAATGGAAGTTAAAAGCACAAAATAGGAGATAATAAGCACCTTGCTGGCCCTATTGTTCCATAATTTTATAAATTCTATTTGTAGGAGACGTAACATTCGTTTATTGATTATTGATTTTTGGTCAAGGTTAAAAATTGTTCTTCGAGACTTTCTTTCCGTTTAACGAGGTGAGATAGGACAATACCCTGGTCAAACAGCATTTTGTTTAAGCTTTCGGCATCCATTTCTTCCTTTAAATAGGCCGTAAGCGTACCGTTAAAGTTTTCGATTTTCCCGAAGCTGGCACTTTTTTCGAGCAGCTCTTGCAATTGCTCTAGATTTTCGCACTTCAATTCAAAAAAACCATGACTGGCCAGCATACTATCTACCGGCCCGGAATATAAATTCTCTCCTTTTCTAAGAATGATGACATGGGAACATACTTTTTCAACCTCGTCCAATAAATGAGAAGCCAATAAAATGGTTGTGCCTTGGCTCGCAATTTTTTTGATGATCTCCCGTATTTGATGGATTCCTTGGGGGTCCAGGCCATTGGTAGGTTCGTCCAAGATGAGTATTTCGGGGTCGTTGAGCAGGGCAGAGGCAATGGCCATGCGCTGTTTCATCCCCAGCGAATAGGTTTTGAACTTACTGTTCCTGCGGTCCCACAGACCTACCAATTCCAGTTTTTCCTGAATTTTGGATTCGGGTACATCTTTGATCTTACAGACCAACCTTAAATTTTGAATCGCGTTCATGTATGGATAAAAGTTGGGACGTTCAATTATGGCCCCGACCTTTTTTAGGGCGTCATGGGTGGTGGTGTTGCCATCGAACCAATTAAAATCGCCCGAGGTTCGGTTCACAACGTTCAGGATAATTCCCAATGTGGTGGATTTGCCACTCCCATTGGGTCCTAAAATGCCATAAACGTTACCTTTTTCTATTGTAAAAGAAAGATCTTTTACGGCTGTTAGGTAACCAAATTTTTTTGTAAGATGGTTTACGGTAAGTATTGTTTCCAAAAGATGCTATCGTTTTTTGAATGGTTTATACTAACTTGACGATATTATTTGCAAATTGTTACAAAATAATCGAACACAATGTCGGAAGAAAAATTAATGTCGAAAAAGAAACCTGCCTACCCCATAAGTAAGGAGCTGGATGAATATTTGGATTATTACAATAGAAAAATCGAAATTCCGATCCATTATGATGACTTGTTGCGCTTTTCAGGAAGCGTTGCCGTTTACGATGCCAAGGATGAGGATACACTTTGGGTGCGCGTGTTTTATCCGGAGTTCGATAGGGATGAAATAGACCTGGCCCTAAAAAGAGTGTATTCCAGTTTTGTTTCCGATGGCAGTGATTCCATTTTTCAATATTTGAACGTGGATTATGTGGACTATTGCACTTTTGGAAACTCCAAGCCTTTTCGAATCAAGGTCCGGAACATCCTTAACGATAACTATACCTTGTTCTATGTTAAAAAAACCGACGCTTCTAGAGTATATGGTTTGGAATTGGAGCACATGCTCTCTCCTTACAATTTAAACTTTGTAATCTATGAGAATACGCTCATCGAAGAGCATATTGTTGGTATTCCCGGAGATATTTTTATGAAGAACAACCTGCCCGAATGTACCGAATTCGAAAAATCACAGATTGCCAAGGAGTTTGTTAAGTTCAACGAAAGAAGTATGATCCGGCTCTTAGGGGACATGCGTTCTTATAATTACGTAATTGTTCCCACTCACGATTTTGATAGTGTAGTCTATAAAATAAGGGCCATAGATTTTGATCAACAATGCTATGAAGGCAATATAAAGGTATATCGCCCCCAGTTTTTTAAAGAGAACAAGACCATGGTGGATTTGGTGCAAGGTAAATTGACCATAGATTCCGTTAACCAATATATTGTAGAGGAGCGTTCCATAATCGCAAAACGTATACTTAGTTGGGGGCGCCGCCTTAAACGCTTGTTGGATGTTTGCGCATTGGATACCATTGCTCCACCGGAAAACATAGAAATGCTAAAAAACCAATTGCAGGACCTTACTGGCGATATTAATTTTAGGGACAGCAAGAACATGGGCGAAATTTTGACCCACGCCTTGGATTTTGTGAAACGTAACTATGAGGATGTGAGTATGAAACAGATTATTGAAAAAAAATTCTAACTTTTCTGTTCCTTGTTAAAATACACAAGGTAATAGTACATCTGTCGTTCCTCGTCCCAACCTTTTTCCACAAACTTCTCTGCCGAATCAGGGTTGATGAAATCCATCTTGATCTGAATATTGGTGTCCAGATTGATTACATTCTTGATTTTTTTACGGGCATCGCTCACCGCTTTGTTGGCAATGTCAAAATTAGAAACGTCCTCAATGCTGTACTTGGGTCCTTTTTCTACTTTATAATGTTTAAACTCTGGAATTAAGTCGGGATTTTCCATTACCTCGTTCAAAAAAGAGGTCTCCTCAAAGTTGTCGTTTTTGGCAAAGTGGTTTACGGCGCGGTTCATGAACAATACCTCTTGCTGTTTGTCCTCTGCGGGCAAAACAACATCCTTGGCAAAGTTTTGGCAGAACTTAAGGTAGTTTTTTGTGTAAAAGTTCTCATCCGTTAATGGCGAAACTCCCAAAAAGTTTTCCAGCCAATATTTGGCGTCATATCGGTTGCTGTCCACAGATAATATCCTAAAACCTTCTTCTCGGTCCACGTTAAAAACTATGCACCCCTTATCCAATTTGTTGATATTGATTCCCTGGCGTATTAAAATTTCCAAGTTGCGTTCGTTTTCCTCGAACTGAAGAAAGTCGTGCTTTAGCTCACTCTTAAAAATACCTACGGCATCCGTTTTTTTATTGTCGATTACCATATCGGAGAAATGCACCACATAAACCTCCCCGCTTTTAATGTGAGGGTGGTTGGATTGCTCAAACAGATGCGTGGTTATTTTTTTGGATAATCGATGGTTATCGGAGGGGTTGTCGAAAATCTCGGTAACCGCCGTACACACCTCATTGAATTCCAAATCCACTTCGTGACTGAACTTATAATAGTTTTCTTCCTTTTCGCGAAAGGGCTTAAAAAAGTATTCCTTTAATAGGCCTGCCATTTCATCGTTCAGGGAAAAAGGCTCTGCGGATAAAAAAGCAGATTCGTTTTTGCTCTTGTTGCCAACTCGATGAAGCGATATACTTTCAATTTGGGCGGAATATAAGTTCAGCATTATTTGGATCGGGGATTATTGGTTAAAATTTAGGCGGTGCTATTTTAGTTCCAGTTTTCGTCAAAGTCCATATCGTCGTAACTGTCCAGAAGGTCGTCAAAATTTCCTTCATCGTCGTTGGGCTTTGCTTCGAATTGTTTTTCCGGTGGGGCATCCGGTAATTCGCCAAAGGTGAACAATACATTGGGATAAACACGGCCATCTTCTTTTTCCACAATATCGGCAAGCTCCACAAAAAAGGTCCACATGCTAAAAAAGTCGTACACGTAGATCAGTTTGGGGCTGTCCTTGGTCAGAATATCGTCTAACGAGGTTTCGTTCATCAGGCGAATATCGGAGCCATTTTCACTCATATCAAAAAGAGCGATTTCTTCATCTTGGTTCCATTCTTCGTCACAAGTATAAAATGAGGCCATTTCACTTCCCTCAAAGCCAAAAGCTTGGGTAATGGCGTTATGGAAATCCTCCAAGTTACTTTGGTCCTCAATTTCGATATCCCGAAAGATATCTTCCTCAGCATCAAGTATTATCCTGATTTTATAAATCATCCATCAAATTTTAGAGTGGGCACAAAGGTACAATAAATAGCAGTTATTTGGTGAACCTGTGCAAGGTAAACGTCATCGCGGCCAAAAGGAAAAAAGCGCCAATTTGATGCACGATGCCCAGCCAAAGTGGCACGGCATAAATCAGTGTGAGCACACCCAATATAAATTGAACAAAAACTAGGGCCAACAAAGTTTTTAGTCCTTTTTCCTGGAGGGCGGTTGTGGATATTTTTCGTGTTCGGTACCAAATCACCCCAATCAAAGCGACCACAATGTAGGCAAGGTACCGATGTACAAACTGTACGCCGCTTTTTCCTTCGTAAAAGTTCTTTATTACGGGCTGTTGTTCTATATAAACGGTTTCGTGCATTAGTTTGCCCTCGTTCATCAGAGGCCAGTGGTTGTGAATAAAGCCGGCATCCAAACCTGCAACAAAAGCACCCCATACTATTTGAAGCAACAAGACTACCAGGCCTACGCGGATCAAGTTCCTTATTTTGGTGTCGACTTCTTTTCGATTTGGATAGATTAGGTCCAAGGCCACCCAAAAACTATAGGCGAACGTTAAGAATGCCGTGGTCAAATGGGCTGCCAACCTGTAGTGCGATACATCCGGACGGTCCACAAGGCCGCTTTTTACCATATACCAGCCCAAAAAACCTTGAAACCCGCCCATAAAGAGCAGAATCAAACTTTTTTTAATGGTAGGTCTATCCAGCTTCTTGGCTATCAAAAAGTAAATAAACGGTAAAATAAAAACGATTCCGATAAATCGTCCAATGACCCTGTGCAGCCATTCCCAAAAGTAAATGTCCTTGAATTCCTCGATTCCAAAATGATAGTTGAGTTTTTGGTACTCGGGATATTGCTTGTAGAGTTCAAAGGCTTCCTCCCATTCTTGTTCGTTCATGGGGGGGATTGTACCTTGAATAAGTTTATAATCGGAAATGGACAGCCCCGAGTGGGTAAGTCGGGTGATGCCTCCTACCAAAACCATTATAAAAATGAGAAAACATCCAGTTAACAACCAATACACCACATATTTGTTCTTTTTCATTCGGAATGGACTTTTAGATTCATTTTTTCGCCCTTTTTTAACATAAAGTTGTAGGCCGCTTCATATTCGTTGGGGATTTCTCCCTCTAAGATTGCCTCTTTGATCGCGTCTTTAATAATGCCTATTTCTTTGGATGGTTTTAGGTTGAAGGTTTTCATGATCTCTTCGCCGGAAACCGGAGGTTGAAAATTTCGGATGTGATCCCGTTCTTCGACTTCGACTATTTTTTGGCGAACGATCTTAAAATTGTTCTTGTATTTTTTTTGTTTTTTGGGGTTCTTGGTGGTAATGTCTGCTTCGCAAAGGGTCATTAGGTCTTCCACGTGATCACCGGCATCGAACACCAATCGCCTTACCGCAGAATCGGTTACATGGTCTTCGGACAGTATAATGGGCCGTGAGCTCATCAATACCATTTTTTGAACGAATTTCATTTTATCGTTCAATGGCATTCGTAGTCTTTTAAAAAGTTTATAGACCATTTTAGCACTGACAAACTCATGGGCATGGAATGTCCAACCTATTTTTTTATGGAATTTCTTGGTAGGTGCCTTTCCAATATCGTGAAGCAGTGCCGCCCAACGCAGCCAAAGATTGTCCGTTGTTTGTGCAATATTGTCCACTACCTCCAATGTGTGCCAAAAATTGTCCTTATGGCGTTGTCCCTCTATTTCTTCGATGCCTTGTAAGGCCGTTAGTTCAGGTAGAATTAAAGGAAGAAGTCCGGTTTTGTGCATCAGTGTAAAGCCTAGCGACGGTTGGGAACTCATCAATATTTTGTTGAGTTCGTCCACAATACGTTCCTTGGATACAATTTTTATTCGATCCTTGTGCTCTGCAATGGCCTGGAGAGATGGCAATTCGATGGTAAAGCGCAATTGTGAGGCAAATCGTATGGCTCGCATCATCCTCAATGGATCGTCCGAGTATGTGATTCCCGGCTCCAAGGGCGTGCGGATAAGTTGTTTGGCCAAATCCGCCAAACCATCAAAAGGATCTAAAAGTTGACCAAAATTGGATTGGTTCAGTGCCAATGCCATGGCGTTTATGGTGAAGTCGCGACGGTTTTGGTCATCTTCGAGCGTGCCATCTTCGACAATGGGTTTACGGCTGTCTCGGTTATAGCTTTCTTTTCGGGCGCCCACAAATTCCAGTTCCAGGTCTTTGTATTTGATCATGGCCGTACCGAAATTTTTAAAAACGGAAATATCCGGTTTACCCTTTAATTTGGAAGCCACTTTTTTGGCCAATGCAATGCCGCTGCCAATGGCAACAATATCGATATCTTTTGGGGTATTTCGTTTTAAAAAATAATCACGGACATACCCGCCGATTACATAGGAATCTGTTCCGAGCTCATCAGAAGCTTCGCCAATAAGTTTAAAAATAGGGTGCTGTATTGCGGCTGTATGGAATTCCTTCGTCATTCTTATTCCCGGATAACCTTCACCTTACCGTCATTACTTAACTTAATTATGGAAGAAGGAGAAGGGTTTTTGTTTTCGTTCTGCAAATTTACCACATAGTCCACTCCTTTTAAAATTTCTTGATCAATATCCTTGAAATGTTTTGGGGTAGGATTACCAGAAATATTGGCCGAAGTTGACACAATGGGTTTTCTGAATTTATTGATGAGGTATTGGCAAAATTTGTCCGATGCAACCCGAATGGCCAGGGTGTTGTCCGCAGCAACCAGGTTGTTGGCAATGCCTATAGGGTCGTCAAAAACTATGGTGGTGGGTTTTGTGGCCAGATCCATAATATCGTAAGCGACCTCGGGCACCTGTTTTACATGTCGTTCCAGCATGGCTTGGTTGGCCACCAAACATATCAGTGCTTTGGAGTCCTCTCTTTTTTTAAGGGCGTATACCTTTTTTACGGCCTCGGGATTGGTGGCATCGCAACCTATGCCCCAAACCGTATCGGTAGGGTAGAGGATGAGCCCGCCTTCTTGCAGAACTCGGTTACAATTATTGATTTCTTCGGTCACTGTTCTCTAATTTTAATTGAAAATGGTCGGTTAATGCCAACCACTGTGTTCTATTTTTATCCTCTTTTATGTTGGTGCTCTTCAAAGATTGTTTTTGGGAGCCCCAAATAGGGATTGGCTCTTTTCCGGTATTATAAGCTTGTACTGAAACAGACCCTTTTAGCAAGCCCATAATTTTAAACCAAAGATCGTCCGCGTTTGGTGCGAGACTTAAAAAAAGATCTTGGTCGAATACTTTTTGGTCCATAGAGTTGGGAGGATAAAGCGTTCCACCTGCACCTATGGGCAGGGTTAGTTCAGGTGTACTGCATCCGGATGGGGCGGATTCCCACAGTTTGTAGGGTAGTAGTTCGCCCGATTTGTCATAAGCAATGCAACGCGTTTGATTGGCGATGATTTTATCAGGGTCGCTCAAATGGACTTTGTATAAGTCAGAAAGCCAATTTTTGCGATACATCATGTCATCATCACATGTAATGATAGTTTTTTCTGGATAATGTTTAAGGGGTTCCACGAGTTTTCTGTGCGAACTATGGTAATCCGTGTATTTAATAGAAAATAGGTTGCTGATCAGAGAATTGAGATTGGAAGGTATCTGGTTTTTTAAATCCTCGTGCAACCAAAGTATAATTTTTTCAGGTAATACCTTTTGGTCCATAAGGCTTTTTATGGTAAGGTGGACAATGTGGAGCCGGGAAGGAATCGATGCCAAAGAAACAATAACCGGAATTTGTTTTTTGTTCAAAGTAAGTTTTTCCTTGGATTTCCAAGATAAAGCTACTTGTTGAAAAAGGGATACTGGAATTTCCTTAACCTTCATTATGGTAAGTTTAGATTCGCAAAATTAAGGATATGAGATAACATTTAATATTTCTATTTTTGCCAAGATGAACCCACAGGAAAAAGAATCTCCGAAAATATCAGTAATCATAAGTACGTACAATGCCGAAGAGTGGTTAAAAAAAGTACTTTGGGGCTTCAATTGCCAAATCTTCAAGGATTTTGAAGTGGTTATTGCCGATGATGGATCTGGTCCAAAGACCAAAGAATTATTGGATGAGATGTCCGAAAATGTTTTTTACAATATTATCCATGTTTGGCAGGAGGACGATGGTTTCCAGAAGTCAAGGATCCTTAACAAGGCAGTCGAAGCTTGCAATGCGGAGTATATTATAATGACGGATGGTGATTGTATTCCAAGAGAAGACTTTGTGGAGGTGCATTACATTAACAAAGAACCCGGGTTTTTTATTTCGGGAGGGTACTACATGTTGCCCATGAACATATCCAAGTTGATTACACTGGAGGATATTGAAAAACAAAACTGCTTTAACATCCATTGGCTCAAAGAAAAGGGGATTCCAAAAACTTTTAAAAACAATAAACTAACGGCGAGTGGCCTTGTCTCTAAATTGCTCAATACCATAACTCCGACGAACGCTAGTTGGAACGGACATAACTCTTCGGGTTGGAAGAAGGATATTTTGAACGTGAACGGTTTTGATGAACGGATGCAATACGGCGGGCAGGATCGCGAACTGGGCGAACGTTTGTTCAATTTTGGAATAAAATCTAAGCAATTGCGCTATAGTGCCGTTTGTGTGCATTTAGATCATAAACGAGGCTATAAAACGCCCGAATCCATTGCAAAGAACCAAGCCATACGTAAGGAGACCAGATCTAACAAATTGGTGTGGACGCACTATGGCATTACCAAATAATAGGCCAGTTGATTCTTTTTTTCCAACCTTTTTAATTCTCGGAACCTCTCCAAAACACCAAGAGCGTTTAAATAGCAAATAGTCCATCCTTTTTTGCCATCAAGAATTCCTAGGCGCAAAATGTAGTGGTTAAAGAATTTCCACGCTGGCTTTATGATCATTAAAAGGTAGTTGAAGTGTTTTTCCCTATAAAAATCCTCTTTTGCTTTTAGTTGGCCATATTTCAACATTTTACCCTTGTAGTCCTGATAGTCCTTGTAGCAATAATGGATAAGCTTTTCTTGTAGAATTCCAGATGTTCCATCGACAACCAAGGTTTCGTGAACTATTTTTTTATCGGTGAAATGTGCTTTGCTTTTGCGGAACAATCTATAATTTTTGTCTGTTTGCCAACCGCTAAAGTTCAATCGCTCGTTTTGGAACATAAACTGGCGGTAGAACCAATAGGCTTCATCTGCGTTTTCCTTATTGATGGTTTCAATAATTTCTGTTTGCAGACTTTTGGTCACAACTTCATCTGCATCTAAAAACAAGACCCAATCATTAGAGGATTGCTTTAGCGCAAAGGATTTTTGTGCAGTAAAATTCTCAAATGGATTTTGAAGTACCCTTACCTTCGGATGATTTAACAGATACTCGTATGTGCCGTCCGTACTGTAAGAGTCTACAACCACGATTTCATCAGCAAAAGAAACGGAATCGATACATTTCTCAATGTATCCAATTTCGTTATAGGTGATTATGAGTGCTGATAATTTTTGCTTTGGGGTGCGTAATCCAGCCATATTTATTGGTGTAGTGTTTTGGTGTTTACAAATCTATAACAAAAAAAAGGCGTAAAAATTGTTTTGCCGTTTATTTTTCTTACAACAATCAACAACGACGTTTCCCTACCCAGTTTTTGTTAAAAATAGTTTTTGACATGTATTTAGTAGAGGCTGGAATAGTGTTTGGGTTGCTTTAATTTAAAAAAAAAACAACCCAAACTGTATATTTTGATTCCGTTTTTTAAAAAATTAGAAGATTGGAACGCCTTGATCTAAACTGCAACATTGTGCTCGCGCAAGGCATTGTTCAACGACGTTTTCTTGTCGGTGCTCTCCTTTCGTTTGCCAATGATCAAGGCGCATGGCACTTGGTAATCGCCGGCAGGAAAATTTTTGGTGTAGCTGCCGGGTATCACAACCGATCTTGCGGGAACATGACCTTTCAGTTCAACAGGCTCACTCCCTGTTACATCAATAATTTTCGTAGAAGCCGTTAAAACCACATTTGCTCCCAAAACAGCCTCCTTTTCAACACGGACCCCTTCCACAACAATACATCTGGAGCCGATAAATGCATTGTCCTCAATAATTACTGGAGCAGCTTGCAATGGTTCCAAAACCCCACCGATACCTACACCACCACTTAAATGGACATTTTTACCGATTTGAGCACAACTGCCCACCGTGGCCCAAGTATCCACCATGGTCCCCTCGTCCACATAGGCACCAATGTTTACATAACTTGGCATTAAAATGGTTCCTTTGGAAATATAAGCTCCGTGCCTTGCCACGGCATGGGGTACCACACGAACACCTTTTTCTTTGTATCCTCTTTTCAAGGGAATCTTGTCGTGATATTCAAAAATACCAGCTTCGAGGACCTCCATTTTTTGAATAGGGAAGTATAGTACTACCGCTTTTTTTACCCATTCATTTATTTGCCAACCATTTTCCGTGGGTTCTGCGCATCGCAGCTCGCCAAGATCAATAAGGTCGATTACTTCTCTAATGGCCATCTGGGTCTTTTCGTCTTCCAATAATGATCTATTGTCCCATGCTTGCTCGATCAATGCTCTAAGTCCTGTCATTTTTCTTAAAATTTTGACAAAGATAAGTGCCATCATATAATTATGGCCTCCATTTTTAAGGCTATAACATATTTAAGGTTATTTTTGCCAAAAAGTTGTTTTGGCAAGAGTTTTGGCATTGGATTTTGGAAAAGTACGTACGGGAATTGCGGTCACGGATGAGCTTCAGTTGATTGCCTCTGGATTGACCACCGTTGACACCAAGGACCTGTTAATGTTTTTGGAAGACTATATAAAAAAGGAATCGGTGGAACGTTTTGTGGTGGGATTGCCCAAACAAATGGACAATACGGCCTCCGAGTCCGAGGTTTTCATCCAAGACTTCCTAAAGCAGTTGTCGGCCAAGTTTCCAGCTATGCCCGTTGAACGCCAAGATGAAAGGTTTACTTCTAAAATGGCATTTCAGTCCATGTTGGACAGTGGTATGAAAAAGAAGAAAAGAAGGGATAAGGCCTTGGTCGATGAAATAAGCGCCACATTGATTTTGCAGGCCTATTTAAACAGATTTTAATTTATGATTTTACCTATAGTAGCCTACGGAGACCCCGTTTTACGAAAAAAAGCGAAGGATATTGCATCCGATTATCCAAAGTTGGAAGAATTGATCGCCAACATGTGGGAGACCATGTACAATGCACATGGTGTTGGATTGGCAGCTCCACAAGTGGGACTTCCAATTCGAATTTTTTTGGTAGATACCACCCCTTTTTCCGATGATGAGGATTTGAGCAAAGAAGAACAGGAGAAATTAAATGGTTTCAAAAAAGTCTTTATCAATGCCAAGATCGAGGAAGAGAACGGCAAGGAATGGGACTTTAACGAAGGTTGCTTGAGCATTCCCGACGTTCGGGAAGATGTAAAACGAAAACCAGAAGTGACCATAACCTATTTGGACGAAGATTTTAAATCACGTACGGAAACGTTTGATGGGCTTTTGGCCAGAGTTATTCAGCACGAATACGACCATATCGAAGGCATTCTGTTTACGGACAAACTATCGACCCTAAAAAAGCGACTTTTAAAAAACAGATTGGACAAAATATCCAAAGGGAAAATAAACGTTGACTACCGAATGCGGTTTCCCAATATCAAAAAAGCACGTTAAAAAAATCACTATTTGCGATAAAAACATATTTTTGCGCCCATAAATTACTATTTGAATGGCATTAGACAAGATTTTATCTATTGGAGGTAAACCAGGACTTTACAAATTATTGACCCAAACCCGTGGTGGCTTTGTTGGCGAATCCCTATTGGATGGCAAACGTGTAACCGTTGGATTAAGAAGCAATGTAAGCGTGTTGTCCGAAATAGCCATTTACACCCTCGAGGAAGAGCTTCCGTTGAGGGAAGTGTTCCAAAAAATCAAAGAGAAAGAAGGAGGCAACAAAACATCGATCAGCCATAAGGCTGACAAAATCGAGTTGGAAGAGTATTTCTTCGAGGTACTGCCCAATTATGATGAAGATCGTGTCTACGCCAGTGACATCAAAAAGATCATACAGTGGTACAACATCCTTCTCGACAATAATATCACCGATTTTGTCAAAGAAGAAAAGGATTCAGATGAACCTACTGTTTCTGCTTCACAAGACGAAGAATAACGATTATTCCTTTTTCCAGTTCACCAATTTAGTTGGGTAATAGTTGATCTGCATGGCTTCCAGATAGGGAACCTGTGCGGCCAAACGCTCTTTGTAGTCATCCCAATCAAGATGTTCGCTTGGAGACCATCCCAATTCCGCATATCCAATAAGTCTCGGAAAGGCCAAATATTCCAGCTCTTCACTATTGCTTATGGTTTCGGACCATAGGGGGGCTTCGATGCCAAGAATATTCTCTTCAGGAAGATTTTCTACATAAGTCCCAGGGTCCCATTTGTAGGCAATATCAACCGGAATGAGGCCTGCCCAATTCAGTCCATATTCAGATATGGAATCATACTTCATATCCAAATAGGCTTTTTTTGCTGGCGACATAATAACCTTTGAGCCATTTTCAATGGCTTTTAGGGCATATTCAGGTTTGTTCCAAAAATGAATCACTGAACTGGAATCAAGTTCTGCTTGTACTATTTCGTTCCAACCGACCATTCTTTTGTTGTGTTTCCGAACAATTTTTTGCACTTTTTCCACAAAGCGGATATAGTCACTTTTTTTGGTGGCATGGCTCTCATCTCCGCCAATATGAAAATATGGACCGGGAGTCATGGCGGTAATTTCACCGATTACATCATCCAAAAAGCTATATACGGTATCTTTTTTGGTATCAAAAGAGCTGTAACCTACTCTCATGTCCGTTCTAACGCGTGGAGTTTCGGCATCTGGGGCATGTAAAAAGGGGTAGCTTAGGGATGCGGCATTGGTGTGTCCGGGCATATCAATTTCTGGAATAATGGTAATATGTCTTTCCGCAGCATAGGCTACAATATCCTTAAACTGTTCTTGAGTGTAAAAACCACCTTCTCCACCGCCGACCTCGCTGGCTCCACCGATTTTGGTTAGCTTGGGCCAAGATTTAATTTCAATGCGCCAACCTTGGTCATCCGTTAGGTGCAGGTGCAGGGTGTTGAATTTGTAGTATGCAAGGGCGTCGATATATTTTTTGACTTCTTCTACGGTAAAAAAGTGCCGGGCCACATCCAACATGGAACCACGATATTCGAATCTGGGAGCGTCGATGATCTTTCCCGATGGAATTACCCAGATTGGGTGATCTGTTAGTGTATCATTACTTTTTTCAGGGATTAACTGACGCAATGTTTGTACGCCCCTGAACGCTCCGGCCGCAGTTTTGGCGTTCAATAAAATGGAATCCTTTTTAATGTAGATCTGATAAGCCTCTGGTCCCTTTAATTCCACACTATCCGATTGATTGATGTAGATCAAGCGCTCCAATGTTCCTTCGGTAGCTGAATTTACGCCAATTTGTAAACCGGTTTTGGACTTTATCTGCTCGGAAAGAAACTTTCCTACCTTTTCGAATCCCGCATCGGAGTTGGATGTAAAAATAGCTGTTCCAGCATCTAGACCAAAAGCACTTCCCGTGGAAATGATTTTAAAGGGTTTTGGGACCAACGGAGCTTTGGCAAGGTCGGTTTTGGGAAAACTGATTTCCTCTTTTTTCTCCTGGCAAGACGCCAAATAGATAAATGCAACGAAAAGTAGGATTGATCTGTAAATCACTTTTGTTTGGTTTTAGTCCATATAATTTTTGATGACATCGTACCAGATGTCGTAGCCCTTGGAGTTCATGTGAAGCCCGTCTTCAATAAAAATGTCCTGTCTTACCTTTCTTTTGTCCAACATGGGGTACCAAACATCAACATAATCAATTCCCTTGGTTTCGGATGCCAGTTTGTGCAGTTTACGATTCAAGCGTCGGTACCTCCCTCTAAATTTCCACCTTGAAATACTAGGTTTGGCCGAAATCAATACAATCTCCATATCCGGTTCTCTATGTTGCAATGTATCGATGATGTCTTGGGCTATTTGTATGATTTTCCTAGGTCTTTTCTTGGCGAAAACATCATTGTCGCCCTCATAGATAAAAACTTTAACCGGGTTGTAGTTCAATATCAATTCATCAAGATAATGCTGTAAATCCGAAAATTGAGAACCCCCAAAACCAGTGTTTAAGACCTGGTGATCTGGAAAACGTTCTTGTAGATCTTTCCATAATCGAATACTGGAACTTCCCGTAAAAACAATGGTTTTCGTGGAACTGTCCCAAATGGAATCATTTATTTCCTGTATCTGCTTTACCTCTTTGTCAAAAGGCAACTGAGCCTGTAAGGAGGTGGATAGTGTAAAAAGTAATACGATGAGATATCTGGTCATGCCGGTTTATTTTTTAACAAAGCTGCCTTGGAGCCCTTCTTGCGAGTTGGTGCCGACCATAACATCAAACTCACCGGGTTCCACTACAAACTCGTAATTATGGTTGTAAAATCCCAATTCTTGGTCGGTGAGGGTAAAAATAACTTTTTTGGAGCTATTTGGGGCCAAACTGATTTTTTGAAATCCTTTCAATTCCTTGGCAGGTCTGGCGATGCTGGCAACCTTATCGTGGATATATAGTTGTACCACTTCCTCGCCTTGGGTTTTTCCAGTATTGGTAACTGTAACGGATACGCTAATGTTTGCTTGGTCGGAGGTGTCTATTTTTAGATCTGAATAATCAAATGTAGTATAGCTCAAGCCATATCCAAATGGGAACAAGGGCTCATTTTTTTCATCGCTGTAATGGGACCAAAATACATTGGGCTGGGGGGAAGGTCGCCCTGTACTTAAATGGTTGTAGTAAATAGGCACCTGGCCGACACTGCGCGGAAATGTCATGGGAAGTTTTCCACTTGGATTGTATTCCCCAAAAACCACTTCAGCTATCGCATTTCCCGTTTGTGATCCCAACTGCCATGTTTCCAATATGGCGGGAATGTGCTCAGCTTCCCATGTTATCGCAAGTGGCCTACCGTTCATCAGGATCAATACGATGTTCTTGTTTACTTTGTGAACTTCTTTTAAGAGTTCCAGTTGAAGTCCTGGCAGGTCCAATTGTGTTCTGCTTCTACCTTCGCCACTTTGAAAACCGTGCTCGCCCAATACCATGAGCACAACATCGGACTGTTTTGCAAGTGCCACGGCTTCATCCATTCCAGTGGTATCGGTTTCATTTATTTGGACCTCGTTTAAAAAATCGGCATTCGGATTAAAAACTTTTGGACCTTTTGCATAGGTGATGTTGTTGGAATACTTTTTTAGCCCCTCCAAAACCGAAACAGCAGTGTTTTCGTCGGATCCCAATCGCCAACTGCCCAGTGGGCTGTTATTGTCATCGGCTAACTCCCCGATCACTGCTATTTTGGGCTGATTTTTACTGATGGGCAACAGATTTCCTTCATTTTTCAAGAGTACAATGGATTTTTTGGCCATTTCCAGTACACCCGATTGGTGGTCTTGGTGGTAGAGTCTTTCCTTTTCCCGTTCTTCATTGCAATAGCGATAGGGGTCATCAAAAAGACCAAGCTCAAATTTGACGGTCAGGATACGCCGAACGGCATCATTTATTTTGTCCTCGGATACTTTGCCTTCCTTTACAAGGCTTACCAAATGGGTAATGTAAGCAGAGGCTTCCATATCCATATCGGAACCTGCATTGGCACCAAGTTCAGCAGCATGTTTCAAGTCTTTGGCATAACCATGGGGCACAAGTTCGCCAATGGAGGCCCAATCGGAAATCACAAAACCGTCAAAACCCCATTTTTCCTTTAAAATATCCCGCTGAAGAAAAGCACTTCCGGTTACGGGAACCCCATTCAATACGTTGAACCCGTTCATAACGGTACGTACATTGGCATCCACCGCGGCTTTAAACGGGGGCAAAACCGAGTTGTACAGGGTCGAAGTTCCGATATCTGCGGTATTATAATCCCTGCCCGCTTCGGCGAATCCATAACCTGCGAAGTGTTTGGCACAGGCAATTATTGTACTCTCTTTGGATAGATCGGATCCCTGAAAGCCTTTTACGCGGGCCTTGGCGATATGCGACCCCAAGTAAGTGTCCTCACCACCGCCTTCCATGACCCTTCCCCAACGGGCATCACGTGAAATATCTACCATAGGGGCGAAAGTCCAGTTTATGCCCACTGCCGAGGCTTCGTCGGCCGCAATTTTCGCAGAATTTTCTATAGCTTCCATGTCCCAGCTGGCAGCTTCGGCCAGGGGAATCGGTGCCAAAGTTTTATAGCCATGGATTACATCGAACCCAAAAATCAGGGGGATGCCCAACCGGGATTCTTCCAAGACCAATTTTTGTAATTTTCTGACTTCTTTGGTTCCGGTAACATTGAGCATGGAACCTACCCAACCTTTTTTGAGGTGTTCATACTTCATGGAAGCATTTCCTTCTTCCGGCACAGGACCGGTTACGTCCCAAAATCCATTGTATTGGTTCATTTGCCCTACTTTTTCCTCAAGGGTCATTAATTTTAAAAGAGAATCCACTTTTTTGTCAATAGTTGGGTCTTGTGCCATAATATCAGGATTGAACAATAAAAAAAGAAGTTGAAAAATCGAAATAAAACAGTGTTTGGTTTTCATAGGAGAGGTGGGTGTTTTATATGCCGTTGAATCGACTATTAAAAATAAGATAAAATTACCTCATGCCCTAATATGAGGTCTTTGTACTTTTGGTTAAAATCCAATACCATGAACACAAGATCGGAACAATTGGCTGCCTTTGATCGCTTATTGACCATTATGGACGAACTGCGCGAACAATGTCCATGGGATAAAAAGCAGACTATGCAAACACTTCGTCATTTAACCATCGAAGAAACCTATGAGTTGGGCGATGCCATTTTGGACAATGACCTGGAAGAAGTGAAAAAGGAGCTGGGCGATATTTTGTTGCACATTGTTTTTTATGCCAAAATAGGTTCGGAGACCCAAGATTTTGATATCGCCGATGTTGCCAACGGAATTTGTGAGAAACTCATCAATAGGCACCCCCATATTTATGGCGATGTGAAGGTTGAAAATGAAGAGGAGGTAAAGCAAAATTGGGAAAATATCAAACTAAAAGAAGGCAAAAAGAGTGTGCTAGAGGGAGTGCCCAATGGTCTACCATCCTTAGTCAAGGCCAACCGAATCCAAGATAAGGTAGCAGGAGTGGGGTTTGATTGGGAACATCCCGAACAGGTTTTTGAAAAGTTGAAAGAAGAACTGGGGGAACTTCAAGAAGAAGTGGAGGCCCATAATGCGGATAAAATGGAGTCCGAGTTTGGCGATGTGCTGTTTTCCATGGTGAACTATGCCCGTTTCTTGAAAATTAATCCAGAAAATGCGTTGGAGCGGACCAATAAAAAATTCATCAAACGCTTTCAATATTTGGAACAAAAAGCCAAAGAGTTGGGGAAGACCATGAGCGATATGACCTTGGCCGAAATGGATGTGTTTTGGGAAGAGGCCAAACAGCTTTGAAAATTATCCATAATCTAAGTCAAAGATGGACAAAAATTATGGCTGATCTGGCTATATTTGCCATCCTTTTTAAATACCCACTGTGTTTCAAAACTACACTAAAGAGTTTGCCTACAACCTAAGGTTGTCCTATCCTGTTATTTTGGGGATGTTGGGGCATACCTTTGTGGCTTTTGCCGATAATATTATGGTTGGGCAATTGGGTACCGCAGAGTTGGCAGCCGTTTCTTTGGGAAATAGCTTTGTGTTTGTAGCCATGTCGCTTGGCATAGGTTTTTCAACTGCGATTACGCCATTGGTGGCAGAAGCCGATGGTGCAAAGGACCAAGCAGCAGGCAAAAGTGCCTTAAAACACGGTTTGGTACTTTGTACGGTACTAGGACTATCGCTATTTGGACTTATACAGATTTGCAAACCTCTGATCCATCATATGGAACAGCCTCCGGAAGTGGTGGAACTCGCTTTGCCCTACTTGGATTTAGTGGCCTTTTCGTTGGTGCCGTTGATTATTTTTCAAGCTTTTAAACAATTTTCAGAAGGACTTTCCCAGACCAAATATCCCATGTATGCCACAATATTGGCAAATGCGGTGAACATAACCCTCAACTATTTGCTTATTTTCGGTTCCTTCGGATTTCCAAAATTGGGAATTGTTGGTGCTGCCGTTGGTACCTTGGTATCTCGTGTGATTATGGTTGCCTATATTTGGTATTTGCTCAAGCGTAAAAAGAAATTTGAATCCTATGTGACCCAATTCAATTTTAAGAAGATCGAGAAAAAAGTGATGCGTAAAATCATCAGTTTAGGGTTTCCATCAGCTTTACAGATGTTTTTTGAAGTTGCCATTTTTACCGCTGCCATATGGTTGAGCGGTGTACTTGGTAAGAATGCCCAAGCCGCAAATCAAATTGCCCTGAACTTGAGCAGTATGACGTTTATGGTGGGAATGGGACTGAGTGTTGCCGCAATGGTAAGGGTCGGTAACCAAAAAGGATTGCGCAACCATAAAGATTTGAAGCGTATCGCAGAATCCATTTTTTTCTTGACCTTTATTTTGGAAGTGGTCTTTGCAGCTATTTTCTTGGTGGGTAGGCATTGGTTCCCTACCATTTATTTGGATGTTGGCGATATTGCCAACCAAGCCGACAATACCGAAGTGATCATTGTTGCTGCCAAATTACTGTTGGTTGCTGCTTTTTTTCAGATTTCGGATGGACTTCAAGTAGTAGTATTGGGAGCCTTGCGCGGTTTGCAAGATGTGAAGATACCCACGCTCATCACTTTTATTGCGTATTGGTTGATAGGTTTTCCTATCAGTTATTATTTGGGATTGCACACCGATTTGGAAAGCACAGGAATCTGGATCGGATTATTGTCCGGACTTACAGCATCAGCGGTAATGTTGTATCTTCGATTTAACTTTTTGACGAAGAAATTGATTATAGAATAAAACGAATTCCAAGATTGGAATCAAAATAAGAACACATGGAACTACCTAAATTTTTATTGGCCGATAATACCGATCATCCCGAGGCCATCTTTATTGTCCATACCGAGTACCCGAGATTTATTATCAACCTAGAAAATGATGAAGTGGAATGGATGGAGGAATTTTCTAAAGAAGATGAGGCCGATTTAATGGATGAAACTGAAAATCTGGTCGAGGCGGCAACGGCATTTTACGATAGGGAAGTTTCCAGATACGACTCGTAATGCTCGAACAACTGCTGCAATACGATAAGGACTTGTTTTTGTTCCTGAACGGATTGGGAACGGAGACTTGGGATGGTTTTTGGATGTTTATGACCAAGACCAGAAACTCGGCCCCGCTCTATATTCTATTACTTTATTTATCCTATCGAACGTTTGGGTGGAAAGGAACCGGGATAATTTTGGTGTCCATCGCATTGTTGATTACCTGTACCGACCAATTGTCCAACTTTTTTAAATACGGTATTGGTCGTTTGCGACCATGCCACGAACCCGAGGTAAGTAGTGTAATGCGCTTAGTGAAAAGCTATTGTGGAGGTCAATTCGGGTATTTTTCTGCCCATGCCGCCAACTCGTTCGGACCGGCCATTTTCTTTACGGTGATGTTCAGGAACAAAGTGAAATACATTGCTTGGGTATTGCTGCTTTGGGCCTGCATTGTGGCCTATAGCCGCATTTATATTGGTGTGCACTATCCGTTGGATGTGCTGACTGGAGCTTTGATAGGTTCGCTTTTTGGTTGGTTATGGGCCAAGTTGGCTATATTTGCTTTCCAAAAAACAGGGGTATGATCTCGACCGCCAGATACTGGTCTTATATTGCGCTGATCGTGTTGGTGTACATTATTGGAATGTTCGCAACCTTGTTCGAGAACGATTCGGCCCAGTTTGCGGTTATGGCCATGCGAATGGTGCAGGAAAACGACTTTCTAAGCCTTTTTAAAGGCCCCGAGGAGTATCTGGACAAGCCTCATATGCACTACTGGTTGGCCGCAATTTCCTTTAAGATATTTGGAATTCACGATTGGGCGTATCGCATTCCCGGTATTTTATCCACTTTGTTGGGCGCCTATAGTTGCTACGGTCTGGGAAAATTGCTCTACAATAAAGATGTGGGTCGTTTTGCCTCATTGATTTTTATGACGGCCCAGACCATCGTCTTGGCCAACATTGATGTCCGTACCGATGCCGTTTTAACTGGATTTACAATATTCTCCATTTGGCAATTGGCCACATATATCGAAAAAGGAACACTAAAAAGTATTGCTTTGGGTGCCTTGGGAGCGGGAATGGCCTTTTCCACCAAAGGGCAGATTGCCCTCGTGGTCATTGGGATTTCTATACTCTGCCATTTGGCCTATACCCGAAAGTGGGAACGATTGCTCCATTGGAAGTTATTGGTAGCCCTTCTTGTTTTTGGTTTGATGATAACCCCGATGTTATATGCCTACTATCATCAATTTGATTTGCACCCCGAGAAAGTAATTCGTGGTAAGGATAACCGCAGCGGTATTTTCTTTATTTTTTGGGAACAAAGTTTTGAGCGGATGAGTGGCGAGGGCGTTGGGAAGAACAGTAGCGACTTTTTCTTTTTCTTCCACACCTTTTTGTGGGTGTTTTTGCCTTGGACGGTCCTTGCTTTGGTTGGTTATTGGATAAAGGTGAAAGCCTTTTGGGAAACCAAGTTCTCCTACAAAACCAATTTGGAATTTTTGACCGTGGGTGGAATTTCAATTTTGTTCCTGCTCATCAGCTTTGCGCAATTTAAATTGCCGCATTACATGAATGTGTTGATGCCTTTATATGCAATTTTATCTGCGGGTTTCCTGTATGTTTTACATCAGCAGGAAAAATTGAAGATGGCAAAGGTGATACTCGGAATCCAATATTTTATATTGGGATTGGTAGTTGTCTTTACCTTATTGATAAGTTTTACTGTTTTCCAATTGGAACATTGGTATGGCTATGCATTCTTGTTGCTGGCACTAGGTATGGTGGTTTATTTTGTTCAAAAAAGGGAAGTTGTCTACGCCAAGATTGTTACCGTTGCCATTTTTAGCTCAGTTTTATTGAATGGTTTTATGAATGCCCATTTCTATCCAAAATTACTCGAATACCAAGGAGGTTCTAATATGGCACAGCAGGTAAAGGAAAGGAATATTCCCGTGGATGACATTTATAAAATTAACGAAAGACATACCTGGGCTTTGGATTTTTATAATCAAAATCCTGTCAATATTGTTTCCACTTCATATTTGAAGAACATGAAGGATATTTGGGTATATGCTACCGATAAAGAACTGGAACTATTGAAAAAAAACGGAATTGCTTGGGATAATGAAATAACTGTGGACCAATTTCGTATTACCAGATTACAGATCAAGTTTTTGAATCCCGAATCGCGCAAAGAAAAGTTGAATAAAATGCACTTGGTGCATCTAAATTAGTCCACAGATTCCAGCTGTGGCTTTTTAAAGTGGTAGATTACACCAAAAAGGGAGGTGAGTGCCGTAATCAAAAAGAAGGTGAAACTGATGCCAATGGAAGTGCTCTCATCCAGTCCCAGCCATTTTGCGCCATATAAAAAAGTAATCTCTCTACTTCCAATTCCCCCGATCGTTAATGGAATTACGGAAACGATGGAAGATACTAAGAACACAAATAGGTATTCAATGAAGTCCATATCGACGGACAAAGATTTCAAAACAAAAAGAACGCAGACCAACTGTGCCAATTGAACCAGAGCGGAAAAGCTAACGGATTTCCAAAATACGGGCAGGGTAGAGGTAAAAAATATCTTGTTTACAAACCAAAATGCCACAACACTCAACGGAATGGCAGCTACAATCAACCAGAAAAAACTTTGGAAAAACTCATTTTTGGAAAGCAAAGCAAGCACGCAGGCATAAATAAAAAGTAACAGCATCCCGCTTAAGCGGTCCAGCAATAAACTGGACACTACTTTTTTGGTGCCGGGTTGATATTCTTTTTGAATGACGTAGCCTTTGTAAGCATCGCCACCAATACCTCCTGGCAAGAATAGGTTGTAGAACATGCCCAGCAGATACAGCTTTAGGTTGCTTAATTGAGACACTTTTGCACCCATCTGATGGAAATACAAGTTGGTTCTAAAGGCTGAAATTATTTTCGAAAGCACAAAAAACAACAAGGCCAAGAATAAATAAAGAGGCTCGCTTTTTTTTAAGGTCTGGACTACATCCTTCAACTCTATTTTGGTGAAAATAAAGTAAATCAGTACCGCACTAACAATAATTTTTAGGGCAGTGATGAGCTTTTTACGCAGCTTTTCCGTCACCTATACTTATTTTTTTGATGCGATATGGTCTTTTCTGTTGCGATTCGTAGTAGGTACGGATCAAGAGCTCCATTACAATGCCAATGGTAAACAGTTGAATTCCCCCAACAATGAACATCATTCCAAAAATAAGTAAGGGTCTGGTTCCAATATCTTGATCAAATCCTAGTTTAACGATCAATAGATAAATATTGATAAAAATCCCGAGGATGACCAACAAAACCCCGAAGATTCCGAAAAGGTGAATGGGGCGTTGGAAGTATTTTCTAATGAAAAGTAGCAGCATCATATCGGCCACAACTTTAAAAACACGCTCCAAACCATATTTGGAAACCCCGGCGTGCCTTGCATGATGCTTTACAGGCACCTGTTTTATCTGTGCACCTTCCAAATGGGCTAAAAGCGTGATAAAACGGTGCATTTCACCGTATAAATTCAAACTTTTTGCAATATCCTTGGTGAAAACCTTGAGTGCACAGCCGTTATCTTTAATATCCAATTTAGTCACCCTCCGTACCAAAAAGTTGGCAATCTTGGAAGGTATTTTTTTAACCAACGAATCTTTTCTTTTCTGACGGATTCCGGTTACCACATCATATTCTTCGGTTATGGCAAACGATAGCATTTGTGGAATGTCGGATGGATCGTTTTGCAGATCACCATCCATGGTAATGATGTATTCGCCCTCGGCATAATCAATTCCGGCGGCAAGGGCCAAACTTTGGCCATAGTTCTTTTTCAACTCGATCAAATGAACCTTTTTATCATTCATTTCCTTGACTTTCTGACGGGTTTTATCCGTAGAAAAATCATCTACATAAATGATTTGATAGTTATACCCATCAAGGCTTTCGTTGATTTTTTCGGTCAAAAGAACCACATTGTCCTCCTCGTTGTACAAAGGAACCACTATGGATAAAAGGGAATCGGTGACGGTGTTCATTCAGTATAAAATCTGTGCAAATTTATTGCTTTTATTTAAAGTTCCTCGGTAATCTTGTCCAATAGGAGTTTTGCAGCGTAGAACGGTGATATTTTGTTCTCTTCGATTTCTATCAAGAACTTGGCCTGTTCTTTTTTAAAGGTTTCTTTTTGATGGAAAAATTGTTTAATGTATTCGTCCACGGTCTGAAGGAACCAGTTTTTGTTTTGGAGTTGTCGATTCTTTTCAAAAAAGCCATTTTTCCTATTGTGCTCTACAAATCGCTGCACCATTTCCCAGATTTCTTCAATTCCTGTTTTCTCCATTGCGGAACACTTCATTACTTTGGGTGTCCACCCATTGGCTTTTGGAGGGTAAAGATGTAAGGCTCTGGAAAACTCTGTCATGGCCAGCTTGGCATGTTCCAAATTGCTGCCATCCGCTTTGTTGATGGCAATGGCATCGGCCATTTCCATAATGCCCCGTTTTATACCCTGTAGCTCGTCGCCAGCACCAGATAATTTCAATAAAAGGAAAAAATCGACCATACTGTGAACGGCAATTTCGCTTTGTCCAACACCAACGGTTTCTACCAAAATAACATTATAGCCGGCGGCTTCACAAAGAATAATACTTTCTCGGGTCTTTTGAGCAACACCGCCCAAGGATGTTCCGGATGGTGAAGGGCGGATAAAAGCATTCGAATCTTTGGCCAAAGTTTCCATTCGGGTTTTGTCCCCCAAAATACTTCCTTTGCTCAATGAGCTCGTAGGGTCCACAGCGAGAACGGCTACTTTGTTGCCCTGTTCGGTCAAGGTTGTTCCCAAAGTTTCGATAAAGGAACTTTTGCCCACTCCGGGAACCCCTGTGATTCCTAAACGAATGCTGTTCGTAGGTCGGGCCAAGCATTTTTCAATTACGGTATTGGCTTTTTCAAAATGCGCTGGTCTTGTGCTTTCCAACAGCGTTATGGCCTTGGCAAGCATGGCCTTGTTTCCATTAAAAATACCTTGGGCCAAGACATCGGCAGAAAGTTCTTGTTTTCTGAGCGCCTTAATTCTGGAAATAGTGTCCACGGGTGTCTTATTATCGTCTGCCAAGAGTACGTTTCTAATGTTTGTACGAATTTATAAAGATTTTGCGGGTTTAAGTGAACTCACAAAAGGAATAGCGATTACTTTTTGGTTTACCCATTTCACAAAAATTTAATATCCAATTAATCGGACTTACGCCTACAATTTGGTACCTTATTCGTAAAATGATCGAGCACCGAACCGGTGCCGGTTTTTTACGAACCTATAAACATTTTAAAAGATGAAGACTATTTTTGAGGCCAAGGCCACCAATACAGGGGGAAGAGCAGGACATGTAACGAGTGAGGACCGCGTTTTGGATTTTGATATCAGTATGCCCAATTCCAATGGTAAACCTGATCCTAAATCCACAAATCCCGAAGAACTGTTTGCCGCGGCTTACTCCACATGTTATGCCGGAGCTGTAGAGGCCGTTGCAAAAATGCATAAAGTGGAGGATTTGGGCGATTTTAGTGTAACTGCTATCGTAGCATTGAACAAAGAGGAAGAAGGTTTTTTTCTTGAGGTTACTTTGGACACCTATTTGCCCACTGTGGATAAGGAAATGGGGGAGACCATTATTAATGAAGCTCACGAAATGTGCCCGTACAGCAAGGCCACAAGAGATAATATTACCGTTCACTTAAATTTATTGATGGACGAATAAATTAAGTAACTTTTTAATTATGAGCCCTGTTGATGATAATCGACGGGGCTTTTTTGTTAAAATTAAATCAAAAACACCCTAATTTGCAACGTTGCAATTTTTGCATCGTCCTTATTATAGTAACAACTAAAAAACCAAACATAGAACCGAGTACGCTCCATATTGAGCTCGTTGAAAAGTGCAAGGCCAACGACCGCAATGCACAGATGCAACTGTACCGTCAGTATTGCGATGGCATGTTCTGCGTGGCCATGCGCTTTCTTAAGAACACGGACGATGCTGAAGATGTGCTGCAGGATTCGTTCATTAAAGCTTTTCAACGAATTGGTCAATTTAAGGGAGATGTCACTTTTGGGGCCTGGTTAAAGCGAATTGTGGTGAACGGGAGTATCGATTATTTAAAATCGAAGCACCAGAGAACGGTGGAGCTGAACGAAAGTTATCTGCAAGTGGCAGAGGAAGATGATTGGTCTGTAGAAGAAGGTATTTCCATGGAACAGGTAAATCAGGCCATCGAGGAACTGCCATCCAAATATAAATATGTTGTCCAGTTGTTTTTGGTAGAAGGGTACGACCATTCGGAGATATCGAAAATATTGGCAATTACCGAAACGGCATCCAGAACCCGATTGCTCAGGGGAAAGGCACAATTAAAGGAAAAATTAAAAGATATGGCTTATGGCACGTGATCTTAGAAAAATGTTCGAAAAAGAGAGGGAGCGGAGACACTTCCAAATGAAGCAAGGGCATGAAGACCGATTTTTTGCGAAGCTGGAAGAGGAACTGCCCCAGATTCCACCCAAGAAAAAGGTTATCTCCCTTTGGATGCAGATTGCGGCATCTGTTGTAATAATCTTGGGATTGGCTTTATTTTATTTTAATGATACACCGATTGATCCTGTAGAAAAGGTAACGGTTGTGGATCGAGAGAATGCTGGCAAAGAAAGGCAAGGTATCTCACTGGGGGATTTATCGCCGGATCTTAAAAAAATCGAGACCTATTACACAACCAATATTAATTTGCAATTGGCCGATTTGGCCGATGACCCAGGAAATAAAGAGTTGGTGGAGAGTTATATGGATCGTTTGGCGGAACTCAACACGGAATACCAAAGACTGAACGCGGAGCTGAACCAATTGGGACCCAATGATCAAACTATAAGCGCCTTGATCAATAATTTACAACTAAGGCTGCAGTTGCTGCAAAAATTAAAATCAAAGTTGAATCAATTAAAATCATCAAAAAATGAACAGGAATCATCAAATATTGTTTAGTGGATTGCTTCTTGCCATGGTCGGGTTCTCCTGCCATGCGCAAGAAAATTCCAAAACCTACAAGGAAACCTTTAATGTAAACAAGGATACCGAAATCAATATTAGTACCAGTTACGCCGATATTGAATTTGAGACTTGGAACAAAGATCAGGTTGAAATTACCGCCGTAATCGAATTGGAAGGTGTGGCAGATGACGAAGCACAGTCATATTTTGATAAAGATCGGGTAAAAATTATGGGGAACAGCCAGGAAATTGAGATCAGTACCCAAGGAGCTAGCCCCTATGCATTTGATTTTAGGACAGTAAATATAGATATTCCCGATATTCCCTCGGTAGCTGAGATCATTGAGCATGTGGAAATCCCGGAAATTATTATCCCAGAAATTGCAATGATACCCTCTATGCCGCCCATGCCTCCGCTGCCGCCCATCGAATTTGATTACGATGCTTTTAAGAAAGACGGGGATAAGTATATGAAGGAATGGAAAAAGGAGTTCGATAAAACATTCGATAAGGAATATAAAGAGCGTTTTGAGGAATGGGGCAAAGAGATGGAAAAAATGGCGGAGGAACGCAATGCCCAAAGAGAGGAACTACGTGAAGAGCGGGAGAAGATGAGGGAAGAACGCGAAAAAGTTCGAGAAGAGATGCACGAAAGATTGCGCGAACAACGCGAGGAAATGCGTGCGCAGCGGGAAGAGTTACGGGCAGAACAGGCGGAGCTGAGAAAACAACTCAGAGAGGAAGCCCGAACCATACATGGAAGCCCAAATGTGTTCTACTTCTCTTCCGATGGAAAACATAAAGAGTACAAAGTCAAAAAACGAATAATCATTAAAATGCCCAAGTACATTAAACTGAACATGAATGTACGCCACGGGGAGGTAAAATTGGCGGAGAATACCAAAAACATCAATGCAAGCTTGTCTTACGCAAGCTTGCTGGCCTCCACAATAGATGGGGCAAACACCGACATACGGGTATCATACTCCCCGGTAACGGTTAAAAACTGGAACTACGGTAGCTTAAGTACCGACTATTCAGAAAAGGTTAACCTTAAAGAGGTGAACGAACTAAAGCTCAAATCCGTATCGTCCAATGTGGTGATCGGTAGATTGGCCAGTAAGGCCATGGTCACCAATACCTTTGGCTTATTGCAAATAGATGGAATAGCCGATAGTTTTAATTCAGTGGATATCTCTATGGAAAATGGTGAACTGGATTGTAAACTGCCCCAAACTGCTTATGTTATTACTGTGAACGAGAACACGTCTGGGTTCAAATACCCAGAAACGTTAAAATTGAGTTCTACAAAAATGTACGGTGGAAATTTACATACGGGCTATAATATCCATAAGCAAGATGGCAAGACCATCAAAATCAACTCTAAATTCAGTGAGGTGGTTCTCAAGGATTGATTTTTGTTGTATTACCATTAAATAGAATCACCTATACCAACAAGGCAGTCTCATTCCAATAATTTATTTTCTTCTACATTGGCCGGCCAACTATCCCACCCATCGCTTAATGAGCATCTTCCTTTAAATAAGACTGAAAGTTTTCCTTGAAACGGTTCAATCTGGGAACCGAAACATTACGGATGTAACTGTTGTTCGGATTACGCCTCTCATAATCCTGATGGTATTCTTCCGCTCTGTAGAATTTATCAAAAACCTTTACTTCGGTCACAATGGTGCGTTCGCCATAAACATTTTCGGCCTCCAATGCACCAATGTAATCTTTGATGATTTTCTTCTCCTTTTCGTTTTTATAAAAAGCAATGGAACGGTATTGTGCGCCACGGTCGGGTCCCTGTCGGTTTAGGGTGGTTGGGTCGTGTGAACCAAAAAACACCTGTACCAGTTGGGTAAACGATATTGTTTTTGGGTCGTAATATACTTCCACGGCCTCGGCATGGGAGGTTCTACCATAAGAAACTTGTTCGTAGGTCGGGTTTTTCTCCGTCCCGCCCGAATACCCGGAATACACTTCTTTAACACCCTTTACACTTTCAAAAATAGCCTCAACGCACCAAAAGCACCCACTTGCAAAGTAGGCCGTCTCATAATTTTTAAGTTGGTCGGCACTTAAACTTGTTTTTACTGAATGTGTGATTTGTTCTTTTTGTGCAATTTCCTGATTATCGGATTTGGTTTTGGATTGGCAACTTAAGGAAGCCAAAATTAACAGGGTCAGAAATGTAGTTTTCACAATGTTCATTTTAGTTTCTTGTTTAGTTGTAATAAGATAGGAACTATTACTGAAAAGGGCGTTAAAAAATGTTAATCGCTTTAATTTACTTCACAGTGGGGTAGTTTGTAGATAAGTTCAGGATTAAAAAACAATGTTGTTATTTCTTACGCACTACACTAAAAATATAATCTTTTTCCTACAAATAACTTATTGGTCCTCAGTAAGTTGCAATGGAGCTAAAAGCGAAATCATCGATGAAATGCACATGCGTTCGGTATGTTGTTTTTGACCTTAAAAACCGTTGTCGAGGATAAAATGCACTTTATCTGAAAAAAAAATATTCACCGAAGGAAAAACGTCATTGACCGATGGAAATCCAGTTAAGCTTGTTTGCGAAAGTAATTTTACATCGTAAAACAATCGGAACCATGAAGACAATTTTCACCATCATCGCAATCGCTTTTTTCGGAACTATGGCATCTGCCCAGAACATTTCCAAAGAAACTAAAGTGGATGTTATCACTGAAGGTGTTGAGTTGAACATAGAAATCAACAATAGCATCAGAAAGGATAGACAAATGGTAAGATTGTACAAGTTTAAGAACTCACGTATCAAAAAAGAACTTTCTTTTAAAACAAAAAGAAACAAGTCTAAATTGGCCTAATCACCATGTTTGCATTTATAATTCCTTTTATTTTGATTTTTGGTGTTGCGTTTGTTCTGGCGACCATAGCATTCTCCTTTAGACAAAGGAAATCTTAGAAAGAGAAACTTTAGAGACGAAAAATAATGAAGAGGTCGGTTTTACCGACCTTTTTATATAAATACCCTAGTGATCTACCGAGTTGAACTGCTCGATTACTTCTTCAAACTCAATGGAGTAATGTGTTCCCTGTTTTGCGTAATCCCTGGTAATTGACCCTCTAAGCTGCCGGGCCAAATTGTAAATCAGTTTTAAACCGAGTGAATTGGAAGTTTTTGGATTGATTTCCTCGGAATATCCAATACCATTGTCCCCTAAGTACATTTTATAACGGTTATCGCCAATTTTGTCCACAGATACGTGGATTTCCCCATTCTGGACCCCTGCAATACCATATTTTAAGGCATTGGTAATGGTTTCGTTGATTATAAGTCCAAGGGGGATTATGGTATCGATACTTAATTTATAGTTTTTAATATCTAAATCTACCTTTACATCGGTACCGCTTCCCTTTACCGAACGTACCAGATAATCACAAAGTTCTTGTACGTATGGTTTTAATTCTATTTTGGAAAGATAATCGTCTCGCTTGTACAGCATCTCGTGTACCATGGCCATGGATACCACACGATTTTGACTGCTTTTGATGATATTACTGATCTTGTCATCGTCGATTGCCCTGGACTGTAGGCTCAACAGACTGGAAACCGTTTGAAGATTGTTTTTTACCCGGTGGTGTACTTCTTTTAACAAAGTCTCCTTTTCTGCAATACGGTCTTGAATTTCGTTTCTGGATTTGTACAGGCGATGGTGGGCCCTGAGTAAATTCTTGCCAAAGACACCTCCCAAAAGATATACTGCAAAAACGGCACTTAAATAGGCGAACCAGCTCCTTGACTGCATTGGAACGGTATTTTCCGAAATTCTGAAATCACCGGTATCATAGAGAAAGAGCAAAGTGAGCACGGCCAGATTGATTATTAGATATAACTGGCCGAATACCTTAGTGGTTACATATCCTGCAAAAACGATAATGGCGAGAACAAAAATAAAGGGGCTTTGAATCCCTCCACTGTACATGGTGATCACAATGGCACCGATCATGGAGAGGATAGATGTAAAATTATAGGTCAGCACCAAATTTTTATGCTGCCGGTATAAAAGTGTGTTTGTTAAGTTGATTGCGGCATAACCTATAAAGGTATAGGTGATAACTCCATCTATATCCAAAAAGAAATAGCAGACCAAGCCAAAAACGGCAGCAAAGAAGGATGAGTTGTAATTTACCTTTAGTATCAAATCAATCTTATCTTGTAATCTGTATGTATCCTTATTAGGAATTCTCATATGCTGTGCGTGAATGTCCCTCTATTGCCTAAAGTTGAATATGCTTGCAAAAAGGTAGCTTAATGGGGTGTTTATTGCTGTAAATCTAATTATGTTTTTTATATAAAAAAAGTGGCAGCTATATTAACTGCCACTTTGTGGTTTTTTAGACGGGTTTTTTAGTCGTTGACCAGTACCCATTCTCCTTTATCTATCAGGGGTTCAGCCTGTTTGAATTTCACTGTTTTGCTTTCACCGGACATCACGTTTTTAATGGTGACCCTTTCGTTTCGCCCAATTTTTGGTTTTTCCCGCACAATGGTCTCGGTTATTTGCGGTCTTTGACCTTGTGTTTGGCCTGCGGCCCTGTTCTGTGCTGCAAGTTCATCGCTGTTAGGAATCTCTTCTTTTGTTGTTTGAAGTTTTTCTTTGGGCCTGCGAACTGTTCGAGCTTCCTGGATTTGATTGGTGTTTTCGGAAGGCAATTCGCCTTTGAAGAGGAACGAGATGACTTCTTTGTTCACCTTGTCCATCATTTCCTTGAAAAGTTCAAATGCTTCGAACTTATAGATCAACAAGGGGTCTTTTTGCTCGTGAACCGCCAATTGTACGGACTGTTTTAATTCGTCCATTTTACGCAAATGCGTTTTCCACGAATCATCGATGATGGCCAATGTGATGTTCTTCTCAAAATCCGTGATCAACTGTTTTCCATCGGTATTGTAAGCCTTTTCCAAATTGGTAACAACGTTCAAGGATTTGATGCCGTCCGTAAAGGGAACTACAATACGTTCAAATTTGTTGGCCTCATCTTCATATACTTTTTTGATGACCTGGAAGGCGACCGTGGCGCTACGTTCCATTTTTTCTTTGTAGTACTTATAGGCCTCATCGTTGACTTTAGTGGCAATTTGCTGAAAGCTCATTTTCTTGAACTCCTCTTCATTGATAGGCGAGGTAATGGAGAAATATTTGATGAGCTCGAACTCAAAGTTCTTGTAGTCATCCGCCATTTTGTTGGTCTCCGCAATGGCTTCACAAGTATCGTAAATCATATTGGCGATATCCACTTTTAAGCGCTCACCTTCCAATGCGTGTCTTCTTCTTTTGTAGATGACCTCACGTTGGGCGTTCATTACATCATCATACTCCAACAAACGTTTACGGATACCAAAGTTGTTCTCCTCCACTTTTTTCTGGGCACGCTCAATGGATTTGGTCATCATGGAGTGCTGGATCACTTCTCCATCTTCCAAGCCCATACGGTCCATCATTTTGGCCACACGGTCCGATCCGAACAATCGCATCAAATTGTCTTCCAAAGACACGTAGAACTGTGAACTTCCCGGGTCTCCTTGGCGACCGGAACGACCTCTTAACTGTCGGTCCACACGTCTGGAATCGTGGCGTTCTGTACCGATGATCGCCAAACCTCCGGCCTCTTTTACTTCTGGAGATAATTTAATATCCGTACCCCTACCGGCCATATTGGTTGCTATCGTTACCACGCCACCTTTACCGGCTTCTGCCACGATATCGGCTTCTTTTTTATGGAGTTTTGCGTTCAGCACATTGTGGGGCACTTTACGAACACTCAATAATTTGGACAGTAATTCGGATATTTCTACAGAGGTGGTACCGATCAATACAGGTCGTCCTGCTTGAGATAGTTTTGTAACCTCTTCTATAATGGCGTTATATTTTTCTCGCTTGGTCTTATAGATCAAATCGTGCCTATCGTCTCGGGCAATGGGTCTGTTGGTGGGAATTTCCATTACATCCAACTCATAGATTTCCCAAAATTCTCCTGCTTCCGTCACCGCTGTACCTGTCATACCAGAAAGCTTGTTGTACATTCTAAAGTAGTTCTGGAGGGTAATGGTGGCAAAAGTCTGGGTCATGGCCTCGATTTTTACGTTCTCCTTGGCCTCGATGGCTTGGTGGAGTCCGTCCGAGTATCTACGCCCGTCCATAATACGGCCCGTTTGCTCGTCCACGATCATTACCTTATTGTTCATTACCACATACTCCACATCTTTTTCGAATAGTGTATAGGCTTTCAACAACTGGGTCATGGTATGGATACGTTCGCTTTTTACGGCAAAATCCTTGAAAAGTTCTTCTTTGAGCTCAGCTTCTTTTTCGATTTCCAGCCCTTGGTTTTCGATTTTTGCTATTTCACTGCCAATATCTGGCATCACAAAAAACTCTTTGTCCTGATCGGTGGAAATGGATTCCACTCCTTTATCGGTCAACTCGATCTGGTTATTTTTTTCATCGATTACAAACAATAGGTCCTCATCCACTTTTGGCATTTCCCTATTGTTGTCCTGCATGTAAAAGTTTTCGGTTTTCTGAAGCAGCTGTTTTACTCCTTCTTCACTCAAAAACTTAATAAGGGCCTTATTTTTTGGTAGTCCACGATGTACCCGAAGCAAAAGGAACCCTCCTTCTTTGGTGTTTCCTTCCTTGATCAATTTTTTGGCCTCGGCCAGTACTCCGGTAAGGTGCTGTCGCTGTTGTTGAACAATATTGGCTACTTGTGGTTTTAGTTCGTTGAACTCGTGGCGATCGCCTTCGGGAACGGGTCCTGAAATGATCAAAGGGGTACGGGCATCATCTATCAATACCGAATCTACCTCATCCACAATGGCGTAATGGTGTGGTCGCTGTACCAGATCATCTGGAGTGTGGGCCATATTATCGCGGAGGTAATCAAACCCAAACTCGTTATTTGTTCCGTAAGTGATATCTGCGTTGTAAGCCGCTCTACGTCCGTCGGAATTGGGCGTGTGCTTGTCTATACAATCTACGGATAGGCCATGGAACTCAAAAATAGGTGCCATCCAAGTACTGTCCCTTTTGGCAAGATAATCGTTCACCGTTACCAAATGTGCTCCTTTTCCTGCAAGTGCATTTAAGTAGAGTGGGAGAGTGGCGACCAATGTTTTACCTTCACCGGTTTGCATCTCGGCAATTTTACCTTGATGGAGCGCAATACCGCCTATTAACTGTACATCGTAATGTACCATATCCCAGGTTACCTCTTTTCCTGCGGCATCCCATGAATTTTGCCAAACGGCCTTGTCCCCTTCCAAGGAAACATAATCCTTATCGCCGGATAATGCTCTGTCAAACTCGCTGGCAGTAACGGTTATGGTTTTGTTGGCAGCAAAACGTTTAGCTGTTTCCTTAACTACGGCAAAGGCTTCGGGAAGTATCTCGTTCAACGTTTTTTCGGAAATTTTGTAGGCTTCCTCGTTCAGTTTGTCTATTTCGGCATAGATTTCCTCGTTACGGTCTATGTCGGAAGAATTTTCCACTTCTGCCTGTAGTTCGGCAATTTTATCGTTTATTTCTTTACAGTCTTCGGCGATTTTGGCCTTAAAGGATACTGTTTTTTGTCTAAGCTCGTCATGCGATAGGCCTTCTAGCTGTTGCTCAAAGGATTTTATCTCTTTTACCAAGGGTTGTAAAGATTTTACATCCTTCTCCGATTTGTCTCCAACAAAAACCTTTAGTACGGAATTAATAAAACTCATGAAATGTTTTTTCTATTGATTGTCAAAAGCTGTTCCATTGATGGGATTACGATGGAATTCTTTCGCTAGGCTGTCAAAATTACATAAAAAAAAGCCTCAATTGAGACTTTTTTAATGTGGTTTGTGTTTTTAGGATTTAATATTCGTCCTCGTTCCAGAGGTAATCTTCCTCGGTGGGATAATCGGGCCAGATTTCCTCAATTGACTCATATATTTCTCCTCCTTCTTCTTCCATAGATTGTAAATTCTCTACAACTTCCAGGGGAGCTCCAGTTCGAATCGCGTAATCTATCAGTTCGTCTTTGGTTGCTGGCCAAGGCGCATCACTTAAATATGAAGCTAGTTCTAACGTCCAGTACATAGTAACGGTTTGATTTATAATTTTTTGCAAAAATAATTTTTAAACCCAATTTGTCAAGTAAAAACACAATTATTTAAAAATTATTTTGTGGTTAACAAAACAATTAGGGTAAAAAAGCGAATTTATTGGTCCAATTTCTCGGGAATCCATTTTATTTCCTTCGCGTTTAAATCCTTCGACAATTTGCGTGCCAATACGAACAAATAATCGGATAATCGGTTAATATATGATAGTAAGTTGTCCGGTACGGGTTCATTTTCATGTAAGTAAGAAATCAATCTTTCCCCCCGGCGGCAAACGGTTCTCGCAATATGACAGTATGACACTGTTGTATGCCCTCCCGGAAGTATAAAATGTGTCATTTCTGGAAGAGCTTCGTTCATTTTGTCCATTTCTTTCTCCAAAAATTCTATATCCCCGGTACTTATGCGCGGAATTTTTAACCTATTGTCCTTGTTTGGCTCCGTGGCCAAAATAGAACCCACGGTAAATAATTTCTCTTGGATTTGGGTCAATGTTTGTTTTGAGTGGGCATCCATTTCTTGATCGCGCAATAGTCCCAAATAGGAGTTGAGTTCGTCTATGGTACCATAACTCTCTATTCTTACGTGGTGTTTGGGTACCCGAGTGCCGGTAAATAAAGATGTTTTTCCCTTATCTCCGGTTTTGGTGTAGATCTTCATTTTTTTCTGTAGTCAGTAGTCAGTAGTCAGTAGTCAGTAGTCAGTAGTCAGGGATGTTTACCTATATCTCTGGCTACTGATAATGGTCAATTGATTATTGTTTGTTGTTCTTATCGTGTTGCCGTTTACCCTCCATAAATTTTCGGGACTTTCTTCGTTTTGTAGCTTTTTTGTTTCTGTACAAAACAACCAGATAAATAAGTCCCAAGACAGCGAGTATGTACCAAATGGTGTTATCTGTCGCAATATTTTCCATAACCTAAAATTACCGCTTTAAATTCGAATCGTAAAATGTTCCTTTACCTGTTCCCTGCGTATGGATATAAGACCACAATGGTACATGTCTATGCTCACGGTAATTTCGGGCTGGGCAATCAATCGGTGCCATAGGTTCAAACTTTCTTTACATTTATAAATGGAATCGATTAAAATAATACTGTTGTTCCGCAAAGTTTCTTCGGAAAACATTTTTTTAAAGGAGGCAGTATCCAATCCGTCCACAAAAAGAAGATGGATTATCTTTTTATCGAATTGAGTTTCACCAAAATGTTGTCTTACCAAATCTTGGATTTCAGGTTTGTCCGGTATTGAGATGCTTTCAAATTTGAAATAAGCTATGGTCTTGAGCAAAATATTGATACTCCTGTTCCGGTCGAGTCTTTTTTTGGAATAAAGACATTTGGTCACATAATTGTACACAAAAGGGGAGTGCACGCCATGCTCATTTGTGGATTTAACTAAGAATTTTAGGTATGAAACAACTCGAAACCACATCTTTATCCTTCTAAAATGGAAGAAAGTTCGAACCAACGTTCTGTTTTTTGTTCAATGGTATCGGTTATTTCTTTGAGCTCTTTGGAAAGATCGGCTATTTCGCCTCCATCCAAATCGGGGTCGGTGAACTTGTTCTGGAGCTTAACCTTTTTCTCTTCCAATTTTTGAATGTCCTTCTCCAATTGTTTGTATTCCTTTTGTTCCGAATAGGAAAGTTTTCCCCCACTGGTGTCTCTCCAATTATTTTCTGTTTTTTCTGTCGAGTTTGTTTTGTTCTCCCGTTCCTCGATTACCTTGCTGTTTTCGTAGATTCGGTAGTCCGAATAGTTTCCGGGGAAATCTTCAATAACTCCTTCTCCTCGAAAAACAAAGAGGTGATCTACGATTTTATCCATAAAATAACGGTCGTGCGAAACCACGATCAAACAGCCGGGAAAATCCAACAAAAAACTTTCCAGAACATTAAGTGTAACAATATCCAGATCGTTGGTGGGCTCATCCAGAATAAGAAAATTAGGATTTTGAATCAGGACAGTACATAAATACAATCGTTTGCGTTCACCACCGCTCAATTTTTCGACAAAATCGTATTGTTTTTTACGATCAAATAGAAAGCGTTCCAATAATTGTTGTGCGGAAATCTGTCGTCCTTTTTTTAAAGGAATGTAATCCCCAAACTCTCGAATTACGTCAATAACCTTTTGGCCATCCTTATCTGGAATTCCCTTTTGGGTGTAATAACCAAATCTTAAAGTGTCCCCGACCACAACCTTTCCGTTATCAACATCCTCGTTTTGGGTAATGATGTTCAAAAAAGTAGATTTTCCAGTTCCGTTCTTGCCAATAATGCCCACCCGTTCACCTTTGGTGAAGTTGTAGTCGAACTTGTCCAGTATTTTTTTATCTCCGTATGATTTGGAAATATTATGAAGCTCCAAAATTTTACTGCCCAAGCGCTCCATATTTAGCTCTAATTGGACTTCGTGCTCTGTTCGGCGTTGATGTGCACGTTTTTTGATCTCTGCAAAATCATCGATACGGGATTTGGATTTTGTGGTACGGGCCTTGGGTTGCCTTCGCATCCAATCCAGCTCTTTTTTGTAGAGCATTTTGGTCTTTTGTTGCTCTACTGCTTCGCGCTCCAATCGAGATTCTTTTTCCGTAAGGTAATACGAATAGTTGCCTTTATAGGTGTAAAGCTGGTTATTGTCCAATTCAATGATCTCGTTACAAACCCTGTCCAAAAAGTATCGATCATGGGTCACCATAAACAGCGTAATGCTTTCTTTTGCAAAATAAGCCTCCAACCATTCGATCATTTCTAGGTCCAAGTGGTTGGTCGGCTCGTCCAAAATCAACAAATCGGGTTTGTTGAGCAAGGCATTGGCCAGGGCCAAACGCTTCTTTTGTCCGCCCGAAAGTGTACTTACTTTAGCGTCGAGGTTGGAAAGTTGTAATTGGAAAAGTATTTGCTTGTACTGGGTTTCAAAATCCCAGGCATTAAGGCGTTCCATTGCTTCGAAGGCCTTTTGGTATTGGTCTGCGTTATCGGGGTTTTCCACCGCTTTTTCGTATGCGGCAATTACTTTTAGGATTTCGTTATCCGTAGTAAATATGGTCTGTTCAATGGTTAAGTTGGGATTTAGGTCCGGCTCTTGTTCCAAAAAAGAGACTTTAATGCCTTTGCGGGTGGTCACCTGACCGGTTTCGGAGGTATCCTTTCCCGACATAATATTGAGAATAGAGGTTTTTCCACTTCCATTTTTGGCAATCAATGCAATCTTTTGGTCTTTATTGATTCCAAAGGAAATATCCGAGAAGAGCACCAGTTCTCCATAGGATTTTGATATGTTTTCGACCGTTAATAAGTTCATGGGTGTTTTTTGAGTGCCAATCTACAATTTGGAATACTTGATCATATACAAGTATCGGATGACCAGGGTCAAAAGTAAAGGAATAAGTACAGGTGAAAAAATCTGAACTTTGATAATCCATAATAAAAGAACTAGGACTATCAAACTTAGGGCAAACCATAGATATTTTGTGCCCCATTTTGGAATGTTATCCTGAAAAACGAATACAAACGCAACTCCTAAATTTATCGGGAAAGCCCATAGTATGTTGTAATTATAAGGTGTGGAGGTGTGATCTGCCGCTACCCATAACAAGAAAAGGAAGGTGCCGGCCAATCCGGAAATGAACAACAGTGTAAAGTCCAACCAGCGACTACGTGTCTTATGTTTGTTGTCGAAATAGGTGATAATGGCCGTAAACGCCAAGAGCAACATAAACCAGAACAAAGGAGAGAGCGGAAAAAAACCACTTTGCGAATGCTCGTTATAATCCAAAATGGTGCGCTCCCTCTTGACCAGGGGTTTCCCGTTCAGAGTGGTATGTCGTAGTTGTTCCATGGCATAGTAGGGCAAGAACATATGTTCCTGTACGGTTGCCTGTCTGTCCACAGGGGATCCAAAGGCCAGGTCTATGCCGAACATGGACCAGGTATTTACATTTAAGAATTGCCTTACCAATTGCCGAAAAGTATATCGTTTCTCCAGATATGATCCATCGAATACCACAGCATCTCCAAATTGTTCTTTTAAAATATCTCCGGTAATACTGGAGCAGTTGTTCAATAGAGGGTCGTACAGGTAATCTCGGTTTTCGGGGAGATAGTTTTCTTCAAAAAATGCAAGGAGTTGGTTGCGTTGTTCAAGGTTTAAATCTAGAACTTGCTCCTTTACCCATCTTTTTTCCAACTCATATTCAAACAAAAACGACTCAAAACTTCTTCGGGAAAGGGAATAGATCATCCTTCCCTTGGTAAAATTTAAATAAAAATTGGGTTGGTTAAAGTCAAAAGTACCGTAGTTGTAGACAACATCAATCCCTAAAACCGAATCCTGTACCCGAAATGCGCTATGCCCAAATGCATAATACAGAACATCGCCCCCTGCACAGGTCAATAGACTTATTTTGGAGTTTTCCGATAGCTGAGGAGCTTGGGAGAAAACAAAATTCCCTGTAATGAGAAATAAAGATAAAAGAAGAAATATCTTTTTCATTCTGATTGTTGTCAGCGCAAATATCTAAATAAAAACGACTCGGTCCACCATACGTTGCGAACAGTTTATTTTTTCCACTATTTTTACGCAAATCCAATTTCATGAAGTCCTATATTCCCAACTTTTTGACGCTCCTTAATGTTTTTAGTGGCTGTATCGCCACAGTTTTTGCTGTTTTAAATCACTTGGAGTGGGCCGCACTTTTTGTTTTTATCGGGATTTTCTTCGATTTTTTTGATGGCTTGGCCGCCCGAGCATTAAATGTGCAGAGTGATATTGGTATTCAGTTGGATTCTTTGGCCGATGTGATTACCAGTGGTCTTGTGCCCGGGGTGGTTATGTTTCAACTATTGAGTATGGCGGAAAGGGGTGGCTGGAACCTTGGGTTTATTGGCCATGATGCCGAACTGACCTTATTGCCATTTGTTGGTTTTGCCATTACATTGGCATCTGCGTACCGGTTGGCCAAATTTAATGTGGACGAGAACCAAGTCTCTTCCTTTGTTGGTCTCCCTACTCCAGCAAATGCCTTGTTGATTCTTTCGCTGCCCATGATTCTTTTGTACCACGATAACGAAACCTTGAACAACATTATCTTAAATCCATGGTTTTTAGTGATCCTTACAGTGATCAGCACCTATTTATTGAATTCTCCCATTAAATTGTTTGCCCTAAAATTTAAGAACGGAAGCTTTAAGGATAATGGTATTCGATATTTGTTCTTGATCGGGAGTTTGGTGTTATTGTTGACCCTACGTTTTTTGGCAATACCCTTGATTATCTTTATCTATATTTTGATGTCTCTCATCGATGGAGGAGGAAAAACAACATAAGGACGTATTTGATGGTTCCACGGAAGCTGTGGTGTATCCATCCAAAGTGGGGCTAGAGCTATTGATACCTGTTCTATTGATTTTTGGTATCGGGATAGTTGGTTCTTTTGGGGAGAGTAGTCTGATCGGTGTGATAATTCAGTTTGCCATTATGCTGGTCTTTGTACTTCTTTTTTTCTCCATTTCCTATACAGTTTCGGATGAAATATTAACGGTAACCTCTTTATTTGTTGTCAAAAAGAATATACTGATCAAGGACATAACACGAATAGTGGAATCGAACAATCCGATCAGTGCCCCTGCGGCATCTTTGAGCCGGTTGGAAGTATACTACGGTAAATACAGCAGTACGGTAATCTCACCTAAGGATAAAATGCGATTTATTGAGCATTTAACGCGCCTTTCTCCAACCATTCAAGTGGAGCTTAAAAAGAGAAATAAAAAATAAGCTTAAAAGTCGAGCTTCTTTTTTCGAAGTTCAAAGTTTTGCCCCAGATACACTTTCCGGACCATTTCGTCAACGGCAAGTTCCTCGGGAACTCCGGCCTTTAGAATGCCGCCTTCGAACATTAAGTACGAGCGTTCGGTAATGGCCAAAGTTTCCTGCACATTATGGTCGGTGATCAGGATGCCAATGTTCTTGTTTTTTAATTGGGCCACGATGCGCTGAATATCTTCTACCGCAACGGGGTCAACCCCTGCAAAGGGCTCGTCCAATAAAATAAATTTAGGGTCAGTGGCCAGTGCGCGGGCTATCTCGGTACGGCGACGTTCGCCCCCGGACAGCAAATCCCCACGGTTTTTACGTATATGTCCCAGACCAAATTCATCGATCAGGGACTCCATCTTCATGTGTTGTTCTTTTTTGCTCAATTTGGTAAGCTGCAACACACTCAATATATTTTTTTCTATGCTGAGTTTTCGGAAGACCGATGCTTCTTGGGCTAAATAGCCAATTCCATGCTGTGCCCTTTTGTACATGGGGAAGCTAGTGATATCCGTACTGTCCAGGTAGATGTTTCCGCCATTCGGTTTAATAAGTCCCACGATCATGTAGAACGATGTGGTCTTACCTGCCCCATTGGGCCCCAATAGTCCAACAATTTCACCCTGATTGACCTCGAGCGATATGCCCTTGACAACTTTTCGGCCTCGATAGGCCTTCATAATATTTTCTGCGCGTAGCTTCATAGGAATTTGCCAAAACTAAACATATTCTTTTTTTAGTGAATGGTCTTTTGGATTTTTTTAAGCTTCGCTCTCCTCCAAATCTTCCCAAAACTCATACGCTCGTCGTAAATGCGGAATCACTATGGTTCCGCCTACCAAAGTGGCTATGCCCAAGGTTTCCATAACTTCTTCTTTATTGGCCCCTGCATTTTTGGAGCTTTCGAGGTGGTATTTCACGCAATCGTCACATCGCAGCACGGCCGAGGCGACCAGACCCAGCAATTCTTTGGTTTTTACATCCAGTGCGCCTTCCATATAGGCGTTGGTGTCCAGGTTGAAGATACGCTTTATGAGCTTGTTGTTCTCTGCGAGCAGCTTATCGTTCATCTTGGCGCGATATGCATTGAACTCTTCTACTTTATTATTTGCCATTTTTTGTAGCTTTTACTTTTCTAGCTTCGCTTTTTACTACCATTTTTGATATAAATATGCTTACCTGGTACAAAATCAATACAGGAATACATACAATGATTTGGCTGGTTACATCGGGAGGGGTAATGATCGCCGATAAAATCAGAATGATCACCAAAGCTATTTTTCTATACTTTTTGAGGATTTCGGGGGTTACCAGTCCAACTTTGGTCAAGAAAAATATTACAATGGGCAACTCAAACATGATCCCGCAAGCGATCACGGAGGCCCTGACCGTTCCAATGTAAGAAGCCAGGTCGATTTCGTTCAATACTTCCTTACTGACCTGGTACGACCCCAAAAAGTTGATGGAAAGCGGGGCAACAATGTAGTATCCGAACAATACACCAAGGAAAAACAATCCCGAAGCCGTTATAATGAACCCTTTTGAATGTTTTCTTTCGTTTTCGTAGAGTCCGGGGCTGATAAATTTCCACAACTCCCATAAAATATATGGAAATCCGAGAATTACGCCCGCCCAGATAGAGGTCCAGATATGTGCGGAGAATTGACCGGCCATCAACCTACTTTGAATGGTAAACGGGATTTCGTCGCCACAAAATTCCGAATCTACCCCGAACAACTTTCCTATATTACAGAAAAATTGATAGGTTGGGAAGTCCATGTTCTTTGGGCCGAACAAGATAGTATCAAAAATAAAGCCTCTAAAAACAAAGGCGACACACGCAATTATGACCACGGCCAATGTGGATCGGACCAAGTGCCAGCGCAATTCTTCCAAATGGTCCAAAAAGGACATTTCGTCTGGGTTTTTTCTTTCTTTTTTAGCCATTATAGGATTCCCTCGTTTATAAGGTTATGGATATGGACCACGCCGGCATACGAATCACCGTCAAAGGCCAATAGTTGCGATATGCTCTGTTCTTGCAGCATTTTAAGGGCCTTAACGGCCAAAGTATCCACATCTATTGTTTTCGGATTGGAGGTCATGATGTCCCTTGCGGTAAGTCCGCTTATATTGTCGTATTTGCTCAACATCCTCCTAACATCGCCATCGGTAACGATTCCTACCACTTTGTCCTTGTCCATAACGGCGGTAACGCCCAACATTTTTTCGGAGATTTCGACGATTACATCCTTTACTTTGGTATTTACGTCCACTTGCGGTTTTTGATTGTTGAGCACAATATCGGCCACCCGTAAATATAATTTTTTGCCCAAAGCCCCACCAGGATGGTACTTGGCAAAATCGGTGCTGCTGAATCCTTTCAGCTCCAATAAACAAATGGCCAGTGCATCACCGACCGCCATTTGGGCCGAAGTACTGGTTGTGGGTGCTAAATTATTGGGGCATGCCTCTTTCTCCACGTAGGTGTTGAGCACAAAATCTGCTTGTTTGGCCAAAACGGAATCCATGTTTCCTGTAATTCCTATCAATTTGTGGTTGCCCGCCTTAATTAGGGGCAATAAGGCTTTAATTTCTGGCGTGTTCCCGCTCTGAGAAAGGCATATGACCACATCATTTTGTTGAATAGTGCCCAAATCCCCGTGTATGGCATCGGCGGCATGCATAAAAATTGCCGGTGTGCCAGTAGAATTTAAGGTTGCTACAATTTTTGATGCAATTATGGCGCTTTTACCAATGCCGGAAACTACGACTCTTCCATCGGATTCAAGTATATGCTGAACCGCTTGTTCAAAATGGTCGTCCAACAGACCTATTAAATTTGCAATGGCCTTGCTCTCTATTTCAAGGGTCCGCTTTGCTATGGATAAAATTGACTTTTTGTCGTTCAAAGTAATTAACGGATTAACTGATTGTATTCCTAAAAGAATGTGTTATATTTAAGTTTACAAAACTAATCAAACTATCTTATACAGACTATTTCGAAAATGATATTGGATTTACCTGTATTGGAATTGTTTAATAAAAGCTTCAACTACCTTTTAGGTTGTTTGTAATAAATTGAAAAATGCGGAAATGAGCCTAACGAACACTGATTTGCATTCCTCGCTCAAAAAATATTTTGGTTTCTCAAAGTTTAAAGGATTACAAGAAGGTGTGATCCAAAACATTCTAAGTGACAACGATACTTTTGTGATTATGCCCACGGGAGGAGGCAAATCCCTCTGTTACCAATTACCGGCATTAATGAAAGAGGGGACCGCCATTGTGGTTTCCCCATTGATCGCCCTTATGAAAAACCAGGTCGATGCCATTCGCGGAATATCCGAACAGCATGGAATAGCCCATGTGTTAAATTCTTCCCTGACCAAGACCGAGGTAAAACAAGTAAAGGAGGACATAGTAAATGGGGTTACCAAATTGCTCTATGTTGCTCCGGAATCACTGACCAAGGAAGAAAATGTGGAGTTTTTAAGAAAGGTCAAACTTTCTTTTGTGGCGGTGGATGAGGCTCATTGTATATCCGAGTGGGGCCACGACTTTAGGCCCGAATACCGAAATCTAAGAGGAATTATAAATCGATTGGGAGATAATATTCCCATAATCGGCCTAACCGCTACGGCAACACCAAAGGTGCAGGAGGATATTATTAAAAATTTGGGCATGACGGATGCCAAGGTATTCAAAGCATCGTTCAATAGGCCCAATCTATTTTACGAGGTACGTCCCAAAACCAAGAATGTGGATGCCGATATTATCCGTTTTGTTAAACAAAATCAGGGTAAATCTGGTATAATTTATTGTTTGAGCAGAAAACGTGTAGAAGAATTGGCACAAGTGCTTCAGGTAAACGGGATAAGTGCCGTGCCCTACCATGCAGGCTTCGATGCCAAGACACGTTCCAAGTATCAAGATATGTTCTTAATGGAGGAAGTGGATGTGGTTGTTGCTACGATTGCTTTTGGAATGGGAATCGACAAGCCAGATGTCCGATTTGTGATTCATCACGATATTCCAAAAAGTATAGAAAGTTATTATCAGGAAACTGGTCGCGCAGGTAGGGATGGGGGCGAAGGGCACTGTTTGGCCTATTACGCCTATAAAGATGTGGAAAAACTGGAAAAATTCATGTCCGGTAAACCTGTGGCGGAACAAGAGATCGGTAATGCCCTGCTTCAAGAAATTGTGGCTTATGCCGAAACCTCTATGTCCCGTAGAAAATTTATACTACACTATTTCGGTGAGGATTTTGACGAAGTGAACGGTGAAGGCGCCGACATGGACGATAACTCCCGAAACCCAAAACCTAAAGAAGAGGCCAAAGCGGAAGTAACCAAATTATTGCACGTGGTAAAGGAAACCAAGGAGAAATTCAAGACCAAAGAAATTGTCCGTATCCTGGTGGGCAAAACCAATGCGATGATCTCCTCCCATAAAACCGATGAGAAAGAATTTTTTGGAATAGGAAAAGAACAGGACAAAACATTTTGGATGGCTTTAACGCGCCAAGTGTTAGTGGCAGGTCTCTTAAAAAAGGAAATCGAGCAATACGGTATCCTGCATTTAACAGAAAATGGCAAAAAGTTTTTGGACAATCCAGAATCTTTTATGATGACCAAGGATCATGTGTATTCCAAGGATGATACAGGAAATATAGTCGTTCCTGAAAAATCCAATGGAGCCGTTGCAGACGAAAACTTGTTGAAATTACTCAAAGATCTAAGGAAAAGGGAAGCTCAAAAAAGAGAAGTTCCTCCATTTGTGGTCTTTCAAGATCCCTCACTGGAAGATATGTCCCTTAAGTACCCAGTGACCATGCAGGAAATAATAAATATTCAGGGTGTTGGCGAGGGCAAGGCAAAAAAATATGGTAAACCGTTCGTAGACCTTATTTCCAAATATGTGGATGAGAACGAAATTACCAGGCCGGACGATCTTGTAGTGAAAAGTACGGGGGCCAATTCGGGTTTAAAACTGTATGTAATTCAGAGTGTGGATAGAAAATTGCCCTTGGATGATATTGCATCGGCAAAAGGGCTGGAGCTTCCCGAACTTATCAAAGAAATGGAGCAGATCGTGTTCAGTGGTACCAAGTTGAACATTGGTTACTGGATAGATGAAATTCTGGATGAAGACCAACAAGAAGAAATCCATGATTACTTTCTTGATGCGGATACCGATTCCATTTCGGCTGCCGTAGATGAGTTTGATGGTGATTACGAGGACGAGGAGCTGCGTTTGTACCGTCTAAAATTTATAAGTGAAGTGGCGAATTAAAATTCGCCACTAAATTCTCCTGTTGTGATCATGGCCACAATAAATCCAAAGTAAAGAATTGTGAGCACCAAATAGATCAAGGCGATCACCAACCCTATGTATGACAGTATTTTTCCTGTTTTTACATTACTGAAGTCCGTATAACTTTCTGGATTTTGGTGGTAAAGATTACTTGCGGATTTAGCTTTTGAAAGGCCAATAATACTAAATATGGCTCCCAGTGGGCCACAGCAGAACAAAGTGCCGACAATGGAGAGTATCCCCATTGTCAACACTGTACTTGCCCCGGGTAAGGGTTGTTGGTTCATATGTTGATTTTATTGATATTGTTCAAGAATTTCTTGCATTCTTTGCGGGTCCTGTAGGGCATCCCATCCAAAAGCAGATATGGCCCAAAGGGACATTAAGAGATAAAGCACATTTAGTACAATACCGATAATGGAGAGTATTCTACCGGTTTTAACGGATTGTACACCATCGTACATTTCTGGGTTTTCGGCATAAAGTTTCAATGCTTTGTTGGCCAATATTAAACCAATAACACCAAAAATTAGACCGATTACCCCGTAGCAGCAACAGGTAACTATCGATATAATACCGAATACCATGATCAGCGTTGCATTTGGAAGTTTTTGTTGTTCCATAATCTAAAGATTTTAATTAAAAAGGTTATTCATTTTTATGATGTAACTTACTATGATAGTACCCGCTGTAAACAACAACAAAAACCATTTTACCTGCTGTGCATGTTTAAAACTAAAAAAGATGTTTGCCAGTAAAAAAACGAGTAGCGCAACAATGGGATAAATGGCCGGATACATATAAAATGCAGCTATAAAATCACCATGTAGGAGCAGATCCACGGCACGTTGCATACCACAACCGGGACAATCCACGCCCAATAACTTTTTATTAAGGCAAGGTAACATGTAGTCCTTCAGGTCAATGGCGAATATGGTTGGTGTTAGGTACATCATAGACTGTGGTGGCCGAAAAATACTATTATTTTTGTATTCAGGTTTAATTTTTACATCATTTTTTACCACAGAAATTAAATATGGGCAAATTTTTAAAAGGAGACAGGGTGGAGGTTTTGGACGAAGCCATAGCGGGCATTGTTCAACAGGTTGAAGGTGATGAGGTTACCATACTTACGGATGATGGGTTCCCCATGCGATTTATGTCCCACGACCTTGTAAAGATCGAGGGGGACATTACTGTATCCAATTTTGAAGCTGCTCAAGTCAAAAAACAGAAAGAACTGCCCAAAAAAAGAACTTCACCTGTATTGAGGCCCAAAGAGCGAAGTGCACCGAAAATGGAAGTGGATCTGCATATTCATCAATTGGTAAAATCGAGCAAGGGCATGAGCAATTACGATATGCTAAATATCCAGTTGGAGACCGCGAAGAGGCAGTTGGATTTTGCCATTCGAAAACGTATTCAAAAAGTAGTTTTTATACATGGTGTGGGCGAGGGGGTGCTCAAGGAAGAACTGCATTACCTTTTTAATAGGTACGAAAACCTAAAATTTTACGATGCCGATTATCAAAAATATGGTTTGGGCGCAACCGAAGTTTACATTTACCAGAACGCTTAATCGGGAACATTGGTGGTTACCTCGCCAAATTCACTTATCGCAATATTGGTGATCCGTTCCCCGCTGTCGGTCACAAAAGAAATTCCACTAAGACTTATGGTGTGCAAAAATGACGAGGCATCATCGGGATCAACAATGGTTTCAATGATCACAGAGCCATCTTCTGCTTCGACCTCATCAATAACAGTGGGTTGTGCGGGCGGAATATCGCTGCAGAAATAATCGCTGTCCACATCATCGGAAAAAACTCGGTAAGTGATCTGGGATTGACCGGGCACAGTACTTTCGGTGGTAACCGTTTCACCGGCAACGCCATTGTTCAAAACGCCACTTTGAAGTTCCAAAATCAAGGACTCACTTTCATTTATCTTAAAAAGAATGTTCTTGGCGTCGGTTGTTGGGTCGGAGCAGTAATCCAAAGTTACACTGTCAAAATCAATGGTCTCGATTTCAAGGTCGCCATCACTGCAAGAAAGTAGAGCTCCAAAACAAAGAAAGGGAAAGAAAATTTTTCTCATGCGCCAAATTTAATGCAATTCCATTTTAATACCCCAATTCCCGAGCTTACTTTAAAAGAAATTAACTTAATTCGTGTACTTTTACACCCGTTTAAAGTAAAATCAACCATGCAAAAAGTCTATCTGGATAATGCTGCTACCACGAAGGTTAGAAAAGAAGTGATCGAGCGAATGCAAGAGGCATTGGCACAGTTTTATGGAAACCCTTCTTCCACCCACAGTTTTGGGAGATCGGCCAAAACAGCTGTTGAACAGGCCAGAAAGACCATTGCAAAAACGTTGAATGCCCATCCCTCCGAGATTATTTTCACCTCTGGAGGAACAGAGGCGGACAATATGATTTTGAGATGTGCGGTGAGGGATCTGGATGTTGAGACCATAATCACATCTAAAATTGAGCACCATGCCGTCTTACATACAGTGGAAGAGCTCGAAAAAGAGTACGGTATCAATGTCTGGTACGTGGATCTGGACGAAAATGGCAACCCTAAAATGGATCATTTGGAGAGCCTGCTCAAAAAGAGCGATTCCAAAAAGTTGGTAAGCTTAATGCATGTAAACAACGAAATCGGCAATATATTGGATATTGGCACTGTTGGCGAACTTTGTAAGGCAAATAATGCTCTTTTTCATTCCGATACGGTGCAATCCATTGGGCATTACCCTTGGGATGTACAAAATGTAAATATTGATTTTATGACGGCGGCTGCCCACAAATTCCATGGGCCCAAAGGAATAGGGTTTGCCTTTATCCGAAAAAATTCCGGATTAAAGCCATTGATCTTCGGTGGTTCCCAAGAACGCGGTTTTAGGGCAGGGACCGAGCCTTTCCATAATATTGTTGGGTTGGAAGAGGCTTTTATTAGGGCATACGAGAACTTAGAGGAAGAAACAGAGGCTATTAAATCGCTTAAACAATACTTTTTGGAGAAGCTTAAACAAGAGATTCCCGATGCGGTGTGCAATGGGCTTTCGGGAGATTTGGAGAAAAGTACCTACACCTTGGCCAACGTGCGCTTACCTTTTGATAAACAAAAAGGCCTAATGTTGCTTTTCCATTTGGATATGAAAGGTATTGCTTGTTCCAAGGGGAGTGCCTGTCAATCAGGTAGTAGTCAAGGATCCCATGTGCTCAACGAAATTCTTGAGTGGGAAGAACAGGAGAAGCCCAGTCTTCGTTTTTCTTTTTCCATGTACAATACCAGGGAAGAAATAGATTATACCGTTCAGGTCCTCAAAGAGTTTGCGAACAGTTAAAAAGGATAATTAATTACGGTTCTTGCGTTTTTCCCTGTCGTAAGGAAATTTTCGGGAGGCGGTCTTCATCATTTTATCGATGAGTTCGGTGGTGTTTTTACCTGTTTTTTTGGAAATGGCGTTCTCGTACTTCCAAAGGAGTTTGCCGGTTTCGCCATCGCTTATTTTTACACCGATTCTGCCATAGTTGGCATTTCCACTAAAGTAGTCCAAAATGCTAAAATCCGTAGGTACGCCTTCGGATAATAAAATGTTCAGGTTTAGGTTGCCGCTGATAATGCCATCTACATCCAAAACTTCGCACAATTCCTTGGTGGTGTAGGTATCAATGTTGGTGTAATCGATATCGTTTTGGGCCAATATGGCATTGGTGTTGTTTATATTCTGAAAATCCACATTGAATTTTTTGCGCTTTTTGCGTTTGGAAAAATAGGTCTCCAATGCATTTTGTACCGCGTACCCTTCTTTTTCTGCCAAAATCTTGAGGTCTTCACTATCTACCGTTTCCTCCAATTCCAAATGGGCAATAAATGGAATTATGGCCAAAACCTCGTGGTTACTGGTAAGTTGGTCAAACCTGATGTTTTCATAAATGTTCTTTTGGGCGGACATAATGCCTGTGATCAAAAGAATAACTACGAAGACAATTTTTTTCATGGATCAATATTTAATTCAACACCTATGTAAAAGGTTTGGCATACTTTAAAAAATAATTCTGGTTGATTAGGTCTTTGAGCTTGAAAAAGGTCAACAAATAATTGTACTTGATTATTTTTCGAATGCAAAAATACGCCTATTTCCTGAAAAACTTGGTACTAAATATAGTGGAGTTGCCCACATTGTCCGTAACCGTAACTATGAGGTCGCATTCCGTGTCGTTGGTTATATTGTCCTCAAAATTATAGGTAATGGTGTTTGTCTTTGGTTCGTATTCCATCAAAATCCATTTTCCGTTCAATGTGGCGGAATAACTATCTATTCCACTAAGGTCATCGGAAATAAGTAGACTCAAGTAATTGTAGTTGCTGAGCCATTGCTTTTCCTTGAAGTTCTTTGGTCTAATGGTAGGAGGAATACTGTCCTTGACAAGGGTGTATGTGCCCAAAGTGCGCGTTCGGGTGGTAAAAGAACCGTCTCTCTTGTAGGTTTTTGAATAAGATGGTCTCTTTTTGCTGTCCAGATGGGCAATGAACATTTGTTTTCGTTCTTCCGTGGTATATTTTGATGGGTCGAAACTGATAGTGAAATTTCGGTGTGCCGCAACGCTGTTGTTGTGTATGGTAATGGTGTCGGTTCCTTTTTGAAGGTCGATATAGAAATCTTCATAAAACGTGCTAGCGGGAAAAAATACTTTTGCAGCGCCCAAATCAAAGTTATTGGGCTTATTGGCTATCAAGAAATTATCTGTAGGGTCATTTTTCTTGGCAATTTTCTCCTCTTGCATTTTGCCTTCCACGGGAATTATGAGTTTAGTAGTGTTACCGGCCAGATCAGAAATAAGGATTTCCACAGTATAGGACAGACCTTCGATAATCTCAATTTTACCATCATTATAAAGGGATTTGTAGATACTTAAATGGTTATAGGGCTCTTTAAAGCATTTTTGAATGCGCTGTCTGTGGTTATAAAAGTGGGCGTAATCGATTAAAGTGTTGATGTACCGTGTTTCGCCGAACGAGAAAGTGTCAAAGTCGAATTCAGAATAAACCTTGCCGTTTACAGTTTGTTTTACGGCATATACGCCATTTTTATTGGCGGCCATATCCAAACGGTCAAAGCTATTGATGCCGAACCCGATTGTACCGACCGCCGTTACCTTATCGGCCAAAAAAGAACCGTCTGCTTGTTTTTTATAATTCAATTGAATTTTTTCTGCACTCTGATTTACCAATGCACCCTTGGCCAGTGGGTATGCAAAAAGTCCCAGCAAAGTCGGGTCTGTGGCATCCCTTACTTCGTAACCATAGAGCAGGGGATTGGTAGGTTTTCCGTTTACGCTGTTTCGAATCTCAAAATGCAGATGGGGCCCTGCGGAGCCTCCCGTATTACCGGAAAATGCGATAATATCTCCTTTTGCTACTTTTAACTCTCCATAATCGGGGAACATTTCAACCTCGAAAGACTGCTTTTGGTACTGAACTTTTTTTACGTACTTCTCTATTTCTGGCCCAAATTTTTGAAGGTGGGCATACACAGACGTATGCCCATTGGGATGCGCAACGTACAGTGCCTTACCGTAGCCCCAATGCGAAACTTTGATGCGGGTTACCGTGCCATCTTCGATAGCGTAAACCGGGAGGCCTTCCCTTTGCTGGGTCTTAAGGTCCATACCGGAGTGGAAATGGTTGGAACGTAGTTCACCAAAGGTGCCGGAAAGTACCAAGGGGATGTCCAATGGGGAACGAAATGTGTTTTGCGGATATTTTTCTTGTGCAGCTAGATAAATTGCAAATAAAAAGAAGGCTAAAAATAGTGTTCTACGCATAAAAGATCAGTAATTCTATTACGAAAGTAACCAATGTTTTGTTTTAAGAAAAGATTTAACGCAACAGCTCTAAAGCTTTGGTAAACGGAACAAGAATAAATGTAAAAAGTATTGCGAGGTTGTCCTAGGTTGGTTAACTTTGTGTAATACGTATTGTTGTTTGCATATATGAGCGAACTTGTTGAGATTGTGGATTCTTTGGAGAACAAGGTGAGCAAACTGCTGCACAAAATGGAGCTGTTGCACCAATTGAACGCTAATTTAAAGCTTGAATTGGAACATCTAAAGGATGAAAACAAACTCAAGGACGACGCTCTGAACCAATGGGAGGAGAAGTACGATTCCCTTAAAATGGCAAACACGATGCTGGGTAGTAATACGAGTAAAACAGAAGCTAAGCTCAAGATAAATACATTGATTCGCGAACTTGATGTTTGCATAGCCAAACTAGCGGATTGATTAGTTACAGAAATATGAACGAGAAGCTCAAAATAAAGCTTTCCATTGCCGATAGGGTATATCCATTGACCATAGACCCCAAGCAAGAAGAAGGATTGCGGAAGGCGGCCAAGAACATTGAAAACCTGGCCAAAAAGTTTGAGCAAAATTATGCAGTTCGGGACAAGCAAGATGTATTGGCCATGTGTGCCCTACAATTTGCATCCAAAATTGAGCAGAGTGGGATAGATCGTTCTGAAAATGCGGAAGCAGCCATGCAAAGGCTCAGGGCATTAGATGAACTGGTACATTCCAAACTGGGAGAATAAGTTCTTTTAAATAAAATAATGTTACTGCCCACATAGGTAATATTTTTTGACAAACTCAACACTATTATAATTCAAAAGGGTGAGTTTAGATTGTAAAAGCAGGCCCTACTTGCATAGGGATCCTTGATCAGTCTGTTAGCCCTAAACCTGTAATTTGGAGTTTGTACAAAACTTCAGCCTATGTGGGCTTTTTTTTTAACTAAACACAAACAAACATGGATAATATCGTAGTAATTGCTGTCGCAGCTGTTGTAGGGCTTGCCATTGGCTTTTCAATTGCAAAGATGATGGAGAAAGGCAAAGCGTCCAAGACCATTGCAGGGGCAAAAAAGGAAGCTGCCGATATCATAAAAGAAGCAAAGAAAGAAGGAGAGGGCATAAAAAAGGACAAAATTTTCCAGGCAAAGGAAAAGTTTTTGGAACTGAAGGCCGAACATGAAAAAGTTATAATCAATAAGGACAAGAAAATTGCCGAGGCCGAAAAGAGAACTAGGGACAAAGAGTCCCAAGTGAGCAGTGAGTTGGCCAAAAATAAAAAGTTGAACGACCAACTTCAGGGCAAAATACAAGAAGTATCCCACAAGAGTGAAATTCTTGATAAAAAGCAGGCCGAAGTCGAAAAACTACACAAGAGCCAAGTACAACAGTTGGAAGTGATATCCGGGCTATCTGCAGAAGATGCAAAGGCCCAGTTATTGGAGTCATTAAAGGAAACCGCGAAGAGCGATGCCATGGCCTATCTTCAAAATACTATGGAAGAGGCCAAACTGACCGCACAGCAGGAGGCTCGAAAGATTGTAGTAAACACTATTCAACGAATCGGTACGGAGGAAGCAGTAGAAAATTGTGTGTCCGTGTTTAATTTGGAGTCCGACGATGTAAAAGGACGCATAATCGGTAGGGAAGGACGAAATATTCGTGCTTTGGAATCGGCGACCGGAGTGGAAATTATTGTGGACGATACTCCAGAAGCAATTATTTTATCCTGTTTTGATTCCGTTAGAAGGGAAGTGGCCCGTTTGTCCCTGCATAGATTGGTGACAGATGGACGAATTCACCCAGCACGTATAGAAGAGGTTGTGAAAAAAACCGAAAAGCAGATTAATGAAGAGATTGCCGAAATAGGGAAACGTACCGTAATAGATTTGGGTATCCATGGCCTTCATCCAGAACTGATCAAAGCGGTAGGACGTATGAAGTATAGATCTTCGTATGGTCAAAACTTGTTACAGCACTCCAGAGAAGTTGCCAAGCTTTGTGGGGTAATGGCCGCCGAACTTGGCCTAAACCCTAAATTGGCGAAAAGGGCCGGACTTTTGCACGATATAGGTAAAGTACCAATGGCCGAAGTGGAGGTGGAGACCCCTCACGCGATCTTAGGTATGCAATGGGCACAGAAATATGGTGAAAAAGAGGAAGTATGCAACGCTATCGGAGCTCACCACGACGAAGTTGAAATGACTACTTTAATATCTCCCATTGTTCAAGTTTGTGATGCGATCAGTGGTGCCCGACCAGGTGCAAGGAGACAGGTTTTGGACTCGTACATACAGCGACTAAAGGATTTGGAAGATATCGCCTTCGGCTTTCATGGGGTGCAAAAAGCATATGCCATACAAGCTGGTAGGGAACTTCGTGTAATCGTGGAAAGTGAGAAAGTGAACGACGATAAAGCCGCCGAGCTATCTTTCGAAATCTCACAAAAAATACAGACCGATATGACCTATCCGGGTCAAGTTAAGGTAACCGTGATCAGGGAAACTAGATCGGTAAACGTTGCTAAATAAGATTAACTGACAATTATCATACTTTTCAACCTCGTATTGGGGTAACTTGATTACATATAATTAAAACAATTGAAAAGATGAAAATTGGTGTGCCCGTTTCTCAAATAATGACCAAGAATCTGGTCACATTGAGCACCAAAGATGATTTGGTGACCGCTGAACGACTTTTTAAAAAACATAACATAAGACATATTCCTGTTGTGGATGGTGAAAATATAAAGGGCATGCTGAGCCTTACCGACTTAATGCGGATCAGTTTTGCCGACGCCATTGATGAACATGAGGAAGTGGTGGATACCATTGTGTACAATATGTTTACTATTCCCCAGGTAATGGTGAGCAATTTGGTGAGCGTAGACCCCAATGCGACCATTAAGGAAGTCGCACAGATATTGGCAAATAGGGAATTCCATGCATTGCCCGTAGTGGAGGGCGATAAACTAAAAGGAATTGTGACGACCACCGACTTGATCCAATACTTTTTAAGGGGATTGGATTAAAAGTGATCAAAAGTTTTGTGGATGGAATTGAGTAAGGGTCAATCCCTTACTCTTCCTCACCGCCATCGGATTCTTCCTCCGCTTCGGATTCTTTGTTGAGTTTGTGCTCCAGGATATTAAGATTCTTCATTTTTTCCTTCCAAGTCTGGAGTGCATCTTTTTGTTTGTTCAATTTTTGAACGACCTCCTTTACCAAGGGGTTGTCCTCAGAATCACCAGAGAAAAATTGAAGATTGTTCTCCAATTGTCGTATTTCCGATTTGACTTCATCTATTTTACGTTTCACAAAAACACGCTCGTTGCCAATGGCATGGTTATCTTCAGTTTTTGCAAGTTCTTGAACCTTGTTCCCATATTTAAGTAATTCGGATTCTTGTTTGCCAATGCCCAATTTCTTGAAGAGGGCATCGATTATTTTATTGAACTTGCTGTTGATGTGTTTCTTGTTGTATGGAATTCGGCCATATTGTTTCCATTCGGTCAAAAATGCCTTTAGATCTTCTAAATCCTTCTTTTTATCACCACTTAACTGGAATGCCTTAAGGCGGTCCAAACATGCGCTCTTCTTTTTAAAGTTCTCGAATTCCGCATTGTGTTCATCATTCTTTTCGGCGTGTAAACGATCAAAGTAATGATTACAGGCATCTTTAAACTCTTTCCAGATTTTATCGGAATACTTTCTGGGCACATGGCCTATTTTCTTCCAATCGCGCTGAATACGTTTCATTTGCGGGGTAACCTCTGCCCAATCATCACTATCTTTTAAAGAAATCGCCAAATCCAACAATTCTTTTTTCTTTTCCAGATTTACTTGCTGCTCTTTTTTCTGGTTCTTGTAAAAAGCATTTTTGTTCCTATTGAATTTGCGAACGGTTTCCTTAAAATAGCTCCAAGTTTCTTCGTTCACCTTTTGAGGGACCCTGCCAGCTTTAAAGAATGCGTCGCGTAAGGCCTCCACCTCTTTGATCTGTTGTTGGATTCCTCGATGGTTGTTCGCTACATTCTCAGCTATTTGAGCAATGGAAGCGATTATTTCGTGCTTTTTTTCTAGGTTTTTTTCATAGACTTTCTCCAGTTCTTGGAAATGTTCCTGCCTACGTTGGTGCATGGCTTTGGTAGCGTTGCTGAACTTTTCCCAAATTTCCTCCCTATGCTCTTTGGCCACCGGGCCAACATCTTCTTTCCAGATTTTGTGGAGTGTCTGCAATTCCCTGAACGCTTTGTTCAAATCCGGTTCGGCGACCAAAGCTTCGGCGCGTTCTACCAATTTTTGTTTTTCCTCAAGATTGTGTTTAAAGTCAAGATCACGTAGCTCACGGTTGAGGTGCAAAAAATCGTAAAAGATCTCCATATGGTGGTGATACGTTCGCCAAACATCGTTGTAGTTGGCACGTGGCACCGGCCCTGCATTTTTCCAGCGGTTTTGTAGGTCTTTAAAGTTATTATAGGTCGTATTGATATCTTCTTCGATATCTATTAATCCCTTTAACTCCTCAATGATGTTCAAACGCTTGTTAAGGTTGTCATTTAGGGATTGGTCTAAATTTTTATAGTATTGATCACGTTTTTCCCGGTAGTCGGAATATACTTCGTTGAATTGCCTTTTGGCAACAGAGTTGTACCTAAAATCAATTTCGTTGCCTCCCTTGGCTACGAACTCTTCCTTCTTTTCATCCAGAAACTCCTGAAACTTTTGATCAAATTCATATTTAATGGAACTTACATGCTTGTGGATGGCCTGTACTTTTTCATTTTTTACCAAGCGTTGTAATTCGCCCACCAAATTTTCCATGGACATGGAGTGGTAGTCCAACATGGGAATGGTATGCCGCTTTTCGTTTTCCGTATCTTCGGCATCCTCCGCATTGGATTCATCGATTTCATCTAAATGTTCATTGGAATCGTCCGTTTTGTCATCTTCGGTGGCCTGTTGGGATTCGTTATCCGGTTGTTCCTTGGCTTCACTTTCAGATGTAACTTCCCCGGTCGTTTTTGGTTCGGCTTGTGCGCTTTCTTCCAATTGACCTTTTTTGTTTTCGGACGTTTCCTCTATTCCACCTTCAGCATGCTGAAGTTTACCATCGTTTTCCTGCATTAGTAGCGTATTTAGCTGTTGATTGATGAAAATTATAGCCAATTTAACAACTTAATCGTCTAATCCCAAAAGTATTGATTCTTCTTTTGGTGAATTTCAGGAATCTGTGGTTGACAGTGAACTGTATATTGATGAATGTTTCTTAGGCATTGTTCCAGATTTCCCAAGCTTTTTCCGCTTGCCCTTCCAACATTTTTAATCCATTACAAATGGTGGCCCCTTGCGATTCTCCCTTGGATAAAAAAGCTGTTTTCTCCGGATTATAGATAAGGTCGTACAGCAAATGTCCGGCCCCGATGTGCTTATAGGGCAGTTTTGGTTTGTCTTCGATGTCGGGGTAAGTGCCCAGCGGTGTACAATTAATTATAAGCTGATTATCTTTTATAACCTGTTCATTTAGCTCCTCGTAAGTATATTGATTTTGCTTTTTGTGCCGGGACACATAAGTGTTGGCAATACCAAGCTCGTTCAAAACAAAGCGGATAGCTTTGGATGCGCCACCTGTTCCCAAGATCAATGCATTTTTATGGTGCGGTCTAAGATAAGGCTCGAGCGATTTTTGAAAGCCATAGGCGTCCGTATTGAAACCTTTTAGTCCGCTGGGGGAAAATTGAATAGTGTTCACGGCACCTATTTTTTCGGCTTTTGGGTCCAATTCATCCAAAAATGGGATAACAGCTTGTTTATAAGGAATGGTAACATTTAGACCTGTAAGGTGATCTTGGGCCAATACGCTACTGAACTCTTCAATGTCCTGGAGGTCAAAGTTTTCGTAACTATGGTCTAAAAGCCCTAGTTCTTCGAATTTTTTTGCAAAATATCCTTCAGAAAAAGAATAGGATATATTTTTACCTAGCAGCCCGAATCTTTTCATTTTTCTCTCTGTTTTTGCCATACCAATCCAGTAGTAATAATACCAAAACACCCAATATTATAAAAAGTATGGCCCACCATGTTTCCGGAGAGCCTATCCGTGGTAAAAAGCGTTCGTAGTTCAAAATTATTTTATCTCCATTGGAGTCCAGTAAGGGCGTGCCTGTTCCGTCCAATTTAAAAATGGTTCTTTTCCATGGCCAAAGCACACCTAAAGAGCCGGTTATAAAGCCTAGCAATACAGCAGTCGTGGTGGCCTTAAAATGTTTGAGGACATAACTGAGCAAATGCGAAAAAGTTACCAAACCCGCGGCTGAGCCCAGGGTGAAAACACCTAAGATCTTTAAGATCTTTATACGTTCTGGATTTTTTACAAAGCTAAAATCTCCCGAGAAAACCTCCGCAAAAGTATCATAGAGTGCATTCACGGAATCGACCAAAAGCAACACATAATTGCCCAATAATATTAAGATAAAAGAACCGGATAGCCCGGGCAGGGTCATTCCGGAAACACTTATAATTCCGCAGATAAAGATAAATGCCAAATTATCGTTCTCTTTTGCCGGACTTAAAAAACTGATGGACAACCCGATGACCAAACCTATGGTTCCGGCTATTATGGTCCGTTTGTTCCATGGGGCAAAATCTTTACCTATATAGTAAATGGAACCGATTACCATTCCAAAAAATGTGGCCCAAACAAAGAGTTCGTTATGGTCCAAGAGGTAATCCAAAACTCTGGAAACACTAAAATAACTGACCAGCATTCCGAATATCAGTAAACCTAAAAACCTTGCATTGGTATATTGGAAAAAGCTTTTGAACCTTCCATTAAAGAAAAGTTTGAGCGCTTTTGAATTTAGTTTTTGAAGGGAATAGATAAATTCCTCATAAAAACCGGCGACAAAAGCGACAATGCCTCCAGAAACCCCTGGGACCTTGTTGGCAGCACCCATGCAGAGACCTTTTACGACCAAGAAAAAGTTATCCAGAAATGTTCTAGGTTGATGCATTTGCCCCATCCGTTTTTACTTACTTTTTAGAAGCTGATCTTTCTAAGATAAAAATAAGCGAAAAACCTAGTACGGCCAGAATAATGGCAAGCATTAATTTATTGTCACCTTCAAAAGTTCCCGGAAGCACATTTACATCATCTACAACAATGATCTTTTCTCCAAAGGTTTTGGTCTCCAATACTTTTTTCCAGGGCCAAATTTTATTTAGGGAACCCAAAATAAAACCGGTCAATAAGGCCAGTGTTATGTTTTTGTAGTGGTTGAACATCCATTTGAGCAAGCGTGCAAAGCTCAAAAGCCCAAAAATTGCCCCAACGCCCACGGTTAGTATTATTTTGATGTCCCTTTCGTGGACTGCGTCCAAAATGGTCTTGTAGGAGCCCAAGAGTACTAGAATAAAGGCTCCGGAAATCCCGGGCAAAATCATGGCACAAATGGCCAATGCCCCAGATAGGAAAAGAAATGGGAGGCTGTCCACATTGTTGTTTACGGGCAATTCTGTGATAAAATAGGCCAAAATCGAACCAGCAATAAAAACGAGTATGGATCCCAGGTTCCATTTGGTAATTTCTTTGGCCACCATAAAAATGGATGCGACCACCAGGCCAAAGAAAAACGACCAGAGCAAAATCGGTTCGTTCTCCAAGAGCCAGCTCAGAAATTTTGCTAAAGAGAGTACACTAATAAAGATCCCAAGAAAAAGTGACGCGAGAAAATTTCCGTTGATTTTGTTCCAGACTGCCTTTGCCCCTTCTTTACGGAACAAGGGTACAAGGGAAAGGTTTATATTGTTTATGGAAGTGATGAGTTCTTCATAAATCCCGGAAATAAAGGCAATGGTTCCTCCGGAAACTCCCGGGACCACATCGGCGGCACCCATGGCAATTCCTTTGAGTGTTATAAATACGTAGTCCAGTATACGACGTGCTTGCATATTATTGGTTAATATACGGGCTACTTGGTTGTTTTCTTTATTTTGGAAACCAAAGCTTTCACCCAATCTACTTCAATGAATTCTGGGAATTCCTTCTCAAACTGCCGCAATTTACCAATATCAATTTTCATGGCCTTGGATAAGATGATTTTTGCTTCGCCCAAGTCGTTGTTTTTTAAATGAAGTCCCGCTAACTTATAAGTTAGCTCTGAGTTGTCCGGGTAAAATTCCAAACCTTGGATCAATACTTGGATGGCCGAGTTGTAATCCCCGATTTTACTGAGCACCTCTGCCCAGTTTTTCCAAGTAAGTAACTCATAATTTCCCAGTTCTACAGCTTGTTTGTAGGCAAAATCGGCTTCGTCAAAATTGTTCATGGCGAAATAAATCTTGGCGGCCTTTTTCCAGTACTTTGGATTTTCACCATCTATATTTATTGCTTTGTTTATGTAGTGCAGTGCCTTTTCGTAGTTTTTTTGGCCAAAATGGAAATCGGTAATGGCCAACCATCCCTTGTCCAATAAAGGGTCTTCGTGTACGGTGTGATAATAGTAATATTTGGCCAGATCAAAATTGCCCAATTTTTCATGGCATTTTCCCAAGCGTAAAAACGCATACGAGGTTGGGTCGTCCATGGAAATGGTGGACTCGTAATTTTCGATCGCTTCGTTGTACCTGCCCAACTTTTCCAACACTTTGCCTTTTTCAAAATATGCGCCAATGAAGGAATCGTCCGAGATAACGGCAAAGTCAAAAGCGGTAAGGGCTTCCAAGTATAAATTTTTGGCCAAGTACATTTTTCCGAGTTGGTGCCAGGCGACTTCACAATAGGGATTGCGATCCAAATAATCGTTCAAATAATAAATACAACCATCAAAATCTTCTAAGAATTCAAAACAATACACAACATTGTACAGGGACGAGTAATCTTGGTCGTCTATTTCCACACAGCGCATAAAGCTAAGTTTTGCCTGCTCGTAATTGTCCATAAATAGATACTCCATTCCCAATAGGGAATGAATGTCGAAGGAGTGCTCCGTAATGTGCAGTGCTTCAAGCAAGAGGTTTACAGCCTCTTGGTGCTTGTCTTGCTTGGACCTGATATTGGCCCGTTGGATGTAAATTTCCTCGTTGGCCACATTAATGGTCTGGATTTCGTCCAGAAGGGTTTCAGCGGCCTCGAACTTATCCTCAAAGGCCAATACTTCCACTCTTAAAAGTTTAAGTTCCATGGAATTGGGATGCTGTTCCAGCCCGATTTGGATGGCCTTCTTTCCCAAAGAGATCTTGCCATTGTTCAAGTAATGATGAATAATTTCCTCAAAGTCCTCCGCATCAAAGAAATAGACGTCATCCGTCTTGAGCATGGACTCAAATTTGTGTATGGATTTGTCTGGATATTCGTTAGATTCTAACGCCATAGGAACGTTTTTGGTTGAACTATGGACTTAAAATTAACCTTTTGTGGTTCTGTTCAAGTCCGATTTTGGGGTATGTTATCAACAAATTAGTTAACAGTATTGGGTCGGTAGCTATTTAAAATACTGATAATATGGTCGCAACCTTCTTCGATTTCTTTCATGGAAATGGTGAGCGGAGGCGATATTCTCACAGCTTTTGGCTCAAATAATAGCCAAAAGAGTATCAAACCTTTTTTGGCCGCTTCAAGAATTAGATAATCGGCAACATCCTTGTTTTGCATAGTGGGGGCGAGCATAAGGCCCTTCCCTCGAATTTCTTTGATCAAAGGGTGCTTTAATAATTTACGGAACAGTTTTTCTTTGGCCAATGTTTGATGGATAAGGTCCGTTTCGGTAATTTCTTTTAAGGTGGCCAAACTGGCGGCAGCAATTACTGGATTGCCCCCAAAAGTGGTAATATGCCCCAACTTTGGATTGTCTTTAAGGTCTGCCATGATCTGTTTGGAGGCTACAAAGGCGCCAACGGGAAGACCCGATGCCATTCCTTTGCCGATGACCAAGATGTCCGGAGTACAATTGTAATGCTCAAAAGCGAACAATTTACCGGTTCGGCCAAACCCAGGCTGTATTTCGTCCAATATAAGTAATGCCCCAACCTTATTACAGCGGGCCCTTACTTTTTCTAAATAATCATTTTTCGGTACTATAAACCCTGCTCCTCCTTGAATGGTCTCCAATGCCACTGCGGCAGTTTTTTCTGTAATTTTGCTTAAATCTTCTTCATTGTTAAATTGAACAAACCTTATATCCGGAATCAAAGGTCGGAACGGACTTTTTCGTTCTTCGAGCCCCATTAGGCTTAAACTGCCCATGGTGTTCCCGTGATAGGCATTTTTGGCCGCAATTATTTCTGAACGACCGGTGTGCCTGCGTGCCAATTTTAGGGCTCCTTCCATAGCTTCTGTACCCGAGTTGACCAGATAAGTGGTGTTCAAATTACTTGGAAGGAGGGAAGAGAGCAGCTTGGAGAACTCCACGGCTGGTTTTTGTACATATTCGCCGTACACCATAACATGCATGTATTCGTCCAGTTGTGCCTTTATGGCACCAACCACTTTGGGGTGGCAATGCCCCAAACTACAGGCCGATACGCCTGCTACAAAATCCAAATGGGCATTGCCATCGGTATCGTAAACATAGCTCCCTTTGGCATGCGAAACTTCCAAGGCCAATGGATGCGGTGTGGTTTGGGCTTGGTATGTAAAGAAATCTTTTTTAGACATTATGGGGTTTGCGCTTTCTTTTTTAGCGTGGGCTGTTTGGGTTTTACCGCCTTGGTGTTGGGGGCGGTAATGGGGTCGTTCTCGTTGTTTTGCCTTTCGTTTTCTTCGGCATCGATATCAATGGGATTTTCTATGCCCCGGATCTTTACCAATTCGATATTGTTATCGTCCTCATCAAAAATTTCCTCTTTGGACATGATTCGTTCATCGCCACGCCAAACAAAGCCTTTTAGTTTACGGCTCTCTACTGGCAAATCGGTCTCGGGGAATATATCCCCATCTGGATTTACAAAGAAGGTGATGTCCTCGATATCGTTATCGGCCATTAGGAGCCTAATTTTACTGCAAATCGTCTTGTCTATTCCAATTAGCTCTTCATCGTCGTTGTAGACATAATAGATTACCTCGGTATTTTGGACCAGGTCGATTATTTTAAGTTCGTTTTCTATGAACTTGCCATATAAATTTTTTCCTTTGGCCTGATTGTAACCCGTTCCACTTATAGTATCCAGCGAAATAATGAAAGCGTTTTCGATCACCTTTAGGGAATCCAGTTTATCGGTCTCCATGTCGGATATCAAATGGATGCTGTCTCCGGTAATCTGGTTGTCCACATTCCATAAAATGGGGTCGGTGATCAGTTCGGTAATTCCCGTTCTTTCATCAAAATGGATGGAATCCGACTTACCGCTCAAATCGGTTTTATAAAACTTGGCATTTCTGAATGCCCTGATGATGCGCTCTTCCTCTTTGCCGGTTACCATTAAGGTGTCGCCATGCATGTAAAGTGAATCTTTTTGTACCAGATTGATGGAAACTGCCCTTTTGGTGGCAAAAACGGAATCCTTTGCTTTGTGCACTTCGGCATAGTGTGCTTTGATCACTCCATTGTTGATAGTGTCCGTGATCTTGATGTTGTTGGTGGCCGAGGCAAATTCGGTAGCCTTATCAAAATAAAGGCTGTCCCCCTCGATGATCTTGTTGTCGTAATCGATTCGGGTGTTCTTTATGCCGTAGCCCTGTTCAATTTTGGTGTCGTAGAAACCGCGCTCACAATAGATTTTATATTCCTCTCCCGTAATGGTGGAAGGCCCATACATATAGGCATTTTTGGAGGTGGTGTAGTAGTCCAGTTGCTCCGAATCGATAATGTAATCCGGATTGTCTATGTGCACCTTGCGCTGGAACTGGTATTTTTTGGGTGTCATAAAATACGTGCCGATTATGCTCGTGAGCACATTGGCGGAATCTACAACCTTACCTCCGGCATTGTAGTATGCTTTCTGTTTTTCCCTATCAAAGTAAAGGGTATCCGTGGTCAACGTCATTTGGCCATTGGTAAGGTCTACTTTCTCCCAAGCTTTGGCCAGTTTGGTGTTGCCATCATAATCCATTTTGCCACTGTTCATTTCTATGGAATCCCCTTGTTGCAATCGAATATTTCCAATGGCTTTTAATCGATTCTCTTCTGCATAAAATATGGCAATATCGCACCAAAGGTCGGCACCTTGGTGTTCAAACTGTACTTGTCGCTCATCATCCTTGCTAAAAATCGATGCACCTGGAAACTGGGCCTCATCTTTGGTAAAGTTGGCCCCGTAAACAATGTTTATTTGTCTTCCTTCCTTGGGTTGGTTTTGTTGCGCGAAAACACCAAAAGTCAGAAGCGATAAAATGAAAAATAAAATACTTTTCAAATGCGTTTAATTTTGGTCAAAAGTATGATTTTTAGCTGAAGTGGCACAAATCGTTTAGAAAGCTTTGGCAATTCACCACAAGCTGAACGTCACATCTTGTTGGTCTGAAGATTTGAACCATGGCAAAAAAGAAGGTGTTAAGGAAAATCCGAAGGAGGCTAATATAGACCATGAAGTAACTTAAATACTTCTGAAAAATAAAATCATCCAAGATTTCAGCAATACTTTAAGCTTATGTGCCAAAATCCTGAATGATCCTAAAATTGTCTTTGAGTGCCAAAGCCAGATATCCGTTGGGAATAAAGGGCCCAACGGCAATTCTGTGAGCTGGGATCTATTTGTTTAAAAATGCGGAGTACATCCAAACCAATTTCTCCTGTTCTCTAATGTAATCGCTCATCAATGCCCCTGTGCCTTCGTCGTTGGATTCACCGGCCATTTCCAAAAGTTCTCTTTCCAATGGAAGCAATACTTTGTATCCATCCAATATGGCCTGAACGGCGTCTTTTCCACCGGATACATTTTTGGAGGCCTTTATCTTGGAGATTCCCGAATAATCTTCATAATTGTGCAGGGGTGTAAACCCTAAGGTCAAGATTCTTTCGGCTATTTCATCGATTTTTTCCAAAGAGTCGTTGTACAGTTCTTCGAACTTTGCATGTAGTTCAAAGAATTTTTCGCCCTTGATGTTCCAATGGAAACCACGTGCGTTCATGTAAAATATCTGATAGTTTGCCAACAGTTCGTTCAGCTTGTCGGATAGCTCTTTGGAAGCTCTGTTGTCCAGTCCTATTTGATTTAATTTATCTGTCATAACTTCTTATTTTTATTTGGTACAAAGTTACGGATTTTGCCAAGTATCATCTGTGATTTAAGTCACATAGGCTACTCGTTTTCTTTTAGTAAACTAATGGCAAAGCCTCCCCCTTCGGCAAGTTTTATGTTGAGGGATGAATTTTTATTTACTTCTATATTTTCTATGTCGATTGCAGTAGGGTCGGTCCTAAAATTTGCACTTTCGGCATCCTTATAAATAATGGCTTTGTAACTACTGGTCTCGTCCAAAAAATCAAAATCAACAGTTAGTTCCCTAGCGTTTTCATCCGTAATACCGCCAACAAACCAATTTCCGGTTCCACGTTCTTTGCGTGCAATGGTAACGTAATCACCAACTTCTCCATTTAGCACTTCTGTTCGGTCCCAATCTACCCCGACGTCCCTAATAAATTGGAACGCTGGTTGATTTTCATAATTTTCGGGCAGATCGCACGCCATTTGCACGGGACTGTAAATTACCACATAAAGAGCCAACTGTTGGGCAATGGTGGTGCTGACCCTGTTATTTTCTTTTGTAGGGAGTTCAATATCAAAAACACCGGGTGTAAAATCTATAGGTCCTGCCAACATTCGTGTAAAAGCAACAATGGGCAAATGTTCTGCAGGGTTGCCACCATCGGCAGACCAGGCGTTAAACTCTTGGCCTCTTAATCCTTCCCTGGAAATGGCATTTGGGTATGTTCTTCGTATTCCTGTTGCTTTTATAGGTTCGTGGGCATTTATGGCTATGTTGTATTTGGCCGCTGTTTCCAATACTTTTCTATAATGATTAACCATCCATTGTCCGTGGTGGTACTCGCCTTTTGGAATTATTTTCCCTACATAGCCGGTTTTTACGGAATGTATGCCCAATTGGTTCATTAACTGATAGGCAGTGTCCAACTGCTGCTCATAGGTTCGGGGCGCTGCCGAAGTTTCGTGGTGCATTATCAATTCCACTCCATTTTCTTTGGCGTATTTGTTAAGTCCCTCCAGATCATAATCGGGGTAGGGCGTTACAAAATCGAAGACCCCTTCGCGGTCTTCAAAACCTATCCAATGCTCCCATCCTGTATTCCAGCCTTCCACCAATATACCTTTAATGTTGTTTTTTGCAGCAAAGTCGATGTAGCGTTTTGTATTTTCGGTTGTTGCGCCATGTTTCCCGGTAGGCTTGGCATCTTCCGTAAATGTGTTCATGTCTTGCGAGCCTGCATAGTCCCAGGTGGATTTGCCCAGGTGCATCTCCCACCAGATACCGACGTATTTTTTTGGTTCGAACCAATCTACACTGCCCAATTTATTGGGTTCGTTGAGATTAACGATCAATTTGGATTCGATAAGTTCCGTGGCCTTGTCCGCAATTTGAACCGTTCGCCAAGGTGTTTTAAAGGGAAGCGCCCTTTTTACTTTGTGGCCGAGTCGATCGGAACCTACCAGCTCACTGGTCAATAGTAAAGATGTATTGTCCACTTTTAAGGTCATACCGGCATAATTGGTCAGGTTGGCTTCGTGGAAACTCAGGTGCAGTCCATCTTTGTTTCGCAGGGTTACTGGTGTATTTACCGCATTTTCTGGAATATAGGTCTGTGCAAGGTCAGGGTGGTTTCTTTTGGAAATGGCATCTATCTCAGAAACCAAAGAGGTGTTATAACGGTGTTCGTAGATATCCCAATCCCCTGGAATCCACCATGCCGTATAGTCCTCTGTGAGCTGAAATTGGGTGTTTTCGTCCATTATTGCCACGCTGTCCACGCCTTGTTGTGGTAAAAACTCATACCGGAAACCTACACCATCATCATAAGCCCTAAAATAGATGTTGAATTTACGGTTTGGGGCTTTGGTCTCTTCGAGCTCAACTTTGAGTTCGTTGTATTGGTTCACAACCTCTTTTTGCTCCCCCCAGGGCATTTCCCAAGTCTCATCTACCGTGGTTGTGGTTGAATTGATAATGCCCAGATTTCCGTTCAAGGATTTTTGATTTTTGAAATCAAAACCGATAAAAGAGGAATCGATAACAGTTTTGTTGTTATGATTCACCACATACAATGGATTGCCGTTCTCCGATAGAAAAAACTCTATGGAGTTGGTTCCTTTTGGAGATGCAACGGAAAGTGATTTTGGCTCTTTCTTTTGGCAGGAAACAAGACTTGCCAGTACTAATAGCAGGGTCAATATTTTGTTCATGGTATTGATATTTAGTCAATTGCGTTTGAGTAGGAGTATAATGTCCGTGATGGAACAACCGGACTATTAAATTACTCAAAAATGAACAAAAAACCGAGTCTTACCTATGAATAGTTTGAAGCCTGTCCGGACCTACGGATACTATTTTAATGGGTACGTTCAACTGCTCTTCCAAGAACCCGATATATTCGTTCAGGGTATTAGGTATATCCTCTGCCTTGGACAATTTGGTAAGGTCCTGGGACCATCCTTTCAATTCCGTATACACAGGAGTAACGTACTCTTTCTCTATGTTGTAGGGCAAATGCTGTATTTGCTCTCCTTTATAGGAGTAGGCCGTACATACTTTAATGGATTCAAAGCCACTAAGAACGTCTGCTTTCATCATCATTAGTTCTGTTACACCATTAATTTGAACAGCATATTTTAGGGCTACCAGATCCAACCATCCACAACGACGTGGTCTTCCTGTTGTTGCGCCGAATTCGTTGCCTATTTTGGCCATTTTGGCACCGTCCTCATCAAAAAGTTCAGTAGGGAACGGGCCGCTTCCCACACGGGTGGTGTAGGCTTTAAAAATCCCCAAAACACGCTTAATGTTGTTTGGGGCAACACCTAATCCTGTGCACGCTCCGGCGGCGGTAGTATTCGAGGATGTTACAAAAGGGTAGGTTCCAAAATCGATGTCCAAGAGGGAGCCTTGAGCACCTTCGGCCAAAATCTTTTTGCCTTCGGCCTGCGCTTTGAAAATGTATTCCTCGCTATCTATAAAGGTCAATTTTTTCAATGTTTCAACGCCTTCACAGAATTCTGCCTCCAATTCTTCCAGATTATACTGGATATCTACATCGTAAAAATCGATCATGGCCTCGTGCTTGTCGGCAAGGGCACGGTATTTTGTTTTCCAATTATCGAACTCCAAATCGCCAACACGCATTCCGTTGCGGCCTGTTTTGTCCATGTAGGTAGGGCCAATACCCTTTAAAGTGGAGCCGATTTTTGCTTTTCCTTTGGATGCTTCGGAAGCGGCATCCAACAAACGATGGGTTGGAAGAATCAGGTGTGCTTTTCGAGAAATGAACAGTTTGGACTCGATATCGATATTGAATTTTTCGAGATTGTCCAGTTCTTTTTTAAAGATAACTGGGTCTATGACGACTCCGTTCCCCACTATATTGATCGCATTTTTATGAAAAATCCCAGAGGGAATCGTATGCAAAACGTGCTTAATACCATCAAACTCCAAGGTGTGGCCTGCATTGGGCCCTCCTTGAAAACGGGCTATAATATCGTATTCCTTGGTAAGTACATCAACAATTTTTCCTTTTCCTTCGTCTCCCCATTGGAGTCCAAGCAATAAATCTACCATGTAATATGTGGGTTATTCGGTTAGGTTTTCTTCTTTGTTTCGAGTTCCGTAGAAATATAAGGAGTGATTATTGATCTTAATGTCAAAAACCTCCTCAATGGTTTTTTTGATGGATTGGATACGTGGGTCACAGAACTCCACTACCTCTCCTGTATCGGTTAGGATAACATGATCGTGCTGACGATCAAAATAAGACTTTTCGTATTGCGCCTGGTTTTTGCCGAATTGGTGCTTGCGAACCAGTTTGCTCTCCAACAAAAGTTCTATGGTGTTGTACAATGTGGCCCGGCTTACCCTATAGTTTTTTGTCTTCATTTTGATGTAAAGGGATTCTACGTCAAAATGGTCGTCGCTTTCATAAATTTCCTGTAAAATGGCGTAGCGCTCAGGAGTTTTGCGGTGTCCTTTCTCCTCTAGGAACGAGGTGAACACATTTTTTACAATTTCCTGATTTTTGTTGTTTCCCATGGCTTTCTGCATAGCTAATGCACAAAGGTACAGTTAAAAATTAAATTCTTGTTACTTTATCTATTCCTTCAACTTGCTTTAAACGGTTCATCAGTCGTTTAAGGATATTATTGTTTTTGACCACGAGCGTTATCTTACCTTTAAAGGTGCCTCCGTCCGCACTAAAGTTGAGGTTTCGCATGTTTACATGCATGTTTTCCGATATGATCTTGGTAATATCCTGTACCAATCCCATGTTGTCGATACCGGTTATTTGAATATCCACAGAAAACTCTTCTTGGGAAGAATCTATCCACTTGGCACTTATAATTCTATAGGCATAATTGGATTGTAGCGATATGGCGTTCGGGCAATTCTTTTTGTGCACTTTAATGCCATCGTTAACACTTACAAATCCAAACACCTCATCTCCGGGAATTGGATTGCAGCATTGCGAGAGTTTATAGTTGAGCCTTTCCTCTTCCTTGCCGAATACTAGTAGGTCGTATTTGGTGGTGATCTCGTTTTTATCTACATCTTTTGGTGTAGGGGTTCTTCGGATTTTGTTTTTGAAGAAATTGATAAATGCATTGTGGTAGGATGATGAAAAATCCTTGAGCTTTTCGTTGTCGATAACACCGATACCGACACGATAGAAAAGGTCCAAGCTTGTTTTTAGCTTGAAAAAGGTCACCAATTTGTTGACGGTGTCCTCGTTCAGGTTTATTTTTTGGGCCTTTAACTTTCGTCGCAATATTTCCTTTCCTTCTGCCGCGACCTCTTTTTTCTCTTCGCTCAACGACGATTTAATTTTGGAGCGAGCTCTTGCTGTTTGCGCATAATCCAACCAACTTTGAGTAGGTTTGGCACTTTCCGAGGTAATGATCTCCACTTGATCACCGCTCCTGAGTTTTGTGCCCAACGGGACCAGCTTTCCGTTTACACGGGCTCCACGGGTCTTTAATCCTACTTCGGTATGGATGTTAAATGCAAAGTCAAGGGCGGTGGCACCTTTGGGCATCGATTTTAAATCTCCTTTGGGTGTAAAAACAAAGATTTCCTTGGCATAAAGGTTCAGTTTAAATTCCTCGACAAAGTCGACAGCATTGCCATTGGCATTTTCAAGTGCTTCCTGTAGTTTGTTGAGCCATTCTTCTATGCCTTGTTCCTTTTGGTTGCCATGTTTGTACTTAAAGTGCGCAGCATAGCCTTTTTCTGCAATTTCGTGCATACGCTCACTACGAATCTGAACTTCTACCCATTTTCCTTTTGGCCCCATTACCGTTATATGCAGAGCTTCGTACCCTGTGGATTTGGGAGAGGTGATCCAATCCCTAAGTCGAATCGGGTTTGGGGTAAAGTGATCGGTAACTATGGAGTAGATTTTCCAAGCCAGGAATTTTTCGTTCTTGCGATCGGATTTGTAGATGATCCGAATTGCGAACTTATCGTAGACTTCATCAAAAGTTACATTTTGAGTCTTCATCTTTTTACGGATGGAGAAAATGGATTTCATTCTACCTTTGATGTAGTAATTAAGACCTTCTTTGTCCAGCGATGTCCGGATAACATTGGCAAAGTCTTCGATATAGGCCAAGCTTTCCTCTTCGGTGTCCTCTATTTTTGCTTGGATATCGTTGTAAACCTCTGGTTCGGTATACTTTAAAGAGAGGTCCTCAAGATGGGTTTTAATATTGTAAAGCCCAATTCTGTGGGCCAGGGGCGCATAAATATATAGTGTTTCGGAAGCAATCTTTACCTGTTTGTGTTCCGGCATGGAATCCATGGTGAGCATGTTGTGGTACCGGTCCGCAATTTTGATAATGATTACACGGACATCGTCATGAAGCGTCAACAGCATTTTTCTAAAGTTCTCTGCTTGTTGACTTATGTCCTTATCTTTTTTTAAGTGGGCGATCTTGGTGAGCCCGTCCACGATCCGCGCCACTGTCTCGCCGAACATACGCTCAATATCGTCCAGTGTATAGGCCGTGTCCTCTACAACATCGTGCAGTAGGGCAGAGGCGATGGAAACAGCATCCAGACCAATTTCCGAAGCTACAATTTTGGCAACGGCAATAGGGTGAAAAATATAGGCCTCACCGGATTTTCGTCGTTGATCCTTATGGGCATCTACGGCCACATCGAATGCAGATCGAATCAATTTCTTGTCCTCGTCCGTCAGTGTTTGGTAGCTAATGCGAAGTAATTCTTTGTACTGCTTCGCAATTTGCTTGTTTTCTTTTTCAATCGCAGCCTCTGTCATAGTATATTAAATTTACTACAATCTTAAATTTTAAACAACAAAATCTATGCCTTTAGGTTTCGGATACGTTCAATTAAAGGTGGATGTGAGTAGTGGACAAAAACGTAGGCCGGATGTGGGGTGAGGTTGCTCAGACTTTTTTTGGACAACTTTTTTAATGATGAGATCAATGGGGATGCGGCAAATGTACGTTTTGCAAAATTATCTGCTTGGAATTCGAATCTCCTCGATAAATAGTTCATGATCAATCCGGTTATTTCGGAAATGGGGCTATATAATAAGGCAAACCCGACCAAAGCAGCATGAAAACTTGGTGTGGATACGCCAATGGCCAAGGATATTTCTGGATGGTTGATGAACAACGATAGGATAAAAAGCGTAACACCTGTAGTGAACAACGATGCCAAAAGATTTGCAATAATATGTTTTCGTTTGTAATGGCCAACCTCATGGGCCAGGACTGCCACTATTTCATCCTCGTTCAAATCGTTGATCAAGGTATCGAACAGGGTAATGCGCTTTTCTTTTCCAAATCCCGAAAAATAGGCATTTGCTTTTGTGGAACGTTTGGAGCCATCTATTACAAATATATTTTGAAGCTCAAAACCCACCTTTTTTGCATAATTCTCAATGGATTTTTTTAGACTGCCCTCTTCAAGTGGGGTCTGTTTGTTGAACAGTGGTACGATCAACCGGCTGTAGAACAGATTAATGAACAAGATAAAGACCCCGACAGCTACCCACATATAGATCCAAAAATTTCGGCCTGTAGATATGTAGAAAAGTATAAATAATGCCAGCATACCTCCTCCCAGAACCAAAGTGAGCAGGGTCCCTTTTATTTTATCTGACAAAAAAGTGGATTTAGTGGTTTTGTTAAAGCCATATTCCCCTTCGATCACAAAAGTTTTGTAATACGAAAAAGGGAGTCCCAAAAGTGCGCTACCGAACATTATAATTCCAAAAAACAGCAATGCCATGGGAATGGTATCTTCGGTAATGGAACGGGTCAATCGATCCACCCATTCAAATCCACCAAGGACTAAAAAACATACGGTCAGTACAAGGGAAAAGCCATCGGAGATAAGACTAAATTTGTAGTTGGCCCGTTTATATTGTTGTGATTTTCGATACTCGGTTTCGTCAAAGACATCGGCCAGTTCGGGAGGTAATGTGGACTGGAAACGCTTGGCATTCAGATATTCCAGGAACTGGTGTGCCAGATATTGGGTTACTAGAATCGCAAGGATCACATAAAAGAGTGTATTTTTTTCCATAGCTTAAAATCCGCGCTGGCGCTTCGCTTCAAATATAAGTATTGCAGCGGATACCGAAACATTCATGGAGTCTATTTCCCCTTGCATCGGAATAATTATGTTTTGGTCGGAATTTTGGAGCCATGTATCGGTGAGTCCAGTGGCCTCCGTACCCATAACTAGGGCAGAGGCTCCTGTAAAATCACAATCCACATAATTTTTGGAAGCGGTCAATGCGGCACAATAAATTTTGATTTGGTTGGTCTGTAAAAAAGTAATGATCTCGTCCGTTGTACCCATGCCAATTTGATTGGTAAAAAGGCAGCCAACACTGGATCGGATTATGTTCGGACCATATAGGTCGGATTTGGGGTTTGCTATCAAAACGGCATCTACAGCAGCGGCATCGGCCGTGCGTAAAAGTGCGCCAATGTTTCCAGGTTTTTCTGGCGCTTCGGCCACGAGAACCAAAGGTGTGTTGTTCGTAAAGATAATGTTCTGCAATGCATGGTCCTTTGCACTCATCAGGGCGATTACACCTTCGGTGGTACCCCGGTGCGCAATTTTAGCGTAGACATTTTCGGATATTTCTATAATTTCCGGGCAAGCGTCCTTGGTGAGCGTATCAATAGAAGGATGGTTCAAAATTTCAGGACAGAAAAGAAGGGTCTGCATGGTATAACCGCCCTTTAGGGCCAACGCTATTTCCCTTTGCCCTTCAACGATAAAAAGCCCGCTCTTTTTTCGTTCACGGGATTTTTCTTTGAGCTGCAGAATTCTTTTCACCAAAGAATTTTGGGTGCTGCTTATGAGTTTAACATCCATAGATCGGTAAAAATAGATATTCCTGTAATTATAATAAGAGGTTTTCGACCAACTAGCTTAATTATAAACTGTAAACCATGAACAAATTAACCATCCTATTACTTTTACTGGCTCTACCTGCCTGTAAACAAAGCACAAAAACCAAAGAGATCCAAACACCGGTAAAGCAAGTGGTCTCAGAACCCGAAGCAAATTACCCAGAGGCCCTAGCAAAGGTTTTCGATGCGCATGGAGGACTAGAGCAGTGGAAAGCGCAACGTACATTATCTTTTGTTCTTCCGAAACCAGAGCGACCAGAAACGCATACAGTAGATTTATGGACAAGAATGGATCGAATCGATACCGATGTTGTGACCATGGGCTTTGACGGAGAGCAAGCATGGTTGTTGGATAGCGATGAAAACTACAAGGGAGATGTAGGCTTCTATCATAATTTAATGTTCTATTTCTATGCGATGCCCTTTGTTTTGGCAGATGATGGTATCGTGTATTCGGAAACCGAGGATTTGCAATATGGTGGCAAAAGTTATCCTGGGGTTAAGATCGGGTATAAGAATGGGGTTGGTGCCTCATCTAAAGATGAGTATTTTATCCATTTTGATGCGGACACACATAAAATGACCTGGTTGGGCTATACGGTGACCTATCGTTCTGGGGAGAGCTCCGATAATGTGAGATGGATAAATTATAACGATTGGCAATCCGTAAACGGTTTGCAATTGCCCAAGGCCATTACCTGGTATAAACATGAGGGAGATACTATTTTAGAGCCTGCAAGTACCGTAAGTTTTGAGGAAGTCACCTTAAGTGAGCAAGTAAAGCCTGCATCATTTTACTCCAAACCGGATGAAGGCCAATATGTGGATGTAAAATTGAATTAAAAAAAAGGCGCTCATTTGAGCGCCTTTTTTATTGGTTTATTGTCCTGTTTTTTCCCTATCGTATTTTTCCATATATCTTTTCCATAATTCAGTTTGGTGTGTTTCCAAGGAAACGTCCCTACCATCAATATATGCTTTGGAAAGTTTATTGGTGCGCATGTCCAACGCATCCCCTTCGGAAATGAACAAAGTGGCGCTCTTGCCTTCCTCTAAGGTCCCGTACCTGTCATCGATCCCTAAGATCTTAGCTGTGTTGCCTGTAATCAATTGAAGTGCTGTTTCTTTGTCCAGGCCTTGCGCTACGGTTTGACCTGCATAAAATGCAAGATTCCTGGTTTGGAAATTGGCCGCGTCCTCATTTTGTAATCCCACTAGCAGTCCTGCATCCAACAATAGTTTTGGCAATTTGTACGTGATATCGTAATCGTCGTCATCAAAATTGGGCAGGGAGTGGGTACGACCTACAAGCACAGGAATGTTGTGTGATTTTAACAGGTCGGCAATTTTATTGGCTCGGTATCCGCCAATGATCACCACATTTTTAACCCCCATGTCCTTGGACAACAAAACGGCATCTGTAATCTCCTTTTCACCATCGGCATGTATGTAAAGGCGTTGAGACCCATCAAATAGTCCTTGCATGGCTGCAAACGGTAGGTTTTTCTCTTTTCCGCCTGCTTTGCCATAAGCAATTGAGTTAAGAAAGAACATTTTTATGTCCTCCATCTCCTTGCCATACTCTTTATTGGGGATAAACCCTCTTTCTTCGCCCATCCACCATCGGCCTCTTCTAAAAAAGTTCGGCCAGTTCAAATGGATTCCATCATCTGTTTTAATGGAGGCGTCCTCCCAGTTCCATGCATCGAACTGAACAATGCTTGAGGTGCCGGAGATGGTTCCTCCCTGAGGGGTAACTTGTCCGATCAATACACCGTTGGGACGCATACTTTCTACTACTTGAGATTCTGAATTATAGGCAATTATGCTCCGTACATGCGGAATCATTTCACCTATTTCATCTTGATCATCACTGGCCCTAACGGCATCGACCTCTACCAGTCCGAGTGATTTGGACGGAGCGATAAAGCCAGGGTATACGTGTTTGCCTTCGGCATTGATCATGGTGCCTATCGTGGGAACCATAAGATCGGCACCAATGGCGGTGATTTTACCATCTTTGAAAACTATGGTACAGTTTTCAATAACCTCTCCGTTGCCAATATGGGCCGTAGCACCGATTATGGCTATTTGTTCGGATTGAGGAGGAGCTGGGGTTTGCTGAGCGTTTAGCGACACCCCAAAAACAATTGCTATGATTAAAAATATTTTTTTCATGATTTACTTTTTAAAGGCTGTCACAGTGAAACTCTCTTTTCTTGTTCTGAACCGGAGTACGTGTTTTACCTCCATTATTTTTTTCGTTCAGCATCATTCCAATCAATTGGTTACGTTCCTTTTTGATGGAGTCCCTCATTTGCTTGTCTTTTTCAATATCAAAATAGACTTTACCTTGTATCAAGGTTTTTTCTGCCTTGGCATATACGGACAAGGGGTGGTCGCTCCAAAGTACAACATCAGCTTCTTTACCTTCGGCAATACTTCCTACACGATCATCCAAGTGAAGTAATTTTGCTGGGTTCAAGGTTACGGTTTTCCATGCTTCAATTTCGGACAACCCTCCATACTTTACTGCCTTTCCAGCTTCTTGGTTCAATCTTCTGGACATTTCGGCATCATCACTGTTTATGGCCACGGTGACACCTTGGCTCATCATTATGGCTGCATTGTGTGGTATGGCGTCTTTCACTTCGTACTTGTATGCCCACCAATCGCTGAACGTTCCACCACCGGCACCGTGCTCTGCCATTTTATCAGCTACTTTGTAGCCTTCCAAAATGTGGGTGAAGGTGTTAACGCGGAAACCGAATTTCTCGGCCACTTTCATCATCATGTTGATTTCGCTCTGAACGTAGGAGTGGCAAGAGATGAATCGTTCCCCGTTCAAGATTTCTGCCAGGGTTTCCATTTCTTCATCATGGCGATAGGGTTGACCACTTTTTTTCTTTTCGTCATATTCTTTGGCGCGCTGAAAATAATCGGTGTACACCTGTTCAACTCCCATTCTGGTTTGTGGGAAACGGGAGTAACTGCCCCAGTTGGATTGTTTTACGTTTTCCCCCAAGGCGAATTTTATGAACTTTGGTGAGTTTTCGAACACCATATTATCGGCACTTTCGCCCCATTTTAAACGTAGAATCGCAGATTGTCCTCCAATGGGGTTGGCAGAACCATGCAGCAATTGGGCAGTGGTCACTCCTCCTGCCAAATCGCGGTATATGGCTACATCTTTGGCATCGACTACATCTTCCATTCGGACTTCGGCAGAGGAATTTTGACCTCCTTCGTTTATGGCCAAGGCTGCAATATGGGTGTGTTCGTCGATAATACCGGCTGTAAGGTGCTTGCCTGTGGCATCCACAACGGTAGCTCCTCCGGCACGAAGCCCTTTACCTACCTTATCTATTTTACCATTTTTTACAAGTACATCGGTGTTTTCCAAAATTTCTTCCCCGGTCCAAACGGTTGCGTTTTGGAAAAGGATGTTCTCTTGCTTCGGTTTTTCTTTGTAACCATAACCTACATTTGGGGAGGTCATGGCTATCAATTGTGGTTTTTCTGCTGCTTCATTGCCCTTGGATTTTTCTTCAAAGGGTGAAGTTTTTGTCAATGTGGCCATTGTTTCGTTCCCATTGGGATGTACAACGCTTCCTTTAATGGTTTGGGTGTTCGGCTCAATGTGGGCTACCATTCTGTAGGATCCGATATTGTCCTCACTAAAGGAAATGTTCACCCAATCCGAGGAATAATCAATTTTGGAATCTAAGGTTTCCTCCCCTTTTTTAATTTCCAAAGAAGGCTTGCTTGCACTACCGGTAATGGAAACCGTGTATGTGTTTCCTGAAACTGAGAGATTATAGTTTCCACGAATATCGATGATATCCATGTTTTCGATTACGTTTTTAGACCCTTGGACCCAGTTTTCGTAAAGGGTGGTTCCCTTGTCGAATATATCTCCGGAGGTAATCAGGAAATTGGCCTGACTACCGGCTTGCAATGAACCAATTTCGTTGGATTTGCCCAAAATCTGAGCGGGTACGGTGGTCAGCGCCTCGAGTGCCTTGGTCTTGGGTAGGCCGTAAGCAATGGCTTTCATTAGCTTCTCCTTTAATTCTTTTGGAGACTTAAGGCCATGCGTTGTAATGGAGAACTCGACACCCATATCGTTCAGAACCTTGGGGTTGGTAGGTGCTAAATTCCAATGTCTCATATCCTTTAGGGCAATGTACTTAGCTTCGAACGGGTCGGAAACATCAAAGGCATCCGGGAAATTTAGAGGAAGAATCAACTTGGCATTGGTAGCTTTGATTTCATCAATATATTCGTATTCGTCTCCACCGCCCAAGATAGTGTATTGAATTCCAAAGAGGTCCCCGATTTTGTCGGCCCGCAAAACGTTGCCCTGATCTCCGGCAGCATAGATTTGGGTCATTCCCTTATTGGCGATCAATGCTTCCAAGGAACGGTCTTTGGTATCTACATTTCCTTTGCTGTACCAATCCATGTCGTAATACAGTTGGCGCATCAATGCCATGGCTCCCATCAAAGAACCTGGGTAGGATTGCCTGGAGGCTTGACTTTTCTTAAAGGAGAAGTATTGTGCGGATCTATCGGAAAGAATTCGTTGTGCTTCGGAAGCTTCGTCATTCAGTGCGACCAAAAGACCTGTGCCTCTTGCTATTCCATCTTCAATGTGGGTGTTGATGGTTCCAAAACCAGCATCCCTCAATTCTTTGGCCTGTTTGGCATCGTACTTAAAGTTGTTGATGGCATCATTTTCTGGCATTATATGGTCGTTCCAGTAAAAACCTTCCCTGGACGGACCGTACTGTGCGGACCTGCCCCCTCCGTTCGCCTTTTCTGGAAGCTTGACGCCAAATCCAGAAAATACATCGATAAATGACGGATAAATGGATTTTCTGCTCAAGTCCTCTATGACCGCATTTTTAGGAATCGTCACAGATTTTCCCACTTGTACTACTTTACCATTTTGAATCAGTAAAGTACCATTGTTGATGATTTGTGTGGGAGTAACGTAGATCTTGGCATTGGTAAATGCCATGTAATTGTTGTTTTTCTTTGCTTTAACACCGTCGTTAATTGGAAAGTAATCCTGTGCAAACAAAGAAAAACTGCCCATGAAGAGAAACAGGGCTAAAATTTTAAGTTTCATAAGGTTAAAATTGAATTAGTCGGATTAAAGATAACCTTTGTAGGAGTACTCTACAAGTTTCAATCTTGCATGGAATGCTGTTTTTTATAATTGACCATAAGCCCAACGACCGAGTTGTAACTTTTTATACCCTCCTTTTGGTTGTTTACCTTTAAAAAAGTGTTGAACACGGATTTGAACAATGGCTCGAAGGGATTTTTATATTTTTCCCAGAATATCCGCAATTCATTAAAATTTTCCTTGACCCCAAGGTTAATGCACGCCACAACTTCTTTGTATTTTTCTTCGTCCTTGTAATATAGATCGGATAAGCAGTAACCCAAAGCATGATTGTAAGCTGAATACTTGAAATAAGGGTCGTTACTGTGGGAAGTGACCAAAAAGCCTATAAAATTGGTGGCGTCCTCCGCTGAATATCCCAATTGGTGGCCAACTTCGTGACAACTAATTGTGGGCAGCCTAAATTTTGGGGTGGCTCCGTTCACTTGTGCCTCGTTGGTAAATGGATTTAAATATCCGCCGTAACCCATATATGTGAGGGGTATACTGTAAATGGACGATTTTAAACTCAAGTGTCTGTGTTTAAAATCGGGATACTGTTTTTCAAATTTGGTGTAAGCTTCTTCGGTTTTGGAAAAAATCTGTTTTTTGGTGTAGGGGATGTGTACCGGTGAAATTGTATCCCCTGTTAACTCCATCTGGTAATGATTTGCTTTTTTTGCAATAAAATGGGTGAAATCGACCAATTCATCCACCGTATATTCGCGTTCTATTCCAAATTTATGGTCAATCGGTTGGCGATGATAGTTCATTCCCCATAAAAAATGAAAGGCAAAATAGACTAAGGAAATCACCACCAAAATGTCCTTTAGAAAGACCAAAGGTTTCTTTTTGATGTGTTTCCAGTGTTTAAAAAGATATCTTACGGCCATAAATGTAAATGCAGTGTACAGCACATCTCCAAAAGAGAATGGAATCCAACCGAACAGCGTTCTCAGAGCAATGGAAATATACGGGTAGATTCCATTGCTGTAATATTCTTCAATAAACGAAGGAAAGTTGCCCAACCATTTTACCAGCAGAATCTGTATCGGCAGGGCAATGGCAATTATGGTCTTTGTTTTTTGTCTCATCTAAAAATGAAGCAATATATGGCATAAAAAAGCCGCACGGAAAAGTACGGCTTTTTGATCAATATTTGAATGGTCTTATTTATTCTATACCGACCACCTCAATGTCGAAGACCAAAGTTGAGCCACCAGGGATAGGGCCATAGTCGTTGTCACCATATCCCAAATGTGGGGGGATGAACAAACGGAGTTTATCGCCGACCTTCATGGTCAACAATCCTTCACGGAAACCAGCGGCAAGCTGCGCGTCGGGACTGTAATCCATTGGGAAAGGTAGGTAGCCTCCCTGGTCTCTTCTGCCCGGGTTCAATTGGTTGAAATCCATTGCTATTTTTTCAATATTGGTATCGAACAATTCTCCATTGAACAACCATCCAGCATAATTGACCAATGCTTTTTGGCCTATTTTCGGTTGTTCCCCGTTACCTTCTACCAAGGTCAATATGCGCAGTCCGCTGGAGGTTTCTTCGGCTTCTTCGAATTGCTCCGCAAACTGAATGGCCAAATCTTCTTTCATTTTTATAAATGCAGCCTCGGCTTCTTTGGCTTCCTTGAAATAATCGGTCAAGACCTGAATGGCATCAAATTGTCTGGCTTCTTTCCCATTTCTAACAATTTCCACGTGGTTCATAACAACATCAGTGGTTGGTCTGTCACTTGCTCCGGTTTCCACATTGGCAATGCTGTCCACAACATCCATTCCTTTGACCACTTCGCCAAAAACGGTATGCTTGTTATCCAGCCATGGTGTTTCTTTATGGGTGATAAAAAACTGGCTACTGTTCGTTTTTGGCCCTCGGTTGGCCATGGATAGTATCCCTTTTTTGGAGTGGCGCAGGGAATCATTGAACTCATCTTTAAAAGTGTATCCAATATTTCCACTTCCGGTTCCGGTGGGATCACCACCTTGAATCATGAAATCTTTGATCACCCTGTGGAAAACTATACCGTCATAGAATTTTTTGTCCTTGTATTCATCATTAACATAGGGGTTTTTACCTTCTGCCAGGGATACAAAGTTGGCCACGGTTACCGGGGTTTTTTCAAACGCCAACTGAATAATAATATCTCCTTTGGTGGTTTGGATGTCGGCAAAGATACCATCGCCCAAATCGGCATATTTGCTCGATTTGCAACCTATGATCACTAGGAGGAACAGGGGGATGATGTAAATTAATTTCTTCATGGTCTATAAATTTAATTTAAACTGTCGTTAGCTATTATAATTGTGTGTAATTCCACTGATGATTTGAGGGGTGTTTTTGGACCTATAGCTTTATTGTCCCCCTGATACCCAAAGGCCATTGGAGATGGGAACAAGAACGTAACCTTTTCGTTGATCTTTAAAAGTTTTACCGCGTTTTGAAGTCCGGGAAACAATTGTTGCTTGTCTATTACATGGGAGGTTGGCCCAATATCGCTGGCCGAGTAAATGGTGTCGTTGTCGAGGGTCATTAAATTGTAGGAGAACAGAATCTGGTCTCCCGTTCCGGGTAAATAGGTGGCCGTATCGTTTTTGCTCTCATAATAATACCAAAACCCGTTGGGACTGGATACATACTCGTTGGTGGTGTCTTTGGCGATAATGGCCTGAATCGTTTTTTCTTCTTCTGCCAAGAGCTTTTTTGTACGCTCAATGGATTCTTTAAAGAAACTTCCGGATTTAACCTCGACCGGTCTTCTTGGTTCTGGGCCTTGGCACCCAACAAAGATGGCAACTACAAGTATGGTTAGGAAAATTCTCATGGGTTTAATTGGTCTTTATAACTTTTCAAAATTGTATTGAATTTGGATAAGGTTTCCTCCATGTTGGTTTCGCTCCTTCCGCCTGCGGCGTTGTTGTGGCCCCCTCCGTTAAAATGTTCTCTCGCAAATTCGTTTACGGAAAAGTCACCTACCGAACGGAAAGAAATTTTTATGATGCCCTCTTCCCGGTTTTCGATAAAAATCACGGCAAAAACAATACCTTCCAAAGTTAAGCCATAATTTACAAAGCCCTCGGTATCACCTTTTTTAAAATCGTGTTGGTCCAGTTCGTCTTGGGTCAAGGTAATGTAAGCGGTACGGTAATCGGGCAAAATCACCATATTGCTCAATGCAACGCCCAAAAGGTGCAAGCGCGAAGGTGAATTGGTATCAAAAACTTCTTGGTGGATGGCCATATTGTCCGCCCCTTTATCTATAAGGTCAGCTACTACACGATGGGTTTTGCTGGATGTGGAACGGTACTTAAAAGAACCGGTGTCCGTCATTATGCCAGTATATAGATTAGTGGCTATATCTGCATCAATACCGTTGGTCTCCCCTAAAAAATCTATAAAGTTGTATACCATTTCGCAGGTAGAGCTCATGGTCACATCGGAATAGGTAACCTTGGCGTAATCGCTAGGTTGTTGGTGGTGATCGATCATAATAAAATCGGCAGTGGCCTCTTGTAGGGCCGATGCCATTTGTCCAACCCGGGAAAAGTCGTTAAAATCCAAGGTAAAAATTACGGAGGCATTTTCAATGGCTTCTTTGGCCTTTGGGTTTTCCCGTTCAAAATTGATGACTTCGTCGTTCCCCGGCATCCATTTTAAAAATTTTGGATAGTCGTTAGGGGAAACAACACGGACATTGTGTCCTTTGGTCTTTAAAAATCCGCTTAGCCCCAAGCACGATCCCATAGCGTCGCCATCTGGGTTTCTATGGGGTACGATTACGATGTTCTGAGGTTGGGAAAGAATGGATTTTACTGTCGTGATATCCGCTGAATTCATGCGGCCAAATATACAATAATATAATATAGAGGTAACTTGGTTAATGTGTATTTTTGATGGATTAAAATTACTTCATGAAACATTTTCAAATTTTAATGGCCGCGGTAATTCTTTTTGCATCCTGTAAAAAGAAGGAGGAAAAAAAGGATGAAACCCAAGAAACCCCGACCATCGATTTTGTGGTTGCCTTTGGTTCTTGCAATATGTCACAAGAACCAAATCCTTTTTGGGACGATATTTTGGCAGAAAAACCAAATGTTTGGGTCTGGGGCGGCGATATTGTGTACGCGGATACGGACGACGTAGACAGATTGAGAACTATATATGCCATGCAGGATACGGTTCCGGGATATGCAAAATTAAAAAAAGAGGTTCCTATAATCGGAACATGGGACGATCACGATTTTGGTCTAAACGATGGGGGCGCGGAGTTTGCCATAAAGGCAGAGAGTCAGCAAGTGTTTCTCGATTTTATGGGTGTGCCCAAAGAGAGTGAACGGAGAAACCGTGAGGGCGTATATGCGGCGCACGAATACGAGGTAGAGGCTGGAAAAGTAAAAGTGATCGTATTGGATACCCGATATTTTAGAAGCGAACTGCTAAAAAGCGAAGATGCCAATAAAAGGTACCGACCTACGATGGATTCCACGGCAACCGTACTTGGGAGTGCACAATGGCAGTGGCTGGAAAACGAGCTCAACGAGTCCGATGCCGATTTTAACCTGATCATGTCCAGCATTCAGGTGCTTTCCGGCGAACATGGTTTCGAATCTTGGGGCAACTTTCCTTTGGAAGTTGAGAAATTGGAGAACATAATTGTACGGTCCGGCGCAAAGGGAGTTATCATTTTATCCGGAGATCGACATATTTCAGAATTCTCAAAAACCGCTGTTTCCGGACTTTCTTACCCATTGATAGATTTTACCAGTAGTGGACTTACACATTCCTATGCTAGCTTTGACGGAGAGCCGAACCAACATAGGGTAGGAGAGGTGGTTTCGGATAAAAGCTATGGAATCATCAACCTAAATATTAAAAAAATGGAGGCTGAGTTTAAGATTATGGGAGATAACGGGTCAGTGCTCCAAGAGTTAAAACAAAGCTATTGAGCCTTGTACCTTGGTCGAAAAAGTGTAAGTTTGCGCAAAATTTAAAAAATGACTGGAAATAGAACATTTACCATGATTAAGCCTGATGCCGTAGAAAATGGGTATATCGGGGCAATTTTGGATAAAATTACGGCTGCCGGATTTAAGATTGTGGCCATGAAATACACACAATTGAGCAAAAGGGATGCCGAAATATTCTATGCCATCCACAAGGAGCGTCCATTTTTTGGCGAATTGGTGGAGTTTATGACTAGGGGTCCCATTGTGGCGGCCATTTTGGAAAAGGACAATGCGGTGGACGATTTCCGTGCTTTGATAGGGGCAACCAACCCAGAGGAAGCAGCAGAAGGAACCATCCGTAAACTGTACGCTGCCAGCATCGGAGAAAATGCCGTTCACGGTTCCGATAGTGATGAAAATGCCACTATCGAAGGGGCTTTCCACTTTTCAGGAAGGGAAATCTACTAGTTTAAATACAACATTGATATAAAAAAAGCCACCTGAAAAAGGTGGCTTTTTTGTTTTTTAGTTGATCACCGTAAAACCAATTTTTTAACCAGTTCCTTTCCCATTTCCTCATTGATCATTTTAATGATCTTGCTCTTGCCCAAGCTCAATTCTTCCCGAAGTACGGAGGAGGAAAGAGAAACAAACAAAGTTTCATTTTTAAGCTCAAAGGCAGTGGTGTAATTGTTTACCCCGTTTCCCATCAAGTTGGTCCATGCCTCCCTGGCGTTCACCTTATCCATTCCCTTTTGGAGCTTGTTCTCTTGGATAAACTCGTTCAGTGCTTCGCTGAGTGGAATATGTGAACTGTGTCTCTTGGCCATTATTGGGGAATTTTAATGGGTTCGAACCGTTTATATTTATAGGTAATGCCTTCTTGGTTGGTTACCGAAAACGAAAGGGAATCCAATTGTACCAGTTTTTCTTCCCACTCGCTCAAAGGGGTGGAATAGTGTAAAATTACTGATTCGTTGGCGTTCGATATTTGAAAGCTTTCTACATCTTTTGTTGTGTCGTAGGTGCCATCAAATTGCGGTTTCATTTTTTTACGATATCCTTGGTCATCATTTACTTGGATAAAATCTATGTTCGGATTGATGCCATATTCCTTTACGGAACCATCGGGGAAAATTACTTCTGAAATTTCCCAATAGCCGTTCAAGTGGTGCAAATCCTCTTTGTTTATGGAAGAATCCGCACACGCCCAAAACATAATGATCAATACAATGGAAAGGATTCGTTTCATACTATCACAAGTTAAATATTTTATAGCTCTGATGAATATTTTTAACAACGCTTTCTGTTCTATCCGCATGGGTGTCGCTAATAAAAATCTGACCGAAATTGTCGTTTTTAACCAAGCCAACAATATGCGCTACGCGATTTTCGTCCAATTTGTCAAAAATATCATCCAATAATAGAATGGGGGTGGTGTCCGCCAATTGCTTTATAAAATGGAACTGTGCCAATTTTAAGGCGATCAAAAAAGACTTTTGTTGTCCCTGACTTCCAAATTTTTTGATGGGGTGACCGGCAATGGTGAAATTAAGATCGTCCTTGTGCACCCCGACCGAAGTGTATTGTAGCGCACGGTCTTTTTCAATATTACTTTCCAAAAGGGATAAAAGGGAGGTGTTGCTCAACTGACTTTCGTAGGCAAGATTTATTTGTTCGTCCTTTTCCGAGATATTTTGGTATTGCTCCTTAAAAATGGGCAGAAAAGAATTAATGAATTCAACCCTTTTTTGATGGATTTCCGTTCCCAAGGAATACAACTGTTCATTGTAAATACTCAAGGTATCCTGGTCGAACGTACGGTTGGCAGCAAAGTATTTTAATAGCGAGTTTCGCTGTGATACAACTTTGTTGTACTTAATGAGGTTTTGCAGATACACTTTGTCCGATTGGGATATAACGCCATCCATAAACTTTCTTCTGGTGTCGCTCCCTTCTAAAATTAGGTCGCGATCCGATGGGGAAATTATCACAAGTGGTAAAAAACCTATATGTTCGGAGAACTTCTCATAAGGTTTGCCATTGCGCTTTATCACTTTTTTTGTGCCTTTTTTAAAGGAGCAGAGTATTTTTTCCGTTCTGCCGTTTTTCTCAAACTCACCTTCGACCACAAAAAAATCGGTATTGTGTTTTATGTTTTGGGTGGACACGGGATTAAAGTAGCTTTTCCCAAAACACAAGTGGTAAATTGCATCCAAAACATTGGTCTTTCCCACACCGTTATCGCCCACCAAACAATTGATCACAGGGTCGAAATCCAGTGTTTTGGAATCAAAATTTTTGTAATTGACTAAAGATAAATGTCTTAAAAACATAAAAAAATAGAGAAACAATTCGGAATTAAAAGGTGGCCCCTTAAAAAAGGGAATTCAAAAATAACGAATAAATTACCTTTTGGTTTTGGATAAAAACTTTATTTTTGCGCGACCAATTAAATGATGGATGGCAACATACAAGAAGAGAGGCTTTAAGCCAAAAAATAAGGAAGAGGAAGCTCAGATAGAAGAACACGACAGCACAACGGCCGAAGTTTTTAATACTTTGGACGAGAGCGCTTCCAAAACCGAAGCATGGGTTCAAAAGAACCAAAACTATATTTTGGGCGTAATTGGCGTAATTGCGGTGGGAGTTTTGGCCTACTTGGGTTACCATCAATTTATCCAGAACCCAAAAGAAGCTTCAGCAGCGAACGAGCTTTTTTATCCACAACAATATTTTGACCAAGCTTTGGCAAGTGAAACCGAGAAAGATTCGTTGTTCACCCTTGCACTGAACGGAGCACAAGGTAAATATGGTTTTTTGGATATTATCGAAGAGTATAGTGGTACCAAGGCCGCCAATCTTGCCAAATATTCGGCGGGCATGACCTACCTTAACCTTAAACAGTACGATCAAGCGGTTGCTCAATTGGAAGGTTTCTCTTCTGATGATGATATTATGGGCGCCATGGCCAAAGGGGGTATTGGGGATGCTTTTTCCCAGTTGAACCAGCAAGAAGACGCTTTGGATTATTACGAAAAAGCCATTGCACATAGCGATAACGAATTTACAGCACCAAGATTTTTGCACAAAGCTGGTATTGTTGCATTGGACTTGGGGGACAAAAGCAAAGCTTTGGAATATTTTGAGCGCATTAAAGAAGAATACCCGAACTCTCAAGAAGCCAATAACGTGGATGCCCTGATTGGATTGGCACAAAACTAAACCATGGCCACAGAGAACAAAAACTTGTCCGTTTACGATAAAAATAAAATCCCAAACGCGAAAGAACTTCGGTTTGGGATTGTTGTTTCTGAATGGAACGATGAAATTACCGAAGCCCTGTACAAAGGGGCGGAAGAGGCTCTTTTGGATTGCGGTGCGCTTTCGGAAAATGTTATCCGTTGGAACGTACCCGGAAGTTTTGAGCTCACGTTCGGGTGCAAAAAAATGATCCAAACGGAAAAAGTGGATGCTATAGTTGCCATAGGCAGTGTTATCCGGGGAGAAACCAGTCATTTCGACTTTGTTTGCAGTGCTACCGCCCAAGGGATCAAAGACTTGAACGTAACCTACGATGTTCCTGTAATTTTCTGCGTATTAACGGACGATAGCATCGAACAATCCAGAGCTAGAAGTGGTGGTAAACATGGGAACAAAGGAACCGAGGCTGCCATTGCCGCTATTCAGATGGCTGTTTTGGGCAAATAGATTCGCGCCGCTAGCACACTAATAACCTAAACATACAGGGTCTGTTAACATTTTTTGGGACTTACCGTCTACCCTTTTTTTCTAATTTGAGTACCTTTGAGATTACAGCGACAAGGATACCATGCGAAACCCTTTAAAACTTAGAAAAAACAAAAGCTTCGATTATACCCCTAGATATTACAAAGGGGAGGGGAATCCTTTTAAAATTGAGCACAGGTTGGATAAATTCCGGACCACGGCGCATTCCAACAAGGGCCTCAAGAATAAGTTTACCTCCGCAATGGACGATTTACAGAACGAAGGCGATAAGAATTTAAAGCTTCGATTTTGGGTCATTGTAGCCGTATTGGTGTTAGTGTTCCTGTTTATTATCGATTTTGACCTATCAATATTCCTAAACCCATAATGGCGGACATCATTAAACTTTTACCGGACCATGTTGCTAACCAAATAGCCGCAGGGGAGGTGGTTCAACGACCTGCCTCTGTTGTAAAGGAGCTTATGGAAAATGCCATTGATGCAGGGGCGACCGCGATAAAATTGATTATTAAGGACGGTGGTAAAACGCTTATTCAAGTAGTGGATAACGGCGTGGGAATGACCGAAACCGACGCTCGATTGTCCTTTGAGCGGCATGCAACTTCCAAAATATCCTCGGCCCAGGACTTGTTCAATTTGCAGACCAAAGGGTTTCGGGGCGAAGCCTTGGCATCCATAGCGGCAATTGCACATGTGGATATGCAAACAAGGACCAATGTCAACGAAATCGGGACACAAATAAAAATTGAAGGCAGTAAAATAGTGTCCCAAGATGTGGTCGCAACTCCAAAGGGAACCTCCATTTCCGTTAAAAACCTGTTTTTTAATATTCCCGCCAGGCGTAATTTTTTAAAATCCAACCAGGTAGAACTCCGGCATATAACGGATGAATTCCAACGTGTGGCCATGGTTCATCCGAATATCGAGTTCCATTTTTATAATAATGGTTCGGAAATCTTTAATCTTCCCATTACAAAGCCCCGACAACGTATAGTACATATTTTTGGCAGTAAAATGGAAAATCGATTAGTGCCAGTAAACGAGGAGACCGAAGTGGTTAAAGTTTCCGGCTTTATCTGTAAGCCCGAATTTGCCAAAAAAAGTAGGGGGGAACAGTTCTTTTTTGCCAACAACCGATTTATTAAGAGCCCTTATTTGCACCATGCCGTTGTGGCAGCTTTCGAAGGTTTGATCAAATCCGACACTTATCCCGGCTACTTTTTGTATTTGGATGTTGATCCATCTTCTATCGACATCAACATACACCCCACTAAAACAGAGGTAAAGTTTGATGATGAGAATACGCTGTATGCCATTTTACGGTCTACCATAAAGCATAGCTTAGGGCAATTTAATGTGGCACCAGTTTTGGATTTTGATCACGATCCAAACTTGGATACCCCTTATTCCTACAAAGAAAAGGGCGCTATAATCCCAAAAGTAACCGTGGATGCCGCATTTAATCCTTTTGAAGAAACTACGACACAAAGAAGTAATGGGGGCGGAAGTTTTCGAAAACAGAGTGCCAAAGGTTGGGAAGACCTCTACGAAGGGCTTGGTCATCAGAGCGATCAAAATACCTTTAGCAGCATTGTGATCGAATCCGAAAGTGAAGAACAGGGAACCTTATATTCCAGTGAAGAGGTTGAGGAGCATTTGGCCAGCACCTTTCAATTGAGAAGGAAATATGTAGTGAGCACGGTGAAATCGGGAATGCTGGTAATTCATCAAAATAGAGCGCACGAGCGTGTTCTTTTTGAAAAGTTTTTAGGCGAGATCACGGTAAAAGAAGGCGTAAGCCAACAATTGTTGTTTCCATTAGAACTAACGTTCAATCAACAAGAATTAACGGTGCTCAAAGAAATTCATGAAAGCCTGACAAACATTGGTTTTGCTTTTCAAAGTTTGGACGAGGAAACTGTAAAAGTGACAGGCGTGCCCATGATGGTTCCCGAAAGTGGAATTGGCATGGTATTGGACCGTTTGATTGCGGATTATACGGAAGGTTTTGCTGATGGTTCCATTTCACAGGCAGAGGTGTTGGCCAAGGCACTGAGCAGGAACTTGGCCGTTAAAACAGGGAATGTTTTGGACCAAGAATCGCAATTAATGTTGGTGAACAATCTTTTTGCATGCAAGGAACCAACTTTGAGTCCTTTTCAAAAAATAACATATACCATTATCTCCGAAGGGGATATTGATAAAAAATTTAATTAGATGGGTAGACTTACCGAAGCAGTAAAACATATTTTGATCATTAACGTGATCATGTTTTTTGCTACATACTTATATGGGGACCAAATGTACCAATGGATGTCGCTCTGGTTTCCAAAAAATCCAAATTTTGAATGGTGGCAAGTGGTTACCCATATGTTTATGCACGGTAACCTAATGCATATTTTGTTCAATATGTATGCCCTGTGGGCCTTTGGAACGCCCCTGGAGCAGATATGGGGAAAAAGCAAGTTTCTCTTTTTTTACTTTTCGGCCGGTTTGGGATCGGCAGCATTACATACAGGTGTCAATTACTACCTTTTTACCGAAGGAATGAATGCTTTGGAAGGTGCAGGTATTACCAGAGCTCAGATTTTGGATATTTTGGCCAATGGTCAATATAGCCCTAGTTGGTACGATATTGCAGGGAAAAGTACCATTGATAGCATGTTAACGGCCTTTAATACCCCAGCAGTGGGTGCATCCGGGGCAATCTATGGTATTTTGGTGGCCTTTGCCTTTATGTACTCGGAAGCCAAACTGATGCTCATTTTTTTGCCCGTGCCGATAAAGGCAAAATACTTTGTTCCGATATTGATCGCTGTGGACTTGATTTTTGGTATTGGCAATGTGAACACCGGAGTAGCCCATTTCGCCCATATCGGTGGAGCATTGATAGGATTTTTAATGATGTGGTACTGGAAAAAAAACCAATTTAACAATAATCGTTGGGATTGATTTATGATGAACGGAGGACTTAGATATCAGTTCGCTAGACTGAACATAGCAGAAAAACTGATTGCCATCAATATACTTATTTTCATTGTTGATGGACTTTCGGGAGCATTGTTCGGCAAAACGTTTTCGCACTGGTTTCATTTGCCCAAGGATTTTTTTGAGTTTTTGGTGCAACCCTGGTCCTTGGTGACCTACTCTTTTTTTCATGCTGGCTTGGGACATATTTTTTGGAATATGATCGTGCTGTATTTTGCCAGCAGAATATTTCTGAATCTTTTTGATGCACAAAGATTTATCAATGTGTATTTTTTAGGGTTAATGTTGGGCGGCATGCTATTTCTATTAAGCTACAACGTTTTTCCGACCTTGATCAACTCCAACACGGCTTTGATTGGTGCCTCGGCCGGTGTGAACGCTGTTTTGATCTTTGTGTGCGCTTATTTGCCCAACCAGGAGGTTCGTCTAATTTTCTTTAATATTAAATTATGGTATATCGGCGCGGCTTTGGTGATCAAGGATTTGGTGCTGATCGGAATGGGAGAGAATATTGGCGGGGGAATGGCCCACTTGGGCGGTGCATTTTTAGGCTATATGTATGCACGACAGTTATATAAAGGTAATGATATAGGTGCTGGTTTTTTCAAATTTAGACAGTCTATCATGGACCTTTTTAAACCAAAAGAAAAAAAGGCTCCGTTAAAAACGGTCTACAAGAAAAAATCGGCGTCCCAGAATTCGGAGGCATACAATAAACAAGCTAAACAACGGAAAATTGATACGATTTTGGATAAAATCAGTAAATCGGGTTATGAGAGCCTATCCAAAGAAGAAAAGGATTTTTTGTTTAAAGCCGGCAAGGAAGATTAAATTGTGAACAACCTTTCATTTATCGATAAGATTATCTTTTTTTTAAACACCATAGCTGCCTTGGTGCTCTTAATTTCTTTGCTGCTTCCCTTCACCCCAGCAACTTTGACTTCTTCGATTGCTGTATTAAGTATTGTTGTTCCTATTACTGTTATTGTAAACGTGGCATTTTTATGCTATTGGTTGTTGAGAAAAAAACGAAATTTTCTATTGTCTGGAGTATTGATCTTGGCCTGGTACATAATGTTGGGGCCGTTTTATCATTTTTCCAATGGTGTTGATCAGTCAACTGTTGAAAATTCCCGTACAGTGTCCATAATGACATTTAATGCGAGGAGCTTTAATGAATTAGAGCAGATAAAGGAAGAAAACATAGAAAATCGAATTTATGAATTTGTATTGGAGAAAAACCCGGATATAGTGTGTTTTCAAGAGACTTTGTATGCTATGAAAGCCAATGATGCCTTGAGTCAGTACCCTTATAAATTTGTGGACTTTATTTATGGTAAACATAGAGGTAAAGTAATTCAGTCCATTTATTCAAAGTATCCGATTCTAAATATAGATTCTATAAATTTTCCCAAGAGCTATAACAATGCCATTTATGCCGATATCTTGATCAAAAACGATACTGTTAGATTGTATAATCTACATTTACAGAGCTTTAGAATAGTTCCTGGTTTAAATGCGATACAAAATCAGGAATCTGCAAAGCTCCTTAAAAGGTATAAAAATGTAATGCTTAAACAATACCAACAAGCCAAGCTTGTCCGCGAAAATATGGATGATACAAAATACACGAAATTGGTAGTTGGGGATTTTAACAATACACAATATTCCAATGTTTATCGCCTAATTCAAGGTGATATGATTGATTCTTTCTTGGAAAGCGGAAGTGGTTTTGGTCGGACCTACGATTTATGGAAACTCCCACTGCGTATCGATTATATATTGGCAGACCCTGATTTTGAGGTTGTTTCACATCAAAATTTTGATGTGAAATTATCCGATCACTATCCGGTTATGGCCACCTTGCGGTTAAAGCCTTCACATGAGTAGGCAATCTGCTATATCAGCAATAATATGAAGGAGCAGGGCAAGGCCCACGAGTCTGGTCGGCTTAAAAAAAGGCAAAAGGCTGTACACCAAAATGGCCCAAATACTATGTAACGGGTGGAAACCTATGCTGCAACGATCGGGGTTAAAAAGAGGGGTGGCCAACAAGTGATCCAAATCGATTACAATACCGGCCAAAAGTATTAAAGCAACCTTTATTTTGTTGTCTTTAAAAAAATAAAGAGCAATAAGGATTGGGACCAAAAAATGTATTCCGTAGTGGATAATGTGCCTAAGCATGTGGGTTAAGATCTAAAGGGAAGCTTTTTAGATAACTCAGGGTGTTGGTACCTTCGTTGAACAAAAGGTCCAGCACACTCAAATTGGGGATAAAATCATGGCGTTCCTCAAATACTTGTGTGTATGTTTCCATCTCCCATACCTGTTCTTTTTTGGCATTGACCAAAAAACGGGCATCTATTAGGTTTTTAGGCGCTGTTTGGTATCGATCTGTTGTTTCGTTCGGCACTTTGATTCCGATACAGTCCGCAATACAAGAAATCGTGTTTTGGTTGAAACGGAAAAGTGATTCGTCGGGTCCGGTAAAGAGTGTTTTTAGGTCATCTTCATAAAACTCGAAAAAGGGAGAGGTGCGATAGGCTGTCTCCAAGGTGCGCCAATGCTCCTTTTTCCAATTGTAGCTGTTTTCCATAACAACATCGGCATATTTTTGACGCCCTTCTTTACCGCCAACGTGTTTAATTGGGATATTGAGCATGTGTTTGCCCTTGTCCGTGGAAATATAGCAGCGATTTCTATACGTCTGTTTTTGAAAATTGTCGTGCGCTTCCCAAACAACTTCATATTGAGCAATAGCTGCAAAGGTGGCAATACTCGGAAAATAAGACGGGTGCAACAGAATTTTCAAGGAACAACAATATTAAATATTAGCTATGCTTTTTTCTTCTTTTTCTTTCTAAAGAAATCAAATACGAACCAACCTGCCAAAAGGGTAATAAAGTACCAAAAATAGGATACGGGTTCTCCACTACCTCCAACTGTGGTAAATACTCGCTCCCAGCGAATCCTCCAATTGGAAATACCTTGCCTAAAGTTATCAAAGCTCATCCAAAGGAACACGGGTTTGCCAACAATATGGTCTTCGGGCACATACCCCCAAGTCCTGCTGTCTTCGGAGTGGTCGCGATTGTCGCCCATCATCCAATAATAATCTTGCTTAAATGTGTAGCTATCGGCTTCCTCGCCATTGATCAATACTTTGTTGCCGGTAACCTTGACATCGTTGTGTTCATAATCGCGAATAATTTTTTTGTACAACGGAATGGTTTTGGAATTGATTTCTACCGTTGTACCGGCCTTGGGTATGTAAATTGGTCCAAAATTGTCGTTGTTCCAAGGATATAAATTAGGCTTTTGCGGAAATGTATTGCCACCGTACATGCCCTTAGGGTCGTTGGTTTGAACAACAGAATCAATGGCGGGATTGTTTCTTAACTCAGTAACCATGTCACTGGTTAAATTCGCCATACGTGAGCGTGGTTTTTGTTCCGACAGCGAAATCCTAAATTGCCGGATAACCTCTGTGGGTATCCCATTCTCGCTTGTGTAAAGTTCTATTTTTCCATCGTTACCTGTTTTTGCCCCGGATACGTATGGTACAAGTGCATTGTACTGTGCTTCGTTGAGGTTGGTGGCAATGTATGTTCGCAGGTAATCGGAGGCATCTACCTCTTCCAAATATCTACTGGACACCCCATTTTTGGCATAAACATCATAAACGTACATAGGTTTTGCCCTGTCCGATAACTGTAATTGCTCTCCGTTGATGTAAACATACCCGCCAATTACCTCTAACGAATCACCTGGTGTTCCAACACATCGTTTTACATAGTTGGATTTTTTATCGATGGGTTTTATAACTGCCTTTTGAGCTTTAAAGAATTGGTACAAGGTGTCCGCGGGCAAACTGAAAACCACAATATCGTTCTTCTTGACCTTTTCAAAACCGGGCAATCGCATGTAGGGCAATTGCAGTTTGTTTATCCACGAGGTTTTGTGGGTTTCTGGATTTACATCCGCCAAATACGATCTGGTTTTTAGCACTGGCAGCGTATCGTGTACCATGGGTGCGGCCAGCGTGGTCATGGGTACTCTTGCGCCGTAATGAAACTTACTTACAAATAAGAAGTCTCCCACTCGCAAAGTACGTTCCAAAGATCCCGTTGGAATTACGTATGGTTGTATAAAATAGGTGTGCACAAATGTGGCGGCAACTATGGCAAAAACTATAGAGCTTACCCACTCGCCCAAACCTGTTTTTGGCTTTAAACTACGGTCTTTAATGTATTCCACATCTTCAGCATAGTTGATGTAATAGATGTAAAAGCCTAAGGTCAGAATTACCAACCAGGTATCCACCAACGTGTTTTTGCCAAAACTTCTTATGGTTTCGACCCACACTACAGGGAACATCAATAAATTGATTATGGGGATGAACAATAATAAAACCCACCACCATGGCCTATTTATTATTTTCATCAACACTATACCATTATAAATTGGAACGGCAGCTTCCCAAGGTTTTCTACCTGCTTTAACATATAATTTCCAAGTTCCCAAAAAATGGATGACCTGAATGATCAGGATAAAAATAATCCACTGTGTACCGTCCATATTAAAATATTTCTTTGTTAGACCTTTGGCCTATATTCTTGTTACGTTTTTTAGCTTAGGTTTAACACATCCCTCATGGTAAAAACGCCCTTTTTTCCTTGAATCCATTCCGAGGCAATAACCGCACCCAGTGCAAAACCTTCCCTATTGTGCGCTTCGTGCTTTATTTGAATAGTGTCCACTGCACTACCGTATTTTACGGTGTGGGTGCCGGGTACCGTACCTTCCCGTATCGATTTTATGGGAACAATATGGTCTCCGGATTCATTTAATTTCCATTTGTTGTAAGTTGAATTTGAAATAATCCCCTCTGCAAGAGTAATTGCCGTGCCACTTGGGGCGTCCAACTTTTGGGTATGATGGATCTCTTCCATGGAAACCCTGTACTGATCTAATCCGGCCATCATTTGGGCCAGTTTCTTGTTAAGTTCAAAAAAAATATTGACTCCCAAACTAAAATTGGAAGCATAGATAAAGGCGCTCTGGTTGGCATTGCAAATCTCGATGGCATCTTCGTATTTTTCCAACCAACCTGTTGTGCCGCTAATTACGGGCACTTTGTGCTCAAAACAACGGGTTATATTCTCAAAAGCTGCTTCCGGGGTGCTAAAATCTATAGCAACATCGAATGCGGAATAATCAACTTCTTGAGAGCTATCGTTTATTTTTGCGGTTATGGTATGACCTCTATCCTGAGCAATTTGCTCGATCTTTTTTCCCATTTTACCATATCCGAACAGACCAATATTCATCAAACTAAAATTTTATGACCATAGCCATTCCATAGTTAGGCTTATTGGTAAAAGGATTAATTTCTATGTAGGGGTTAAAATCCACTGCAAGGTCATCGCTTACATTGTATTGTTTAAGGTGGGAATCCACATTGGCATCGATGATATTAAGGGCGTATAGTGCAATGCTGATCACCAAGGCCAAATCCCTGTCTCTTTGACTACTTTCCTGAGCTTCTTGCAATGCTTCGGAAGATACATCGGGTCCGCTTCCATCCCCATTGATATCATAAAATTCGTCGTCGGCAAACCCGGCAAGTCTTCTTTTAAAGGCATTTCTTGCCCTGCGATATTCTGTATTATTGAAGGAATACACATAGATACTGGTTCCCAGAGCTCCCCAAACTATTGGAGCTTTCCAATACCGTTTGTTGTATATCTGCCCCAAACCTGGAAGAATGGCAGAATAGAATGCGGCTTTACTGGGTGCCAATGGGTTGATGTTCTCTTTTTTTGTAACTTCTTCAAAAGTAACACCCTCTCCCTCCATTTTTTGGGTAAGGGAATCGGTATCTTGAGTTTTTTTCGTCCGTTCAGTTTTTTCTTCTTCTTGAGAAAAGCTGGACTGAAACATCAAAAAGGCAAAGAGCAATAAAAGGAGGTTTTTATTCACCTGTCAATAATTTTTTGATGCGCTGGAATTCTTCTTCGGAATGAAATGGTATCACAATCTTTCCTTTTCCGTTCTTCGAGGCGGTGATATCCACTTTGGTGGCCAACCGGTTTTTGATGGAATCCAAACTTTCGGAAACAAACCCGGGTACGTTCTGCGAACTTTTTTTGCTCTCGGATGCAGTGGCTTTTGGGTTTTTGTGCGACTTTACTAATTGTTCCGTAGCTCTAACGGAAAGGCCGTCCGATACAATTTTTTCGTAGATCGCTATCTGTTCCTTTTTCTTGTCGATATTAATCAATGCCCTACCATGCCCCATGCTTATAAACCCATCTCTCATACCCGTTTGGATAATGGGGTCGAGTTTTAACAATCGTAGATAGTTGGTAATGGTGGAACGTTTTTTGCCTACACGATCGCTCAATTTTTCTTGGGTGATTTCTATTTCATCAATCAACCTTTGGTAGGAGAGTGCGATTTCGATAGGGTCAAGATCTTGTCTTTGGATGTTCTCCACCAAGGCCATCTCTAGGGATTCCTGATCGTTGGCGATGCGGATATAGGCAGGAATAGTTTCCAATCCTACCAATTTTGAAGCACGGAACCTACGTTCCCCGGAAACCAGTTGGAACTTGTTAAAGTCCAGTTTTCTAACGGTTATGGGTTGTATAATGCCCAACTCACGGATGGAACTGGCCAGTTCTTCGAGTGCTTCGTCGTTAAAATTGGAACGAGGTTGAAAAGGGTTTACTTCTATGGAATTTACATCCAGTTCCACTACATTGCCGATTACCTGATCCGCATTTTTGTCCGACACGGACTTTATATCGTTGTCCGGGTCTTTTAAAAGGGCGGACAGGCCTCTTCCCAAAGCCTGTTTTTTTGTTGCTTTCGCCATTTAAACTTTCTCCTTGTTTTTTTTCAAAATTTCGTTGGCCAAGTTAAGGTAATTGGACGCTCCTTTGCTACTGGCGTCATATTTTATGATGCTCTCCCCGTAACTTGGAGCTTCACTGAGCCTAACGTTTCTTTGGATAATGGTATCGAAGACCATATCCGCAAAGTGTTTTTTTACTTCTTCAACAACTTGGTTGGACAGTCGTAACCTGGAATCGTACATGGTCAAGAGCATGCCCTCGATGTCCAAATCGTTGTTGTGTATTTTTTGGACGCTCTTTACTGTGTTCAATAGTTTGCCAAGACCTTCCAAGGCAAAATACTCACATTGTATAGGAATCATTACGGAGTCTGCAGCCGTAAGTGCGTTCAAGGTCAATAGGCCTAGTGAGGGGGCGCAATCAATCAATACAAAATCGTACTTATCGCCCAGATTTTTCAAGGCTTCTTTGAGCATGTATTCCCGATTGTCCTTGTCCACCAATTCAATCTCGATGGCAACCAAATCAATATGTGCAGGTACCAAATCTACGTTCGGTGAATCCGTAGGTATGGTCACTTCTTCAACACTCATGGTGTGTTCCAAAAGCTGATAGGTTCCTTTTTCTACAGAATCCACGTCAACACCTAAACCAGATGTTGCATTGGCTTGGGGGTCGGCATCAATAAGTAATACCTTTTTTTCCAATACACCAAGGGAGGCCGCAAGGTTTACCGTTGTGGTAGTTTTGCCTACACCACCCTTTTGGTTTGCAATTGCAATAATCTTGCCCATTTCATAGTAAGTTAGGGGCTAAAAATACGATTATTTAGGATGCAATAAAATGTAATTTGTTAACAGTGGGTGAATAAACCTAGTATTCTGCGTTAAAGTACGTTAAACTTTTGATTGGTAGAGTCTTAAAGTTTTAGTCCATTAAAATATTCAGCATCTCTGTGGCGGCATCGGCTATTTTGGTCCCTGGACCAAAAACGGCAACGGCACCATTTGTCAATAAATGGTCGTAATCTTGCTTTGGGATCACTCCCCCCACGATTACCATAATATCCTCACGCCCATATTTTCTCAATTCCTTTACTACCTCTGGAACCAAGGTCTTGTGTCCTCCGGCCAAGGAAGAAATTCCTAAGATATGCACATCGTTTTCTACGGCTTGTTTGGCTACTTCGGCCGGGGTTTGGAACAATGGTCCTATATCTACATCAAAACCAAGGTCGGCATATCCTGTGGCAACAACTTTGGCTCCACGGTCGTGACCGTCTTGCCCCATTTTTGCAACCATAATACGAGGTCTCCGGCCTTCTTGTTCAGCAAAGCTGTCTGCCAGTTTTCGAGCCTTCTCAAAGCTCGCGTCGTTTTTAATTTCTTTGGAATACACTCCGGTAAAAGATTGAATTTTAGCTCTGTATCGTCCAAATGCACTTTCCATGGCATCGCTAATTTCGCCGAGGGTTGCACGTAATTTGGCTGCTTCTACTGCTAAAGCTAGCAAATTTCCACGGTCCGAATCGTTGTTCATGGCTTTTTTCGATGCAATTCGAATTGCATCGAGCGCTTTTTCTACGGCTTTTGAGTTCCTTTTGTTTCGAATTTCGTCAAGACGTGCCATTTGTTGTTTTCTCACCTTGGCGTTGTCCACCTCCAAAATTTGAAGGTCGTCCTCATTTTCCAAGCGGTATTTGTTCACTCCTACAATAACATCTTGTCCACTGTCGATACGAGCTTGTTTTTTGGCTGCGGCCTCTTCAATACGCATTTTTGGGATACCTTTTTCAATGGCTTTTGTCATGCCGCCCAATTTTTCTACTTCTTGGATCAATTCCCATGCGTTTTCTGCAATTTCTTGGGTGAGTTGTTCCACTTTATGGCTCCCGGCCCAAGGGTCAACGGTTTTAGTGATGTGTGTTTCTTGCTGAAGATATATTTGTGTGTTTCGAGCAATCCGTGCAGAAAAATCGGTTGGCAGTGCTATGGCTTCATCCAAGGCATTTGTGTGAAGACTTTGTGTGCCCCCAAATGCTGCCGCCATGGCTTCGATCGTAGTTCTTGCGACATTGTTGAATGGATCTTGCTCCGTTAAGCTCCAGCCACTGGTCTGACTGTGTGTTCGGAGCATGGATGATTTTGGGTTGGTCGGGTTGAACTGTTCGACCAATTTGGCCCAGAGCATCCTACCTGCCCTCATTTTGGCAATTTCGGAGAAATGATTCATTCCGATTCCCCAGAAAAATGATAGGCGAGGAGCGAACTCATCAATTTTTAGTCCTGCCTTTATCCCGGTTCTAATATATTCTACTCCATCGGCCAAGGTGTAGGCCAATTCCATTGCAGCAGGAGCTCCTGCTTCGTGCATATGGTACCCGGAAATACTGATACTGTTGAATCGAGGCATATGTTTGCTGGTGAATTCAAAAATATCCGCCACAATCTGCATGGACGGTGAGGGAGGATAAATGTATGTATTCCGAACCATGAATTCTTTCAAAATATCATTTTGGATGGTCCCGGAAAGTTGCTCCATGGCCACTCCTTGCTCCAACCCCGCTACAATGTAAAAGGCCATAATGGGAATTACGGCCCCGTTCATGGTCATGGAAACCGACATTTTATCCAAAGGTATCCCGTTGAACAGGATTTTCATATCCTCGATAGAATCTATGGCAACTCCCGCTTTGCCCACATCGCCAACAACACGATCGTTGTCCGAATCATATCCACGGTGCGTGGGTAGGTCAAAAGCAACTGAAAGGCCTTTTTGTCCTGCCTCTAAATTCCTTCGGTAAAAGGCGTTGCTTTCCTCGGCTGTTGAAAACCCGGCATACTGGCGAATGGTCCATGGTCTGCGTACATACATGGTAGAGTAGGGGCCACGCAAGAAAGGGGCAATGCCCGCGGCAAAATTTTCGTGTCCGTTTTTTTGGGTCTCGACTACGCTCGACCTGACAGATAGTTCCAGATGTTGAAGGTCTTTTCTACTCATCGTTCAATCTTTTTTGTTCGGTGGCTTCGGCCAATCGTTTTTCAATAATGGGCTCGATAATGGTTTTGCGCGCTTTGGTTTTTACAAAGGGATAGAGTTCAAGGTCGTCTTTCATCCTATCTTGCGGGTTCTGGTATTTATTGGTGCCTAGGGAAACGATCTTTCCTGCATCAAATAGTTGCTGTTCTTTTTCGGCACTCTCCTTTATTTTTTGTTGGATGTTGCCCTTTTTTAAGTTTTCCAAAAAACCTCCGGATTTTTCAACCTGTTTAAAAAGTGAAAGGGCCTTTTCCGCCAATTGATGAGTTACCGATTCTATATAATAGGCACCGTCCGTGAATTGGGCTGCATCGGAGAAATACCCTTCTTCTTTTAAAAGTAGCAATTGGTTGCGGGATATGCGTTCTCCAAATGCATTGTCCTTATGGTATATGGCATCGTATGCCGAATTGGAAATCGTGTCGGCGCCCCCCAAAACGGCGGACATGCTTTCGGATGTGGTCCGCAGCATGTTTACGTTGTAATCGTAGAGTGTTTTATTACGTTTGGAGGGTTGGGCCATAATATGGCACTCACCGGAAATCCCATATTCCGAAGTCAAGGAGTTCCAAAGCCAGCGAAGTGCTTTTATTTTGGCTATTTCAAAAAAATAATTACTGCCCACCGCAACTTTAAATGTAATGGGGAGATGTGCCTCGATTTTTTTGGAATTGATAAAATGGTCGAGGTATTCGTTGGCATGGGCCAAGCCGTAGGCCAATTGCTGGACCATATTTGCTCCAGCATTTTGATAAAGCGATAGATCTACTCCTATTAAGGAGATGTCCGAAGTGCCCAATGACACCAATTCGGTAAAAATATCGTGGTCTTTTTCCAAATTGTAGAACCAGTTGCCTTCTTTGGCCAAATTGCCGATAATGTCCATATTCAGATAAGTCTTAGCCTTTTCTTTAGATAGGATAGAGACTAGCTTTTTTATAGGTTCCAGGGCTAAAAACTCGAAATTGAAATAAAGTGCCACTCCGGTCTTGTCGATGCCAGATAGCAATTTTTCAAAATCGATGGATTCCTCTGGTATGGTAAATACAAGACTCTCCACTCCTTTTTTCAAAATTTCCAGAGCTTTGGAATTGGCTTTGAAAGGGTCTGCGACATAAATGGCTTGCCCAATGTGCCATTTGTGGTCGCTGGGCATCGAATAGGAGTGAATGTCCTTTAGATCATCTTGGTTGTAAAATGGTTTTACATTGATGCCTTCCAAAGATTCCCAGACCAATGCTTCGTTGTAATCGGCTCCTTTAAGGTCTACCTGTATTTTTTGTTTCCATTCTTTGGTGGAGACTTCGGGAAATTCTTGAAATAAGTTAGTGTCGCTCATTTTTGTTTAGTCTTTAAGCTGTCTTCATATTCGATAAGGAATATTTCTTCGTTGTCCTTTTTCATAAAATATTTTTCTCGGGCCAACTTCTCCAATTCTTTATCGTCGGACATTTTTTTTAAGATTTCCTTGTCCTTCTCAATTTCAGTTTCCAGAAATTCTTTTTCTTTTTCGAGCTTGTCTATTTCATTTTCCAGCTCCAAATGGATCAACAAGGAATTGGTATCAAAAAAGGCCATCCAGATCACGAATATGGTCAATACCAAAATATAGGTATTGGTCATAATTTTGAACCACTTCTTTTTTTTCAATTCCTTTAACCCCATACCTATACAAGTTTATTGTTGATTATGGTTCTAACAATATCCACGGCTACGGTATTATAGTGATTGTTCGGGATAATTATGTCCGCAAACTCCTTGGATGGTTCAATAAATTGAAGGTGCATGGGTTTAACAGCGGTTTGGTACCTTGTTAGAACCTTGTCCAAATCATGTCCCCGTTCGCGGGTGTCCCTTTGTAACCGCCTAATCAAACGTTCATCCGAATCGGCATGCACATAGATTTTAATGTCGAACATTTCCCTTAATTTGGGGTTGCTCAGAACTAAAATACCTTCCACGATCATAACTTTGCGGGGGTGTGTGGTAATGGTTTCCTTCATCCGGGTTTCTTCCACGAACGAATAAATGGGGGTTTCTATGGACTTTCCCTGTCTTAATAGTTCTATGTGCTCGATCAGCAGATCAAAATCTATGGAGTTGGGGTGGTCAAAATTTACCTTCGCTCTTTCTTCTTTGCTTAAATGGGAAAGATCGTTATAATAGGAATCTTGGGATATTATACCCACTTCATCTTGGGGCAATTGCTCCACGATCTGGTTTACAACCGTTGTTTTTCCGCACCCTGTGCCCCCTGCTATCCCTAAGATTAACATAGTTTGAAATTTGTCGTCAAAAATAAACAAATGATTTTGTTCCCAACTATCCCAGTATACTGCATAATTAATGATTACAATAAAAACAATTAATGATGATTGTCATAATTTATCCTGCTTATTAGGTATAGCTTTACATGGTTTTTTATTCATTAACCTTTATATTTATCAAGCTAACCAATGGAAACCTTTTTTATGGACAATATATACTCTGTTAAAGTAGGGGATGGCTTCGACTTTAAACTCTCCACCGACACCATATCTTCGTTAGATCTGATCAAAACCGGTAACGGCACCTTTCATTTATTAAAGGAGGGTAGGTCGTACCATGTAAAGATCTTGGAGACCGATTTTAACAATGGCGTTTATACCATTAGTGTCGATGGAAGCGAACATCGGGCCACCATACAAACTCCTCTGGACGAACTCATAGAAAAAATGGGCTTTGCCACCAATGGCGGTAAAAACATAGACTCCATTGCTGCCCCCATGCCGGGACTGATTTTGGATATTTTGGTAAAGGAAGGCCAAGAAGTATCCGAAGAGGACCAATTGGTAATTTTGGAAGCCATGAAAATGGAAAATATAATTACCTCACCACGTAATGGTGTGATAAAAAAAATTGGCGTGTCGCAAGGTGATGCCGTTGAAAAGAAACAATTGTTGATAGAATTTCAATAAAACATCATGAGAAAAATATTAGTGGCCAATCGTGGCGAAATTGCAGTTCGTGTAATGAGGACCGCAAAAAAAATGGGCATAAAGACCGTAGCTGTTTTCTCGGAAGTAGATCGCAATGCACCGCATGTGCAATTTGCGGATGAGGCGGTTTGTATTGGTGAGGCACCATCCAACCAATCGTATTTACGAGGTGACAAAATAATTGAGGTGGCCAGGAGCCTGAATGTGGATGGTATTCATCCGGGATACGGGTTTTTAAGTGAGAATGCCGATTTTGCCGAAGCTGTGGAAAAAAGCGGCATCACGTTTATTGGGCCAAAATCCAAGGCCATTCGAATAATGGGAAGCAAATTGGCCGCCAAGGAAGCGGTAAAGGCTTACGATATTCCTATGGTCCCCGGTATAGACGAAGCAATTTCCGATGTGGCGAAGGCCCACGACATAGCCAATGAAGTAGGTTACCCTGTGTTGATCAAGGCCTCTGCTGGTGGTGGAGGAAAGGGAATGCGGATCGTTGAAAAAGAGGAAGATCTCGAATCCGGAATGCAACGTGCCATTAGTGAGGCTACTTCGGCCTTTGGAGATGGTTCCGTTTTTGTGGAAAAGTATGTTACATCTCCCCGGCATATCGAGGTTCAGGTTATGGCCGATACCCACGGAAACGTACTTCATTTTTTTGAAAGGGAATGTAGCGTACAACGTCGCCACCAAAAAGTGGTCGAAGAGGCACCATCGGCCATTCTAACTCCTGAACTGCGAGAAGAAATGGGGATTGCAGCTTGTAAAGTGGCAAAATCATGCGATTATATTGGGGCTGGCACAGTGGAGTTTTTAATGGATGCCGACCACAATTTTTACTTTCTGGAAATGAATACCCGTTTGCAAGTGGAGCACCCGGTCACCGAAATAATATCCGGAGTGGATTTGGTTGAGCTACAAATAAAAGTGGCCCGGGGAGAAGAACTGCCTATGAAACAGGAAGACTTGAAAATTCAAGGACATGCAGTGGAATTACGGGTATATGCGGAAGATCCCTTAAACGATTTTCTCCCTAGTGTAGGAAACTTGGAGACCTATCAATTGCCAGTGGGCGATGGCATTCGGGTGGACAATGGATTTAGGGAGGGCATGGACATACCTATTTACTATGACCCTATGTTATCCAAGCTCATTACTTATGGTAAAACTAGGGAAGAGGCCATTGAACTTATGCTCGAAGCAATTCAGAATTACAAAGTTAAAGGAGTGCAGACGACATTGCCCTTTGGAAGTTTTGTTTTTGCCCACGAAGCATTCCGATCAGGGAATTTTGATACCCATTTTGTAAAGAATTATTATTCTCCAGAGAAAATAAAGGATCAAATGGGCAACGAGGCCGAGATTGCCGCAATGGTTGCACTGCATCAATATCTGGAAGATAAAAAAATAGTACGATTACCTTCAAACTGAATCCTATGGATCCCAAAATAAAAGCATTACAAGAAAAAATTGCCGAAGCCCATTTAGGGGGTGGCGAAAAACGGATTGAAAAACAACATCAAAAGAAAAAGCTTACCGCCCGAGAACGAATCCTTTATTTTTTGGACGAAGGTTCCTTTGAAGAAATGGGAATTTTGGTGACCCACCGTACCACCGATTTTGGTATGGACAAGGAAATGTATTACGGGGACGGCGTTGTAACCGGGTATGGAACGGTAAACGGAAGATTGGTTTATGTGTATGCACAGGACTTTACTGTTTTTGGTGGCGCATTGTCGGAAACCCACGCCGAAAAAATATGTAAGATCATGGATCTGGCCATGAAGGTAGGCGCTCCAATTATTGGTTTAAATGATTCGGGAGGTGCTAGAATACAAGAGGGAGTTCGGTCCTTGGGAGGTTATGCCGATATTTTTTACCGAAATGTGCAGGCATCAGGCGTAATTCCTCAAATTTCTGCTATCATGGGGCCTTGTGCAGGTGGTGCAGTGTATTCACCCGCCATGACGGATTTTATTATAATGGTAGAGGAAACCAGTTATATGTTCGTAACGGGACCCAATGTGGTAAAAACGGTAACCAACGAAACCGTTACATCCGAGGAATTGGGCGGGGCAAGTACTCACGCGGTAAAATCGGGAGTGGCCCACAAAACCTCTACCAACGATGCAGCTTGTTTGGACGATATCCGAAAATTATTGGATTATCTTCCTCAAAACAATAAAGAAACCACGCCATTATTGCCCTACGAACTTGGGGATGAAACCAGAGAGGAGCTAATGGGGATTGTACCCGATAATCCCAACAAACCTTACGATATGCACGATGTGATCAATGGGATCATCGACGCAGACTCGTTTTACGAAATCCATAAGGATTATGCGGAAAACATAATTACCGGTTTTGCCCGGTTGGGTGGAAGAAGTATAGGTGTAATTGCCAATCAACCCATGTTCTTGGCCGGGGTACTTGGTGTAAAGAGTTCCAGGAAAGCGGCACGATTTACGAGATTCTGTGATTCCTTTAATATTCCTTTATTGGTACTGGTGGACGTTCCCGGATTTTTGCCAGGAACTGATCAGGAATGGAGCGGAATTATAATGCATGGCGCTAAATTACTATATGCCTTAAGTGAAGCAACCGTGCCAAGAGTCACCGTAATTACACGCAAAGCCTATGGCGGTGCTTATGATGTAATGAACTCCAAACACATTGGTGCGGACTTTAACTATGCTTGGCCTTCTGCCGAAATTGCCGTAATGGGTGCGAAAGGTGCCAGTGAGATCATCTTTAGGCGTGAAATTGCAGCAGCCGAAGATCCAGAAGCCAAACTGAAGGAAAAGGAAACCGAATATGCCGACAAGTTCGCCAACCCGTACAGGGCGGCCAAACGCGGTTTTATTGATGAGGTAATCTTACCAAAGGATACCCGAAGTAAATTGTTGAAAACGTTTGCCATGTTGGAAAAAAAAGAAGTGCAGACCCCTTGGAAGAAGCACGGCAACATTCCGTTGTAGGTTAGTCCGGATTTAAGAGGTTTCAACTTTAAGGTTGGAAAATAATAATATTGAAGTAGTTATAAAGTGAATTGTTGGGTAGATTGATTTTTTACATCGAATCCTGAGCGAAACCGAGAGAAAATTCCAAGGATTGATTTTACTTATTTTTAACTACAACGTTATAAGTGTTTCCATAACATTAAACCTTTCTTAAAAGCTTTAGCGATCCATTGGGTATCACTAATTTTGCCGGATGCAAAAACAAAATCAAAAACCCAATTTTGAGTTTGTGGCCATGATGGCTGCTTTAATGTCCATCGTGGCCTTGGCCATAGATGCCATTTTGCCTGCCATTTCCAATATCGGAGAAGCTATTAATAGTACCGACCCAACGGATAACCAGTTATTGGTCACCATGATTTTCTTGGGTCTTGGTCTGGGACAATTATTCTTTGGCCCCATATCCGATAGTTTTGGGAGAAAACCGGTGGTTTATGTTGGTTTCGTAATATTTTTAGTGGCAAGTATTATTTGTTTATATGCGCCCTCGTTGGAAATTATGGTGGTCGGAAGAATTTTACAGGGTATTGGACTTTCCGCTCCAAGAACCATTTCCATCTCCATTATTCGGGATACCTACGAAGGAGACTACATGGCAAAAATTATGTCTTTTGTGGTTGCCTTCTTTATTCTGGTACCGGTCGTGGCTCCTGCCATTGGTAAGCTTATCTTGGATGCTGCCGGGTGGAAGGCCATCTTCTACGTTCAATTGGTATTTGTACTTATTGTTGCTATTTGGTTTTGGAAACGTCAAAAGGAAACTTTACATCCACAATATAAAATACCGTTCACTAAGCATGTGTTTATCGATGGTGTTCGCGAATTTATCAAACATAGGGAAACGGTTGCCTTTACATTGACATCGGGACTGGTGACCGGAGCATTTTTGGTGTATTTAAGTTCTGCCCAGCATATTTTTGAAGATCAATACGCACTCAAGGAAATGTTTCCATACATTTTTGCAGGATTGGCCATTTCCATAGGTCTTTCCACTTTTTTAAACGGAACTTTGGTTATGCGTTTTGGAATGCGGAAACTTTCGCTTATGGCCACTATAGCCTTTTGTGTTATTGCCATTTTGTATTCCATTTTGTTTTTGAACTCACCAAATCCCAGCATTTATATTTTGGTAGGGTTTCTTTCCATCCAGTTTTTCTGTCTTGGGTTTATGTGGGGAAATTTCCGATCCATTGCCATGGAGCCTATCGGTCACATTGCTGGTATCGGTGCTGCTATTAACGGATTTGTATCCACTCTACTGTCCATACCTATAGCCACTTTTATCGGTGAATTCGTAAAAGACACGGTTTGGCCTTTATTTGCCGGTCTGGCCATTTGCGGATTGTGCGCATTGACCATTTTTCTTTGGGTGAACAAACCAAAAAGAAAAAGGGTAGCTACGACTTAAACCTTTGCGGGCATGAATATTTCACCACTGCAAGAATCCTCCGTTGCACCGGTAACTGACTTTAACACGTTTGTTTTACCTTCTAGCCGTAAAACGCCCATTAAAGCAAAAACCAAGGCTTCCTTATAAGCGATCAAAGTTTTGCTCGGTACAACAACTTGGATTTCCCTGCCCAACTTTTCTTGAAGCGTTTCGATAAAGAAAGAGTTAAGTGCACCCCCTCCCGTAGCAAATAATTTGGTGTCAGTTTCGCTACTGTTCTTGTGCAGATGTACTGCATTTGCGATTTGTTCGCAATTATGGTGGATAAATGTGTGCAACAGGTCTTTATTGGAAGCTTTTGAGCTTTCTATTATTGGTCGAATCTCGGTGGAAAACCATTCAAAGCCCGTGGATTTGGGATTGGGCAGTTGGTAGTACTCCAAGTTGTTCAGTTTGTCCAGCATGGGCCGGTCCAGTTTTCCAGAACGTGCCAATTTTCCATCTTCATCATAGGCCATACCCATTTTATGGGTAATAAAGTTCAAGGGCATATTGGCCAAACCAATATCATAGGCTATACGTTTACCGTCCTTTTTAAAAGAAATATTGCTGATGCCGCCCAAATTCAGACAAAAGTCATACTCATGGAACAAAAGCTCATCACCAATGGGTACCAAGGGAGCTCCTTGTCCCTTTAGTGCCACATCTTTGGTTCTAAAGTCGCACACTACCTTTTTTCCGGAAGTGTTGGCCAATAGTTGACCATCGCCAAGTTGAAACGTAATCCCTTCTTCCGGTCTGTGATGGGAAGTATGTCCATGACTTGCAATAAAATCCACATCTCTTTTCAAGTTTTCTATAAACTCCTTGGTCTTTTGCCCTAAAAAAATTCCATAATCTTTGTGCAATTGATCGTGGTCTTCTTCGGAAAGGTGGATGGCGTTTTTAAGATTTTCCCGCATTTTGTCGGAATAATCTATTTCTGCGGTTTCTTTAATGGAAAAATTCCATTTTCCGGCCTCTTCCCAAATATGACAATAGGCAATATCGAGACCGTCCAAAGAAGTACCGGACATTAGTCCCAAGACTTTATACGTGTTCATATCTTACTTATTTTTATGATTAAAGAAATCGGCTTGTGTTCATTATTCAAGATTTCTTTAAAACTAAATTTACTCTGCTCAACCATATTTAATACCTCGATCCAATCTTCCATGATCCGAGCATACCAAGAATGTCCGTCGGTAAAGTTGCCCGGCAGGCCTTTCCAAGAATCGGAGAGCCATTGACTTTGATATGGTAGACCGTTTTCAATCAAAAAATAGGGGTGCAAAGTCTGAATCACAATGGTGCCGTTTGCTTTTAATTGCTTTAAAGTATTGGAAAACAATTCTTGTGTTCCATCTTTTAGATACAGGCAAAAATTGAAGACTGCAACATCAAAAGGTGCATTTGGAATTGCTTTTCCGTCAATAATATCCTCAAAAGTGAACACTTCAAAAGATTGGTCACCTTGTTTTTTTGCTTGCTCGATTAAGCCTGGTATTGCATCTACTCCTGTAGTTTTCCAACCCAAGGTGTGCATTTCCCGCGATAACCAACCTTCTCCGCAGCCAATGTCCGCCAAGGAGTCACCATCCAAAGATTTTAGTGTGTCGAGAATGGCCGTATTTGTATATTTTCTTGATGGAATGGCGTTGTTTTGAATAATTTTCACCCATTCTTCGGCATTTTTATGCCAAGATTTTTTGATTTCATCACTCATAGCTGGAATGTTTTCAATTGAATGGGAAGTGTTCCTTTAGCTTCTATTTTTCCTAAAAAGTGTTCAACGGCAACTTCTTGGAATTCTGGAAAATCCTGATAGATCAATGCTACATTGGAATTCGCTGCCAATTGTAAAATATCGAGCACGTAAGGGTTGCCAAAAAGGTAGATCAAGATGTTTTTTTCTTGAATCAGTCTATGGATAAACGCCAATGTCTTCTTATCAAACCCAAAAAAATCTTTAGGTTTTACAGCGGGTGGAAATATACTCAGCAAGACATTTTTTTTATCCGATGCCAATGCAGTATCCAAATCTATGGCTTGTATTCCCGAATGTGCCGCTATTTGTTCCGCAAAATGGTTCCTTTTTCCAGAACTTATAGAAACATTCAAGAAGTTGGAGGATTTGATTTTTTCTGCCAGGAGCGGATTGCCATAAAGCTCCGTAATGGTATTTTGGGCGATTTCTTTGTTTAATTGGACAGTATCCCCATTTGAAGTTTGCACAGCGGTATTTGGGGAGAAAACTTTCTGTTTTAATGCCCAAACCCTTTCAAAGCTTTGTTCTATTTGTTTTTTAGTTGAATTATTTATGATTCTTGTAATGCCTTCCGCCACATTTTCGGTAAAGCATAGTACATCCATACCAGCAGAAAACGCAGCCGCTTCCAACGCCCCTTTTTCAACGAACTTTTTGGATACGGCATGCATATTTAGTGCATCGGAAATTACTACGCCATTGAAACCCAACTCTTTTCGGAGTAGCTCGGAAATAATCTTTGATGATGTAGTGGATGGGTGATCGGGATCTATCTGTGGCAAGAGCAAATGCCCGACCATAACGGAGTCGACCCCTTTATCTATCAGTTTTTTAAAAGGATATAGTTCATTCTTCAATAGATCATCCAAGGGTTTATCGATAACAGGCAGTCCCAAATGGGAGTCGGTGGCCGTATCGCCATGCCCGGGAAAGTGTTTAATGGAGTTAAGAGTCCCACTTTCCGACATTCCCTTTAGAAATGCTTCTGCCTTGGAGAGTACACTATCCCTATCGTCCCCGAAAGACCGATACCCAATAACAGGATTTTCCGGATTGTTATTGATATCGACCACGGGGGCCAAATTCCATTGGATGCCTGCATGTTTACAATCTTTCCCGATGGCTTCTCCCACTTTATAAATAAGTTCGTTGTTATTGTTCAGGGCGCCCAATGTGATCGCATAAGGAAATTGTGGTGTGTTCTCGATGCGCATGGCAAGTCCCCATTCAGCATCGATGGCTATGATGAGCGGAATTTGTGCGGCTTTTTGGTATCGGTTTATAAGCTCCAATAGCCGATCATAGCTTTTTTCGTTGTGAACCACTTTTTTCTTGCCTTCGAAGTTGGTTGCGGCACTGGCCCTGCTGTGGAAAAAACAAATGGATCCTACATGGTGATCCTTGATCAATTTTTCCATTTTTTGAACCTCTTCCTCGGTATCGTTGATGAATACGGCAGGCATAAATAATTGCCCTACCTTCTGTTGTAAAGAAAGTTGTTCAGAGGTAAGTGTGTATGTTCTATGGGTATCAATCATTAGAATCGGTAGTTTTTTTGCCGTAATCGGCAGGGTATTTTAAATAACGAAGCACAATAAAAGCCGGCAAGGCGGCAATTACCACCCATATAAAGAAGCCATCATAACCCAACCATTCTTGTATGTAGCCGCTTAGCATTCCGGGCAGCATCATTCCAAGAGCCATAAAACCGGTCGCTATGGCATAGTGCGATGTTTTCGAAGCCCCTTCTGCCACATAGATGAGGTACATCATAAATGCTGCAAAACCGAAACCATAACCAAATTGTTCTATGATAACGGTGCCCACCACTGCGTAAATACTGGTCGTCTGTGTTACTGCCAACAGTGCATACAGAGCGTTGGGCAAATTTAGTGCGAGCAGCATGGGAAGCATCCATTTTTTTAGGCCATCCCGAGATATTAAAATACCGCCCAAAATGCCACCAAGTGATAGCATAATTACGCCTACGGTGCCATAAATGGTGCCCACGGCTTCGGTGGAATAGGCCAATCCGCCCACTTCCAGTCCGTCCAGTAGGAAAGGGGAGGCCATTTTCACCAATTGGGATTCCCCCAAGCGATAGGTTAGGATAAACAGCAATGCTACCCCGATTTGATGTTTTCTAAAAAAGGTGGCGAATACTTCGAAAAATCCAGCAGGTTTTTCATCCGATCGCGAGACAGGCTCTTCAAATTTTGGTGCGGTAAAAAAGTTGGATATGGTCAAAGCGATCATTAAAACAGCAGCGCAGATCATTGTAATAGACCATGCTTTGGTATTGTCCCCGTATTTATTTTCCAGAAAACCGGCAAAGATTACCAAAAGTCCTTGTCCGGTAACCATGGCCAAACGGTAAAAAGTGCTGCGAAGTCCTATAAAAAACGACTGTTTTTTCTGTGTAAGGCCGATCATATAATACCCATCGGAGGCAATGTCGTTTGTGGCCGATGCAAAAGCAGCCATCCAGAAAAACGCTAAGGTGATAATAAAGAATGAGTTGGACGGTAGAAAAAGTCCGATTCCCAAAAATGCCAACGAAATAATCAATTGCATGGCCAAGAACCACTTTCGTTTGGTACCGTTAATGTCCACCAAGGGGCTCCATAATGGTTTTATTACCCATGGTAGATATAACCAACTTGTGTACAGGCCGATTTCTGCATTTCCAATGCCCAATCGTTTGTACATGATTACCGAAACGGTTACCACGAGAATGTATGGGATTCCCTGAGTGAAATATAAAAAAGGAATCCACAACCAAGCGTTTTTATCTTTTGGAGCTACATTCATTTGGGCTGTTTTAATAGATTTTGATAAATACTTTTTTCCGACTTTTCTATGATCTTGGCGCCTACGGCCTGTTCATAATAGCCAGCAGGGCCGACCCCTCCAATAATTGCATAGGTGTATCCCATATTTTTGAGGGCCATAAGTGCCTTTATCAGTAATATTTTACCAATGCCTTTTCCTCTTTGGTCGGTTAGGACACCGGTAGGGCCAAAAAAATTCTTGGCGGTACTTTCAAAACAAGCGAAACCTAAAATTTCCTGTCCACGCTGAGCAATAAAGCAGTTTACGGGCTTGGAGGCAAAGGCAACTTCTGTTTCGTCCGCCCAATTTTTGCTGAAATGCTTCTTTGTCCAATCCACAACAATACTTTTTTCGGGACTAATGGGCCTTTTGAATATTATGCCGTGATTTTCGAAGAGGTTTTTTTCCGCCTCAGAAATGTCGGGAAGGTCCAAAAGTCGAACAAGCATATCGTGCATGAGTGGTCTATTTTAAATTTAGTGGCTGCACAGCGCTTTCGTTACCGTATGCATCACTTATGTTGATTACTAAATCTTTTCGTAGATGTTTTTTTGTAATATTGAATTGATAACACCCTTCTACATCACTTTCGGAAAGGTATTCTTTTCCAATGAGTTCTGTTTTGCCTTGTTTTACAACGTAAAGGTTTATAAAACGAGGAACATTATCAGTATGGGAAACACATAGATCAATGATTGTATTGCTGACTTCGACTGATTTGATAGCGGGAAGTTGAACTACACGCACTACACGATTTAATGGCCCTGGATTTTTTGCGGGCAGATTGTAAAATTTCTTTTGGAGTTTTTTGTTGACCTTTTCGTGCTGACCGATCAAGGATTTTGCGCTGAAAAAGATATTACCGTCAATGTTATCCAAATCCCGGGCAAAATGCAACTGCTTGGGAATTTCATTGTTTTTCTTCCAAGCCTTGTCTGCATTATTTTTGATTTTGTACGTGCCATTGCCCACGTATAGATTAGTGTTGGGTGTGTTTTTGGCCCACCAAGATGTGATAATTTTATGTGATGCCACGGGGTAATCCATGCTCCAATACACTTGGGGCGCTAAATAATCCAGCCAACCTTCTTGAACCCAAAGTAAGGGGTCGGCATATAGGTCTTCATAGGTGGTTTGTCCGGCTTTGGTATCGGAGCCCAAAGGGTCGGTACTTTTGTTTTTCCAAACGCCAAATGGACTAATGCCGAACTGTACCCAAGGTTTATGTTTTTTGATGGTTTTGTGCACATCCTTCACCAAGGAATCCACATTGCTTCTTCTCCAATCTTCCAAAGACTGGCCCGGCAATCCATATTTTTTATAGCTTTTGGTATCATCAAAAGTTTCCCCTTCTACTTTGTAGGGGTAGAAATAATCATCAAAATGAATGGCATCTATTTCATAATTGGTGACCAGTTCTTCAATGATTTGATTGAATTTTTCCCGTACCGCTGGCAGTCCGGGGTTGTAGTAATATTTTTTTCCGTATTTGATGATCCAATCGGGATGTTGGAAAAAGTCGTGCTTTTGTGAGAGCTGGGTGGTGTCCAAGCTAACTGTAGCTCTGTACGGATTGAGCCACGCATGAAATTCCATACCTCGTTTGTGTGTTTCTTCGATCATCCATTTTAGCGGTTCATCGAACTCTTTTGGAGCCTCTCCTTCCTTACCGGTCAGATACCTGGACCACGGTGCTAAATCAGTAGGGTAGAGGGCATCTCCTGCGGTCCTAACTTGAACAATGGACGCGTTGAAGTTCATTTTTTGGTAGAAGTCCAGGATGTCGATAAAATCATCTTTCTTTTTTTTGACGGGATCATCGGGACTTTTGGGCCAGTCTATGTTGGCCACAGTGGCAACCCAAACACCTCTAAATTCTTCTTTTGGAGCTTTGGTGGTAGCACAGGAAAGAAAAATAAAAACTGGGATTATGTATAAAATTCGAAACATATAAGCGAAAAAAAAGGCCTACGTATGCACTAAATGTAGGCCTTTTTGCAAGATTAAATTAAACAACTAACAACTTAAAACAAAATTGTATCAGATGGCTGGGTCATCTGGTGTATTGGTGTTATTATCTCTTTCCGTGTTAGGGTAAGGATAAAAGTTTCTATTACGTTCTTCGTCAAAATTCTGAACTGTAGGGGTCGGGTCGGGTCTTCCAAATCGTCGGCTATCTTCCAAACTCATTCCTGTTAAGAACAGTTCTGCTCTTCTGTTTTTGTATACCTCGTCCAACAATACGGCAACCGAAGTATCCCCATCATAAGCAGAAACGTTGGCATTTACCCCAAAAACATCATCGGTATCGGTTAGCACTAAATTTAGAGCGGTAACGGCAGCACCGGTATCGGGGGATGATTTTCTAAGATTGGCCTCGGCAATAATAAGGTTCATCTCGTCCGGTAGATAAATTGGAATAGACCCTGTATCTTCATTAAAGAAACCTGCCAAATCTTCGATCGGGAATTGGTTTTGGTTCAATTCATCCAAAGGAACCATGTAAAAATCAAATCTGCCGTCACCGTCTTCGAATACAAAACTAGCTGGCAAGCCAAAATTGTCCTGTGGTTTAAAGTTCGGAGCGCTGTTCTGGAAAACCCTGCTCCAAATTGGATTTAGGTTTTGAGTATCGTAGGTAAAAACTGAACTAGAGGTTTGGTCCACTTCCGATGCTGCAGCGATGGCCGCATCGTAGTTGCCCGCGAACAGATTAAATCTGGCCAACATGGCATTTATGGTGTTCTCCAAATCAATATCCCCTCTTAATACCTCTGCTTCGAACTCTGCAGAAATCGGATTTGCAGCGATGGCACTCTTGGCTTCGTTCAACAAGGCGATTGCGGTGTTGTACCCTTCAATTCTTGAAATGAAAGGAGGGTTGTCCTCGGAAGTCGCCACAATTACTTGCTCATAGTTCTGAGCCATGGCTCCAATGCTCATGGCGTGAAATAGTTTCGCATTGGCGATCAAACCACTTTTGGTCCCTGCATCGATATCGAGTTCGGCAGCATTTGCTGCAATGTCCTCGGCAATTCCCACTACTCTTAGCATTGTTGTCCACAATCCCACTACATTGGAATTGGTGTTAGGGATGTCCCCACCGTCTTCCAAATCGATCATGTTTTGGAAAGTAGTGGTGATTCCTCCTTCTCTTGTTGTGATCGCGGGAGTTTCGATAATATATCGCATACCGGTAGTGGAATACAGTTCCTGCATTCCAATGGTAGTGGCCAAAATCCCTTCCCTGGAAGTGAAAACTTGATCACTTGCAGCGGCATTTGGATTGTCAAAGTCTGTTTCGCACGATGTGATTGCCAATACGGTGGTTAGCAGGAACATCAGCTTATATGTAGAATATCTATAAAATTTCATTGTCAATTTTTTTAAGATTAGAAGCTTACGTTTACACCTAACTGGTAGGTTCTCGGTATTGGCACCGTAGCAAAATCAAATCCTCTTACACCGTTGCTTTGTCCGGCAGCACTTACTTCTGGGTCCCATCCGGAATAGTCGTCCCAAGAGATCAGGTTACGTCCTACCAGGCTGAACTTCACATTGTCTATATAATCCCATTTTGGTTTAAGGGTGTAGCTCAAAGCAACCTCTCTAAGTTTTACAAAAGAACCATCTTCAACGAACTCTTCGAAGATGTTAGCTTGTGCACTACCATATCCTTTGGGAAGCTCACCTAACAATTCTGCTCCAACTTGTGCACCTCCACCAAAGATTACGTTATCCATCAATCTTCTGTTCCAGTTGAAAACATCGTAGCCTTGGATGGCGTCGAATTGAACTCTAAGACCGAAATCTTTATAGGAGAATTCGTTGATTATAGAACCAAACCAATCTGGATTTGGATCACCGATTACCTTGGATGCTTCACCTTCTTCGGTTGTACCTCTGTATGGGTATCCATTTTCATCCAAAGCAATGGAACCGTCTTCGTTTCTTGCGTAGAACTGACGATAGAATACACCCAATGGCTCACCTTCGATTACGTAGTTGGTAGAGAAACTTCCTCCAAGCGCAATTCTTCCACCTCCGGCAACATTGGTTACCTCGTTTTTGTTTTTGGAGAAAGTAGCGGTCACATCCCAGTTAAAATCTTGGGACTTGATCGGGGTTCCTCTCAATAGTATTTCAACACCGGTATTTTCCAAGTTACCAACGTTTTCAAAACGAGAACCAAACCCACTCGATGGGCCAAGTACCCTTTGCAGTAGCAAATCGGTTACTTTTTGTTTGTAATAAGTAAACTCGATACCTAAGCGGTTGTTCATAAAGCCTGAATCGAAACCTAATTCGAACTCATCTTGTCTTTCGGGTTTTAGATCGGCATTACCAAGAAGTGTGCTTGGAGTAAGACTAACTGCTCCGGTCAATGCTGATGGATTGTAATTCGTAAATCTTGAATAGGCGCCAAGTGCGGTAAGGTTACCTGCCTGACCCCAAGATGCCCTAACTTTAAAGATGTTGAAAGCGTCACCAAAGGTGTTTTGCCAAAATTCCTCGTCCGACATTACGTAAGAACTACTGGCTTTAAAATACAATTGGTTACGTTCGTCTTCTCCAAAAGAAGAAGCTCCGTCCATACGCACGGCACCATTGATGTAAATTTTGTCCTTGTAAGAGAATGATTGCTGATAGAAGGCACCCCAATAAGAGATCTGTGAACGGCTTTCTCCTTGCTCTAAAATACTTCCGCCTGTTGCCGTTTGAACCAATGGAGGAAGCCCTGTTGCGTTTATGCCAACGCTCTCGCGTTCCTCATACTGCCAAGATCCGCCAATGGTAGAGGTTGACCTAATATCATCGGTAAGCTCGGTTCTATACGTTACGTTAAGGTCCGAGTTGTACTGAAAGTTGTTCAAATCAGCTCTTCTTGCATATCCATCGGCATTTGGAGATGTATTGTTAATTGGAATGTATGCCGTTGCCGATTGGTTATAGTAATCCATACCAAAAGTGTATTTGGCACTTAAGTTATCGTTGAACTTTGCATCCAAAGCAAGGCTGGTGATAAAACGATTGGTTTTCTGACCGAAATCGAAACGAGCCACTGCTTCTGCAGGATTGGTTCTTGGAACCAATGGAGAGGTTACAGGGTATACCCCGGATTCGTCCGGTGACGGGTCTATTGAGTTGTCACTGAACACATAACCAGTTATTGCACCGTATGGGTTGTTGATACCACCATTGGGTACATCCTTGCTTACACTGCGAACATAGTTGAACCCACCGGTAATGTCCAGCCAATCCGAAGCCTTTTGGGTAATGTTCGCTTTAAAACCGTACCTTTTAAAATCGGTGTTTTTAATGATTCCTTCGTTGTCCAGGTGTGAAGCTGATAGGAAGTATGATGTTTTTTCTGTACCTCCTGTCATGGATAGGTAATTTTCTATACCAAAACCAGTATCGAACAACTCATCTTGCAGGTTGTAACGGTCCACTTCGTAGGTTGCCAGATTAGATCGGTCCGTAGGAACTTCCCAAGCCAATGGTACTGTATTGTAATCAATTTCTTTTCTTAGTTCATTGATACGGGCATTGGTCATAAAAGTAAACTTTGGCTCACCGCTCCTACCTTGTTTGGTAAAGATCTGTACAACACCGTTACTTGCTCGAGAACCATAAATAGCTGCTGCAGCGGCTCCTTTGATCACCTCGATTTTTTCAATGTCGTTAGGGTTAATGTCCGCTAATCTGTTCTGGGCATTACCCCCTAAGTCTACCAACTCGTTACTTGAGTTGCTAATGATGATACCATCAATAATGTACAGCGGATCGGAACTACCTGCAATGGTACTTGGTCCCCTTAAACGGATACTGATACCTCCGGCAGGATCTCCAGAATTTTGTTGTACCAATGCACCTGTGATTTTACCTGAAATGGCCTGATCGATCTGTGTAGCACCATTTTCTACCAATTGTTCGGCTTTAACAGAAGAAATGGCGTTCCCTAAAGTCCTTTTGTTTACACCGGCGCCACTACCTGTAACAACTACCTCGTCCAAGCTCAAAAGGTCTTCGGCCAAGGCCATGTCGTTAGTAATAGTGGTTGAACCACCGGCATCAATGGATATTCGTTGTGATGTAAATCCTAGTGAACTGAACACTAGTGTGTAAGAACCCGAGTCAAGAGTTGCAGTAAACGTGTAGTTTCCATCAAAATCGGTAACAGTGCCGAATGATGAGTTTTCAATAAAAACCGATGCACCTGCCAAGGGAAGGTTGGTTCCGGTTTCTGTAACGGTTCCAGAAAAAGTGTACTGGCTCTGGCCAAACGCGGAAAGCGTTGATACCAAGAGTGCAAATAGCACCAATCGGAACCTCAATCCTAAATAGTCATGAAGTTTTCGCATAAAATTGAGTAGTTTAATTGAATTTAGTTTATCGAGTTGTTAGTGTTCGTTCTTTAAAAATGATAGCGTACAAATCCTTCCATGGCTTCATATTCTGCCATTCCAAGCTCGTTGTATCTGTTCGCCGTGTCCTTGTTTCTTTGTTCGGCGCGTTGCCAAAACTCACGATCGTCGTTGCCCGGGAACATGGCGCTGTCCTTTTGGGATTGATGTTTAAAGATGGCAGTGATCTTACGGGCCATATCCTTGGGTCCGATCGGTACTGCCATTTCCATATCGGCAATGTCCCATTCTTGCCATGCTCCACGGTACAGCCATACGTAACAGTTCCGTATCCAATCTACCCGGTCCTCTTTTAATTTTTCGAGCGCCTTAAAAATAATTTGAAGACATACTCTATGTGTTCCGTGTGGGTCCGACAAATCTCCGGCGGCGAAAATCTGGTGGGGCTTCAATTTGTTGAGCAAGTCGTACGTTAGCTGTACATCCTCATCGGAAAGTGGTTTTTTGCGAACTGCCCCTGTTTCGTAGAACGGAAGGTTCTGGAAATGGGCGTTCTCTTCCGGTACGCCACAATATCTACAAGCGGCCAAAGCCTCTCCTTTTCTGATCAGGCCTTTGAACTCTTGTACTTCGGGGCTATCCAATTCACCAGGCTTTTTATTGGCCAAGAATTCTATAACTTTCTTTATCTTTTGTTTAAGCTCTTTGTTGTCTTTTTGTACATCTATGGCAAAATCCAAGAAGCGGATTACTTCATCATCAAAAACAGCAATGTTCCCTGAGGTTTGATATGCCACATGTACATTGTGACCCTGATCTACCAGGCGCAATAAGGTGCCTCCCATCGAAATCACATCATCATCTGGATGCGGACTAAAGATCAAGGAAGTTTTTGGGTGCGGTTGTGCTCTTTCAGGACGTTGGCTATCGTCTGCATTCGGTTTTCCTCCTGGCCAGCCCGTAATGGTGTGCTGTAGCTGGTTAAAAACCTTTAGGTTTATTTGTTCTGCGGAACCGATCTCTGCGATCAGATTGCCCATTCCGTATTCGTTGTAGTCCTCGTTGGTCAATTTTAGAATGGCTTTTCCAAGCTTTTCTGATAGCCAGATGGTGGCGGTTTTGATCAATTTATCGTCCCAGTCACACTCTGTGGCCAACCAAGGGGTCTTTTTTCTGGTTAGGGATGATGCGGCCGCTTCGTCCAAAACAAAATCACAATTATCGTGATGCTGAAGGAAGGTTGCCGGAACCGATTCTTTTATTTTTCCCTCTACGGCTTGTTGTACAATGCTGGACTTTCCTTCGCCCCAAGCCATAAGAATTATTTTACGGGCACTCATAATAGTACCGACTCCCATGGTAATGGCTCGTTTGGGAACATTTTCCTCGCCAAAGAAGTCGCTTGCGGCATCGAGTCTCGTCATTCTGTCCAAACGGATCAGACGGGTTTTACTGTTCAATGTGGATCCCGGTTCGTTAAAACCAATGTGACCCGTTCGTCCAATACCCAATATTTGGATGTCTATTCCGCCTACATTTTTAATTTTTTCCTCATAATCCTCACAGTACTTTCTTATTTCGTCCATGGAAATATTACCATCTGGGATATGGATATTGTGTGGTTCAATATCAATATGATCGAACAGGTGCTCGTTCATAAATCTCACATAGCTATGGATGGAATCCGGTTTCATTGGGAAGTACTCATCCAAGTTAAAGGTGATAACATTTTTAAAGCTCAACCGTCCTTCTTTATGAAATTGAACTAGGTAATCGTAAACTTTTACAGGGGTTGAGCCCGTAGCCAAGCCCAAAACGGCTTTTTTTCCCTCTTCCTGTTTTTGGTTGATCAAACTGGCAATTTCGTTGGCAACGGATAACGAAGCTACATCAGAATTTCCATGAATAATGGTGTGGATTTTCTCAAATCTTAATTCTTCTTGATAAGGCTGGTACATAACAAAATGTATAAGGTTCTAGCAAAATGCTGAAAAGTTAATTCCAAATGTATGCAAAAAACTGCATTAAATGCAATAAAATGCAAATAATATACAATTACACTTGAAAACTGCATTTATTTGCAGTATTTTGCGGTTATTAGTTCCGTTTTTGGGATTTATTTAACTTTATCCCACGTATGTTAAAAGAAGAAAGACACCAGTTTATATTGAATGAAGTGGGAATCCACAACAGAATATTGCTGACGGATATCGCCGATCGGTTAAATGTTTCGGTGGATACCATTCGACGGGATATTAAGGAGTTACATAGTTCCAAGCAATTAAAAAAAGTGCATGGCGGAGCTGTTTCTCTTGGGTTTAATAATTATAATCCTACAGGAAAAAAAATTTATTCCTTAGAAAAAAAATCGCAAATTGCGGAAAAAGCACTTGGACTCATTAAGGATGGACAGGTAATTTTACTGAGTGGAGGGACAACCAATCTGGAACTGGCCAGAAAACTCCCCCCGAAACTAAAACTCACATGTTTTACCCCGAGCCTTCCCATTGCAGTTCAACTTTTGAGCAAGGACAATATTGAAGTGATCTTTATTGGGGGCCGATTGTCCAAAGACTCACAAATTACCATTGGCGGCAGCGCTATCAACATGCTGTCGGAAATAAAAGTGGATATCTGCTTTTTGGGAACCAACTCGATTCATCCCATGGAGGGGTTAACGGAATTTGATTGGGAGATAGTCCAAATGAAAAAGGCTATGATACATAGTTCAAGAAAAGTAGTGTCGCCTTGCATATCAGAAAAAATCGGGTCGACCCAACGTTATAAAATATGCGGGGTAGAAGAAGTTGATGTAATGATAACAGAATTGGAACCTTGGGACATGAAACTGGACGCATTTAAAAATCTGAACATACAAATATTATAATATAGTGATAGAAAAGCACATTAAGATTACGGAGGAGCCATCCAATTACGACGGATTGGACCAAATGGATACCTTGGAAATAGTCGCCAACATCAACAACGAAGATAAAAAGATTGCAGATGCAGTGGAGTCGGTGCTGCCGCAAGTAGCCCAAATAGTGGATGAGACTGCCAAACGTTTTGAAAAAGGGGGCAGGCTTTTCTATATTGGTGCAGGTACCAGTGGGAGACTAGGTATTTTAGACGCCTCCGAAATACCACCTACGTTCGGGATGCCCTACGATAAGGTGATCGGACTCATTGCCGGAGGTGATCAAGCTATTAGAAAAGCAGTGGAGTTTGCCGAGGATGATACCGAACAGGCTTGGAAAGACCTCAAGGAATACGATATTAATGAAAATGATGTTCTTGTGGGTATAGCGGCCTCGGGTACAACACCATACGTTTTGGGTGGAATTGCCGATGCCAAGGCCCATGGTATTCTTACGGGTGGAATTACAAACAATCCAGGTTCGCCTTTGGCCACATCCGTTGATATTCCCATTGAGGTAAATGTTGGACCAGAGTTTTTAACAGGAAGTACCCGAATGAAGAGCGGAACAAGTCAAAAACTGGTATTGAACATGATTTCTACGGCCCTAATGATTCGCATCGGCAGGGTAAAAGGAAATAAAATGGTGAACATGCAGTTGAGCAATACCAAGCTGGTGGACAGGGGCACGCGCTACATAATGGAAGAGCTTGGTCTTAGTTACGATGAAGCTGAAAAAGTACTCAAAAAATACGGTTCTGTTAAGCTGGCCATCGATGCATTAAAGTAGTGGGTCGATTACTTGGGCACCAAACGGAATATTCCCTTCCCTTCGATACCCACATAAATAAAACCATCCGGAGCTTGACGCACGTTTCGGACTCGCCCCATACCATCGAGTAATTTTTCTCGGTAGGTGACCGTGTTGTTTTCGACTACCAATCGTTCCAAATATTGGAATGCCAAAGAGCCGACCAGCAGATTTCCTTGCCAATCAGGATATTTATCCGAAGTAACAATGGTAACACCGGACGGAGCAATGGATGGTGTCCACTGATGGATGGGTTGTTCCATGCCCGGTCTACTGGTTTCGTCGGTGATTGATGTTCCACTATAATTTATTCCGTAAGTAATAACGGGCCATCCGTAGTTTTTGCCCTTTTGTACAATGTTTAGTTCGTCACCACCTCTTGGGCCGTGTTCATGCTCCCATAGTTCTCCTGTTTCTGGATGCAATACTAGGCCTTGCGGGTTGCGGTGTCCGTAACTGTAAATTGCTTTTTTTGCATTGGGTTCGTTTACAAAGGGGTTGTCGTCCGGAATCCGACCATCATCGTGTAGACGATAAATCTTGCCTCCATCTCTTGTAATGTCTTGGGGGTTTACATCTCTGTCTCCCCTATCACCAACAGAAAAGTATAGATAGCCATCGTTGTCGAACTCTATGCGTGACCCAAAATGTTGCCCTTTGGTCGAATTGGGTGATGCTTTGTACAATACCTCTTGTTGAACCAATTTGTACCCGGACAGTTTTGCGCGCATAATGGCAGTGTTTCCACCTTTTCCTTCTCCCTCTTCCGAAGCGTAGGAGAAATATATCCATCCATTTTGGGAATAATCGGGATGCAGTTCAATATCCATTAATCCGCCTTGGCCACGGTTATAAATTGAAGGTGTATTTTCAACTTCAATGGCTTCTCCAGATTTGCTAAGTATCAGTTTGCCAGACTTATCGGAAACCAAAAAGGTAGTGTTGGACAGAAAAACCATTCCCCAAGGGTTTTGTATGCCTCCTTGGACAAGTTCAGTAGTAAAATCAAGGGTTTTGGGAGTTTTTATGTCTTTATCGGACGTTTGGGCGCAAGATGTACCTAGCAGTACAACGAAAAAATAGATGATCAGGATAATTTTTTGCATACTTTTACGTTAAAGTAACAGATTTTATAGATTAACGGCAATATTTTGGTGCCGTGTGTGTTTAAGATAATCAGAATTATATAAGAAAAGAAAATTACTATCAAAGAATATTAAGACCCCAAATCTGAGTGTTCTTCTTAACAAGGCTTAACCTATGCTCCCACAAAAAACAAGGCATTTATTATATGTCGTGTTGTTGGTGTTCATATCAATCTTCGGCTCAACAGTTTTGGCAAAGACCAATGTAACAAGGATACTGGTTAATTTGGTATCCAACACTACAGAGTCCAAAACAGAAAAGAAGGTTCCCAGCACTACGATCCAAAGAGCATCCTCCGAAGATATTGAATTATTCGCGACTGCTCCAATGTTTGCTACCATAATTAATGGAGCGAACGAGGAAGTGGTATGTCCGAACGATGGAAGCACTTTGGCAAAATTCTTCTTGTGTGGTACCAGTGATATCCGCACACTAACATTAAGTCAGTCCGGAAACTTGTACGAATGGCAACAGCTTGACCCCAATTCTTGTGCCCCTACAGTTGTAGATGATTGTCCAACAATAAATAACGCATGTACTTGGAATACAGTAGGTGTGGATCCAACATTTGATCTTTCCACTGCTGGCGAATTTAGGGTGCGTGTTGATTCCGGTCAATACTTTTACTTTAAATCCACACTAAACCCATTAAATCCACAATTGATCAAAGAAGATATCATCTGTGGCAATCCGGGCAGGGTAGAAGTGACCAATGTTCCAGCAGGTTATGAATATAGCTTGAACAGTGCTGCCGGACCTTTTCAAGACGATCCTTTTTTTGATATCACGGCCGCAGGCGATTACCGAGTATACGTTCGGTTAAAGAATGTTTCTGCTACGGCATGTGTTTTTCCTTCCAACCTTGTCACCGTTGATGATCTGGACATCAATGTAGATGTTACTGCAAACGATATTTTATGTAGTGGCGAGTTGGGCAGTATAGATGTCGCTGTTTCCGGAGTACCGGGTTTTTATACCTATCGATTGGTTAAAAATGGGGTTACTGTGGACACCTTCGGTCCTAACGGATCGGATACATACACTTTTGCAAATGTAAGCCCCGGAACATATAGTATTCGGGTGGAAACCAATAACTGTTCGGAAACCATTACAACCGATATTGATGGTGATCCCATAACAATCGGTGGAGGTATAAGTCCTTTGGCCGTTTCTGCAACCGCATCGGATAGTTTTGGTTGTGGAGCTGCTTCTGTAAATGTGAACGTGGTCACCAATGGAGGAACCGCACCTTACCGTTTTAGTGTGGATGGAGGGCCATTTGGTTCTACCTACACCTCTAGCTCCACCTTTTCCGTAACTACCGCAGGTACATATAATATATTGGTGGAGGATGCCAATGGATGCCAACGAACCGCAGCAGTGGATGTAGAGGATATACCACCGCCAATTTTTAGTTTTATAGAAGAAGATGCCAATTGTGGAGGAGCCAATGATGGAAGGATTACCATAAATGTGACCAGTGGTTTTGGATACGAAATACTGTATAGTGTAGATAACGGAGTTACTTTTCAGATAAGTAATGTATTCTCCAATTTAGCCCCGGGAAATTACGATGTTGTGCTCCGCTACGAGCAAGACTCGTTCTCCTGTACTACAACGCCACAAACAGCAACTATCGGTACACCGTCAACAATTACCGCTACAGCTACCCCGGACAGCGAACCGACCTGTTTGGACGAAAATGGAGGACAGATCACCATTTCGGGAGTAGGTGGAGGAACGGCTCCTTATGAGTATAGTGTTGGGGCCGGTTTTAGTACAAATCCCGTATTTCCCAATTTGGGAGTTGGAACTTATACACCAATGATTCGTGATGCCAATGGCTGTGTACAGGCGCTTTCCGATATCACCTTTAATGCTTTGAACAAGCCATCGGATATCGGTTTTAGTATTTCCAGTTTGGATTGTATCACCACAACCGCCACTTTGGACTTAACGGTTACAGGAGGTTCGGGAACCTATACTTATGAGATTATCGCCCCTGCAGCCAGTGCAGTAAACAATGGAGGCAGCAGCACGTTCCCAGGTTTGGGATTAGGGACTTATACTTTTAGGGTGACCGATGATGAAGGCTGTTCGTATGATGAAAATTATGCCATTACCGATATTAGTTCCATTGGGGTGCAAGGACAACAGACCAAAGTAGTTACCTGTGTTGGCGATTCTGATGGTGAGGGACGTTTTTTGGTGGATGGATTCAATACCACATATAGTTATAGTATTGACGGAGGTCCGGTAACCACGGGCCAGAACAGCAATATTTTACCGTTAACGGGATTAACAGCAGGTAGTTATGTAATTTTAGTGACCGATGAAGAAACCAATTGTACCGATACGGCAACTTTGGTCATCGAAGAACCAGCCACGGCATTTGCAATAGCTAGTCTCGATGTTACCGATATGAGCTGTCAAAACGGAAACATTGGAGCAGTTCGTATCAATACCGTTGGCGGTTGGGGCGGTAATCGGTATACTTTGACCCAGCCCGATGGATCTCCTCGTGGGCCCAAAAATGGCAGTACATTCTCCAATTTGTCCCAAGATGGAACCTATCAAGTAAGTGTAACGGATGCCAACGGATGTACTGTGACCGACAGTTTTACATTGACTCGACTCGCTGCACCGACTTTGACTCTGGACAATGTGGCATCGGACTATTGTTACGATAACTTTACAGCGGCAACGTTGGTGGTAAACGCTTCTGGTGGTTTGGCGCCCTATCAATATAGGATCAATGGAGGTTCCTTGGGAGCTAGCAATAGTTTTGCGGGACTAACCCCGGGAACCTATACCATTCAAGTAGTGGATGCCAACGATTGTAGAGACACCGTAACGGCAACTATAGAACCACAGGTAATGGCCAATGCAACCACCATCCAAGAATTGGATTGTGCAGGACCTCCCGGTCAGATTCAGGTGGATATAAGCAATGGATATACCTCTTCTGGAGATTATGATATATATGAAGTGAGCATCAATGGTGCTCCATATACTTCAGATAACAACAATATAGCAGGAAACTCTTTTGTGTACAATATTCCCAACGATGGTTCCATAATTTCGGATACCACTTTCCAGTTCTTGATTACAGATGCTAGAGGATGTACTACAGAGACCAATACTGTGACCATTTCCCCGCCAGAAACCATTGCTGGAACGGCAGTGGCCACGGATACTCAATGTGGGGATAATACCAGTGGATTGGTAGAATTGATTCCTGACACTACTCAGGGCGTTCCGCCATATGAGTTCAGTAACGATAATGGAGCGACCTTTAGCACACAAAATATATTTTCTGGTTACGGACCTGGTGTGCATGGTGGATTTATAATCAGGGATAGCAGAGGATGTGTGAGTCCGGCATATTCGGTAACTATAGCACCAAGTGATCCATTGGATGCAACAGCCACCCCAACAGACGCCGTTTGTGCGATAGGCTCTGTGAATGGGTCTATATCCACTACCATAAACAATGGTGTAGGGCCATATGATTATATTTTAGTGGATGAATTTGGGGGAATGGTAGCGTCTTCTACAGGAACGGCAAGTACAACGGTAAACTTCCCGAATCTACCCATAGGAAACTATACTGTAATTACTACAGATTCTCAAGGGTGTGAGGACAGAGATCAGGTAGTTATTGATCAAAACCAGCTCAATCTTACGCCTTTGGATGCAGCACCGCTATTGTGTTCCGATACTGTATTTCCATATAGGGTTCAGGCCTCGGGAGGAACAGGGCCTTATGAATTCAGATTAGTGGGAGACCCTATTTGGACCCCAGGGACAGGAGCAGGTAATGATATTTTCGATGTAACCGGACTTGTGGTGCCTGGAGTAACTTACTTTGTGGAAGTAAGGGACGCTTTGGGCTGTACCTATATTCAAGAAATAGATCCAATTGGCCCTGTAAATCCCGTGGCCGTTACGGCAACCTCTTTGTCTGCATCGTGTAATGTGGCGGGCAGTGGTTCTATTGATTATGAAGTTTCTGGAATTTCCGCACCAGGGGACTTTACGGTAACCCTGCAAAACACAGATACGGGAACAACGGTTTCTACCCAATCATTCAGCGGAGAAACCATACCTTATACGGATACATTTACAAGTTTGGCACCCGGGAACTATCAGATTATAGTTACGGACGACACTAATGGTTGTAGTGGAAGTACTTTGGCTTTTATTGATATTAGTTCGGTATCCATTGCCATCGATAATTTTGTGGAGGCCACATGTAACGTCGGGGCCTTGGTCACTGTAAGAGGTTTTGGGAGTACAGGCCCATATACCTATGCTTACGTGCCCACAGGTGACCCTGCGCCAGTAACATTTACCTCCGAAACAACATTTGAAATACCGGGTCCATACCCGAACGACTATGATTTTTATGTGCAGGATGCCAATGGGTGTACTGCGCTCACAACACTCTCCGTTACTCAAGAAGCAGGGGTGCCCAACCCTGTAATCGATGTAGTCAATCAATGTACAGCAACAAGTGGTTATCAAATTAATATGGTATCCCCACTTTCAACAGGTTCGGGATTGCCAGAAGAAACTTTTCAGTACGATATTGGTAGTGGATTCCAGACCGGAACAACATTTATAGTGCCCAATCCAGGAAGCTACGTCATCACGGTTAGGGATGGTAATGGATGTATCAATACGGTAACGGCAGATGTATTCGATTTCTTTGCGATCAGTGCCGATGCTACCTCATACCCGACCTGTAACGCAGGCGATGGTGAGATAACCGTGAATACCACTGGGGGAAGTGGCACTTTTGAATATCAATTGAGAGATGCCGCCACATTGACCAATATTGGTCCAGCGCAGAGCACCAATATTTTCACGAACGTGTTACCGGGAGATTACAATATTCTGGTAACGGATTTAAACTCCAACACTATGCCTTTGTGTTCCGATGAAGCCATAGTAAACGTTTCTTTGGTGGACACTCCAGTGATTACGGCGACACCAAGCAGCGATGTTACTTGTTTTGGGGCGGATGACGGGACGATAACTGTGGAGCTTCAACCGGGAAGTGACACCGATACGCCTATCAGCTATATTTTGTATCAAGGATCAACATCAAATATTATTGCCGGGCCACAGGGTTCACCTGTGTTCGATAATCTTCAGCCCGATACCTATCAGGTAGAAGTGGTTTCGGATAGAGGCTGTTCCGATCGAACAGGCAACATCATTATAGATGAACCTACCGAATTATTGGTGAATGCTGTCAATACCGCATTTAGCTGTAACCCATCCAGCAATCAATTTAGTACGGCAACCATAACTATATATACCGATGATAATGGAGATGGCACGGGCGCCCCAACAGGTTCGGGTTCCTATACGTATAGCATGAATGATGGTACGCCACAATTTGATGGCACCAATTTCCAGACCAGCAATACCTTTGAAGTTATTGATAATGGTACGGACCAAACCATTATTCTGACCGCCAGAGATCAAAATGGCTGTGAAGAGACTTCGACAGTGACCATAAATACCCCAACCGATATTACCTTTAGTTATAATGTAAATCAAATTACTTGCGATGCTTCAGGAGCAGGTGTAAGTCCCGGTTCTATTGATATTATTGTGAACGAAGGTCCAGGAAATTACGAGGTGGAAATCTTGCCGTTAGGTTCGGAGCCCGCACGAAGTTCAGGCGGTAGCGATAGGGTAAGCTGGGATATTTCCACGCCAGGTGATTATATTTTTGCAGTAACCGATGTAGGCAGCGGGGGATGTACATACTTGACCACTACGATCACTATGCCCGAATACAACAATATTGAGGCGGTAATCGCAGAAGTAGATCCTGTAACCTGTTTTAATGGTAGTGACGGTTCCATAAGTCTGGAAATCAATAATTATAGCGGAGTTTATAATTATGAGGTTTTCACACGAGACAATGCCGGAGTTGAAACATCCACAGGGGTCACGGGAACTTTTGATACCAATGCACCGATAAACAGCCCTGAAATTATTCAAAATGTACCTGCCGGAAACTTGGTGGTCAGGATCGAAGCCTTGAATACTCCATTTTGTGATGCGGCAAGTAATGTTACTACCGTTCGTTCCCCCGATAGAGCGCTATCGGTGGATGCGGTTCAGACATCACCGGTTACCTGTAATGTGCCCGGTTTTGGTGAAATAACTGCTACTGGTGATGGGGGATGGGGTACCTATGAATATCAATTGGTAGCATCGGATGGTACTATTTTGGTGGATTATCCGAACACCAACCCCGTTTTTGAAAACTTGTCTACGGATACCTACACCGTAAATGTGCGTGATTTGAGAGGTTGTGAATCTACAATCGACATTGACCTACCATTGCCCACACCAATAACTGCAGATATCCAAGTGGTAAGCCCATTGGCCTGTAACAACGATAACAACGCCGTAATCGAAGCATTCAACGAATCTGGAGGACAGGGAATTGGAAACTACTTATATCAATTAAATAGAATTACGGACGGTACCAATAGTGGTCTTCAAACCACACCGAGATTTGCCAATTTGTCTGCAGGAGAATATACCATAACCATTTTTGATGGGTGGAACTGTAGTTTTACAACCCTTCCCATTGATATTCAAGACCCCGAAATCGTAGTTGCCGAACTAGTGGAATTACAACCACCGGGATGCGGAAATTTAGGTAGAATGGAACTTACGGTGACCAATCCAGAACCAGGAGTGGATTATTTTTATAGAAGATCGGGAACCACTGACCCATTTGTGCCTTTCGGGGCTGGAATGACCAGCGTAGAGATTGCCGCAGATATAACCTTGGATCCAGGGCCGTTCCAGTACGATGTTCAAAATTCCAATGGATGTCCATTTGAGAAATCCAACCAAATCTCGTTAGATCCAGCTGCACCTTTGGTAATCGATTTGGATTTGACCAACGCTACCATTAATTGTGCTGGAGAGGCAACTGGAATAATACGATCTGAAGCTTTTGGGGGTATAGGAAACTATGTATATACCTTGGTAAACTCCAATACGTTGCCTCCATCGGCTGCAACAATTGTTCGTCCTGCACAAAGCTCGGGTATCTTTAGGGAGTTGAATCCCGGTACGTATTATGTTTTTGCTCAAAGTGGAGGATGCGAGGCCATATCCGATCCTATTATCATTGAACCAAAAGACCCTTTGGTATTGGATTATTTGGAAGCTGTACCGGTAGTTTGTGCGGGAGATATGAATGGACAGATTATTATTGAGGCCAGTGGGGGAACCGGACAAATTAGATATTCCATTTCGGATACCTTAAGTGAATTTTTTGAAGGGGATGATCCAGTAAATCCAAATAGAAAAACCTTTACGGATTTGGCACCTCGCACGTACGACATCATCATTCAAGATGATTTGGGTTGTACCATAACAAGAACAGTAGAGATTACCCAGCCCATGGAGTTGGTGGCAGGAGTAGTCAATACCACGCCCGAAACCTGTATGGGCGATGCCAACGGAACCCTGACCCTTGAAGTGACCGGAGGTACCGCTCCTTATTTTACTAGTGTAAATTCTGCCGACGATGCGGATTTTGTCCAAAACGATAGTTTGTTCTTTGATAATCTTCAGGGAGGTGAAACCTATGTTATATTTGTTAGGGATGCCAATGGTTGTCAAACCAATGTTATTGCGGAAATAGGAATAGGGATTGATATTGTTGCGGAACCAATAGTTGAATATGGTTGTGAGGGAATATTTCCCAATAGCACTACGACCATAACTATTGAGGACCAGTCCCAGTTGTCGGATTTATTGTTTTCTTTAGATGTGGACGATATAGCATTGGCTACCACTCAAAGAACGTTCGGGGATCTTCCGGCTGGAGAGCATACCGTATATATATACCATGCCAATGGATGTGTCACTTTTGTGGAATTTGAAATAGAAGCTTATGAACCGCTCACATTGGAAGCCACAAAAACCGGTCCAGATGAAATTACGGCCATTGCTACCGGTGGCTTTGGTGGATATGAATATTTCTTCCAAGGAGAGTCCTACGGAGAGGTGAATACCTTTAATGTCACAGTTGACTCAAACATAACGATTATGGTGCGAGATCAAAATGGATGTGAAGCAACACTGATTATGCCGTTTGATTTTGAAGGAATGCCGGAAATGCCGAACTTCTTTACTCCAGATGGAGATAATATGAACGACTATTGGTATCCGGAAAATCGTGAATACTTCCCATTTATCGATGTAATTATATATGATAGGTACGGTAGAGTAGTGGCCCGCTTAGATCAAGTTAAAAAATGGGATGGCACGTATGACGGTAAGCCTTTGCCCACTGGGGATTATTGGTATGTGGTTTATGCCAACGACAATGAAAAGCAACAGTTCGTAGGACACTTTACGTTGTACCGGGAGTAAAAGGATCGGCAAAAACTGTAGACCTATATTTTAGAAAAAAGTTTTAAAGGTATCGGTTAAAAATATCATCAAAATTTCTATTTTTGCAATCCCTTTTCGGGATGTGGCGCAGTCTGGTAGCGTACACGCATGGGGTGCGTGTGGTCGCTGGTTCGAATCCAGTCATCCCGACTTACCTTATTTAAGTAAAATCAAAACACTGTTAATCTTATGATTTTCAGTGTTTTGTGTTTTTAGGCATATCATCTAAAATCAATTAAAACTATCTAAAATCATATCAAGCGTGTTCCCATCGGGAGCAAACACTTACAGTTCTTGTTGTAACTTTAAGTGACTTTTAGAACCATTTTTCTTGTGTTTTGACTTTCACAGTATTCACACTCTAAAAGGTTGCAACATGCAGAAAAACAATCGTTTAACAATCAATTTCTTTACAAGAAAGCACAAGGTTCAATCCGAGAACCTAATTGTCTATTGTAGGATCACCATCGATGGTGAGCGCACCGATTTTAGCATAAATCGGGAGATAAAAGCCAATTTATGGGACAATAACCGTAAAAGGGGAAAGGGTTTTTCCAGTTATGTGATTTCCCTGAACAAGTACCTAGACCAAATTTATACAGGACTACATGAGGCCCATAGATTGATGATGGCAGAAGAAAAAGTAATCACTCCACTATCTATCAAAGCAAGATTTTTTGGGGAAGATGAAGGCGGAAAAACATTAAAACAATTGATTGCCTATCACAATGGAACCATGCACACTTCTTTACGTCCGGGAACCAGAAAGAATTACCACATCACAGAAAGATGCGTGGGCCTATTTTTAAAAGAAGAATATGGGATGGAGGATATAAAGCTCAAAAAATTGAACTACCGTTTTATATCCGACTTTGAACAGTACCTAAGAAAGTACAGACCATCTACAAGAACCAAATGCACCAACAACGGGGCCATGAAACATATGGAACGGCTTAAGAAAATGTCAAGGTTGGCCGTTCGGTTGGATTGGATAACAAAAGACCCTTTTGAAAACTATAAACTGCGTTTTGAGAAAACCGAACGGGAATATTTGACAAAACGGGAATTGAGGTTGATAGAAGAAACCACGTTCAAAAAGGAGGGGGTTGAGAAATGTAAAGATGTGTTTCTTTTCTCGTGCTATACTGGCCTATCCTATATCGACCTCAAGGCATTGACCACAGAACATGTTCTCAAGGGAATAGACGGAAATGATTGGTTGTTCACTAAAAGGATAAAGACGGACGAAAAGCTTAAAATCCCGTTATTACCACAAGCAAAGGAAATCATCAAGAAATATGAAGATTCAGCCGAAAGGAGAATAACGAAAGTCCTATTGCCTGTTTACAGCAATCAAAAGGTCAATTATTACTTAAAGGAAATTTGCAAAGCCTGTAAGATTCACAAGAAAGTGACATTCCATACGGCAAGGCACACTTTTGCTACCACAGTAACCTTGTCCAATGGAGTCCCTATAGAAACAGTCTCCAAAATGCTCGGCCATACCAAACTTTCCACTACACAAATCTATGCCAGGGTATTGGAACACAAGATAGGGGAGGACATGCAGAACCTTATTGATCATATGGAAAAAAATAAGCAAAAAGATTCTACAGGAAGCTAATAGTAATCTCCAACAATGATGTTTAAACTAATTGTTTAGTTATAACTATATTTGAGAAGATAGTTTCTCCAATTTAATCACATATTAGCCATCAATGACAACAAAACTATGAAGAGGATATTTGATAATTTTACCTTTTGGGGAACACTGTTTCTAATTACCTATTTCTTTTTATACATCTTTCCGTTTCCTTTGGAATGGCTACCGTTCAAAGTTGGAGAAAGCATTTCATCTTATGTAGATAAGTTTTGGCAGTGGTTGGTTTTGTTATTGGTAAAGGACGGTGTAGGCTATCAAGGTGATATTGCTACACGTGTCAATGGTAGCGGGGATACGAGCTACCATTTTTTTAAACTCCTTGTGCAAGGGGCAATTTCGGCCATTGTTGCGACGATTTGGCTTATTCTTGATAAAGCAAGGGATTTCTTTGGAAGAATTAAGAGGTTTGCCGCCGTTTATATTCGTTATTATTTAGCATTCACAATGTTGACCTATGGCCTAGCCAAAGTGTTTCCTAATCAATTTTGGGAACCTGGTCTAACCGATATGTTAAGGCCATTTGGTGAAATTTCTCCAATGGGGTTACTATGGAAGTTTATGGGGTATTCTGTTCCCTATATCATTTTCACGGGTGTAATGGAGGTAATGGCAGGCGTACTTCTTTTTTTCAGAAAGACCACTAGACTTGGAGCAATTTTGGCGTTTGGAATAATGCTCAATGTTTTTGTTTTGAACATGAGTTACGATGTACCTGTAAAGCTCTTCTCATTTCATTTGGTATTACTGTCCATAATTATACTATCAAAGGACATTACGGGACTTTTGAATTTTTTCGTTTTGAACAAGCCGGTTCCTGCCAATAAAATAGAACCATACTTTAAAAACAGGAGATATGTTAAAATCGGTTTTTTTGTGAAAGGCTTTATCATTCTCTTTATCACTTCGGTAATGGTTTCAAATAATTATAGTAACCAATGGAAGCACGGGAGAAAAGCAGAGATGCCCAGTCTATACGGAATTTACGAAGTTGAAACTTTTATTGTTAACAATGACACCATTGCACCGTTGTTGACCGATGAAAATAGATGGCGAAGATTTATAGTCGATAGGTACAGTTCCAATATAACCAAAATGAATGGCGATATTCTTTATGCTGAAAGTGTGGTGGATACCATCAACACCACGATTCAAATAAAACCATTTAAAGAACCTTCAACATTTAACTTCCAATACGAGTTAAGGGACAGTGTTTTGGTCTTTACTGGAACCAAAGGTAAAGATAGCATTAGGATAGATTGTAAGATAAAGGATAAGAATGAGTTTTATCTTATGAAAAGAGGGTTTCATTGGATTAACGAATTCCCGAACAATAGATAAAGTTCAGTATATTATCATGTGTTCTAAAACACAAATTAGTACGGCACATATTTGATTTGACTTTCCAATAGCCCGTACGGATCAATATAAAATTAAAGGGCAGCTGATTTCCAATCATGCTGTATTTATTCGGTCCCGCTCGCGGGACGAAGGAATAGCAAGAGGGTGATGCGCAAAATGCGCCATCACAGTTGTTTTCGGGTATTCAACAAGTTGATAACCAGTAAGTTGATAAGATCTTGGAATACTGTACAAAAACAAGGGCTACAGTAGACTTTTCCGAAATCTACAGTAAACCCTTTGGGAAGCCCAATAAACATTGGAAATTTTTGACGAAAAAATTGACGCAATTTCACTAAAAAATAAAATCGCACCTATGGAAAAGCAAAAAACCAATGATAGAACAAAGAAAGGAACGGAAGGTTATTCCAATATTACCGTAAAGAAGGAAACGGCCACACGCTTTCGCACTTATTCCAAAAGGTTCAACAAATCCCATAGCGAGGTGTTGGATGGAATGGTGCAATACTTCAAGGAGAATAATCTTGATCCTTTTGGAGAGGGAACAAAGATCATCCTTGATAGTATCAAAAAATTGGAAACGAAGATGATGAAGAAATTCGATAGGCTCATCGCCATAATCAAGAACATGGAAAAGACCAGTATCCGGCCCACCTATGAAATGATGTTGATCCTTTATGAGGCCTATGTAAAGGATGGAAGGAAACCGAGACGGGAACCTGTCCAGATACAGGAAGAGCGAAAAGACTTCTTGGAGCCTAGAAACACCGTTCCAAAAGTGGAGCACGACAGAATGCTAAAAGAATTCAATGAATATAAAAAACGTTGCAATGAAATCCTCAAGAGCGTTGAAAAGGTAGAGCCAATGATGGGAAAGCCGTATCTGAAAATCAATATGGGCATCGGGGATTTTGAAAGCCTAAAATACCAATTAAAATAACGCTCATGTACCTTACCATCTCAGCACAGAAAATGGGCAGTACCTACAACTCCAGTGTAGGGAACTATGTGGACTATCTGGAAAAGGAAAACGAGGACAGATTGCCCGAACAAAGAGAGGAATTCTTTGACCAAGAAAATGAAAGCGTAAGCCCTGAAAAGGTAATTGAGGAAATCGATGCCAATACGGCCAAACTGAGACAGAAAGACCCGAAATTCTATTCCATAGTGGTCAGTCCCAACCAAAGAGAACTGAAGGCCATAGGCAATGACCCGAGTCTGCTACGGGAATATACAAGAAAGCTCATGGAGGACTATGCCAAGAGCTTCCACCGTAACCAAGAGGTCAAGGCCGAGAACCTGAAATATTATGCCAAGATCGAACATGAGCGCACCTATCGGGGATTTGACAAACAGGTTCAGGAAAATGCCCCATACCGTGGTGAGATAGCAAGGTTAAGGAACGAGATACGGAAAGTGGAACGGGGCGAATCCATCGGGAATGTCAAAGAACTGGAAAAGCAGATCAGAGAGCAAACAAGATTGGCCCCACACAAACAGAACGGGCAGTTGGTGGCAGCCGGGATGCAAAAAGAGGGGCCACAGACCCATATCCATGTCATAGTCAGCAGAAGGGACGTAACCAACACCTATACGCTTTCCCCAATGGCCAAGCACAAGGCCTCGGAAGTTGAGCTGAACGGAAAGACTGTCAAGAGAGGCTTTGACAGGGACAGTTTTTACCAAGCAGCTGAAAAGACATTTGATAAAACAACAGGGTTCAACCGAAACTATGTGGAATCCTATGTTGGTAGAAAGGCCCATACCAAGGAACCGGGGAAGTTCTTTGCCAAGGTGATGGGACTGCCTACTAAGGAAAAGGACATGGCCTTTAAACTACTTAAAACCATGGGGGTCAAGGCTCCCAGTATACCGACCAACAAAGTACAGATGGCGGCCAAGATCATCAAAGCACTTGGAAGGGGTATTGATAAGGCTAGGGGCACAGGTGAGGACATGGGCTACTGAAATTCAAGAAGTAGGTTGCGCCCTACCGGGTTTTTGCTTCACGCTTATCTACCGGAACGCTACAAAAACCCGATAGGATCCATGCGCAAAAGTTAGGGGTAAGCATTTGGGACTCTCTAATACATACATCTATAATCGTTTATTGAACTTTATTTTCGATTAGAGCTCTAATTTGAGTTACGAATCCTTTATCATCCTTAACCTACCACTCAAAATCGTTATGTAACACTACCTTTTCTTGGACTATCGATTAGACGACATTTATTTGTTCTTCCAAGCAAGCTTGCTTGGAAGAAAAATTTCTTTTTATAATCTATGTTGGAATAATTACATACATCAAAAAAATAGGATTTGATACATGAAATAAGAGTTACTGTTTAAATTGGTCTTAAAAGCAAGTACTTTACCAGTGGTTTTATCGACATATCTGTAACCTGCTGGGATTTCCTCACCGTTTTTTGCAAGTTTGAAAAATTGTATAATTAGACATTGAATTTCACCGTATACGGATTTGATTTTTTCTTCTTGAACCATCCTTGCCACAAACCTTCCAATTTTGGGTTTACCAGGACGGAAAGTTGAAAATGAAATATTAGGGTGCTTGGTGAAATCATTCGTCTGGATCAATTCTGAGAATGCATTTGATAGATAAGCATCTTTTGGTTTTTCCACATCATTTATTTGTTTGCCCAGAGCATTATAGATTAAAACCCTATTGCCTTTGATTTCTTGGATTTGAACCAATGAATCGTTCACCATTTCTTTTCTGGACACGGGAGCCAATGAGTGTTGGTCCATATAACTTATAGTTGTGGTCTTATTCTTGCCAGAATGATTGGTTTCGCTGATTTTAACACAGTCTCTTCCCATATATTTTTCAAAAGATATCTTTCTGTCCAAGATAGATATACTAGAAATGGAGTCGGGGGTTGTATTGAACATTACCAACTTATAGGCCAATGGTTCAATTCTATTTGGGTCGTGTACTTTGTCCAACTCATTAATGTTATTGGATTGAGATGAACAGGTTAGGCCATATATAAGGAAGATGGCAAGGTTTAAATATAGTTTCATGTCAAATTAGGTTTAAGATGTTTTAATGATATGGTTTCGTTGGATTTACTAAAAAAGGAAACCGGAGTCCTTCATAAATGGATTTAAACAGTGTCGACTATTTTTTAGTCAACACTGTTCAGCGCCACCAAGGTTCTGCCTAGTTAAAATTGTACCGTAGTCCAATACGCATTTGCCATCTGGAACTCTGAACACCGGTGTCATCAATTTGTTCCAAATTGTCCAATACGGAAGGGTCAAAACTGAAAACAGGGTCTGGACCGGCTGTTTGGGTTCTCAACAATTGAACTTCTCCAAAGTTTGGGACAAACTTGCGTATACCCCAGTCTTTGTTCAAGAAATTGGTAAAATTGAAGATGTCCATGGTAAACTGTATGGTGTTTTTATTACGTCCCAAGTCAATGTTTAGATCCTGTACAAATTTAAGATCTATCACATGGCTCCATGAGGCTGCCCTATCTCCATTGCGTTCCGCATATTTCCCCCTTCTTTTTCTTAGATAGTCATTACTTTCAATAAAGGAATTGAGTGCGTTCCACTGCTGTTGAGAGGACAGCCCATTGACTCCATCCAATAGATTTATTTCGTTCTGATTTCTTGGAATGTATATCAAGGCATTGTCACTTGAATCGTCGTTCAACAAATCTGCTCCGTCTTTATAAGTATAGGAAAATGGCATTCCCTCTCTTCCTTCATAGAACAAGCTGAAAGTGGACTTCAAGTTTCTCAACCAACTGAATTCATAGGACATCCAACTAGTAATCCTACTCCCAGTAGAAAAATCGGATCGGGTTACGGGCAATCTTGAATTTTTACCGTTTACGGTTTGGATGTTTCTCCATTGGGAACTGTTCTGTGAGGAGGTGAGGTCAAAAATCCCATAAGCGTCACCGTAAGTGTAAGTAACATTGCCTGTAAACCCATTGGTAAAAGGCTTGGTCAGTCCCAAACTGGCATTCCAAGAATATCCTTCTCCATTGTTCGACCCCAAAATGATTCTTCCGTAGGTATTGTCCAACAAGTCTTCAGAACTATCGCTATAATATGGTCTACGGTCAGCTCCATTTAAAAATCCTTGGGGATTGTCAATATTGAGGTTTTCATAGTATATGGTCTGGATATTGTCTTGATAGATCAAATCTGCATTCACTATTAATCCACCAAACCAAGTTAATTTGTGATCAAAGGTGATATTGTACTTCAATATTTGTGGGAGTTTGGTTCCCGGGGCAAACAAGTCGATGTTTCCTCCCACTTGTCCAGTACCTGGAACTGCTCCAATAGGTTGTCTGTTAATATCGGGATTCAGGGTAAACTCAGGGCTTCCATCAAACAAATATCCACCAGTAACCCCATTGTTGTTATATAGACCTCCAGGCCACACAAGGGGAATCCTTGAGGTAAAAATACCAAAACCGCCCCTGATCTGAGTTTTGTATTTTCCATTTACATTCCAGTTGAAACCAATCCGGGGGGATACATGAACCATTGTGGAGAGACCTTGACCTGCTTTTGCTCCTTGTAAATCCTTGCCTGCCGCCTCGAGGATTGGAATTGTCCTGGTATTAAAATCTGTGTTGGTAATACCATCATCCCAAACAGGAATGTCAAAACGGATACCAGCTGAAAATTTCAAATCGTTTGTAACCTGAACTTCATCTTGGACATATGCGCCCCATTGGGCCAAATTAAATTCCGCTGCTCCTGATGATGAGTCTCCCGCTCCATCGCTCAACAACGAATACCCTCTTTGATATTGATTGGGGAAGGTATTATTCAGAAAATCATCGGTGTTGGAATATCTGTAAAAGCCATAATTGTTTGCAAAGAAGAGATTCTTCGTGGATGAGAACTCATTGTGTGTCCCTAGGGTAATGGTATGTTTTCCACGGTACAATTCCAAGTTGTCCGTTATGGTGAGTACTTTTTGGTCCAGAACATTGGCAGTTGAATATTGTTCGTTGCCAAAATCAATGGTTCCATTTCCATCTTGGATCTGTACAGAAGGGAAAGGGGTTCCTTGTGGAGATCTATCGTCAGCGACTTTGGTATAACCTATTATCAAATTGTTGGAAGCTCTATTGCCAATGGCCCAGTTCCATTCCAACGTCCCTGAATTGGTGGTAGAGGTGAAGAGCTCAGAACCGTTGATAAAACCGATGTTGTTGAAGTCTGAATCACGGGCTTCTATGTTAGTGATACCGGTATACCTATAGGATAAGGTAAGTTTATGGGCTTCACTGATATTGTAATTGAATTTTACCGTTATTTTATCGTTTTCAAGGCTAGTCGTGTTATTGTTGAAAGTGCCCGGATCGTATCCGAACCTTGAGATAGTACTGTTTCGAATAGCTTCTAATTGTTCAGGAGAACTGTCCCCGATATAATTGGCCACATTGAAGGGGGCCGGAGATTCATTTTTTTCCCTTTCATAGTTAATGAAATAAAACAACTTGTCTTTTACGATTGGACCTCCCAAACTAATACCGTAGGTTTTGGCACTGAATTCATCCAATTTTTTTCTGTTTTCACCATCGGGAACCAATTCTACCGGTGTTTTTCCAGCAAGATTCTCATTTCGTAAAAACCCATAGACAGTTCCTTTATATGTATTTGAGCCCGATTTGGTAATGGCATTGATCGCCCCTCCAGTGAACCCGGATAGCTTTACATCGAAAGGTGCCACAGCAACATTAAATTGCTCAATGGCATCCATGGAAAAAGGCGAAGCTCCTGTTTGGCCACCATTAGTTCCGGAACCGGCCAATCCAAATTGATCGTTGTTCACCGCTCCATCGACAAATATGGTATTGAAACGGTTATTTTGTCCTGCAATATTGATGCTAAAGCCATCACTGCCTTCAGAGATGGCGGCTTGAGGCGTTATTCTAACAAAATCGGCTATAGATCTGGACGTTGTGGGTAAGGTATTGATCTGGGCAGAATTAATAGTGGTCTCGGATCCAGTTTTGTTCCCATCAAAAACTCCTCCGGCAGTTCCCGTTATAATCACTTCATCCAAACTATAAGAACCCTCTTTCATGGTCGCGTCCAATCTAAAGGTCTGGCCAAGTTGAAGCGTGAGATCTTTCCTTACAAAATCATCAAATCCTAAATAGGAAATAGTTACGGTATATGGTCCACCCACTCTCATGTTTGCAATTCGAAAGAGGCCATCAAAATCCGTGGCAGAACCATATTTGGTTCCTGAAGGATTGTGAATCACCAATATGTTGGCACCTGCTAAAGGTACTCCGGTAGGGTCTAAAACACTACCGTTCATTGATGAAGATGTAAGGCCTTGACCAAATGTGGTGGTTGTCCCACCCAGTAAACATAACAGTATTAAAATTGTAATTTTTCTCATTTTAAATTTATTGTTTAAACAACTCAAAATTAGAGGATAAGAGGTGTTAAAGTGTTTGGTTTATATTAAATGAACCGAAGAGCCATTTCCTTGAATTGAAGACCATTTATTATGAATTAAATGTCCGGTTTTGGCACTAAGAATGATACCAAAGTTGAAGTTTTAATAATGATGTTTAATGAATCGGTAGGATTATTGGAGGTAATAAGTTCTATTCCATTATGGAATGGGAGTATGGTATAGTAAATATGCATTAATTAAAATGGCCAAGGCACTACCCTTGGCCATTTTTTGGCTAATTCAAATAATCTGAAACAATGAAAAAGGTTCTACCAAACCCTATGTTGTCTTAAAGATTATAAGGCTAAATTATGGCTTGTGTTACTTGCTACTTTAGAAATGAACTAAGGGAGTCGGTATTTGATCTGAACGCGGTATATGCTGTGGTGGTTGACAATTTTGCTAAAAAGTGCGATATGACTATAAATCACTGTTGAGCGGCTCATAAATAATCGATTCTGCAATTTTAAAGGGAGTAACAATTTTGGTAACCACTCCTTTTTCCTCTTTCAAGTTTTTAAAACTAAATTGAAAGTTGGAACCGAAAAGGGTTTTTAGTCTCTCAATAACATTTGATATGCCCTTTCCGCTAGAGTTTTTCATGTTATATGACTCTTCGATAGGTTTTCCGTTGTTCATAATTTCAACAATTAAACTTTCCTTATTCTTGAAAATACAAATGTGGAGTACCAAATTGGTGTTGTGATAGGAAAACCCATGCTTAAATGTGTTTTCAACAATGGGTTGTAACAACATACTGGGTATTAATGCATCATGAGTTTCTCTTTTCACATCCATTTTTATGGTAAGGTGATCCGAGAATCGGATTTGAATAATATCGAGGTATTTTTTTAACAACTTGATTTCTTGCTCAACAGTTATCAAGTTGTCGGTTTTTAAATCCAATATAGCCCTCAGCAAATCACTTAGATCAGCCAAAGTGTTTTGGGCCTGCTTGGTGTTGGATGATATTAGGGAAGAGATGGTATTTAAAGTGTTAAACAAAAAATGAGGGTGTAACTGCGACTTTAGGGCATTCATTTTGCTTATTGTCAATTGATTGGATAAAAGGGCCTTTTGCATTTCAACGTTCTTTACTCTTTCTATGTAATAGTAGATGTGTATGATGCCGGCCATAACAAAATAAGCAGTAAAGTAATAATCAATACTGAACATGAAGTGATCCAAGGATAGACCCTTGATTCCATTAACAATTGTTGTTCTTCCCATCAGATATAGTACAACGGCGGCAAATAGGAATATAAACCAATCAATAACGAAGGACAGGATCAAGTGGACTAAAACTATAATGACAGGTTTGGTATTTGCAACAATCATTTTTTTGGTAATGATTGTCACCAGGATCATAAATAGCATTACCAAGATCCAGTCCAGTATGGTTCTAGAGAAGATCAAATCGAACCAATTGAACCCACCATCCCTAGGTCGACTAAAAACAAAGTAAAGTCTTTTTATAAAAGTGATAAATACAATAATTGCATAAAAAAGGGAGAGGATTTTGATCAATTTTATGTCAAGGTACTTTTTCATTCTTAAATACCTATTTTTTGAATAAACTCCTTTTTATATCCCTTACTGATTCTAAAAAGTTCCCCATCTACCATTTTTACATCCACCTCACCATAATTCGAACTTATCAATTCTGCGATATGTTTTAGATTGATAATTGTTGATCGGTGTATCCTTATAAAATCCGAATGATTGAGGCCGTTCATCAGGTTGGTCAATGACTCTCGAAGCAGGTGTTTTTTTTCATTTGTATGAATTTCCGCATAGTAACCGGATGCCGTAACATATTTGATTTCATCCGTAACAATAAAATAAATTTTATTACCTGTTTTAATGGGCAATTTGTTTTTGTAGATGGCTTTGATCTCATTTTTGGGTTCTTGCATCAACTGTAGTAGACCTTCTATTTTTTTCTCGAAAAGGGAGTGATTATCATGTTTTAAAACGTCGATGGCTTTTTGGGCAGACTGGAAGAACCTTTCATCCTTGAATGGCTTCAATAGATAATCGAAAGCATAATAATCGAAAGCTTTTAAAGCATATTCATCATATGCGGTTACAAATATGACCAAGGGTGTTTTTTTTGCATCAATTTGTTCTAGGACATTGAACCCTGTCATGTCTTTCATTTGGATATCCAAAAAAACCAGGTCTGGTTCGAGTGCTTCAATTTTTTTTATAGCGTCTTTTCCTGTTTTGCAACTGGCAAGTAAGTTGATTTCGGGTATATCGGTTACCAAGTTCTCCAACCGTTGTCTTGCCAAAGGCTCATCATCTATTATTAATGTCGCTATTTGCATTGGATTTTCTATTGTACTGGAAATTTACATCTTATATCCAAACCAAGGGAAATAAAAGATTTCATTTAAATCGATAATAAAACGTATCAAATCAAGATAACGATAATACAAATCAAAAACAGGGCAATTCACATCATTCAAAAAAAACATTGGATTTTGTTTAAATGTTATTGAAGTGTCACAGAATGTCCTATTTCCTTGATTCTAGGGGGCATTTTGCCCATTTATGAAGTTTTTTATAATGTCCATTTTGGCGAATCGCCGTCAAATATGGTTGCTCAAATCAATTTATGATGGCTTGGGTTCAATAGTAAATGGAGGACTTCCAATCCATACTACATTCGCCTCATAACTAACTCTAAAATCTTAGAATTTATGAAATGTAAGATTAGCTATTTGCTTTTCTTTCTTGGTGTATTTGTCACGTTTTTGACGCATGCCCAAGAGAGAACTATTTCCGGTAAAGTTGAGGATAATACCGGACCATTACCAGGTGTGAATGTTATAATCAAAGGCACTGCTATTGGTGTACAAACAGATTTTAATGGAGTTTACACTTTGAGTGCGGATACTGGAGATGTTCTCCAGTTTAGCTATTTAGGGATGGCCACCCAAGAGGTTGTTGTAGGCTCATCCAATCAAATCAATGTAACTATGCAAGAATCCAGTAATGAATTGGATGAGGTGGTAGTTACCGCACAAGGAATCAAGAGGGAACAACGCTCGTTGGGATATTCGGTAAGTAAGATCAAGAATGAGGAGATCGAAGATAATCCTGATGGAGATTTGGGCCGAGTATTAAGAGGTAAAGCGGCGGGGATAAACATTACTGCCACCAATGGGATTTCCGGGTCGGGCACCAATATCATCATAAGGGGATATAGTTCGTTGACCGGGAGCAATCAGCCCTTGTTTATTGTAAACGGTGTTCCTTTTGATGGTGGTTCAAACCAACAGAATACGTTTTTTGATAACCAAACTGAATCAAGTAGGTTTTTGGATATTGACCCCAATAGTATTGAGTCGGTCAATGTTTTAAAAGGATTGAGTGCATCTGTACTATATGGTGAACGAGGTAGGAACGGTGTAATTTTGATAACTACCAAGGGGGGCAGCAGAATGAATGCCAATAAAAAGCTGGAGGTTTCTCTGTCTCAGTCCTATTTCTTTTCAGAGGCTATTTTGCCAAAATATCAAAACGAGTATGGTGGCGGATTCCACCAAAATTTCGGATACTTTTTTAGTAATCACGGGGCGGCATTTGACCCAAATGTGTTGAGTAATCAAATTTTAGAAACTTCCAATGGTCTCTTTATTGGAAGGGGAGCCGATGGTACAGCTTTGTTAATGAGCCCTTTGACTCAATTGAACGATCAAACCTTGATTGCTGGGTATGAGGATTTGGCAAATTCCCCATATCCCTACAAACCATACAACAGTGTTGATGATTTCTTCAGAACTGGAGGCGTGGCAACAACCTCAGTGAACATTAGGGGAGGAGGAGAAAAAGGAAGTTTTAATCTTAACTATGGACATTTAAACGATAAGGGTTTTACTCCTGGCAATGGTTTGATTAGAAATACTTTTGGTGTTGGCGGTAATGCTACTTTGAGCAATGGTTTTACAGTAAATGGCTCCCTGAATTTCACAAAAAGTGATTATAGCACCCCACCGGTTGCAGCTTCTACGGGTAGCGGTGTGGTAAGTAGCGGTAGTTCCGTTTTTGGAGATGTTTTGTATACACCCAGAAGTGTTGACCTGTATGGTCTGCCATTTCAGGCTTCCGACGGGCGCAGTGTTTATTATAGATCAAGTAACGATATACAAAATCCAAGATGGACAGTTGCAAATTCCAAGACCACTCAAGTAACGGATAGGGTCTTCGGAAATATTGGATTGAACTATCAATTAAATGATTGGTTGGGGATTGCCTATAGATTGGGTATTGACACCTATACGGAGTTTAATACCTATGGCCAGAACAAAGGTGGTGTTGATGGGGACAGGACCGGTATATATCGTACAATTTTTGCCAAAAACACCATTTGGGACCACAACTTTACTTTTAGCGCCGATAAAGATTTGACCGAAGACCTAAATTTAAAAGTTGTTTTAGGAGGGAATATGCGTCGCGACCTTTATAATCAAGAAGGTGTGGAGAGTACAGGACAGCTAGCTTTTGGAGTTTTACAGCATTATAATTTTATAAACCACTCTACCGTAGGTAGCTTTTTTAGCGGGACAAATCTTGGATCTATTTCCGAGGTGAATACCTTGGGGGCATATTCCGATGTCACTTTAGGGTATAAGGATTTCCTCTATCTGAATGGAGCTGTCCGTAATGATTGGAGTTCAACATTGGAAAAAGAAAACCAATCAATTTTTTATCCAGGAGGAAGTCTGTCCTTTATACCTACATCTGCTTTTGAAAGCATTACTTCAAATGGTGGTCTTAACTATTTGAAATTGCGCTTGGGCTATGGGACCTCTGCAGGTTTTCCATTGGCCTATGGTACACGAAACACTTTGGCCTTAACTTCTAGACTCCTTGTGGACAATTCAGGGAATGTACTTTCCGGAAATGGGGTGAATGATCGTCTGGGCAACCCTAACCTTAAGCCTGAAACAGTTTCAGAGTTCGAGCTAGGGATGGATAGTAAATTCTTTAACAACAGGTTAGGTCTTAATGTTAGTGTATATAAGAGAAAGTCGAAAGATTTAATAACCGATCAAAACTTAGATCCGTCATCCGGCTATACCGTAACCAGGATCAATGCGGGGGAGTTGGAATCCCAGGGTATTGAAATTGACTTGGATGTTAATGTGCTACGAGATTCAGAGGGGTTGAATTGGAATGTATCAGGAAACTTTTTTGCGGATGAAAGTACTGTAACAAAACTTCCGGAAGGAGTGACCAGAATACCATTAACAGGTAGAATCGGAGGCACAGTTGCCAATTATGCGGTAGAGGGGCAACCCTATGGCGTATTAATGGGAAATGCTGTACTGCGCACGAATGGGGAGCGGACAGTAAATAGTTCAGGTGATTATATTCTAAATACAGGATTGAATGATATTGTAGGTGATCCCAATCCGGATTTCACTACTTCATTGAACAACCTGATCACTTATAGAGGCTTTTCCTTTAATATGAACTGGCAGTACCGTCATGGAGGTGATATTTTTTCACAGACAACGGGATCATTGGTCGGCAGAGGTGTTGTAGATGCCGATAGGCCTTTGAATCGCGAAAGGTCCTATGTGTTGCCGGGAGTGAAGCAAGATGGTACAGTAAATGACATTCAGACAACCACAACAAGAATATACTTCAACAACTTAGGTTTTGGAGCAGATGAGTTCTTGGTTTATGATGGTACTACCCTAAGGTTGAACGAAGTTAGCTTCGGATATGCGTTTCCCAAAAAATTTCTTGAAAAAACACCTTTTGGAACCCTGTCATTCACTGTTTCAGGATCCAATATGTGGTATAAGGCTTTCAATTTTCCAGATAATGTAAGATTCGATACGAACAACCTGAGTACGGGTGTGGGTAATGGTCAGGGAATTGATTTTATATCAGGGCCTAGCTCGCGTAGATATGGGTTGACTGTAAAAGCGACCTTTTAACCTTGTCTAAATTTTAAACAAAATATTATGAACAAAAAATATATAAATAACTATCTCAAGGGGTTACTGGTCATATTAACTGTGGTCCTTGGATCTTGCGAAAGTACGGAACTGGAGATTTTAAACGACCCCAATGCATTGAACGCAGATCAATCAGATATTGATTTCTTCATGAATAGTATTCAGTATGATGTATCAAGGTTGGTCCAAGGAGACCCATTGACCCCATTTGGGCTATCTGAAGCTGGGATGGAGATTACCAGAATTACTCATATGTTCGGACCGGATTATAGATCGGCATATGGCGGAACAGCGTTTGATCCACAATGGCGGGCGGTATATTCATCTGCATTGCCGGACATCAGAACGATGATACCTCTTGCAGAAGAACAGGGGTTGTACATGCACGTAGGAATGGCCAAGGTTTTAGAGGCCTATATGATGATGGACATGGTAGATTTTTTTGGCGATGTTCCCTATTCCGAAGCTACTCAAGGTGTTGAGTTCCCAAATCCGAATGTGGATTCAGGAGCCGATATTTATGTCGCTTTGGAAAGTCTTTTAAACGAGGCCATAATGGAATTTGGTAAGACCGAGACCTCAAAGCCTACCAATGATATCTATTATGGTGGGGATAAATCCAAATGGATCAAATTGGCCAATACACTTAAACTGAAAATGTATGTTCAAAGTAGATTGGTAGATAGTTCCGTAAAGGCCAAAATAGATGCTTTGATTGCTCAGGGTGATATTATTTCTTCTGCTGATGAGGATTTTGTTTTTCAATATTCCGCAACAGATTCGAACCCGGACAGCAGACATCCTGAATTTTCCGCGAATTTTGATGCTGGTACAGGAGAATATATGTCCACTTCTTATATGTACGACCTTGTGAAAAGGAAAAATGTAGAAGATCCTAGATGGAGGTATTACATATATAGACAGTCCGCAACAAATACCACAGATGTCAACGAGCAAAGCTGTATTACCCAGAACAGGCCCATACATTATGTGCCCAGTGATATTTGGTGCAATTTTTCGGATGAAGGATTTTGGGGCAGGGTACACGGAGATGGTGATGGTATTCCCCCGGATAACGGAAAAAGAACAACTTATGGACTTTATCCTGTTGGTGGTTTGTTCGATAACGATTCCTTCATTTCCATTACCGGAAGAAATATAAGTACCAAAGGTTCGGGAATATTGCCTTTGATGTTGTCATCCTATGTAGATTTTATGCTAGCTGAATCAGCTTTGACCATGGGTACATCGGGAAATGCCAGAACCTATCTGGAAAGCGGTATCAGAAAGTCCATTAGTAAGGTAATGAACTTTAGCCCAGAAAATGTTGATGAAGCTTTTGTGCCATCAACCGCGGCAATTGACAACTATGTTGATATAGTTCTTTCCATGTATGATGGAGCATCCTCAGACGATGAAAGATTGGATGTGATTGTCAAGGAATACTTTTTGGCTTTGTTCGGAAATGGTATTGAGGCCTACAATACTTATAGGAGAACCGGTAAACCCTCCAACTTACAATCCACTAAGATTTCTGCCCCTGGCGATTTTATACGGTCATTTTTCTATCCACAAACTTTTGTGAGTCAGAATTCCAACGTGGGTCAAAAGGTAGACCAAAGTGTACAAGTATTTTGGGACAACAACCCAGCAGGATTCATAAAATAATATTTAAAGTAATAGCAAATGAAAAATATATTGAAGATACTTTCCTTATGTGCTACTGTGTTCGTTTTGATCGCATCATGTAAGGAAGACGATAAATTGATTTTTGAGTCCATAACCGATATCGCCACACCGGCAGGAGGATTAAGGACAATAAACATTATTTCGCCAACCATTAATTTGAGTGATATTTCCAATTCGAGTTATGAAGTAGAGGTAGAGGAATGGGATGATCAGGATGGTGCATTATTGGAGTCTGTTGATGTATTTGTACAGTTTTTTGACAATACCCCCAATAACGGTGATAGCTCCGAAGGTGAATTGTTATTGAAGACAATACCTGCTTCGGATTTCTCCAATGGACCAGCTAACCTGCCAAGGACAACTATTAAAGTTGAGGGGCAGGAAGCTGTGGATCTTTTTGGTCTCGATGTTGCCACCGAAATCGACGGAGGTGATATTTTCAGTATCCGTTTATCATTGAATCTGACAAATGGAACTGTATATACCTCTACCAATCTAGAGGGTAATATTACCGGGGTTTTCTTTAATTCACCTTTTTTGTACCCAGCCAATGTGGTTTGCGAATATGATGCCTCCATTTTTACGGGGCAATACCAATTGGATTTTGTTTCGGGTACATTCTCCGCCTTTGGAGGATCGGATGCATACGGCAGTGGACCGGTGACAATTACTGCCAATTCGGGTACACAACGGGTTATACAGAATGCCACCTATCTACCAAGTTTAGGCCCTTTTGGAGTTCCCATTACTTTCGACCTTATTTGTGGTCGAATGATTGTTCCCTTGCAAAATGTTGTAGGTGTTGCTTGTGTCAATAATATTCAAATGCAAACAGGAACCAACGCGGCTACATTTGATCCTGAAGATGATAGTGAGTTCTTCCTTATTTTTAATGACGAGGTAACCAGTGATTGTGGTGTTCCTCCTTATGAAGTTGTATTGAAATTTACCAAACTATAATGTTGGTGTTTCGTTATAATATTATTTTCAAAACTATTTTTTAGTCAATCTAGAGCCAGATGTCTTTTACATTCTGGCTCTTTGATTTTATATGCAGGTAATATTCAATTGAAGATTTCCCGAGAATGCGATTGGTCAAATAGATAATTGGCCGACCTAATAAAATAGAACATATGAAAAATTTGATTTTAACCTTATTGTTAACGATTACATGTGGTTCGAATGCACAGGAACCTAACTCCCATAAGGAGGATATAGAAAAGGATATTTATGGAATTAGGGTGGATGCCCCGAAAGGAGTTAAACAATATGCCTTTCGTATTGGGGAGTGGGAAACTATTTCCAAAACATTAAAAACCAGATACGAATGGATTACCGAAATAGGGAGGTTTCGGGTATATGTTGCCGATAATGGGCTCACATTCATTGAAGAAATACTGGATGCAGAAGGAAAAGTAAGATATAAAACTACGTATGACTATATCCAATCAAGCGATAGTTGGGAGAACCTCTACAAAAATGTGGAGACCGGGGAAATTGTGAAATTTTCTTCCAAACTGGTTGATGGTTCAATGGTGGAAACTATTAAAAGAACAGACAATGAAAACAATAACACATATACGATCATCAGTGACAATGTTGTACTTTATACTGCAAATCGAATATATAAGAATGGGTTTTCACTTATTACCCATGTGGGCATAGCAACAAAAATTACAACCAAACAAAAAAATATTGAATAATCGTTAGAATGGAATGATATGAAAAAGCTATGGTTTGATGCATTTGCCTTATTGCTTTTTGTACTTGGAACTTTTGGAAATATCTGGGTCGAGGAGAAACGAAATGGCTATAGTATTGTATATACCTCAATGGACAGCGTAAACATCAAGGATTACGATGATTACTTCAAAAAGGGGATTGGTGAGGTTGTCAATTTTTTTAATACACCGTACAAAAATAACTTTAGTATTTACATACATCCAAATCGTAAATCGCTAGATAGTACTTGGCAAAAGGATTGGGGCCTGCCGGATTTTAAATCACAATGTTGGATGGTAGCAAGTGGTATTTCTGAAAAATTGGACATTATATCACCTAAGACTTGGGATAGCCTTTCTTGTGAACATCATTATGCCGATACAATTGGAACTTACCAGTTGATCAAACACGAACTTGTACATGTATTCCATGGACAAAGAAACAAAAGTCCTGATTTTAGTACTACCAATGGTATTGATTGGTTGGTCGAAGGTTTGGCAACTTATGCCTCTGGACAATGCGATAGTACAAGAATCAGTGAAGTAAAAAAAGTAATATCAAGTAAGGAATATCCACAAAATCTCAATGAATTTTGGAAGGGAAATTCAAAATACGGCCTTTCAGGAACTATGGTGATGTACATCGATGATGAATTCGGTAGGACAAAACTTTTGAGTTTGTTACGATACAACCATCTAATGGATGTACTAAATGAACTAGAAATCACGGAAGAGGAGTTGATTGGTAATTGGAAATATTTTGTGGAACAACTTAATGTTGAATTGAAAACTGTTGCAGATAGTATATCCGGTTTAATGTCAAAACACCATTACAATCCTGAAGAGCTTGCCTCTGAAGCATATATTGAACTGGAAGGAAAGGTTCAAGAACTTGCTAAAAAGCCACAAACCAAGCAGGAGTTTGTCGATGGTTACAACAAGCTTTGGACAGAAGGTCCTTTTTCGCATGTGAGACTGGCAAAAATGGAACAGCCTGCGGAGGAAATTGCCAATTATATTGATTCATTGAGAGTCGGCGACCAAAGTGTTTCCTTGGAATGGATAAACAAAACCGCAATGCTTACGGTAAATACGATGATGGGCGTGGATACACAAGAACGCGTCTTTGAAGCCTACCAACAGATTGCTGAGAAAAGGACGGATACCCTGATTATAGACCTTCGAAACAATGAGGGCGGTACATTTGCAGGAATTCCTTTAATTGGACATTTGGTAAAAGATACAACTGATATTGGAATGTTTGTTTCCCAAAAATGGTGGAGAAACAGTACAAACGAGCCCACGATTGATGATATCAAAAACTTACAACCTTGGAAAGGTTGGTCTATTAAGACATTCTGGAAAGATGTACAGGACAATCCGCTTACCCGTGTTCAGATTGTACCCATGTACCCGCACTTTGAGGGACCTGTTTATGTCCTGATAGGAAACAAAACGGCAAGTGCAGCCGAGTTAACGACCGATGCATTGGCACAATTGGAGAATACTACGACTATAGGTCAGACCACGGCGGGGAAAATGCTTTCCCAAAAAATGTTCGATTTGCCCTATGATCTTCAATTGTCGCTCCCTATAGCGGATTATTTTTCAACACGAATCGGAAGAATTGAAGGCAAGGGCGTAAATCCCAATATAACAATAGATCAAAGTGCCGCTAAAGAACTTTCCTTAGCTTTGATAAAAGGCGAGAAATTGGAAGATGCCTTGGCAAAGGTTCAAGAGAAGTTGTCCAATAGGGAAAAATAACCATTCCAAGCCAGTCAATGTGTTCAAATACTTAGGTCAGGTATTAGAAAATGCAATATAAATATGACAGTTGAAGTTTAAAGTTAGAAAATTTTAATTTTAAGCTGTCCTATTCTATTTCTAAGGAAGGCTACAACAAGATAATAGATTATGGTGATCTGAGGATTGTTATGCCTCAAAAGCTCTTTGATATAACGGATATCTGTACTACTTTTCAATAAAAGTGTTACAAAGCACTGAACTATAGATTGATTTGAGAATTAATCTTTTAAAGATGAAAACAAACAGTACAAATATAATTATATTTATCGATTGTTAAACACATGAGATTTGTGTTCAAAAGTTGTTTTTTGCTTTCCGTGTTCTTAACGGGAATACCTTCGAGATTGCAGTTGTAAAACAATGATTTTCAAATACATAGGATTTCGTCGATGATCCAGTCATCCCGACGAACCGCCATATAGGCAGAAACAAAGCACTGTTAATTGTATGATTATCAGTGCTTTTCATTTTTTATGAATCCATCTGATATCATTTAAAACCATGTTTTTGGTGTGCAATAAGGTGTGCACACCGGTACACAGATTGTTGTAGTTTTAGGTATGAACAATTGAGGTCAAAGGGCAGTCCGACCAATGACAATTGTTCAATTTAAAGAATTACAACATGCGGACAGACAGTACTTTAGGAATCAATTTCTTCGTCAGGAAAAAGCGCAATGACCCGAACATATACGATATATATGTCCGTATAACGGTCAAAAAGGAGCGTGCAGAAATCAGTATCAAACGGGACATTCCGGTGTGCAATTGGGATAAAATGCGGGGAAAAGCGTTCCCGACCAGTAGAACCATGGAAGATTTGAACGCATATCTCGATACCGTTTATGGGGAAATCCTCAATGTTCATAGGGAGTTGCACATGGAAAGGGCATTGATAACGGCAAAATTGATCAAGGCAAGGTATGTCGGGGAGGACGAAGTGAACCATACCCTTTTGGAACTTTTCGAATACCACAATACAAACATGGTCAATACCCTAAAGCCTGGGACCATGAAGAATTACTATTCCACGGAAAAATATTTAAAGGGTTATATCTCTACCAGACTAAAGACCAGTGATGTACCGCTCAGCGATTTAAAGCACAAGTTCATTTTGGATTTCGAAAACTATATCAGGACTTTCAAACCAAAGAAGAATCGAAAGACCTGTACCAACAATGGCACCATGAAGCACTTGGAGCGTTTGATGAAGGTTGTACGATTGGGGGTCAGGTTGGAATGGCTGGACAAAGATCCGTTTAGAAACTTCAAGCTGCGTTTCAACAAATTTGACCGAAACTATCTTACACAAAGGGAGATTGACCTTATCGACGATACCACTTTCACAAGCATTGGTAGGGAGAGGGTAAAGGATGTCTTTCTTTTTAGTTGCTACACAGGACTCACCTTTATGGACATCAAGCTTCTGACCAAGGACAACATCAGCAAAGGTATCGACCGTAATTATTGGATTTATACCAAAAGGATAAAGACCAATGAACCTGTAAAGATACCCATGCTACCCAAGGCTGTGGAGATCATGAAAAAATATGAAGGGGTACCAATGGAGGATAGCGGTCTGTTGCCCGTATACAGCAACCAAAAGACCAATGCCTATTTAAAGGAAATAGCAAAGGCCTGCGGGATATACAAGAACGTATCCTTTCACATGGCCCGGCATACATTTGCGACAACTGTAACATTGTCCAATGGTGTCCCAATTGAAACGGTATCAAAAATGTTGGGACACAGCAAACTCTCAACCACCCAAATTTATGCAAGGGTCTTACAGGAGAAAATAGGGGAGGATATGGAGAAGGTGATGCGAATATATTCCAAGAAGACAGAACAAGACATCAAGACCGGAATTCAGTAAGTAAGAAGTCAATTTTAGGAAATTAATTATTCACACGATCAAAATATGATGTCCCACTGGAATAGGACAATGAAAAGGGCCGAAAAAACAAAGGGCTACGAGACTTTTAAAAAAGTCAATGGGATACCTCATGTCCCATAATATAGTGACTCATTAAAATTTGAAAATTCATAGAGCGCCCTAAAACGCTGGGGCCAAAGGCTAAAGGTCGTAGCGGTTTTCCATTTTTTGGAAAAGCGGTAGAGCAAGACGACAACGCGCCAAGGCGGAATTGTTTTTATTAAATATCTAAAAGACAGTTAATTATATTTTTTTAAGAAGGAATTTTCTGGAAGTCATTGGGACAGTGTACTCTCGGAGACCCTGAAAACATTGAAAATTCGGTGGGACATTTTTACTAGGAAGCCGTAGTAATTAATTTACAAGTTCTTCATTTGTTATGATGTGAACCCCTTCTCCAAACTTGGCTTTAAGCTCATCATCGGAAATACCATCTGGAAATGCCATGGCTAATAGGTGCTTTGGACGAGATAATGCCACGTATATAATTCGCTGCTTTTCGCTAGGGAAGTTCTGGCCGCTAGATTTAATGTCCGAAAACGTAATGTTGTCTTTATGCTTTTTTTCATTAAAAAAAACTAGAATGGAATCCAGTGATTTACCCTTTACTTGATGTACTGTAGTGATTGGAATTTTACTTTCTGAGAATGACCTCTTAAAATGATTTTTAAGAGGGTCATTTAATATGGTTTTGTCAAACTTCTTACTCGATCTAACCTTTATTTCAAAATCTAAATCTTCGGCTAATTGCAATCTTTTTTTTAAAAATGTTTGAGTGGAGGTGGTCCAATCTGAAATTGACTGGTCAAAGCTTGGAAGGTCATGCAGCAGATTCAACAACAACGCATTAAATTTATAGTCTGTTTTTAGTTCCTGTTCTAACCCTTTAATGTCTACCATATTTTTCCCTTTGGCAATGAGCGAAACCGCAATGGGGTGGATTTCCTTCATTGCCGCTTTTATTTCATTACCTTCATACTTATACCTAGCATCGATAACTTGGTATGGAAGAACGCTTTTCCAAGGCTCCTGATCGGCTGATTTGCCAAGCATCTGATTTTTTAATTCATTTCCTCGGACAACGATATGGTTGTCATTCAATCCACTTTCTGAACATCGTTGGTCAAAATGCTGCATGATGAGAGGAGAATTAGTCTCATTGTATCTATAAACCAAAACTGGTAATTTCATGTCGATTTCGCAGGCGGTATTTATGGCGAGGTCACCTTGCTTGCGAAGGATTGAAAAACAATCAATGATACGCTGAGGTGATCTTCGGTTGTCGGTTAAATCCAGTCCTTGCCAGTTTTGATCATCGGCGTATTTAGTGTTGAAAAGGGCGGGGTCTGCATCGCGCCATTCATAGAGACTTTGGTATGGGTCTCCAATGAATTCGAGATTAGCTAGACCCAGTTCTGTGAGTTTGTCAAAGAGGGCATGTTGAACGGCGGAGTTGTCCTGCGCTTCATCTACTATTATGTGCGGAAATCGGAGTACTAACCAATTACCTATTTTTGGTTGATTACATAAAAGACTATATGCGATGAAAGCAGAATCGCTAGTGGTAATTAAGCCAGTTTGAACTTGCCATTTTTTCAGTGCTGCACAATAGTTGTCAAAGACATCTGGTGCCACTTTGTCCGCCGAGGGCCTGTAACCATTAGATGAGTAACTTCCATCACTTTCGAATCTTATGGATGCGGGTGGGTAAGCAAAGCAAATCGGCTTATTGTCCTTGCCTCTAAACTTCCATTTTGCCAACCAAGCTTCATTTAAGAACTTAGGGTCATCAAGTATTTTGGGACGCTTGCCATTTCTTAAATAGAGATAATAGTATGGTAGAGTGATATATTGATTAATAAAACTGTCTATGGTAGAGACCTTGTGGGGAAAACCTAAATAACCTCCACTCAATTCGGTATATTTTTCGCTTATCTCGTCTTTTGCGGTGTTAGTAAATGATAAACAGGCAATGCCGCAGAAGCGGTTAATAGACGTTTTGTATTCGTCCTGCAGCAGCATAAGTTTTCTTGCTATGGCTGTGGTTTTTCCGCTTCCAGGGCAAGCATTCAGGACAATTTTGCCTCGTGCGTCCAAATAGGCTTGTCGTTGTGGATTAATCTCAAATTCCATGGCCTCACTTCAACTGTGATAATGCTGTCTTTATATACGGCGGAATAACAAAATTCTGCCTTGCACTGTCTAGATTTTCTAGAATATAAAGGGCAAAATCCTGTGCAAAAGTGGCTTTTCCTGGCATTGCTTTCCAGAGTAGAATGGCTGTTCTACGGTGTTCTTCGTTACTCAATTGGTCATTCGCGAACGTGGCCGTGTAGGTTTTAACCGAATCGGTTTTGCTCGAATCTAAGTCTGCGAGGTATGAAAACAGAAAGTTGTCTATTAGCTTAGTTCTGTCCTTCGGAACATTAGCAAGGGCTAATTCATATTCCAATGTTTTGAACGCAGTGTTTATGCTTATCGATGCATTTCCATTTGCAACGGAGGTCAGGTTGGCAATTCTCCTAATAGGGGAGTCAGCTTGAATATTGGTGTCTAATTCAATGAGCTTCACATAGTCGTTTTCAAGTAATTTGTCGAAGCTATATTCTGTCTTCTTTGAGGACGTGAATTGATCCTGATCTGTTAAAATAGCAATAGGTTTATTGACTCGTTTCTTCGCGTCAGTTGAATTAAAAAGGTACAAGAAAGGATAAAAGGAAGTGCCAAGAACATTTACCAGTTCTATTCTATAATCTTCTAGTTTATAGCCCTCGACTTGTGCGAAAACGGATATAAGTAATTCTTCAGATATTCCTTCTACAAAAAGCCCAGACTTAGCAAACAGTAGTTGAGATTTGGTTACATCGATGTATCGTTCAAGTTTTTTTTGCCTTTTCTCAAAATCGGGTTTAGTCAGGGGAGTGTTCTTTAAGGTGTCTTCAATGATGCCATCTGCTTCTCGGTCATTAAACAGATTTCCAAGTCTGTACGCTTGAGTTCTCTCCAAAAGAATAAGGTTTTTAAGAGGAACTTTGGATGTGAGTGTTGGGGAATGGGAGGTGATGAATAGCTGACTATTATCTGATTTATTGGCTTGTTCTAAAAAGTTGTAGAGGCTCAACTGGAGTTGTGGGTGAAGGTGGGCTTCTGGTTCTTCAATGAGCAAGGCAAAATGGGGTGTGCCATCATCTGCGATCTGTTCTTTTATGTCGCCAAGAACTGTGGCTATATAGATAAGGTTGTTATAGCCAAGACTGTTTTGCCATAAATAGAAACCTTCATCTTTCAGTGTTTCCTTATTATGTGGCAAGAATGGCTTAATGGCATTGACGATGTATTCTGTTTTAGACTGTTCAATCTGTAGCCCTATTTTGTTGTCTTCAAATGCCTTAAATATCTCTTTCAAATTGCTGTTAACACCTCCGCGAGTGTCTTTTACTTCATCTCGTTTCAACAACTTGTCGTTGGCGGTCTTCATAATTTCCTCTATGTCAGCTTCACTGCCTTTCCTGCTTACGAATCGTCTGATAACCCTTCCAAGAATGTTGCCTCTTGAATTGAGTAAATCTTTGGTACTGTCCCTGAGTGCTCCTAAGTAATAGTGTTGGAACAATTCAAAGGTTTTGTAATCTGCTTTCTGTCCTTCAACATCCCCGGTGTTATATGTGAAATGCGGGTATTTGCCATTTCTATTCTCATACTGAAGGGTGATTTTAGCATAGTCATTTTCATTATTATCTGGGTCAATGACCATATATTCATAAAAGGCACCTTTTTGAGAATTAGTCAACCCTTTAAAATGGTAGTTGATAGTTATTTGGTTTGCAGTTTCAATTTTGATTTCGTCACCTACTTTTGAAATTTTTTGGTGAAAGTCACTTAAAGAAACAGAAATGTTGCGAATTGGCTCTCCAATATTGTAAAGAAGGCGAATGGCATCAATTATCGCAGATTTATTGCACCCATTTTCACCAATAATGATATTGATATTAGGGTCGAAATCTATTTCAATATAACTGATACCACGATAATTCTCAATGCTTAAATAGGATAAGTACATTCTTCAAATTATTAACGTAAGACAGCAAATGTTGTATAGAGTACTCTAATCATCTTTATCCTCAAATTCATTCTGAAATTCTGGGTCAAATTCCATTTCGTAATATGGATGATGCATCATTTTTTTTATTTCAAATTCTCCTTTGTTCTTTAGGAATGTGTTGAATTTTTGAATTGTATCCCTCATTGCCTGATTTATTGTGAGAGTGTCATCTTCTTTTATTAGAACCCCATCTTGAACCATTTCATTGATTAGTGACCAATTATCGCCTTCATAGTAAAGCCTTAATTTTTTATCCTGAATTCTTCTATGTCTTCGGAACTCCTTGCTTTTAAGCTCCTCGGATAGTTTTTTGTAATTCGTATTCAGCTCTTTTTCATTATCTAATAAGATATTCATTATCCTTATATTGTAAAATCCATTCGTTTTATATCGGTCAAATATTGCATCATCCATTCGCGTATAATGGTAATTCTTAAGCTTTTTGAATTCAGCCACCATCCTAAGTCTATGTTTCTTTTCTCTCTTTTCATCTATTTGTGTAGTTAAAAAAAGCAGAATCACAATAAATAAAACAACAGCTAGAAAATAAGATATAAGACGTAATATTTGAGTCCAAATGTTTCCATGGAATACGTTTTCCCAAAAACTTTTCTCGGTTTTTACATCAACAGCATTGACTACCTCTATCCTTTTTTGGCCTGCAATTTTACCATAGGATTGAATGTTTGGAATAACCTCTGTTTTATGTAAAATCAATAACTTTAGAATGAAGAACTCTCCAGATTCCAAGATTACTTGAGGAAAGGTGATATGATTATCAGAATTTGAAAACTTCAAATTTCTCTTTAGATAGTCGTTGCTTGTTTGAATTAATTCAGGTTTTTCTATAATTGTGCCAGAGCTTATCTTTATTCCTAAAGGATCATTCACATCGTAAAACTCTTTTAGTAAATGTTCTTGGCCATTATTTACAACCCTAACAGTTACAATTCTTAAATTTTCTTTCGTTTGTTTTAGATTGGTACTGTCATATAAAACTTCTAATTTGCTCAAATTTTCGTTAAAGTCAAGTACATTTGTGTTAGCAATAATCTCGTAACGAACATCTACGTTTTTCTCTTGAAAAAAAGCATAAAGGGTCACTACTGCACCAGCAATTCCGAGTAAAGCTAATATTGTTTTTGACGCAAAATTGTCAAGTATTTTTTCTGATAAGTTTCTTCCCATTCAGTTTTTTTGTTTTATATAGGACCATTAAAGGTGCTAGTCGCCACCAAAAGCCCAAGAATTGTCCCTGATAGGTTTAATTGATTCTCGAAATATATGTTATAATCATCAAGCTGCTGAAAAATCTCGAACATAATAGTGGTTTTGGAACTTGACTTTTAAAGATATCTTGATTCAAGTAGCTCAAGTACCTTAATTATTTCTGGTGTAACAGTCTTTATATCTTCATAATTGTCTTCAATAAACTGTTCATCCAAATACTCATGCGAAGTTGTATTTCTTTTATCTAATAAGTCTTGCCAAATAGGTTCATTATGTAACCATCCAATTGCGAAGCCTTCCTTCATAGTTTCTCTTGGAGTATCTGGCCTAATTCTGACCCCTTCAAATTTTAAAGCTCGTCTTAATGTCTTCCATAATAATTCTACTACAACCTCAAATCTTTGAACTGTTCCCTCAATGACAAGTTCTCTATCATTTGGAATTGCTAACGCTGCATTCAATTTATCCGCAGCTTTTCTCAAATTGGATAAGCTGTCTAATAGTTTTCTATTGTCTGGCATAAATCACTTTTCCTGTTAAGTTTATTCTTTCTTTTAATTTAATCGGGTTTGAAGAGTAATGGACTAATGAAACCTTAATAAATGCATCCAAGTCATAAATCGCATATTCTTTTAGCTTGAGCCATTCGAACTTTGTCATATTTGGAGCATCCACCGCCATGTCTAAATCAGAATATTTTTCATAGTCTCCAATGGCTCTTGATCCGAAAACCATAATTTTTTTTACTTTTTCCATTTTGGCAATTGTCAAAATGAATTCTATGATATTCACAGATAGTGGACTTATATGATTCAGATTCTGTAACATTCTTTTAATTCCTGCTAACGGTTCTCGACTCTGATTTCCGTTTGAGGAAATCGCCCACAATGAATTATAGCCAGTTTACCTGCAAGCTTTAAATTCCTAAATTGTGAACTGGCCAAAGTCGCTCAATTTTTTTATAATTTTCCATTAAAATAAATTTTTCACGTCCGATAGAGTCCTTTAAATCTTGAGGAAATTTTGCCATATCCTTATACGTGTTAAGTATAACAAATTCAATTTGATTGTATTCAAATTGAAAATTATGAGGAACTCTCCATTCTCTTTCGTGCGTATAATCACATGTTTTGAAAGATTTTTTATCATTTAAACTTTTAGGTCTATAAGATGGCCAAAAGGGGGTTACAAAGGCTTTTAAATGATCATTCCATTGTTGTTTTTCAAATTGGTCAGCTCTTACATAGTAAACTGGTGCACCGTTTCTTGAAAATATCATTGGTTTGTTAAATCCTAAACCATAAGGTGAGTAAGCTTTAGTATGGTCTATTAAACTTGTCCAAGGACATTCTGTAAAACATACTGCGTGAGAATTCGTCCAGGGCATTGTTGATGCAATAATTTCCTTTTCATTCAGAATGTTAATCAATCGAGTTAATGCTTGTCCTTTGGCTTTGTCTTTTACGGGATTTTTTAAATCGTCCTTTCCTACTGGTGGTCTGTTTGAAGTGAAATGAGCTAAAAAATTTGAGAAGTCAGGTCTTGTTTTTATCATCTGGTTGTTTTTTCAGCTTTCAGGTAACTTGAAAATGTACATAACTTTTATTAGCATATATTACCAACTTGGTTGACTATGCTCACAGTAAATATTGGGGGATGAAGTTAAAAGTAAGAATTTTCAATAAAAAAGAAAATGTGGAATCCCGTAAAGAGTTGAAATAATTACATTCAATTTAAAAGTTGGATGCTTTCTTTTTTGTTTTGCTTCGCAAAAAAAAAATGTAAAGCAAGAGGATAGCACGCTAGCGCGGTGCTATTGATTCATTTTCCTTCGGAAAAGCCCATTTTTAGTAGAATTTTTGAAAATATTGATTAATGACATTTACATCATTTTTGGTGAAAAAATGCTCTCAGCCCAGTAAAATCAATGAATTTTTAATGGAAAAATGGTTGTTTGGAGTCTAGTGTGCGTGTATAATAGACCTATTTTTTTTGGCAATTTAATTTATCGGCCATTCTCCCATTTTTGGTGAAAAAGTCCTCTCAGCCCAGTAAAATCAATGAATTTTTGGTGAAAAAATGATTGTTGGGTGTTTGAGTAGATTTCGAATTGTCTCCAATCTTTTGACCATCTGAAATTTATGGATTGATGCTGTTTTTAGCGTAAAAATGCGTTCAGCCCAATAATATCAAGGAATTTTTAGCTTAAAAATCAAGAATCAGTTGCTTATTTAGGGCGAGAATGCTTTTGTCATTTCTAAATCATTCCTCTTTTTTGGCTTTCTTTTCTTCCCTGTAAAATAGGTTCAAATGGTCCATAAGGGCCTCTTCCCCGACTGGCATTAAACGATTGGCAATGGTCATCGCCTGATGGATAAATTCCTCTTCGTTCCTTTCCATTACATCATCCGAACCAAGATCGGGATTTATTGCTCTCATGGAAAGGTATATCAATGCACGAACGGTCAACAATAGATCGGCATGACCGTCAAGGTAAAAAAACGTAGGTTGGAACTTGTCCTTGAACCATGGATGGGGAACCAAGGTAGGGGAATGGTCGTTTGAGTGAAGTCTCAAATCCTTTATTAGTTTTTCTTCGTTTGGGTTCATGGTTTTTTTTTGTTTTCAAGTTTCGATAGCTTTTCATCAAGCTTGTCCATAAAGTACATTTGGCTATCCGGAAGTATGCTCAATACAAGTTCCAATACTTGAATCACACTGTCCTCTTTTGTTGCATTTTGGTTGGCAGGAAACAACATCATTCCCTCCCCATCAAGGGCAAACACGCAAACCTCCAAAAGACTGATGATCTGTGTCAAAAGGTGATTGTTGTCCCTGACCTCGAAGGATACATAGTTTCCCTTGGGGTCGATGGACTTATTGTTTCCCAAGAGTCCCGAAAGATTGTTCCTGAGCTGTTGTATCTCTTCCAAGGTCTTTAACCTTTGCTTCTTTGATTTCATGTGAATGGATTTATTGGCTTGTGGTTGTCTTTTGTTCCGAAAGCAGTTTTCTGGCCTTGTCCAAGAATTCCATTTCATCATGGGGAATCAGATCCAGTATATATCCGAGAACCCCACTAATATTGCTGTGGGGTTGGGGAACGGAACGTGTCGAGAAATTTTCGTTTTCCAAAGCCGTGATGCAGACCTTGATCAGGTCGGAGATCATAAAAGAAGTTTCTTGGTATCCTTTGGTAATGAGTTCTACGCTATAGAGTCCCTTTTCTGGGATATAAGGCTTCAAGGCATGGAAATGCATTTTTTCAAGTTTCTTTAGTTGTCCAAATAGGGATGATTCATCATTGTTCCCAACGCTCTTGGTTTCTTTTGGGAATGCTTTCTCAAAATCCTTTCCGATTCCCTCTATCCGGTCTTTACACTGATCAAGATGCCTTTGGAAAATGGATTCGACTTCTTGGATGAAATCTTTCATCTGTGTCTGGATTTTTTTGGACTGGTTTTTTGTAATCTCAAACTCATTGCCATAGCGGGCAACACTATAGGCGTGTTCCAAAAGCAACAACAGTTCATTGCTGTTCGATTCAGAAGGTTCCAAAAAGGGCTGTAGGGTGGGAAAGAAATGTTTGCAGTAATTGATATGGCTAATGATACTGTGTGTTACCATGCTCCTTCCTATGCACATCTGTTCAATGAACCGGAACGAAAGTTCAAAGGCCTGGTGCATGTTGAAGGTCGCGATGGCATAGTCCCCTTCCTTGATCAAGATGTCCGCAGTATTGGCAAAGGCATTTACTTTTGCCAATTCCGATTTATAATAGCGGGCTGCCCTCTTCATGAGGGTCTCGTATGCCATTGTTGAATAATCCATGATGTTCTCTCCCTCTGGATGGGCGAAGACGGTCTTCCCGAGGCAGCAATGTTCCAAGAAATAGAGCGAACCCCTTTCAAGGCCTACTTCGGATTGGCTTTCCGTATAGACCCTTATCCTGAAATCGGGATGCTTCTTTCCCTTTTTGGTTACTAGGGTACGTATCTCATTAGGGAGAGGATCATTATTGACATCCACAAAAAGGGTAAGGAAATAATATTCGGTGTTTCCCTCGATTTGTTTCTTAGATAGAAAGGCCCTGTCAATGGTAATGATGTTCAGGATGCTGTCGAGCAATTCGGACAGCTCTTGCGCTTTTTCAAAGTGTTTTGGTATGTTTGTGCCATGTGTCATAGGATTGTGGTATTAAGGGTTTGTGAATCACTGACCATATTAGGGCCACATTCCCAAGTACCCCACCATAGGCACTTGTATTTTATTGAACCAGTTTTGTATTTTACAATCGGATTATTGTGGGAAACACCCTATATTTGAGATATGCAGACAAAGACCAAGAATAACCATATAGGCAGAAAGATCGGTAGGATCAGGGAACTCCGTGGAATGAAACAGGAAACCCTTGCAGAGGAACTGGGCATCAGTCAACAGGCCGTTTCCAACATTGAGAACAGTGAAAAGGTGGATGATGTTAAATTGGAAGAGATTGCCAAGGCTTTGGGAGTAACCAAAGAGGGAATCGAAAATTTCTCTGAGGAAGCTGTTTTCAATATTATTGGCAATACCGTGACCAATAACGACAATGCCGCCTTTTTTAATTATATGCCTACTTTCAATCCTTTGGATAAACTGATGGAGGCTCATGATGAAAACAAGAAGCTTTATGAGCGGCTTCTACAAGCTGAAAAAGACAAGGTTGCTTACTTGGAAAAACTACTAAATAAATAGTGATTTTGCCTCGCTCAGTAAATTAGTTTTGGTAAGATTTGGGCTTGCAGCACTTCGCTTTGCTTCGTTCGCTTTTTGTGTATTGTTCAATATAAAAAGTTGGAATTATTTCCCAGTGTTCAATCTTAAATGAGGTTACCGGAATAGGAGACTTTTATTATAAAACACTATATGTCGATAAAAATATAAAATATCGACATATATTTGCATTATGTCGATATCATCGACATTGTTTTATCTATTTGTCGAAATCATGTACAATCCAAAAGAAGCATATAACGATTTACCACTGTTGCCACCCAAAAATGAGCTAGAAACCAAAAAGGTTCTGAAGCAAGCCATTTCTGCAACACGAGTATTGGCAGAGTTAAAGGGTAGGGCCAATGAAATTCCAAATCAGTCAATGCTTGTCAATGCGATCACCTTACAAGAGGCCAAGGATAGTTCGGAGATTGAAAACATAGTTACCACCCAAGACAATTTATATCAGGCTTTTACCGCCAACACAAATATTACCGATGCCCAAACAAAGGAAGTTTTGAGATATAGACAGGCCTTATGGGAAGGGTATAACAATCTGGACAAGCGTCCCCTGTCGACCAATACTTTTATTTCCATAGTACAGACCATTAAAGAAAACAGTGCAGGTATACGAAAAACAACAGGAACCAGGATTACGAACAACGGTAAAACAATCTATACACCTCCGGAGGGCGAAAAAATAATCAGGGACTTACTCAAAAATTTAGAGGATTTTATACACGCAGATGATGGATTGGATGATTTGGTAAGATTGGCTGTCATGCACTACCAGTTTGAAGCCATACACCCTTTTCCGGACGGGAATGGCAGGACTGGCCGAGTTCTGAACATCCTTTATTTGGTTGAAAAAGGACTGTTGGATGCGCCTATCCTTTATTTAAGCAAGTATATCATCGACAATAAGAACAAGTATTACAAAAATCTTAGAAGGGTCACCGAAAATCATGATTGGGAGGAATGGATATTGTTCATGTTGAAGGGGATTGAAGAAACAGCTGTTTATACGTTGGATAAAATAAACACCATAAATGCCCTAATGCAGGAAACCATAGCATTTGCAAAGGAAAAATTGCCTGCACGGGTCTATTCCAAAGAACTTATCGAATTATTGTTTGAACAACCTTACTGTAAGGTAAAGTTCATTGTGGACAAAGGCATAGCAAAAAGACAGACCGCAGCTGAATATTTACAGGAATTGGAAAAAATAGGTATTCTAAAATCCCAGAAAGTAGGTGTGGAGAATTTGTTCTTAAATGTGAACCTATTTGAAGTTTTAAGGGAATAATCCCAGAGGAAGACTTGATTGCACCATTACAATAAACGTATGATAAAAATCGTACAATCACCTTTGTTCTCAAAATCGGTTTTAAAAGTTAAATCATCATAAATTTTTCTTTGGGGATCATATACCACCAAGAGTTTGTGGCACTCCATGGGATATTTGATTAGGTCAGCTGAAGTTCCTTCAGTGATAACACTTGGAGTCGTCTTATCCGTAATGAATTTTGTCTCTATCAGTAATCCAGTGCCATTGATAGAATGGTCGGGAAAGTGACGAATTGTCATAATTGTATTAATTCTTTATGGGAATTGTCAGTTATTTATCTCAAAATCAAGGAGTACCAAAATGGCATAACTGTTGACTTAATAAAACTTTAACATCAAAAGTGGTATTCTATGACTGAACCATCCAAAAAACCGAACCATCACAATAATTCTGTATCAAATAAGCGTTCATTCATAACAAGGGTACTTACGAAGCTCAAAAGGCTAGGATATAGTTTCAAACAAATAGTATTAGAAAAGGAGGAAATACCCGAACCTATCAATTCGCTATCCGCAAAAGTACTTAGGGAACCCAAAGAAATTGAAAAAATCCAACCTTACCTGAATAGGTTGCATAGTGCATTAGCAAGTGATAGCGTTACCAATATAGCCCTTACTGGCACTTACGGTTCTGGCAAAAGCACCGTCATAAGGACCTTTCAGGATATCCACAAAACAAAAGACCCAAAAAACGACTATAGTTATCTGAACATTTCATTGGCATCTTTCAAGGATGAAATATTAGAGGAGGACATTCAAAATGGATATGGTTCAAATGGAACAAAGGGACTTCATGAGAATTTTGAAAGACTTTTGGAGGTTAGTATCCTTCAACAGATGATTTACCATGTCAAGCCCTCCAGAATTCCGGACTCCCGATTTAAGAGAATTGTCAACTTGACCAGCAAAAAACTAACCTTTACTGCGGTGTGTTTCACCATATGGATTGTTTCAGTTTTCTCCCTTTGGAAATTTGATTTTCTAGAGAAAATGAATCCTTCTACTTGGACATTTTCATATGAGGATCTGGATTGGATTGCAATCTCGGTAATCGGAGTTTTTCTAGTTGGTTTAATAAACATCGTCCATAGGCTTATTAGGACATTCGGCAATTCGCGGATTAGCAAAATCAATATAAAAGGGGAACTGGAGCTTGGTGAAAATGTAGACAAATCCATTCTCAACCAGCATCTTGACGAAATCATCTATTTTTTCCAAAAAACAAAGTTCAATGTGGTGGTCATAGAGGACTTGGACAGGTTCCGGGACACAGAAATCTTCACAAAGTTAAGGGAGATAAACCTGCTATTAAACAATAGCGAGCTTATCAACCGCAAGATTGTTTTTGTCTACGCTATTAGGGACGATATGTTCCAGGGCAAGGAACGGATAAAGTTTTTTGACTATATCATCCCGGTCATACCCTTTATCAATCCGTCGAATGCCAATGACAAACTCACAGAATTATTGAGGGAGCAGGATTTGGTGAGTGTCTTTTCACAAAGCTTTATCGATAATGTCGTAACCTTTATTGATGATATTGACATGCGCCTGCTCACCAATATTCTACAGGAATATTTGGTGTACAAGGAAAGTCTCCAGCACGACCTAATCCAAGATAATCTACTTGCCATTGTGATTTACAAGAACATTTATCCCAGGGATTTTGCCAAGCTCCATAATAATGAAGGAGACCTCCATGACTTTATTGCCAATAAAGGAACATACATCGAAAAAATGATTGACAACTTGGATGAAGAAATCTCGGTAAACCAAAAAGAAATTCAGAATATAGAAACGGAAAGAACAAAAAATGAAAAAGAGCTTAAGGAGGTTTATTTATACAATCTCATAAGTCAACTTTACAATCCTGTGGAAGTTTTTGTTGAAGGAAAACCAGTGGCGTTGAATGAGTTAATGGAGGAGGACAATTTCAGCGCATTAAAAAATGAGCAGAACATCCACTATAACTCAATGACCCCAAATCGTTCATATGGCGGTATGTTCTCCCCAACAAAAAAGGCCCTGAGCAAATCCTTTGCTGATATTGAAAAAGGGATAAACAGTAAACATACCTTTGAAGAAAGATTGGAGTTTATCAACCAGCGCAATGACAACAAAATTGAGGGTCTGAAGGAGAAAAATGAGCTATTGGAAGAACGAAAGGAGGAAATCAAAAGGTGGGACTTAAAACAAATTTTCCAGACCCAGGATGTAAGCAAATACCTTGGGGCTTTTGAAGATAGTATATTGATGCGAAGCCTATTGGTCAATGGCTATATCAATGAAAATTATCTGGACTATATTTCCCTTTTTCATGAAGTAAACTGGATGGGCCGGATGGTTGAGACCACCCAAAACGGAAAATTTGAACCACCCAATATTTTGCCATAGTGGTCTGAAATTCAGATTTTTGTATTCTGTTAGAGTGTGCTCAATATTATCCGGCGAAGGTGGTATACTATGTCCGGCGTTTCCAGCCAAATTACCGCCAAACACCAACGCAATGTTATATACTCTTCAGAGTTATACTGAGTTCATAGGGTGTTATGGTGAGAAATATTTTTACTATACACAAAAAATTGCCACCCGAAAAGTAGAGATCCACTACCAAAGGTGGTTCTATCACTATTATTTTTTCAAGGTAATTCATCCTATTTAAACTGATTTCAGTATTTTTAGTATCAAATGGATATGTTCTTATTCTCATTTTCATATTAAATGTGCAATAAGGTGTGCAGGTTCTAAAATTTCAGTGCTTGTTTCTGGTTTACAACAACATACAATCATATGGGTGGTTCAGTCATCCCGACAAAGAGGGTGTCAATAGACACCAATAAAAAGTTAACTGTATGATTTTCAATTGATTTCATTTTTTTTGATTTCATACAGTTAGCTTTAAAATCAAAACAAAAGTTACCTATTCGGTTACCTTTTTTCGACCGGATTTTTTCACTACATTGGTAACTCCTTAGCATTTGACTTTCGCTTCGATTTGACTTTCGATATCAAATCGAGTATTAACTTAAAGTGAGAGTCTATGGGCACTACAAGAACTTTTAGCATCCATTTTTGGCTTAATATAGCCAAGAGAAACGGGGATTCGGCCCCAATTTATGCACGTGTAACGGTTGATGGAAAACGTGCAGAAATCAGTCTACAACGACAAACATCGGTTACCTTATGGGACACCAAAGCGAAGAAAACCACCTCCAGGACACCCGAGGGCAAGGCATTGAACACCTATTTGGACCAGGTGTATGCCAAATTACTACAATGCCATAAACAGTTATCCGCTGAATTTGAGTTGGTTACGGCTAAATCCATAAAGGCCAGGTTCGTCGGGCATGACGAAAGACATAAAACGTTATTGGAATTAGTGGCCTACCACAACCAAAACATGAAAGGCGTACTCAAACCGGGGACACTGAAGAACTACTATACCACGGAAAATTATATTCGAAGGTTTCTTGTTAAGAAAAAGAAGACCAATGATATATACCTAAAGCATCTGAAGTACAGTTTCATCATTGACTTTGAACAGTATTTAAGAAAGGGGCCATCCCTACAAAATTCAAACCCTTTGAACAATAACGGTGTTATGAAACATTTGGAAAGGCTGCGTAAGTTGATGAATCTGGCCATGGACCTTGAATGGCTGGAAAAAAATCCATTTACCAGGTATAAACTTAAATTCAAGAGGTATAAAAAGGAATTTCTGTCCCAAGAAGAGCTAAGGCTTTTCCAAGAAGCAGATATTAAGGACAAGGGGTATGGTATAGTACGGGACATTTTCGTGTTTTCATGTTATACCGGATTGTCATATACGGATGTCAGATTGTTGGATGAAAGCAATATCGTGATTGGGATTGATGGAGACCGTTGGATTTTCACACAACGTGAAAAAAATGAACAACCCGTAAAAATTCCATTACTTGAAGTTGCAAAGCAGATTCTGGAAAAATATGAGGACCATCCCCGATTGAACCAAGGTAGATTACTTCCGGTATATTCAAACCAAAAAACAAATGCCTATTTAAAGGAGATAACTGCCTCATTGGGGATTTCCAAGAACCTTACCTTTCATTCGGCACGGCATACATTTGCCACCACGGTAACACTATCGAATGGTGTTCCCATAGAAACCGTTTCAAAAATGCTGGGCCACACCAAGATTACGACCACTCAGGTCTATGCAAGGGTCTTGGAAGAAAAAATCAGTGCGGATATGAACGGACTGAGAAGGGCATTGAGCATTTCCAATAATACAACGGAAAGGAGCATTGTTAATCTGTAGAAGAATATTAGCTTAACCAATATCATCGAAAGCTAAGCCTACAAAAGTTTGTCGGACAAGGGACGGCTGTTGCCCTGTCAGTACATAAGAGCCAACCGGTTTATACATACTTTAAAAACAAATATTTTCAGGAAAATGAGGAAGAAAAGGTTTTATCCGTATTAAAGGAAAATAGCTTAATGCAGTTTTCGAAGCTAACTACAACAATTTTCGTTATGTTTAACGGGTGGACAATCTAGCGAACCACAGGAGTAGTATACACGACAATCTACCACTTTGGGCCTTCTAGAAAAATAACACAAAGATGTGAAAAATCTTTTCGCACTCTATCTAAACAACAACTGTGTTTTTTTGGGATATATGATCATCTTGGGAAAATCCTAAAGATAGCCCCCACAAATTATGTTTGTAGGGTATATACCTAGGGGTTAACGAAACTTTGTCTAAATTTTAAATAAAATATATAAAGGTCATTTAATAATTAATTAAATAAAATTTCTTTTCTTTGATGGTGCAGATTCAATCTCGAACCATTCGTATGGAAGGAGGGAGAAAACATGATGATGTAATCAACCAATCAAAAACTTTAAGTGTGTATAAAGTAAAGAACAAAGAAACGGGTACTGGTAAAAAGGGTTTTAAAAAGAATATTGATTATTGGATGGACACCAAAAATTGGTGGGCCCCATTGGTTTTTATATTGATCATAAGTCTTGCAGGTGTCGGCATGATCGGATTTCAAACCTACAACGATGCACCACCGATGACAGGCTTCCAAACCCAGGATGGTGCATTGCTGATCAGTAAGACCGACATAGAAAAAGGACAAATCGTCTTTCATAAGTATGCCCTTATGGAATATGGCTCTTTCTTTGGGGATGGAGCACAACGTGGCCCCGATTTTACCGCTGAGGCCCTGCACCAGATAAGCGTTCACGTCAATACATATTATCAAGAGCAATTTAAGGCCCAAAACGGTAGGACCGCAAATGATAATGAACAGAAAGTGATTGCCGAAAAGGTGAAAGAGGACCTCAAGAATAATGGTTATGACAGTGCTGCGGATATTGTTGTTTTGAATGATGCCTATGTGTATGCTCTGGAAAAAGTGCGGGATTATTATCAAAATGTTTTCTTGGATACTTCCAGTGAAAGTTCCTTTCCTTTGAAGAACTACATTACCGACAAGGAAGAGATCCTCAGTCTTTCCAATTTCTTTTTTTGGGGAGCATGGGTCTGTGTTACCGAAAGGCCAGGAGAAAGTTTTAGCTATACCCATAATTGGCCCTACGATGCCGAGGCAGGCAATACCCCAACCTCTCCAGTAGTTTTGTGGAGTGTGCTGGGGTTGTTGGCCTTTGTGCTTGTTTGTGGTATTGTACTGTACTTCATAGGACAGTACAATCAATTGTCGAACAAATTTTTTAAACCATCTAGTAAAGAATTATTGACAGCCAGAAGTGTCAGGGATTTTGTGCCCACAAAAACCCAAAGGGCATCTTACAAGTTTTTCTTCGTGGCCATTATTTTGTTTTTTGTTCAGGTGTCCAGTGGTTTTGTGACCATCAATGAATTTGTAGATTACCTTGGTTTTTTTGGTGTTGAATTCTCGGAATCCTTTCCCATAACGGTTTCCAGAAGTTGGCATCTGATGCTCTCATTGTATTGGATATCGACCTGTTGGATCGCCTCTTCCATTTTCATCCTTCCGATTTTAGCCAAAAGGGAAGTGGAACATCAACTTCCTCTTATCAACCTGCTTTTTGTTCTCTTGGTCGTTCTGGTGGCAGGCTCTTTAACAGGTATGGTCTTGGGCCCGATGGGAGTTTTGGGGGATTGGTGGCACGCTTTGGGGCATCAAGGTTGGGAGTTCGTTGATTTCGGACAAGCTTTCCAAGTTCTGCTCATGCTTATTTTTGTGCTTTGGGGAATTGTGGTCTTCAGGGGCATGAGACCTGCTTTTGTAAAGGGTATGCCCTGGAACCTTCCCAATTGGATCATGTATTCGATAATAGGGATCCCCTTGTTGTTCATATCAGGTTTTGTGGCCCGGCCGGAAACCAATTTCGTTATTGCCGACTTTTGGCGATGGATGGTGGTGCACATGTGGGTAGAGGCCTTTTTTGAAGTGTTCATCACCGTTATCGTTAGTTATTTAATGGTCTTGATGGGGCTTGTGAGCAGAAATGCCGCCATAAGGGTCATCTATTTTGCCACCATTCTATTTTTGGGCACCGGCCTTTTGGGGATTTCCCACAATTTCTATTGGAATGCAAAACCCGTGGCCACAATGGCCCTGGGCAGTATATTTTCCACCCTACAATTCGTTCCTCTGATCTTATTGACCGTGGAGGCTTGGAGGTTCAAGAACATGCCACGAATTGCCCTTGAAGGAGTAAAGCCGAGCGAACTGGGCGATTTTGGGTTTCCAGAGGTGTTTTCGTTCTTGATAGCCGTGAACTTTTGGAACTTTTTCGGGGCAGGGGTGTTGGGAATCATAATCAACCTGCCCATCATGAACTATTATGAGCATGGTACTTATTTGACCGTAAACCATGCCCATGCTGCTTTAATGGGAGTGTACGGGAATATTTCACTCGCTGCAATGTTGTTTGCTACAAAGTTGCTGTTCAAACCAAAAAAATGGAGTAAGAAACTGGTAAAGGTGTCTTTTTGGTCCATTAACATAGGGTTGATGCTCATGGTACTTTTGGATCTTCTTCCTGCAGGCACCATCCAATTCAAGGCAGTGGTTGAAAATGGACTCTGGTTTGCCCGTTCCGAAGCATTTATAGGCGGAGGAGTGTTCCAATCCCTGACTTGGTTAAGGGGCATAGGTGCCTGTCTTTTTCTTTTTGGCGGGGTGATTCCCTTAATGTTGTTCATCGTATCCGGGGCAGTTTCCCTAAAACGTTCCCATCGTTCGGATAAGAGTTTGATTCAAATAGCAAGACATGATTCTGTTTAAACATTTCAACTTTGATTCGGCCCATTTTTTGCCCAATGTACCCGATGGTCATAAATGCCGGACCTTACATGGCCATACCTACCGATTGACATTGTATTTCGAGGGGGAATTGGACAGGGACCTTGGATGGGTCATTGATTTTTCCGATATCAAAAGCGTGGTCAACCCCATAATAGCTCTTGTTGACCATAAGTTGTTAAATGATATTGAGGGACTTGAAAACCCGACATGCGAGCATGTCGCCATGTGGCTATGGGACAAGATCAAGGTCAACATCCCACAACTCTGCAAAATCAAATTGTATGAGACCCATACATCGGGTGTTGTCTATGAAGGAGCATAAATCCTTACGAAAAGAAGAGATAATAGGTCGGAAACTTGATCTAAAACCGATTTACAGATCAACCCCTTTTAGGGAAATGACCGTTCCATTCTGTTCCATCTCGGCGGCGAGCACGGCAATGGACTTCTCCTTGAAATTGCGGAGGATTTCTTCCTTGAACGGCGATACAATATGGTGAACGGGACAGGGATTTTCATTATTGCACTTGGAAAGGCCTAAAAAACAATCATCAAATTTATACGCTCCATCTATGCTGGTGATAATGTCCCAAAGCGTATTGTTCAAATTTTTTTCGTCCAAAAAAAAGCCTCCGCCCGGGCCTTTGCTAGAGGAAACCAATTTGTTCGTGGTGAGTTTTCGGAGCAACTGGGCCAAAAAAGGTTGGGGCACTTCAAGCGCTTCAGCGATGCTTTTGGCACCGAGTTTATTGTCCACAGTACTATGGATTGCTAAATAAACTACTGCACGTACGGCATATTTACAGGCATTGGACAGCATACTCAATTACATTTGGATGGCTCAAAGATAATTAAAAGATAATTTTATATTTCATTATGACATTTATCATTTTTTGCTCGGTGCGGATACCTTAGTTTCGGTCCTCAAAAAAAACCGTCACCATACATCGAATGGGAACGGATTCGAAGAAATTCACCAGATCAAGATATCGTTATGCCATGAAAGGAGGACAATCAGTCAATCATTTTACCCCTGAAATTGACCTACATCAGGAAATCATAGAACTCAAAAGGAAAAAAAATGCAGTGCTGCTCGCCCATTTTTATCAGCGTCCCGAAATTCAGGAAGTTGCCGATTATGTGGGCGATAGCTTGGGCCTTTCCCAAGCCGCTGCGAAAACCGATGCGGATATCATTGTATTTGCCGGGGTGCATTTTATGGCTGAAACCGCCAAGATCCTCAATCCAACAAAAAAGGTGTTGCTGCCCGACCTGTCCGCAGGTTGTTCCTTGGCTGATTCTTGTCCACCAGAGGCCTTCGGGCCTTTTGTGGAAGCCCATCCGGAACACTTTGTAGTGACCTATATCAACTGTTCGGCCGAAATCAAGGCTTTAAGTGATTATGTATGCACCTCCTCCAATGCCCTAAAAATCATTTCCTCCATCCCTAAAACCGCTCCCATTATTTTTGCGCCGGACAAGAATTTGGGCAGTTACCTGATTGGGCAAACGGGAAGGGATATGTTGCTTTGGGAGGGCAGTTGCATTGTGCACGAAGCTTTCTGCATCGATAAATTGTTGGAGCTTTATCATAAACACCCGGATGCATTGATCATTGCCCATCCCGAATCCGAGGAACATATACTGAAAATTGCAAACTATATCGGTTCCACCTCCGACATGATAACCTATGTGAAGCGTCATCCCAGGGAAAAATATATTGTGGCCACGGAGGCCGGCATCCTTCATGAAATGCAAAAGGAAGTCCCGGACACCATACTTATTCCTGCCCCGGCAGTGGAGGACAACAGTTGTGCCTGCAGCGAATGCGCTTTCATGAAAACAAACACCCTGCAAAAAACATATCATTGTCTCAGGGACGAGACCCCTGAAATAAAAGTGCCGGAAACCATTGCAAAAACAGCGTTGGTTCCCATTGAACGCATGCTGAAACTTTCCAAATAGAGCAATAATGTTTTCAACGGATTACCTTGTGATAGGCTCGGGAATTGCCGGACTGTCGTTTGCCCTTAAGATGGCGCATAAATTTCCGGACCGTACCGTCTGCATTACTACCAAGTCCGATGAAGATGAATCCAACACCAAATATGCCCAGGGCGGTGTTGCGTCCGTATCGGATTTAGGAGAAGACTCTTATCAAAAGCATATATCTGATACCTTGATTGCGGGAGATGGACTTTGCGATGCAACCATAGTGGAGATGGTTGTCACCGGAGGCCCGGAACGGGTAAGGGAACTGATGTCTTGGGGCGCACATTTTGATAAGGGCAAAAATGGTAAGTTGGCATTGGGGCGTGAGGGAGGCCATTCAGAGCACCGCATTATACACCATAAAGACAGTACGGGGCATGAGATAGAACTGGCCCTCCTAAATCAGGTACGTCAGCGACACAACATCACAATGTTTCAATACCATTTTGCCATAGACCTCATAACGGAGCACCAGCTCTATGGAACCAAACCAAGCATACCGATTTGTTACGGAGCCTATGTCCTTGACCAAAAAACGGGTAAAGTAGAGACCTTCTGTGCAAAGAACACGGTTTTGGCCACAGGTGGAGTGGGCATGGTCTATGGACATACCACAAATCCTGCAATTGCCACTGGAGATGGTATTGCCATGGCCTATAGGGCAGGGGCACAGATCCAGGATATGGAGTTTGTCCAATTTCACCCTACCGTTCTTTATGATGGCAAGGCAGGACAGTCATTTTTGATCTCAGAGGCCGTAAGGGGCTTTGGGGCCTATTTAAGAAATAAAAAAGGGCATAGATTTATGCCCGACTACGACACAAGAGCGGAGCTTGCGCCCCGTGATATTGTGTCCAGAAGTATTGACCAAGAGCTGAAAAAATTTGGGGATCCTTGCGTTTTTTTGGACTGTACACATCTTGATTTAAAAGAGTTCAAGACACATTTCCCCAACATTTATGAAGAATGCCGGGCCAGACATATCACTATTGAAAAAGATTGGATTCCCATTGTCCCTGCGGCCCATTACCTCTGTGGGGGAATTGTTGTGGATCCACACGGAAGGACATCTGTAAAAAACCTTTTTGCCTGTGGAGAATGCTCGCGGACAGGTCTTCATGGGGCCAATAGGTTGGCATCCAACTCCTTACTGGAGGCCTTGGTATATGCCCACAATATTTTCAGGTATTTGGAACACCGGAAAATATTCCCTGCATCGGTTGCCATACCCAAATGGGACGATAGGGGAACACAGTTTACCAAGGAAAAAATTCTTATCAGGCACAACATGGATCGCTTACAGGCACTTATGCAAGATTATGTGGGGATTGTAAGAAGTACCGCCCGCTTGCAAAAAGGCATCAAACACCTCGATACAATATACAGTGAAATTGAGGAACTGTATCGGACAACAAAAGTGGACGTAGCACTTTGTGAATTACGAAATATGATCAATGTGGCCCATCTCATCATCGGACAGAGTTTGAAGAGAAAAGAAAATAAGGGCGGATTCTACAATATTGACCTAGAACCTATAAGAAACGTCTAAGCACCTTAAATACAGCAACCCTATGTCACAGCATGTACATAAAATGATTCAAGATGGTATCCGGGGAGGGATGGACTATGCCCAATATATCTCCATGATGAACGACCTTGTCACTAGAGGGCAAACGACAGGAACAGACCAAAGTGAAGAAAGAATTGCCAACACAAAATTAAATGCCCATAGGATAAGAAGAATTGAAAAAACGACGACCATTCCAGAAGAAATGCTAAGGGTGTTCCACAAGTTACCTGAAAAGCAGGTTTGGCTGGTACTGTTGGAAAGTTGGTGCTCTGATGGGGCACAGGCCATACCGATTCTCTATAAAATTGCCAGTGCAGCCCCGAAAATTGATTTACGACTGATATTGAGGGATGAAAAACCACAACTCATGGACTGTTTTTTGACCAACGGGACCCGTTCCATTCCCAAACTGATCATCACCAATGAGGAAGGAATGATAATGTATGAGTGGGGGCCAAGGCCAAAAACCGCCTCCAAAATGGTAGCGGAATATAAGGAACAACATGGAAAAGTGGATGGAAGACTCAAAAAGGAACTGCAGATGTGGTATAACAGGGATGGGGGCAAAACCATGGTGGACGAACTTATCGAAATCGTAAAGCCCCGATAATTTGATATTTCTTGGATTTGTAAGATAGAACGTTCAGGGAACCCTTGACAAAAATAGGCCCAAAACCAAGTTTCATTTGGATCGTGTCAAAAACCCCCAAGACCATGGGACAAAGGAGAAAAGTTTTTAGAGGGCGTTGGTGGCTTTCAAACCACGAATTTCACCCAAAAGCTTATCCAGAACAACTTTTAAATCTTTCAAAGCCCCTAAAATTTGGGAGCTGTTGTCGTTAAAGGTCTTGTTTGCCCTGCCCAATATGGTTTGATAATATGAGATCCCTTCATGTAAATTAGTGGTGAAAGTGGATAAGTATGCTACTTGCTTATCCGTTATGGAACCTTGTACTTCCTCCATCTTGCCTTTCAGAAAATCAACATAAATTTTAAGCTCCTTGATGAACATGTTGGGGCGGTCGGTTCTCTTGATCAAATTGGATTCCCCATAAATATGTTGCATCATTTCCCTGAGACTGGCGATTTTTGAAAAGTATGCCATGTTTGGTCCTGGGCAAATGGAGACACCATCCCCTTCGGTCTTGGTGTCCAACCCATGTTTTAACAAGGCCGAAGTACCCAGTCCTACACAGGCACAAGATTTTTCGACAATCTTGTCATAAGCCGCTTGGCGGGCTTGTGTTGAAAGATCTTTTTTGTCCAATTCTTGTATCTTTAGATGTTGGTATTGTCGTGATGCCATGCAAATACCCTCATTGGTGAATTCCTTGTTCAAGGCGACATATTTTTTGGGACAGGCACTCCCGGGCCTGTTTTTTTGGATATTGGCCAATTTTTCCAAGTCTTTGGTATTGCCCCTTAGGCTATTGAAAGGAACGCCCAAGGGAGAGATGTTGCTCAAGTAAAGGTCCTTTTCTTTGGCCTGCGATAATTTTTTCAGGGTGGTGTCATCCACCGTGGTGGCCTCGGGCACTAAAAGAAACGGGGTTCCCCAACCCACGGAGTCCAATTTATAGTGTTCCAATAGAAAATCATGTTCTTCCGAGGTGCCCACCCCACCTTGGGCCGTGATTTTAACGGGCAGGGCAGATTGGGGAACATAGCGTTTTTTTTGTGAAAGTGCATGGACCAGTATAGCGTAGGTTTCCGATACCAACTCTTCTTTCCGGTCCCGGAACTGTGCCAATATCGGCCCCATGAGATGACCATCCGTGGCAAAGGCATGCCCACCGCAGTTCAATCCCGATTCTATTCTGTACTCCGATACCCATAGCCCTTTCTTTGCGAGAAACTTCCCCTGGATCAAGGCCGATCTGTAATCACTGACCTTTAGGATGATTCTCTTTTTTATGATTCCGTTTTCATCTGGATAGAAATCATCGAATTCTTCGATATAGCCGTACAATCGGGGGTTCATGCCAGCCGAAAAAATAACCGAGGAACTAAGATGGCTATTGGCATATCCCCTAAGGGCCGCATGGGCATCATTGTACTTGTTGGGCAAAGGCTTTTTGTGTCGATAATTTTCCCTATCCAATTTGGTCATGATGTTGACCTCAATATTGCCCATGGAAAGGTTCTCATCAAGAAACTCCTTGAGGGAGGCTGTGCGATCGGTTTTTTGGGTCAAATCGATAAACCGTTGCTTTAGCAACGAAGTGTTGGGCAACAAATCAAAGTATTGTTTTAACCCATCGCTACAACCACGTGAAACATCCTTTAGCCGTTCAAACCTTTTTTCTGCCAATTCCTTAATGAGATTGAGATAGGAGGTGATTCTTTTGGCCCTGAAGTCCTCGATTCCCTCATGGATTTCATGATAGGGCATTTCAAATTTTTCACAATACATTCTCCTTAATTTTTCCATAAGGATATCATCGACCAAGGATATGGCTGAATCTATGCCCAAATGGGAAACTTTCAATGGGGTATCAATGGTGAATGCAATTCCCATAACGGGAATATGGAAGGAGTGGGGTGTCATAAACTTGGATTTTTTACCCGATTAGGGTAATTTTTAAAAATCGATTTGGTAATTCCAAAGATGGTTGGGTCACCCTGGACAGGATATCACAGTAGATAACAATTCCAGGGTAAAGCCATGTTTCAACCAAAAGAAAACAAGAAGTCTCTTTTGATGAAATGTAGCGTACTGCTTCGTGAAAAATTGTCCCAAATTACCGGTGTATAAATTCATTTGTTTTTAGTTTGTTCGACAGGATTTCTGCCCTTCTGTTTGCCAAGGGATGGTTTCCGCCTTGCAGGTGATAGTGTCGCAGACCGTGTTCTTTTTGCCTCCCGGAACTGAAGTTGGAGACCCGTTTGAGATATCCGATGACCCGGGTGGCATGGTCCACATTCTGCGAATTGCATGCACTGCATTCATACAAGGTACGTTTGTCAATATGGGCGCACTCGTTGCAGATGGTGATACGGATATTGAAACAAAAATAATTGCACCCGGCCTTGGCTGTGGCATGGATCAATTTTTTGAACCCTTCCTTGTTCGGAGTTTCTTCCAGGTTGAGATGTAGGGCAGACCCACCGTCCAAATATTGGATGGTTTCCTTGCCATGAAGCATGATCTTGTCCAAAGCGTTGATACGTTCGTCCTCAACAACATAAAAGTAGGAATTATAGCAGTCCCTAGGGACAAAAAGTCCGTCCTCCCTGTCCCACTTGGCATTTTTGACCCCCAAATTTTCAGCGGGGACGAACTCTGTGTTGAACATGTACCCGTAGGTTTCCTTGGCCATACGGTTTTCATCGTAGATGGCCTTGAGGTAGTGGTTCACAAATTCCTTGTACACCTCATTGTTGCCCACTTGGATGCCTTGGCTTTCTGCGGCCTCGACCATTCCGTTGATGCCCACGGTCAGGAATTGCTTGTCCAAGGATATCAAACCAGCGTTATAGACGGGTAACATGCCAACTTTTTCATAGTCATCAATAAGCTTGCGAAAGGCGACTTGGTACTTATGGACCTTGCGGACTTCCGCTACAATATCGGCCCCTTGCTGTACCAAACGGTTCATGTTCAAGGTAATGACATTGACTGAACCTGTGGCTACCCCGCCAGCTCCGAGGGAATAACTAAAAGTGTGGTCACTGATCTCATTGCGCAATCGGCAACAGGAGGCAAGGCTGTCCGCATTTTCGGATTGATAGATGAAAAAGGAGTTTCCCTCGCTCAACTCATGTGCGCACATATCGGTGAACTCCGTATCTACAGGGGTTCCTTTCTTGGTCAACATGGCAGCGGTCACTACAGGAAAGGTCAGAATGGCCCTAGTACGCTCTTTGTTGAACCAGTCCATAAAAAAGGCCTGTAGCTTTTTGACACTTTCCCATTGCGGTCTTCCCATATCTGGAAAGACAAAATCCCCGAACATACTGTCAAAATAGGGTTTGTCATAAAGGGAAATGTTCCAGAACACTGATTGATACCCCCTTGCCGCAGCCGGTTGGTTAATGGCATAGACGACATGTTGAAGGTGGTTGGCGATAGTGTCCGTATGGGTGTCGAGATAATCCGGCCCATAATCCTTGGCCGCAAAATGGTCAAAATACATCAAGAATTCCACGGTGGCCAAGGCTCCGGCAAATTGGGAACTTACTGCAAAGACCAAGTTGACAAATTCCCCGCAAAAACTTTCCAAGTGTTTTGGGGCCAAACTTTCACCCCCCAGTTTGGTAAGGCCGTCCAATAGAAAGGGGTACATGCTTATAGAGGCACAATAGGGTTTTAAAGAGGTCTCGTCATGGACATAAATCTCGTGGGATTCTATTTGTCTGGTATATTCCTCTGCCAGGCCGTTCCCGAACAAGGCGGCGATTTTCTGTTTGACCAAAGCCCTGTTGATCTGTATGTTGATGTCCTTGTTGAGCTCTGCCTCCATGGTCGCAATGTTCTTGGAAGTAACATTGGCGTTGGCATCGACCTTGGAACCGTCGGCAGCATTGCCGGAGTGTAGGTAATGGTCTATGAACGCAATCTTTTTGGCGATTTGTTTATCGGTCAATCGTATCATATTGAAAACTATTTAGAGATGAATAAATGGTTGAGCATTCTATTGGTCATTACTTCCATGAACATTTGGTTTGTGGTATGGCTATCAAGGCCCCCAAGGTCTTTGTCCCACCTTCCGGTCTTTATCCAGGTCAGGTGTTCAAGAATGTTAAATGGTACATTGTCTTCCCCGGTGTAAAGACAGGTCCTGTATCCCTGCTGCCGGGCATATTTTAGATGGGCCACCAGTTCTTCCCGATGCCATTCGCCTCCCATAAAGACAACACAGGTGGCAAAACCGGAATATTGGTCCAAAAGTGTTTGGAAATACTCAGGGGTAAGCTCGTTTCCATTTCCTTCCTTCCATAAAAAAGGGGAATGACAGCCCTCACATCGGAGGGGACATCCAGAAATTGAAAAACAGAGACTGATTTCCCCGGGAACTTCTTGAAACACTACCTGAAAGTCATGATAAAACATAAAGTACGCATTGGTTTTTGTCCTTTATAAAATTAAGGCAGGGTTTTTTTGGACAGCGGTGTGGCTTCAAAAGTTATAAAGAGACTTATTAACAATAAAATGACCTTTTAATCATTTAATTTGAAACAAAAAATTTTACTACAAAAAAAACATACTCCATTTCCAAAACTTGAAACAGGAAATGGGGCATTGTCCAGCATGTAATGAGAATATACCTTGGTTGTCGGGAAACAATTAAACGAGATGGAGCAGAATGACCAAGGCACTGAAAACAACGCTTACGATCAGCAGGTTGAATGTGGTCAAAGATTTCAATTGGGCCAATACGGCACCATTGAATGCCATGCAAAAGATGGTAACGAAAAAGAGGAGTATCATTTTTAAGATCATATCCATTTCCCCCATCAAAAGAACCATCGCCGCCGCCGAGCCCAAACAGCTTTGGCCTATAATGGCAATGGCGGAATAGCCCATCTGTCCTTTCTTGAACTCCCCGGACAAGCGTTTGTGAAGACTGGTAATCAGATATTTTTTTTCTTTAGTTCCAGAATGGGTCATCGGTATTGTCGTTGAATTTTTCATCGTTATGGTGTTTTGCTATGATATGTAATTGTGCTTCATTGGCCAATTGTTGGATTTCATTGAAAAGCTGGCGTTCCTCAAACCGTATGTGCCGTTCCAGTTCTTCCTCTATCTGCCCCAAGGTTTTTATACCATGATCTGTTGAAGTGAACAATCTTGTCAATCTTCGATGGTCGGCAAGAGCTTTTTTTACCCATGGATGATCATGGCCCAGTATGGGGAAGATATGGTTTTCCTCCAACGCGAAATGAGGCCGTAAATAAACATCGAAAAACCAGTCCACATAAGTTTTGATCCGGTCGGGTGAAATGTTTTTTGCAAGCCCGGTCCGTATTTTCCAACAGAGGAGCAGGCCGTGGTGATGTTCACGGCTTACTCCTTGAAGGGCTTTGTGTCGTTTTATCGGGGTGTGGGCCATATCGGTCTCAGTTGCTGAGCAGTTTGTTTTCCAATAGTTCCGCTTTTGGGAACAGGATGTTGTTCTCCAAATGGATGTGGCTGTGCAGGTCTTCCTCAAATTCCCGCAGGAGGGAGAAGGTGACCTTATAGGTATTGCAGGCATCCGCGGGGGGTGTATAGTCATTGCTCAGATCCGCAATTTTCCGGAACCGTTCCCCTTCATCGTCATGCTCTTTCATCATCATTTGGATAGGGTTGCGAACCGTTCCAAAATGAGGTTGTTCCAAGGGTTTCCCATCTGGGGTGCCATCGACCATTTTACGTATCCAGGGGAAGAGTACCAATTCCTCTTTTTTCATGTGCATGGACAGTTCCCCTGCTGTGGTGCTGAAGTGGTCAAAAATGTCGAGCAGTTCAGGGTGCCTATTGCCATGTACATTACATAGTTTGTTCAAATATTGCATTAAGACCGGTATGCGTTCTTCCACATAGCGATGGTGCTTTTTTTCGATATAGTCGGCCAAAAGATCCAAGGGCCAGGTTTTAAAATCGGGCTGGTCACCTAGACTAACTTTTTGCACTTCATCCAGTTCCTGCATTAAGGTTTCCAAATCGAGACCCTTTTTTTCAGCAACCTCTTGGAGCGTGCGGTTGCCCTTACAGCAAAAATCTATTTTGTGGTTTTTAAATACCTGGGCGGTCCGGTAATCCTCTGCTACCATTTGCCCTATCGTTTTATCCAAGGTATCGTTCATAATAATTGATTTATAGGTTCATGTATTAATAGGATAAAAATGTCCTTTATTCGCTCAAATTTTTTTTATCGTTTCAAATAGGTCAGCCCAACCTCCAATCCCGTGGCCAGTTCAAATAAACTGGTACTTTTTAGCATCTTGCTCAAATCGGTACGGATATCAACGAATTTGTCGTGCAAGGGGCAGGGTTTTTGGGCATTACATTCTTTGAGTCCCAGACCACAGCCCACATAAATCTTGTCACCATCAATGGCTTTGACTATCATGTTCAACTTTACCGCATCCATATCTTCCCGAGCAATTTCAAACCCACCAGTGGGCCCTTTAACGGAGTGGATGATGTTGTTCCTTGAGAGCTGTTGCAAAATTTTGGCAGTGAAAGCTATGGGCGAATCTATTTCCTCAGCAATTTCATTGACACTGACACGTCTTCCATCCAAGGAACGCAGCGCAATATAAACCGCTGCCCGAATACCATATTCACAGGCTTTTGAAAACATCATAGGGAACTTTTATTGTACAAAGATAAGACTAAAAATTTAACTCGGATAAAATTGTCCTTTATTCTTTTTGAAAGAATTTCGTTCTAATGTAAATCAAAAAATAAACTACTGCGGGGTGGGCAATATAGATTAAACCCTTTGTGCATTTTGAAACTACAATCTATTGGAAACCGCGTCATGCTGAACTCGCCTGCCGGCAAAGGTAGGTTTCAGCATCCCATCACATATTTTGATCCAATACTTATAAAATGTGACCCTGAAATAAACCGGCCTACCGGCCAGGCAGGTTCAGGGTGACGAAAACCGATGCTATTTTAACATCTTATGACCATATTCAACAATAATAAAGGTAAAATAGAAAAATGCACCACGGGTAGATTAAAGATAAACTTAATTGGGGGCTCGGTTTTCTATGAGCATCATTGCAATCCCCAAAGGAATTAAAAGAGTGAGCAGCGCCAAGATTTCTAAATGTCCATTGAAGATGTTCCGCTGCAGCCACGCAGCCATACCCCTATAAAAAATGAGAGTTTCGGTGAGAAGGAACCCCAAAAAATACCATAAGTAAGATTTCTTCGATATTCGGAACAAGCTAAAATAATCCATGAATAGGAACAGGCCAATACTGATGATGCCCAGAAAGGTCAAATGCAGATAACCAATGGTCAGATCAAGATAGTTGGCCGCCATGTTGGCAAAATAGGGGAGAGCGGTCAAAAGCTGCAATACTATTTTGATCATTAATAAAAACAGAACTGACTTAAACATTAAAAATTGCACCTTCGAAAAAGATAAGTTATCAATCCTATTCTTAAATATGCTCCATAACACGGAAAAGGCATAAAGCTGTGCCAAAGCTCCCAGACCTGCCAACACATAGAACCAGAACGAAGGTTTTGTCCAAAGCGTGGAGAGGAAAAAAGTGAGCACAACCCCCAGATTTAGACTTATAAAAAAGCGAGCGAAGGTTTTTGCGGGAATTTCAAGACCGCGCTGTTCCCAAACATAGATGAAAAGCCCTACCAAGGCCAATATCATCCAGCCATTGTATTGAAAATGGAGATAAAAATATATCGCCAACCGGTACCAAATGGATTGAGCTCCCAAACTGTTCATGATCGCTCCCAAGGCCCAAGGTCCCAAACTGGAGATTACCATATAGATCAGGGCCGCTTTTGCACATTGCAATCCTTTGCTGTGCCTGTATTTTGGATTGATGTTTTTCCAGAAATAGTAAAAGTAGACATACGACACGATTAGGAACAGCGTAGAAAAAATAATGGAAAACAGCGCATATCCTTGAAAAGGGAAGGTCACTAACATACCCACCAAGGTGGCTTGCGTACACCAAAATATACGTTTGTACCTTCTGCTGGACGCATCCTTATCCATAAAACAATAATGCAACAAGGTAGTTAGGGCCACATAAACCCAACCCAAGAGGGCTATATGGGAATGGGCATGGACAACAAACCTGTAGTTGAAATCAAAAGCGAAAATAGGGTAGGAGCGCAACAGCAATCCCAATAGGGCCGCCACAAGAAAGTAAATCACGGCAATTAGGATATGCAATTGATACGACTGATGCTTCACTTTGTGTTGTTTGGGGACATTACGCTGGTCAAGATCAAAAATCTTTTTTTCTTGCTTTATAGTTCAAACCCAAGATAGGCAGAATGGTCCATAATAAAAGAATTGCCATGGAAATAAAGAAACCAAGATCCGTCCCAAAAAACTTTTTAAAAATGGCACCGGTATACCCTAATAATGCCGAAATATCCAACTTGAGCAGTATCAAAATTCTGGAAAGATCTATTGGATTTAGCGCAGTGGCCACCATGGAATAAGTATCCAAGGGATATTCTTCAAACACAATCAGTGACATCAGGAACAATCCATCATAAACCACTGCCAAGAAAAGCCAAAGCAATACGGCATATCCAAATCCTTTTATCTTGTTTTCGTTGGATATGGCAATCACAAAGGAAAGTCCCACAAAAATAAAGGTCAAAAAGGTCCCTGTGATCAGTAAAAGGGAAAAATCAAAAATAGCATTGCTTCGCAAAAGTCCATACAGCACAAATGGAATCCCCAGCCCTAACACCAGACTTAGCGTCAACGAACCTGCCACACCAAAATATTGTCCCATAAAAATAGAACTACGTTTTATAGGCTGCGCCAATAGGAGCTCGGTAAATTCTCGAGAATTGTAGTAGTACATCACCCCAAAAATGGTACCTATCAAAGGAATCAGGACAATAATCACGTTCATTAGGGTGATCACGGCCTTGGAAACATCGTTGTTCAAGAACAACAGCACAAATCCAAGGGCAAGGTAAAACAGAAAATACACGTAGCTCCAACGGCTTCGTATCAAATCGTAAAAACTGTATTTTAATATTTTAAGCATGGCTACCGGTTGTTATGGCCGCAATGGCGTGTTCAAAATTGGTTTGTTCGGTCTGTTGCAAAAGTTTCTGGATGCTTCCCTTGAAATAAATCTCGCCTTCCAATAGGTATAGGATTTCATCGGCCATTTCTTCCACAAATTGCATAATGTGCGAAGTGATCAAAATCGTCTTGCCATTGTTTTTTTCTTTTAAAATCAACTCTTTTAAGCGAATCAATGCTCTGGGATCCAAACCAGTCGTAGGTTCATCCAAAATAATCAAGGGACTATCGAACATAAAGGTCAATACAATGTTCACTTTTTGCTTGGTACCCCCAGATAGAGTGGATAGTTTTTTGTTCAAAAAAGGTTCCAATCCAAAAAGCTCGATAAGCTCTGCTTCGGTACTTGGGCTGTTTCTCAGATCCTTGATCATGTTGATCAATTCCTTGACCTTGATATTCGGAGGGAAATTGGCAATCTGGGGCAGGTAGTCGATTTTTTTGCGGTACTTCCACCCTTTTTTAATGGATTGTTCCAACACGGATATTTCTCCTTTGTCGGGAATTACCATACCCAGAATACTCTTGATCAAGGTGGTTTTTCCCGAACCGTTCGGTCCAAGGATGGCATAAATACGGCCCTTGTCAATATTTAGGTCTATTCCTTTTAATACTTGATTTTTACCAAATTGCTTATGCAGATTGTCTATTTCAATGGTCATGGTCGTATTTTCATTAAGGGTTGGGCATCTTTTAAATTATCGGGCGTAAAAACTGGGGATACCCGTTCGGAAAAATCAATAATATCCATGAACAGGCTCCGTAAAAGTACAATGGTCTCGGGGGTGCGGTTCACCACATAGGAAAACAACTTGACTGGGCGGTAAGGGACATCCCCAACACCGTCTTTGTCCAGATCATAGCCCGTGTAGCTGCTCCAAAAGTTACCCTCGAACACATTATCGTTTAGCTTGCTGTTGTAGGAGATATCAAAAGAGTTGTACAAAAAATTATTGCCTTTAAAACTATTGGTATAGCATGCTCCAACCACTCGTATGGCCCACCCATTGCCTATAAAGTCGTTATTGTTATATTGGATTCGGTTAGATCCCTCGATATTAATGCCGATGGTGTTTTCCTCAAAAATATTCCCAACAATTTCTGCATCAGTGATTTCTTTCAAAAGCATGCCGTAGGCCGCTGTGCCCCAATTCTTGCGAAAAGTGTTGTTTTTCATGGTGATGAACTTGGAGAACATCACGGCAACCCCGGCACCGTTGTTTTCGAAGGTGTTGCGGGTATACACATCATGGTTGGAAAACATAAAATGTAGCCCATAGCGGAGGTTGTCCATGCTCACATTATCGGAGATGGTGATTCGGTCGGAAAACTCCAGATAGATACCATCCCGAGTACCCTGGACGTGGTTTTTGGACACTTCTACGTCCGAGGAATACCACAGTTGAATCCCATTGCCCGAGTTATATTCGTCCACAGCTTCGCCAATAATTCTATTGTGGTAGACCTTGCCGTGTGATGATTTTTCCAAATAGATACCAAAGAACAATTGCTCCAACACCATATTCTGAATGAGGAAATTTTTGCTTTGCACCACCCGTATGGCCGCGTTGTCCTTGGTGTAGCTCACCCCTACATTGATGACGAACAGCCCATCCAACGTAACATCATCCGATGTGATCCTAAAGATTTCCCCCTTTTTTTCGCCATCAACAATGGGGTAACCAATCCCTTTGATGACCAAGGGCTTGTCCACCAAAATCTCAAATTCTTTGTATGTACCTTTCTGAATCAATAAGGTGTCATGGGCACTGGCTCGTTCAATGGTATTTTTAATGGAACTCTGCTCGCAAGTATTGCATATATTCCACGTGTTTGCCCAAACATGATGCCCCAATAGGAATAGAAACAGCCATAAAACGTACTTGTGATGTGGATTGTTGAAAATCATAATGTTTTTGTGATTGGAGCAATCAATTGGAAATTTTAAAATAATGGGGGAACTATAATACTTTTATCTAATGATCAAAAACTTGGCGTCCTCAATGGCCATTACCCAATGTTCCACTTCTTTGGAAAAGCCAAAATGCTGCTGTTCGGTTAAATTAACGATTTGGTTCTCGATATAAAAATCAATGGAGCCTTCCAATACGATTAAATGGGCATCTTTCGGAGAGCTGTGCTTTGGAAAGACAGCACCTTTGGCCAAGCTAATGCTCAAGATTTCCAAGGAGGATGTTTTGGCCAGTTGTTCAATCTGTAAGTCATCAAAGGGTTGTTGGGCAATGGTATTGTCAATATCGATCATATACATGGATTCAGTTTTTGCGTTGTATATTATATTCTTGTTTTAGTTTGTTCCAGGATAGGAGCTCCCCGCCATTCACATCCAAAGTATTTTGGGCAACCTGTTGCTCAGAGAACGCACTTAAAAAAGCCCCCATGGGACTGGGAATGTTCTCGCTGACCAGATAGGTGGCCTTTTTGGCATCCACGAGTTCCCCTGGACGGTCAAAATCATTGACCAAGAAAAGGGCGATGGCGGATTCATCTTCCTCCTTTAATTGGTTCATCATGCATTCAACGGCATCAAAATTAAAGACCTTACCTTTTTTGGTCACCAACTGCGCGGCATGTTGTTTGTCCACAATGGTCATGCTGCAATAATGGCATCCCACATGGCCATAATCAATGGGTTTTGGACTTACGGTACAACCAGTGATAAAGCCAAAGACGGCAAGCAATAATATAATGGATGATTTCATAATCAATTTTTTATTGGTTTTTTACTGTTTTTCCACCCCAAAAATCCCGCTGTCAATGTAAACATCATACCTACGAACATAAGCCATCCTCCGGTGGCCGGCATAGAGGTAACATCAAAGTTGAGCATTTTTACATGACCCAATAATGGGGGTTTATAAGTCATGGGCGTACCATCGGGATTGGTCAATTTCATGATCGCATTGGGGTCAAGATTGGTGCCATAATCAACCAACCATTGATTGAAATCGTACATGCCCAATACGCCAAGGATGGACATCAATAGGAACCAACCAATAAACCACTTGTAACTTACTTTGTTCAAGTACCCTAGAATACCGACCAATACACCCAAGGCCACCATAATGCCGATGACCATGGGAAAAGTGCTGAATTCCCACATATCCTCTGGTTTGGGCAATGTCTGCATGCCAATATAGTGGTTCAGGCCATCGATGTTTTGGATATCAAATTCATTGACCCCTTGCAAGCCACTGATATGGATGTTCATCCCCAATGGATCGGGGTACTGTGGTGCCCCCAATATAATGTACCAGAGGGGAAAGATGTAGAGACCCAATAAAAATAGGGGACCAACAATCATTAAAATACTAGCCTTTTTCATTTTACTTGATTTAAAAATTTACAAATTGAGTGTGGTTTTTGGAGGGTTGATACTGTTCCAATTTGTAATAAAAGCGGGCAGGTCATGGACGCAGCCCGCTTTAAGTAATGGTGACTCAATCCGAATCATTCACCAAGTGACCATTTAAGCTCTACGTTGGAATTGGCGGGGGAAACCCTAACATATCCTTGCATTTCCTGGTGTAGCGCAGAACAGAAGTCCGTACAATAGAAAGGCCATACTCCGACCTGTTTTGGTTCCCAAATAGAGGTTTTTGTTTGCCCCGGCATAACCAGAAGCTCCGAGGTGTTCTGTCCTATCATGGCAAAACCGTGCGGTACATCAAAATCCTGTTCGTGGTTGGTGATGTGGAAATATACCTTATCACCCACTTTGACCCCTTCAATGTTATCCGGTGTAAAGTGGCTACGAATAGTGGACATGTAGATATGTACCTCGTTGCCATCGCGAACCACTTTGGCATCGACGGGTGATTTCACTGCATATGGATGTTCGTTTTCATCCAATCTATAGATTTTCTTGGATTTAGGCGCCAATAGCTCTGCGGGTATTCCAGCAGCGTAATGTGGCTCACCGTGCGTAGGGAAGTCATAGATCAACTCCATTTTGTCACCTGATATGTCATACAGCTGTGCGGAGTGTTCCATTTCGGGTCCTGTGGGCAGATATCTGTCCTTGGTAATCTTGTTCATGGCTACCACATATTTGCCAAATGGCTTTCTGGAGTTACCTCCGGGAATCATCAAGTGGCCTACGGAGTAATAGGTCGGTTTTCTGTCGATCACTTCCCAAGTGCCCAATTTCCATTTCACGACCTCCGAAGAGATAAAGAAAGTGGTATAGGCATTGCCTTCTCCATCAAACTCGGTATGTAAGGGGCCCAATCCGCCACTTTTTACCTGACCTGCCAACACATCTTCAAATTTGAGAATTGGAATGCCGTAGGCTTCCCCATCAAATTTTTCATCTTCAATGGCGGCAATCATTTTATCAAAGGAGTGCACGGTCAAGTCTGCGGAGAGTTTACCGTTACCAATAATGTACTGTCCAGTAGGGTCTACATCACAGCCGTGAGGTGATTTAGGTGTTGGTAAAAAGTAAACGGCCCCCGGCACTTTCAAGGGATCCACTGTCAACACCTCTTTTTTCATGGTGGTAGTGCCGGTATGGGTGCTTTCATCGTATACATTGTGGGCATAGTTTGCCGGCATTTTGGTGCCACCGCCATTGTTTACATATTCCTCAATTTTCTTCCAATTGACTGCGGCAATAAAATCCTTGTCATTTTGTGAGGAATTTACTTCTTGCAAAGAGTGTGCTTCTTCTGTATTATAGGTTGTAAAGAAGAACCAACCATGTGATTTTCCCCTACCGGGGTGGGAAAGATCATAGTTGAACCCTGGCATCAACAGTTGGAATTTTATATCCATGTGGCCATGCTCTGGGTCTACGCTGATAAAGGACAAGGATCCCTTAAAATTACTTTTGTATTCATTGATGGGCATATCCCTTTGCGGGATGGGAACCGAGAATCGGGTACCTGCCACTACGTATTCGGTGTTTTCGGTGATAAAGGAGGAACTATGGTTTCCTGCACTATTGGGTACCTCAATGATTTCTTCGGTCTCAAAAGTGCTTAGGCTGATACGTGCAATTCTGGGCGTATTGTTGCCATTGATAAAAATCCAACGGCCATCCAATTCACCATTGGTCTGTGATATGTCAGGGTGGTGGGCATCGTCCCAAGGTACAAAACCATGCGAAGTGTTGAGCATTGGCTTGGTTTCTTCGGAATATCCATAACCGGATGTTGGGAATTGCGAGAATACAGGTATTTCCTTGAACATTCTTCCAGAAGGCAATCCATAAACGGTAAGGTTTCCGCTGTATCCGCCCGACATAAAGGCGTAAAATTCGTCCTGCTCACCTGGAGCAACGTATACCTTTTCGGCGGCACTCGATGAGAGCGCCCCGTTCGAACTTTTGTTTTGTTGGCCACAGGACGCCAGCATCAGGGCCGCACCCAAGGTCAATATAAAATGGTTTTTGATTTTCATTATATTCAGTTTTAATTGTTTTTACTTTTTATTGGGTAGGGGGCAAGATGACCTTGTCCACCACATGTACAATTCCGTTACCGGCGGACACACTGGCTACAATCTTGGCGCCGCCCACGTAAACCTGGTTATCCTTTACCTCCACGGCTACATTTTGGTTGTTGGCCTGCCCCAGTTTTTTGAAATTCTTCAAAAAGTCCTTCGAATAGTTCCCAGGGGTTACATGGTACTTTAGGATATTGGCCAAAGCATCCTTGTTTTCTGGTTTTAGGAGGTCTTCCACGGTGCCCGCTGGAAGCGCATCAAACGCAGCATTGGTAGGCGCAAAGACCATGAGCGGTCCGGCATTTACCAGTGCATTTTCAAGTTCAGCGGCCTGTACAGCGGCCACGAGTGTACTGTGGTCGGATGACTTCAGGGCAATTTGAAGGATATTCGGCGTAGACGCCTCATCTTCAATAAAGGCCTGTCCCTTATTGCTTTCCAAAACAGCTTCGTCCTGCGTTGGATTCGTCACCTCTTTTTTCTCTTGAGATTCATTTTTGCAGCTTCCCAGGATGATGGACAGGGCAAACAATCCCAGCATGCTTAGTTTTAAGGTTGATTTCATAAGGTTTATTTTAGAGTTCTAAAGTATTCGAGGATTGCTCTTGCCTGATCTTCGGTAAGTCCTTGGTTGGACATGGGAGAACCATTGAATTCCTTAAGAAGATCATTGGCCAAAGGGTCTTGCTGTACCATTTCTTGCGGATTCAGAATCATGTTCATCACCCACTCGGGAGTCCTTCTTTCCAAGATGCCATTGGGTGGGGGACCAATGAATTTTTTCCCGATTCGGTGACAGGCCAAGCACATTTGGTCATATACTTTTTTGCCCTCTTCTGCCATGGCTTGGTCAATTTCCTGGGCCAAGTCAACGGATTGAACGGGCCCGACCCCTTTGGTGGTAAGGTCAACCCTTTCAGAAGCTTTTACGACATCCGAGGAAGTCTCCGCTGGCTGTTCAGTAGTTGTTTTTTTGCGTTCTACGCTAAAGCCTTCATCTTTTTTTTCCTCTTTCTTTCCTCCACATCCAATCATGACCATGGCAAATAGCAGGCCCATTCCTTTTATTATAGTCTTCATGTGTTAAATGGTTTAAAATTTGATTCAAATGTATATAGTGACAAATAGGTATAACATGATATTAATCATAAAAAGGATAAAAATGTCTTTTAATATTTGTTTGATATTTTTGACTATGCTCTCCAATTCTTCCAAATATGCCATAAAAGGGGTTCTTTATCTAGCATTGAACTCCAATACAGATCATAAGATATTGGTCCGGGATATTTATGAAAGAGTACATGTACCCGAGGCATATTTGGCCAAACTGTTACAGGAACTATCCCGACATGGTATTATTTCGTCGGTTCGAGGCCCTAAGGGCGGCTTTTACTTAAGTGAAGAAGACCGTAAACATACGCTAATGGACATTGTAAGAGTCATTGACGGGGAAAGACGGGTGAACTCGTGCGTTATGGGTATCGATAACTGTGATGTGGACAACCCATGCTTGCTGCACAAACTTGTTGGAACGAACAAATCCAAATTTATTAAGGTACTTAAAAACACGACCATTTTGGATTTGACAGCGGGAAAACTGGATATTGAAGAATTCTTTCCTATCTAAGCCTGCTTTTCTTGAAATGGCTAAACGCCGACGAATTGTTTGAATCCGAATGGAGTTTTATAAAAAAATAGGAACTTCCAAAGCATTGATAACTTTTCAAACAAACGAATAAATTAAAAACTACAATTTTAAAATTTCAATCCAAAGAACAGACTGCAGCTTTCATTTTCCTCCGAAACGTCTTCTACTTTAAACTTTAATAACATTCCCATGATCATTGCGTAATGTGACCATTAGAGCGGAGGGGGCCAACTACGTATCGTTTATAGTAATGTACCTGGAAAAATTCAAACTTAAACAATTATGAGTTCAGAATCAAAGTGATTAAAGAAATAAAATAGGTTTATGTAAACAAAAACAAGTGCATATACACTCGACCAAATCGCTCAAATTTATGTATGAACCCAATTATTTTAGCGTAGTTTTTTTTCTGTATACCGCAATTTGCCAATTTCAATGGCAATAGCTGTTTTGGCCAAAATGGTAAATACAAAAGCACCGAGTGCCCATATGCCCAATGTTACCCCTACTTCTATCCTTGTTGGGAGGTATTCCGCTATTTTGCCATAAGGTCCCGGAATAAAGCCGGGCACGATAAGGCCAAAACCTTTTTCGATCCATATCGCCACAAACAATATAAAACAACAAAAGTAAAGTACATTGAGATTGTTCCTGAGTTTTCCAAAAGTGAGCATAACGGTGGCGAGCACATTTAAAGGAATAGCGGTCCAGATCCAAGGCAGCAGGGCATTCTTACCGTGAAGTCCAAAAAACAGATAATAGGCACTCTCACTATGGTGTGTTGGCGCATAAAACTCTTTAAACAACTCTGAAACGAGCATGATCAAATTTATTTGAGCAGCAACGGTTACTATCATTGCAATTTTCTTGATCGTCTTATTGGGTATTTTGAATGCCGTGAAGGACCTAATAACCGCAAGGACCAAAATAATCAAAGCTGGTCCGGCCGCAAATGCGGATGCTAGAAATCGGGGACCCAATAAAGCATTGTTCCAGAAAGGACGTGCTTGTAACCCTTGGTATAAGAATGCAGTGACCAAGTGGATGCCCACAGCCCAGAAAACAGATAATACAGCACCGGGCACATACACTTTTTTCTTCGCTTCTTTTCCTTGATAATGTCTAAAAAGAATATAGAAAGGTATTGTAATGTTGATAAAGAGATAACCATTCAACACAATGACATCCCAGGTGAGCATTGAATTGGGAAAATTAAAAACGCCTATTCCTGGAATCATATGCCAAAGTACGGATGGGCCACCCATATCGGCCACTACAAAGGCTAGACACATGATCAATGCTGCTACGGCAAGACCTTCGCCTATTAATACAGCTTGCTTAAAATCAATATCCTTAAGCACATAAGTTGGCATCACTAGCATTACCGCAGCTGCGGCTACCCCTACTAGGAAAGTGAAATTTGAAATATAGAGGCCCCAACTCACCCTATCTGTCATACCGGTAACACTCAATCCTTCATCTAACTGAATGGAATAGCAATACATGCCAATAAGCATTACCAGCGTTAAAAAACCCATCCAGATATGATACTTTTTAGACCCTTTGGTAATCGTATCTAAACTATCAATTACCAGGCTTTTTAAAACTCTAAATAGATCCATTGCATATTCTTTAAAATCAAATTGTACAGGATTCTTTTTATCGCCGACACTTTTGATTCACATTTTTTTTATTTTTAAACTGGACTACTAATCCATAAAGTACCAGAACTTAGGTTCCGTACCTAAATCTTCTTTTAGCCTAAACACTTTTTTATGTTCCAGCACCCAACGAATGGTGCTATTGGGATCTAGTAAATTACCAAAGATTCGAGCTCCTGTAGGGCAGGCCTCAACGCATGCAGGATTCTTGCCGTTACGGGAACGTTGCACGCAGAATGTACATTTTTCCATTACCCCTTTCTTGCGCATTCTATTACCTAAGTAGTGCTGATTTTTATTGATCTCATTTTCTGGAACCTCAGGTTTGCTCCAGTTAAATCGTCTTCCGTCATAGGGGCATGCAGCCATACAATACCGGCATCCTACGCACCAGTCATAGTCTATGACCACTAGCCCATCTTCCTCTTTCCAAGTGGCTTGTACAGGACATACATCTACGCAAGGTGGATTATCGCAATGAAAACATTGGGTCCCCAAATAAAAATGCCCTTCTGCCGGTACTTCATGGTAGTAATTATCATCTGCTTCGTTAAAATTGAAGCCTTTACCATCCTCCATCTCGTGTATACGTATGTACTGCATCTGTGAGCTGCGGTCCTGATTGTTTTCTTCGACACACGCACTGACACAGTTCATATATCCCTGACACTTTGAGATATTAAACGCATAACCAAAGAGCACATCTTCTTCGGCATTTTTGGAGGACATACTAATGTTCTTGCCCGTTCTAAGCTCGTAGGACCTCATCAATCTATCCACGGTACTTTTCTTTTCTTCATCGGTCATTAATTTATAATTCCCCTTGAACTGTTCTTCCCAATCGATTTGAGCCTTTTCTTTAGAGGCATCGTCTTTTAACACACTGGTACAAGAACTAACCGCACCAGCGCCTATAAGGAGGCTGGCCGTTAATTTTTTGAAAGCATCACGCCTGTCCATTTTAACGTCAAATACTTGCTCAAAACCATCTTTTTTTCGTTCGTCACCGATGGCTGCGTTCACCGCTCTTTCATAGAATTCATCAGCGCTCAATTCTTCCTCTTTTTGTTCCTGTGACTTATCCTTGCAGTTTCCTTGGGAATGTCCACAGCCACAAGTGCCGGAGGGACTTTTTCTTTTATTGGGACCTAGGTCCAGTGTGTACCACTTTTTACTATTGCTCATACCTGTTCTTTAATGTTCCAATTCTTCGTTGCGTTCAATGACCTTTTGGGTGTTGAATTGTACCGGCCACCTGGGTTCAAAACTGGGACTGTGTGGATTATGGCAGTTTACACATGTCATAGAGGCGCGGGGGGGTGCCCAACCTGCCACTTTTTTGCCGTGGGCCCCTCCTTTCCAGTCTTCAAACTGGCTAGAGTGACATTGGGCACACAGCTTATGACTCAAATTGAAGTCTATATCCTTTCCGGTCAAGCTATTGAAATTGTTCATGTTCTCAGGATTATGACATGTAGCACAATTCATTGACGCTACGGAGGCGTGATTGATTTTGATGTCCCAGTGAGCTTTCGTTTCTTTTCCATTGCCCATCTGTTGGAGGGGTTTACTATGACACTCTATACATGCAAAGGATTTGACCTGACCTTTGCGTTCCGGTATTAGGAAAGTGAACTCGCCCTCGGTGATTTTTATGAGTTCAGTCCCCGTGAGCAACTCTTCAGATGTCAAATCACCGTGATACGGTTTTTGTTCTGCTTCTATTTTGTCCGTAATTGTGTGGTAATCTGCTCCGTTTTTACAGGAAGAAAATACCATCAATAAAACCAGAAAGAAGCAATATGTTGGATATTTATTTTTCATTTAATTGGTCAAATTGTCTTAAAAATGCGCTGGTATCAATCTGTGGTGTGCTTATGCTTGTTTGTGGTAAATGGCATTGCCTGCAATTTACTCGCTCTGGATGGGTTACTCTGATTTCCTTGGGTGCGCTAGGCCCTGCGTGGCAGGCTATGCAGCTTTCCCTCATCTGTAGATGATGGGGTATCATAGGTGGGCTACCTGGCATCGCATTATTTGCACCTTCGCCTACTTTGGGCGGTTGCATTTTCGCAAATGCAAAATCCCTAAATGTTGCAGAGGTATTTTTAGTAACGTGGCACTGACGGCAATTTACCATTTCTGGATGGGGCGTCACCGGTGCATATGCATTGAACTTCTCCACAAAACCACCTTTCTGATGACACTGAATACAGGTATTGCCTCCAAAACTACGTTCCTCTTTAACAGGGTGTGGAATGCTTGGTGGAGCTCCAGGATAGGCCCTGTTTTTATAATAATCATCCAATGTGCGCTGGTGATTTTCATCTACAGGCATACTTGAATAATTTATAGTGGTGTTGTCAAACCTAAGAAATACACCTCGCTCCGCAGGAATGAAATTTCCTGTTGGTGTCTCAATAATTGGTGTATAAGCTTCTTCCAAGCCTTCTTGATAGCTATAATTCCAAACCACAATAAAGGCGATGAAGATGACTACAAAAAATGATATGATTCCCAATCGTTTTCTCATAGTCTATACGATTTCAATTTTGACGGCGCACTTTTTATAGTCCGGTTCTTTTGAAATAGGACAGAATGCGTCAAGTGTTACGTCATTAATTAGCATATTTTCATCAAAAAATGGTACAAATACCTGCCCTTTTGTTGGTAAGCCCCTTTCATTGATGGATGCGGGTAAAATACAGGAACCACGACGAGAGGTTACCTTTATTCTTTCCCCATTTCGAATTCCCAAGGATTTTGCATCATCAGGATGAAATTCTACATAGGCATGTGGCATTGCTTGGTGTAGAACAGGTATTCTACGTGTCATGGAACCCGTATGCCAATGTTCAACTACACGCCCTGTATTCAACCAAAAAGGATATTCATTATCCGGCTTTTCCGGTGCTTCTTCAAATGGTCGTTGCCATATAACTGCCTTACCGTCTGGGTTACCATAAAAATGGAAGTCTTTACCATTGGAACAAGCCGGGTCGTATTTGGCATTGAATCGCCATTGTGTGGATTTGCCATCAACGTACGGCCAGATAACCCCTGATTCTTTTTCAAGCACTTCCAGTGGTGCCATATTATGCTTTGCGCCAGCGTGGAACTGTCGGTACTCATTATAGATTTCCTCTACATGATGCTCTTTACTATAGGGAAACAAATCCCCATATCCCATTCGTTTTGCGACCTCGATAAACATCCAGGCATCCTCGGTTGCCTGCCCTGGTGCCTCTATCATCTTGTTCCAATGCTGTGTTCTGCGCTCCGAATTACCGTACAGTCCACTCTTTTCGATATGCCAGGCTGCAGGAAGAATTACATCTGCGACATCTGAAGTAGGTGTTGGGAACACATCGGAAACCACTACAAAACACGATTTCTTTTGCATTCCTGGGCGGTAACGGCTAGTCTTTGGTAACGAAACCAAAGGATTTGTGGCCTGTATCCAAATAAATTGTATATCCCCACGATCTACTGCCCTAAACATTTCTGTAGCGTGATACGTGGGCTTGGATGGAATGTTCTCCACCGGAACTTTCCAAATCTTAGCTGCCATTTCCCTGTCCTTCTTGTTCATGACCACGCCATGGGGCAGCTTGTGGGTAAAGGTGCCCACCTCGCGGGCAGTACCACAGGCAGAAGGCTGTCCGGTCAATGAAAACGGACCATTTCCTGGTTGTGAAATTTTACCGGTAAGTAAATGAATATTATAAACCAGGTTGTTTATCCAAGTTCCTCTGGTATGTTGGTTCATGCCCATGCACCAATACGAAACCACCTTGTTGTTGGGGTTTCCATAAACCCAGGCCAAGTATTTTATGTCCTTTACGGAAACTTTGGAATATTTGGAAACCGCCTCAGGACTATAATCCCTTAAAAATTCCTTGTACGTTTCAAAATCGATTTTTTCTGGCTTATCGGTAAATTCAAAATGATCTTCAAGTCCGTAACCTATATTGGTACGGCCCTTACTGAAACTACAATGTTTTTCAACAAACGATTTGTTCACCCAGCCATTCTTTATTATTTCATAGCAAATGGCATTGGCCACGGCCAAATCGGTTTGGGGTTCAAACAGGATCGAACGATCGGAGGCTGTACTGGATCGCGTTGTCCTGGTGGCAAAATCGATTATTTGTGCCCCTCGGTTTGCTTTTTGCTCCAGCATCCTTGAGAATAGAACGGGGTGCATTTCTGCCATATTGTTGCCCCAAGTAACAAAATAATCGGCATGATCTATGTCTTCATAGCAACCCATGGGTTCATCTATTCCAAAGGAAGTCATGAAACCGGTAACGGCACTCGCCATACAAAGGCGCGCATTGCAATCTAGATTGTTGGTGCCTATCGCGCCTTTCATTAATTTGGAAGCTACATAACCTTCGGGAATCGTAGATTGCCCTGAAGTATACATGGCCACGGCATCCTTGCCATGGTTTTGTATGGTTTCCTTCATTTTATTGGCAACAAGGTCCAGAGCTTCATGGAGTGGCGTTTTTACGTATGTACCATTTTTCTTCACCAAGGCATGCGTTAGCCTGTCTTTGGACTGTATGCACATAATCTGGTGATACCCTTTTACACATAATAAACCTTTGTTTACTGTTGAATTTGGGTCTCCCTTTACAGCGACGGCCTTTCCGTTTTCGGTACCTACGAGGATACCACAGCCTACCCCACAAAACCGGCAAGGGCCCTTTTTCCAGTCTAAATTGGCATCTTTTGGAATTCCCTCTTCTTGATCTTTGGCAAACACAATGCCTGGAAACATGGATGCCGCGGCCGTCATGGCGGACAACATGGCCATTTTTTTAATGAAAATTCTTCTGTTGGTGGTTGAAGTGTACATAGGTGTTTTTAATTTTGGGGTGGGTTAAAGCCGGAAACCAGTGAGAGTAATTCGAGACTCGATAGCGCTTCGATCTTTTCCCTTAAGGCTTCTTCTTCCTCTTCGTTGCGCGTATCGGTTACCAAGGCTAGGATGTCTTGATTTTCCGCAGGAACAACTTCGCATTGTCCTAGGCTTCGCAAAGCGTTCATTAAATCATCTTTTTTTCCTTTGACGGCGTGGGCCAAGTAACTTTTTATTGGCATTTGAATGAATCCTTTGATTTTAAAAATAATCAATTATTGTTAACTAATCTTTAACAGAAAAGCGAAATTAAACGACAACAACGCGAAAAAAGATGACTAAGGTCATAAAATAACCAATTTAAGATGCCTTATATTTAGCCGGACATAACGATACGGTTGTTTCAAGAGTATTCAGGATATTGGAGATTCTACTTGAAATTGTGTCAACTCAATCCTAAAAAGCCAATTGTACAAATTGCTCAGTTGATACAGGGACAAGATTATTTTAAGGTAAAAAGCTATCTAGGTACCGCATAAAGAAAATTATAAAGCAATGATAACTTCCGGAAAAGCGCTAGAATTGGTCTTGTCACATGCGGCTGCAATCGGTAAAACGGTTGAAGTGGACCTTATGGATGCTTTGGGCCATGTTTTGGCTGCCGATGTGATTTCCAGAATGGATATGCCTCCGTTTAGGCAGTCTGCCATGGATGGCTATGCCATTAAATCTTGGGACAGTGATACATATACCCTAATCGGTGAAATAGAGGCTGGCTCGGACTTTAACCCAGAGCTTAACAGGGGGGAAGCAGTACGTATTTTTACGGGAGCTGCGGTGCCAGACTCCGCCACGGCTGTTATGATGCAAGAAAAGGTAACGGTCAAGGGAAAGCGCCTGCGCTTGGAGATGCCCGCACGTCCTGAATTGAATATTAGGGCAAAGGGCGAACAGGTAAAGAAAGGGGCAACGGCACTAGCGCGCCGAACGGTTATCAAAGGTGCTCATGTTGGGTTTTTGGCCGGTTTGGGCATAACTAAAGTCAAAATAGTTAAAAAGCCGTCGATTGCCATTGTAGTGACCGGAAACGAACTGGTGCCCCCTGGAACTTTCTTGCCTTATGGTAAAATTTACGAATCAAATGGTGCCATGCTAAAAGCTTCGCTCAGTGCGTTGAGCTATAAAAATACCAGAGTGGTTGGTGTGGTCGATAATTACGAAGAGACCAAAAATGTACTGCGAAAGACCATTTCAAATGCTGATATAGTAATTATTACCGGTGGCGTATCCGTGGGAGATTACGATTTTGTAGGCAAAGCTCTTATTGCCATAGGTGTTGAACAGATTTTTTATAAAGTGAATCAGAAACCTGGAAAGCCCCTTTTTTTTGGTAGAAAGGATAGTACATCCGTATTTGGGTTGCCTGGAAATCCTGGAGCTGCCCTCACTTGTTTTTACATTTATGTGTATCCGCTCTTAAAAACCTATGAGGGAGCCGAAGAGGTACACCTTCCCCGTATTTCTATGCCCGTTTTATCAGCGTATAGATCAACCGAAGGGAGGGCCGAATTTCTAAAGGCGGAGTTAAAGGACTCTGGTGTCCATATTTTGGGAGGACAAAGTCCTGCTAAGGTAAAGGCTTTTGGAGAGGCGAATGCCCTTGTGTTTTTACCTGAGAAAAGTACATTGATCAGAAAAGGGGATCATGTACAAACTATTCTTCTGCCCAACTTATAAATCGACCTGAATGAACGAGTATTAAATTAAAAGTTAGATTTGGATAGAGGTTGCGATAAGGTTTTAAAAGGTGAGGTATTTCTTCTGTTTTCGAGTCATCGCCATTATGAAATGAATTTCAAAATGTTGGAATGCGCATTAGCATTTAGCCAGAGGAGCAATATTTGGAAAGGAACCTATCGAGGACAAACCCAATCAATCTAAGCTTAAGAGCTGGATTTCTAAACCCTTGTCCAGGATTAAAAGGTAAGGACTGAAGCGGTGGAAAGTTAAAGGACAAAAATAGTTATAGTTTATGTACTTAAAGGAACGACAACTTGGATTATGGTAGATATCACACATAAAAGCAATACCCTCAGAACGGCTACGGCACAGGCAATTGTCAAGGTCAGCAAATCAGAAACCATTGACGCTATTCATAATAAAACGGTACCTAAAGGCGATGTTTTTGCCATGAGCAAGGCTGCTGGACTGCTGGGCGTTAAAAAGACACCCGAGCTGCTGCCGGATTGCCATCCCATGCCCATTGAATGTACAGGTGTCGAGTATGAGATAGATGGGCTGGAAATAAAGATTTCGGTCATAGTGAAAACCATTTATAAAACTGGAGTAGAGGTCGAGGCCATGCACGGGGCAAGCATCGTGGCTTTGAATATGTACGATATGCTCAAGCCTATTGATAAGGGCATCGAAATCCATCGTATCAAATTGTTGGAGAAAAAAGGAGGAAAATCCAGCTTTCAGGATAAATTTATGCGCGATTTGAACGCTGTGGTCATCGTTTGTTCCGATACGATATCGAAAGGAAAAAAAGAAGATAGGGCAGGCAAGGCGATTCTGTCCAAATTAAAAACTTGCGATGTCAACGTACAGGATTATATCATTATTCCCGATGAAACCGACATCATTCAGGAAAAAGCGAAACACTATCAAGCCCAAGGCGTTGACCTGATCATTTTAACTGGCGGTACGGGCTTGTCCCAGCGCGATGTGACTCCGGAAGCTATAAAACCCTTATTGGATCGACACATTCCAGGCATAGAAGAAGCGGTACGAAAATATGGGCAGGATCGTATGCCTTACGCAATGTTGTCTAGAAGTGTAGCGGGAACCATAAAAAGCACCTTGGTGTTGGCTTTACCAGGTTCAACCAAGGGCGCAAGGGAATCCATGGAGGCCATATTTCCTTCCGTACTGCATGTGTTTGGAATCTTAAAAGGAACACGACACGATTGATATGAAGGGGTCAATACGATTTTGACGGATATCTGTGGCAGAAGGGGCATAATTATTTGGGTATATCCCTAACGGAACGTTGCAACTTTCGCTGTACCAACTGTTTGCCTGCGGATGGGATTGGACTTACGCCAAAACCCCATATCGATCTGTTCAAAAAAACAGGATTCCGAAAAATCAAAGTGAGTTAGGATTCGCTGAATACCAATAAAAATATGGCGGTAACCAAAGGAATTATTTTGCCAGGGTGTATGATGACATCCAATGGTTGGTAAAAGAGAGTCTTGAAGTAAAGGTGGACTGTTTGTTGATGAAGGGTTTTAACGATAATGGGATTATAGAATTTATTGAGTTGACCAAGACACAGCCCATAAAGATCGGATTTTATTTAGTTTATGCCTTTTGATTGGATTATAATTAATGGAACTTGTGTGGAAAGGTGTCGTTGGAAGAAATGCTAAAAAAGTTCTATTCCAATATGATACCAAGAATTAGATCCGTGTACAGGATGCTCAGAATGATACGACCAAGAACGGTAAGATTGGATCGTACATGGGTTGGTTTGCGATCATCGGTTCCGTGACCAATCCTTTTTATGATAGCTGTAACATAATTTGCTTAATGGCTAATGGACATCTGAAAAATGGTCTTTTTTGTATCTCCGAATCCTATCTGCTCACGGCCATACGGGAAGGAAAACCCATTGCCCCAATCGTTCAAAATGGGGTAACCCAAACCTTGCACCCTAAAATTTCAAGAATAGTTCAAACTTAATTTGATGGTGTACCCAAATCGGCTTTAAATATGTTTGGGTTAATGATCAACTGAATCCATCCCCAGTTATTGGTATTGTCATGGGGTCTTCCTCCCTTAATCAAGCTCATGCTTTCCGAGGCAAACATATGGGAGTAGCCTACATTTAGATTCACATTTTTAATAAGGGCTTGCGTATATACCAAATCCATTTCGGTACCTAAATAAGCATCGGCATCTCCTGTAAGCGCTGCATTGGCAGTAAAATAATGTCCTTTTACCAATACTGTGGACTTTTCGCCTGTGGTAAAAACCATTTTCGCATAAAAGTCATTCAGCCCTACAGTGTTGGCATGGTTGCCCACGTAGAAATAGTCCATAAAACCATTGAACTTGTGATTTGTGCCATACAACGGGAAGAACGAATTATTTTTATTGGCACCGTCTTGGTCCGTGCCACTCAATAACTCTAAACCTAGGCCATAGAGGACTTTGTTTTTTTTATATGTGGCTTCCAAGGACATTTCATAGGCGGCCAAATCAGTGGTTGCATTTGCTTTTCCAAACTGGTAGTACGCACTGCCCGTTACATTTATGATCTTTATAGGGAACTTAAAATAAGTACCGGCGGTGTGTCTATAAGAAACACCGTCCGCTACGTCATTTACATCAAAATCCTGAAAACCTGTATTTAGAAAAAGAAAGCTGGCACTGCTTTTCTCCCATGATTTTTTTAGGTAGGCATACTGCAGAGCCTTATAGGTAAAAAACCCTTGAATACGGAAATCATTGCCTTCATTTCGGTCTGTTTCTTGGCTATAGGCACCGCCCAAATCCATCATAAATCCATCTTTTCTGTATTTAAGAAGTGCTGCATCATGAAAACGACCCTGCATCGCCCAATCCAAGCCGCCAAAAATCCGCTCGTCATCATAAGAAAGTACTTGTCGGCCTAGCTTCATATACCAGTTTTCATTCATCTGTATTTGGCCCCAGGCCTCAAATAGCGAGAATGAATCATTACCGTCAACGGCTAGAATTTGCCTTGTATCCCCCCAAATACTAACATCTTGTACGGCAATGAACAATTGAAGCTTTTCAGTGGTATAGTTAAAATTTAACCGAGAGCGTTGATTTACGAACGCTGCGGGATCCGCATTATCTGGAAATAGGTTATTGAATCCGTGTCGATATTCAAATCGAGCTCTTAAATCCGCATCTATTTCTAAGCTTTGTGCTGTAAGCGAAATAGGGCCCAGGCCAAGCACAAAAAGGAATATAGCGCAAAAACTTTTTTGGATCATATTAGCTGGTTTGTAGTATTTGGCAACAAAGATTGGCTATTTAACTTTAAAAAAGCCATGACATTTATCATCTAGACCAAATACATTTAAGGGGTCGGATTCCACCCAAGGGCAACGGCTACTTGTTTGTTATCTTTTATGATCGACCGTATCATATAGGGTCTATTTTCCGTCACGTTTTGAATATTTTCAGCCATAGGTTTACCATCTATCATGACAATTCCCGTAAAACTCTTTTTTGGTTGATGGCCTAATCCATATCTATTATCTTGAACCAATAAAAGCATCAGCATCTTTTCTGGGTCTCCCGTTGAGCAGTAGATACCAAGCTCGTCCCACAGGTATACTTTGTTCTTGGTCTGCTTGACAGGTTCTATTCGGCACGCTTCTCCCAAGATGTTTTTCAAGAAAGTGTAAGTGGTCGGGAAGCTAACAGGGGTACCATTTAATCTGATTTCTGTAGGTTCACAATGTATAATTATGTCACCTTTCTTTTTTTTTCTTTTGCTTATATCCCTAAAATCGAAAAGTCCCATAGATTGCAAGGTATTTCTTTTTGGATGTATGAAAAAGAAAATCAGATTTAATTTTAGTTATTTGCTCGCCTGTAAATCGTATCATCACAGGAATTAATGAGGAGAGAACAAATGATTGAGTACCCTGTTCGTTTTAACTTCAATAAACTTTTGATTGGTCGTTTTACTGCTTAGTCCACCCAATTCTGCCATCCAAGGCCCCGTCTTTATATAGGTAAGATGATCAAGGGTTTTTTGGTTCACTTTATCGAGCCCTGTATACAAACATGTTTTATAACCTTGCTCCTTTGCATATTTGAGATAGAAAACCAGCTCTTCCGGATGCCATTCACCGCCCATAAACACAACGCAGGTGGCAAAGCCAAAGTACCTGTGAAGAATATCACCATAGGCCTTTTCACTGATTTTGGAGCCACTCCCTTCTTTCCATAAGAAAGGGGAGTGACAGCCGTCACACCGAAGCGGACATCCAGATATGGTAAAGCAAAGACTTATCTCTCCGGGTACTTCTTGCATCACTACATGAAAATCGTAACAGTACATAAACAATAAATAAGTAAAAGATTAAATTATTACCTATAAAAATAAAACAGATTCATACATTGCTTGGTAAACGATATGGAAAGTTATGAAATAATTTATTAACTATTAAAACACCTTTTTATCATCTATTTGAAATTCAAAGTGAATTCTGGCATGTGCCAATTTTAAAACTTAATGCATCTGCAATTTTCATTGTAAATGGGTTTGAATCAAATAAAAATCCCAGGCTTACTCGTTCAAACAACGTTTTGTCTACAGCTTTTAATCAGCAAAAGGAAATGCATTCTGGTTATTTCCAAGGCGATGAGGAATGTCAGAAGGGGGGAGAAAGATATGTATCTTGATAATGATAGGGATAAAAGTCTGGATTTGTGGCAAGAGGTCTTAACCCAATATGGACTGAAAGGATAACATAAGTTGAGCCTCCGTTTTGGCACGTTGCTCCCCAAACGGGGTTGGTCACTAACTTTTCTCCCCAATTGTTTGGCCAACCAACGTTTGCATTGCATTGCATCTGGGGCCTGATTAGTTCTGGCACAACACTTGGTTATATATAGTCATAGTTGACCAACATTATGATTGGATTAAAAGGATTACAAGAAGATTTATAGGGACAAAAGTTGGAATGGGAAAACCATCAAAGAATGACTATGATCAGGAATTGGGCAAAATAACTTAAATAAACGTTGTTTGTTAAATAATATCGATTTCATTTTGAGATCCCTATAAAAATTAGATGAAAGCAAGGCTCCCGGCTTTTTTCAATAAAGAATTCAACTGAATGTAACGGCACCGGTGAGCAAGGCATAGATTATAGATGATATAATACCAATCAATAGAATGGCAGAGGATATCAAAAGCAATTTTTGTTTTTTTGCTATGGTCTTGCCCAAGAAGTAAAGATCGACCACCATTTCATCATAGGTATTCTGCCCACTTTCCATGATACGGTTCAACTCTTCCTTGAACTCAGTAAGGGATTGGTTGGCAAAATTATCCGCATATAGGGTGCCCTTATAGTTACTTGCCCTGAATTCCTTTCCGATATACCGATGGGGCAACATGCTGAATATGGCAAATATCATGGAGAGCAAACTACAGATGACCAATATCCGGGTTCCGATGGTAATGGTAAATTCCTCATTTGCTGGAAACATGACAAGGGCTCCGAGGAGGAGGGAGGAGATGATGGAATTGACCGTGAGCATGATCCTGGCTTTATTGTCCACCATCTTCAAAAGATTGTAATGGTTGCGGGACAATGTGCGGAAAAGGGTCTGTACCCCACGGGAGTCATATTTTTTCAGTTTCTCCGATTTTTGTTTTTTTAGTTCCTGATCACTTGATATTTCGGTTGCTTTTTTCATACAATTTGGTTTGATGTGGTTGTATATGGCACAATTGATGGACCTCGGACAACACTTTTATGGTTTTTCCGGAAGAAAGGTGTAGCTCTTTTAAAATTCCAGGTTGTTTTTCGATTTCCATGGTAAGGATGACACCCCTATCAAGGAGTTGACGTTTTTCTTGTTTGGACAGGGTGGTCAGTGCGGTGATCGGATAGAGTCCAAATTGGTCCACATGTCTAGGAATCCCATTGTCCTTGGGATGGTCCCAGCTTAACAGGGTCAAGCCAATGCAATTTCCATAATTGATGGCATCCGTCGTAAATCGGGTATTGGTGACCAGCCAACCTTGCTTTAAATGGGTGTTTTTGGCTGGATCGGAGTTCCATTTTTTTTGGATATCCAAGAACCTTGAATTGATGTACAGAGGAACCTTGACATTACTGGTGCGTTTGCTGTCGGAATGGAACTTGCATTCAATGGCATAGACATTGCCCTGTTTTTCTGCCAACACGTCTATTTCGTGTTCTACGCATGCACCCTTGAGGACAACACTTACCGTGGTCTTGTAACCTTTATGTTTTAAAAGGGCGCCGACCATACGTTCAAACGGGTAGCCTGTGGGCCCAAGGTCAAAAATGGCCCGTTTCAAGCTGTATTTGGATGCTCGGACACGATTTGTTTTTTTTAAAAAAGAAAATACCCTTCTGTGGATCTCATCGGTCGAGATCCCATCATAGATCCAAGGCTCAAGATGAGCGACAACAGCAGCTATTTCTTCCGATGTGGCCCCACATTTTTGAAGGGATTGTTCCAATTTAGCGATTGAAAAGTGCTCCAGTTCCCCGGAATATTTCTTTACCTTAAATGTTTTATTCTCCATACTTTTTTCTTTAAAACCTCAGGACCTCTGTCATGATGCCAAAACGGACAATATCGAGACGGTGTTGGAAATAGATGTTGTAATAATCCGTGCCGTGGTAGTATTCCACAAAAAATCCAATGTCCTCCAAAAAATCGGGATGGTAGTATAGGGTCAATCGGGTATGCAATCTTTTGATAGTGAAAGGATCCCAGTCGTTGAAGTTGTCCGTGAACCAAGTGGCTTGCAATTTTAGGGAGAAGTCCGCCTTGATGGAACCGTGTGGCCCCATTTTTACCGGTAGCTTGTACGCATAAAAGGCGTTGTGCCAGCGCAATCCGCTATATTGTCCTTGAAGCTCCTCAAGCATCCAGCTCTTTGGATGGATTTCCAGGGATGTCTTAAAGAATTTTGTCGCATTCACGGCCCTGCCATAAGACATGGATATCAATCCCAGTTCAAAATAGTTGGTGGCAAAGTTTCCCGATTCCAAGTTGATATTGCCATCCGTGCGGTAAAAGCTTCCATTTTGACCATTGGAGTGATGGGCCAGTTTTCCAAATAAGGTCATTCGAGTGCCGGTACTACCTTCTGTCACCAAATAATATGCGGCGATTTGAGGGATATAACTGGGGGTCTTTACCGGATAGGAAACCTCATTGTACATCCGGATGATGATCTGGGGTGTCAATACCCCCATCAATTTTGAGTCCATACGTTCCCGTATGATAAAATTGGGGCTGACATTGGCCTCGAACATCAAGGGCTCCAGATTCCCGATGTCCATCGGAAATGTGATGTAACTTTCCCTTTGGTTGACCAAGGCGACTTTGTTCAGATCCACATCGGGCCAATCCTTGTCCTGTCCATGCATGGCTAGGAAACAACAACAAAAAAACAAGACCGATATTGAATTGGAAAAACGCATTTATTTATAGATCATGTTCACTACGATGACACTGTCCTTGACCAGTACAAAACTTGCCTTATCGAAGTTGGGACGATTGGACAGGCCAATCGCTTTGAAATTGGAAAAGCCGATTCCTTCCTTGGGCAATAGCAAACCCATTTCAATCTTGCCGTCCTTGTTTTCATCATGCAGCACACTGATGGCATAGGTGCCCGGTGTAAGGTCGGAAAAGCTTGTTGAGGATTTTCCGTCGGATATGGCAGACGTCTTTATTTTATGGTATTTTTTGAACTTTTGATCGGGAAGTGAACCTTCCTGATCGTACAGTGCATATTGAACCAGCCCCTTGGAATTTCGCAAACCTTCCACTTTTACGGTCAGGGAAGGATTGGTCGGGGTAGGTGTTCGACCTAAGTTAATGGATGTGAACAGCACAAATGATGTGAAACAGATGATAAGTATGTTTTTCATAATCGGGGTTTTGTTGAAACATAGATGCCCAAGGCAAAGAACAGGGTCAGGGTGATTCTAAAGAAGAGGGCCATAATGGTTTTGTCCTCATACAGCCCCCCGTCCATAACATGGATGTATAGGCCCAAAAATGCGCCTACTAGGATGAACAATGCCAGTACCATGGGAACAATGGACCATTTTTTATGGGTAAACATTCCGATAAGGGATAGGGTATAGAGGCAACCGCTCAGGAAGTTGCTCCAAATGACCAGAGGAACATAGTGGCCTTGTTGTTCGCGTATTCCAAAAACATCCAATAGGATGGAAGTACTGAGGAATAGCGTAAGGATTGTAAACAAGATCAATCCGGTCAACGTAATGGTCCTGATAACGCGCTTTGTTTTCATGGTGATACACTTTTGAAGATTCCTTTGATCTTTTGTTCCCCAAACCACCATTTTGGTTTTTTGGGTTTACGGGTCAGGTTGAACTTCTTGATCGCATGGGTCTTGATATGTTCCATCATTTCTTCAATGGAGTCCGTTACAAAGAGCAGTTCCATATCCGCTGACCCAATGCTCTCGTTGGCCGCCATCTGTTGTATATGGTTGCATAGTTCGGTATGGTACTCCGACCCAAATATGACCACAGGGAAATCCTGTATCATTTTGGTCTGTATCAGGGTGAGCGCCTCAAAAAGTTCATCCAGTGTTCCAATCCCCCCGGGCATGACCACAAAAGCATAGGAGTATTTCATCAACAGGAATTTCCGAACAAAGAAATAGGGGATATCGATCCACGTATGCAAATAGGGATTGGGTTTTTGTTCAAAAGGGAGGATGATGTTACAGCCAACGGAGTATCCCCCTGCCTCAAAAGCTCCTTTGTTCGCAGCTTCCATGATGCCCGGACCACCACCGGTCATGACGGTAAACCCTAAGTTGGCAAGAGCGGCCCCCACTTGTTCCGCTTGTACATAATACGGGTTGTCGGGTTCAAAACGAGCAGAGCCGAATACGGTCGCACAGGGCCCCATAAAGTGCATCTTCCGAAATGCCTTGATAAAACTGCGCTGCACCCGAAAGGTGAAGGCGAGCTCCTTGAACCGGGACAAAGGGCCCTTGAGAAATTTGGATTCCGTCCGTTGTAAAGGATGAATAGGTTCTTGCATCAGCTGACTTTTTTATAGCTCCATACGGCCATGGCATTCATCACCAGGGCATAGAAGGTTGTTTTGATAAGTTGAGGAAGGATATCATAAAATCCTGAACCCTTCAGCATGACCATACGCATGATCTCCACAAAGTATTTGATAGGATTGAATTCGGTCAGTAATTGGGCCCATTTGGGCATGCTCTCGATGGGTGTGAAAAGACCGCTCATCAAAATGAAAATGACCACAAAGAACCATGCGATGAACATGGCCTGTTGCTGTGTGTCCGTAAAATTGGAGATGAAGAGTCCCATCCCCAAAATGACAAGGAGGTATATGGAGGTGTATAGATACATCAGGGGCAGGCTTCCCAACATGGGGGTAGCAAAGATGAGTTTGGCCAATACCAAACCGATCGTCAATAGGCCCATACCAATGACCCAAAAAGGAAAAAGCTTCCCAATGATAAAGTGATGTTTTTTAATGGGAGTGACATTGATCTGTTCCAAAGTGCCTATTTCCTTTTCCCGGACAATGTTCATTCCCGATAGGAACAAGGTGATCATGGTCACCAACAATACCAGGATTCCCGGGACCATAAAGGTCTTATAGTCAAGGGTCTTGTTGTACCAGAAAAGCGGGATGCCTTCAATTTGGACTGGTTGCACCCTGTTTGAGGACGTTTGGACCAAATCAACGGCCAGGTTCTTATTGAATGTTTTTACAATCTGATTGATATAGACATTTTCGACACCGGCAGCGGCACCGTCAATGGCGTTTATGGTCACCCCTAGATCGATGTTTTTATCCTTCAACAAATCCCGTTCAAAGTGCTCAGGGATAGTAAAGACCACATCGACCTCACCTTGCAACATGGCGGATTCCCCTTCTTTCGCATGTAAAAATATGTGGGAGACATCAAAAAAAGTGGAAGCACGGAACTTATCGACCAGGGCCCTCGAAGTATGGGTGTGGTCATTATCGATATAACCAAAGGAAATATTGTTGATTTCATAGGTGGCCGCATTGGAAAGAATGACCAATTGTAGCAACGGTAATATGAATATGATGGGCAGCATGCCTTTATTTCTAAAGATCTGCCTGAATTCTTTGTTTATGATATATAGGATTACCCGCATGTTATTCCAATCGTATTTTATATTTTTTTACACTTAAACCAATGAACAGCAGGGTCATCCCAAAGAGCACCAAGGTCTCTTTCCAAATAAAATGGATACCCACGCCCTTGAGCATAATGCCCTTCACAATAATGATAAACCACTTTGCAGGGACGATGTTACTGATCAACTGAAGGGGAAGGGGCATGCTGGAAATGGGAAAAATAAACCCTGACAACAGGATGACCGGTAACATCAAACCCATCAAGGATATCATCATGGCCGTTTGTTGGGTTGCAGAAATGGTGGAAATCAAGATGCCCAGAGCCAAGGAGGTGACAATGAACAATACACTCTCAAGGCCCAATAAAACCAAACTGCCATTAACTGGAACATGGAATACAAAAATGCTCAGTATAACGATGGCAGCAGCGTTGATGATAGAAAGGAAAATATAGGGAAACACCTTGCCGATGATGACTTGAAAGGGGTTCAAGGGAGACACCAACAAAATTTCCATAGTGCCCAGTTCCTTTTCCCTGGTGATCGAAATAGAGGTCATCATGGCCGATACCAACATCAGAATTACGGTCATGACCCCTGGCACAAACATATAGACACTTTTAAGCTCGGGGTTATAGGCCATTCTGGACTGGGGAAGGATCTGATATTCAAGGGTGATGGCCCGATTCTGTTCTTGTTGATAATTGGATAGTATGGAGTTGATATAATTGCTTATGGTGTTGGCCACATTGGGGTCGGTGGCATCTGTCACAATTTGAACTTTGGCGGTGTGTTCTTTGACCAATTTTTTACTAAAATCTTTTTCGAAATAAAGCACGGCCTTTACCTTGCCCTTTTTAAACACATCTTCTATTTCGGCTTCTTCCTTTACAATTTGAAGGATGCTGAAGTACTCCGATTCAGAAATCTTGGAAATGATCTCCTTTGTTGAGGTATCCTGAGATCGATCTAAAATGGCGATATCCACATTATTGATTTCATTGGTAATGGCAAAGCCGAACAACATGATTTGGGCCACCGGCATGCCGAATAGGATGAACAGGGATCGTTTATCCCTGAAAATGTGGAAAAATTCCTTTTTTACAAACCCTATAAACCGTTTCATATGATACCTTGTTTAACTTCTTGCCAATTTTAAGAACACATCGTTCATGGATTCCGAACGGTAGTGGTGCTTTAAGTTTTTTGGGGTGTCCAATGCCTCGATACGGCCATCGACCATAATGGATACCCTGTCACAGTATTCCGCTTCGTCCATATAATGCGTTGTGACAAAAATGGTGGTGCCATTATTGGCCGCCTTATAGATCATTTCCCAGAACTGTCTCCTGGTTATGGGGTCGACCCCGCCAGTGGGTTCATCCAAAAAAACAATTTTGGGATCGTGCAACATGGCTACCGAGAACGCAATTTTTTGTTTCCATCCCAACGGCAATGAACCGACTAGACTTTTGGCCACTTTCTCTAAGCCCAGTTCTTCAATGAGTTGGTTTGATTTTTGGGAAATCCTTGTTTTGGTCAAGCCATAGATGCCACCAAAAAACCGTATATTTTCCCTTACTGTCAAATCATCATAGAGCGCAAATTTCTGACTCATATATCCAATGGTCTTCTTGATGCTTTCTGTCTGGGTGTATACATCGAACCCCGCCACATGGGCCAAACCCGAACTCGGGGCCGATATACCTATTAACATTTTCATGGCAGTGGTCTTGCCAGCTCCATTGGCTCCCAAAAAACCAAAGATTTCTCCTTTATTTACATGGAAACTGATATTGTTGACCGCCGTGAAATCACCAAATACTTTGGTAAGCCCTTCAACCTGTATTACTGTGTCTTCCATCATTGTTTTGCCAATTCCATAAATGTGTCCTCGATCGTTGCCTTTGTCTTCTCGATATGTATATCCTCAAGACCTTCCGTTTCCAGATAATTCTTAAGGGCCTTGGGATTGAAATCATCCCTGCGATCTGTATAGTGGATATATTCACCAAAGGGAAACACACTGTGTTTATGCTCATAGGTGTTTAATTTCTCTATCAATCGATACGTGTTGTTCGCCCCAATGTTGTAAATAGGTTTGGGATAGTGCTTTACAATGGACCCCGGTGTATCGATTTCAAGAATTTTTCCATCTTGGATGAGCGCTATTCGATCACAGAGTGCAGCTTCATCCATATAGGGGGTCGAGACAAGAATGGTTATTCCTTTTTCTTGCAGTCTTTTGAGCATTTCCCAAAATTCTTTACGAGAAACGGGGTCCACACCTGTAGTGGGCTCATCCAAAAAAAGGACCTTGGGCTTGTGTATCAAAGCACAGGAAAGCGCCAACTTTTGTTTCATTCCACCGGATAATTTACCGGCTCTCCGATTTTTAAAAGGTTCTATCTGTACATAGATATCCTTGATCAGGTCATAATTCTCGGTAATGGTCGTACCAAAAATGGTGGCAAAAAAGTGGAGGTTTTCTTCAACCGTTAGGTCTTGGTAAAGCGAAAAGCGTCCCGGCATATATCCCACCTGTTTTCGTATGGCCTTGAAATCTTTAATGATATCATAACCTGCCACTGTTGCCATGCCCTTATCGGGTAGTAGCAAGGTGGTCAGGATTCGAAAAAGGGTTGTTTTTCCTGCACCATCAGGCCCGATGAGCCCGTACAGTTCCCCTTGGTCGATATCCATGGATATGGTATCCAAAGCGGATACCTTTCCATATGATTTGCTTATATTTTCGATTACAATGGACATAATTGTGGTTTATAATTCTTGGAACAAGCTTGTTCCATACTGTTTATTTGAAAAAGTCATCATACGATTTGAGGTGCTGTGCTATATTTTGGGTCAATTGTCGGCCTGATTTTTCATTGCCCACGTTTTGCAGGGCCTCAATTTTTTTTATCAATGGATAAAGCCATACATGTAGGTTGTCATGGGATGGACCGGTCATGGTACATTCCTTGACAAGGGTATTTTTCTGTTCGTTGAGCTCATTTCCCAAATGCCGATACTCGGAAATGGTACGAGGAGCCGTACGATCAATGGTCGACCGCATCTTGGAAACCCCTATAGTGGTCTCTACATTCGCTTGCCATTTGTTACCTTGGTCCAGTTGGATTTCATGGACCCATCCATTGGCGAAATCCTCCTTGCTTTGAAGGGCCTTCTCTTTGGAATCCTTGGCCTGTGCATGTTTTGTGTCCGAAGTGGTTCCTTTTGTCGCTTGTTTACACCCAAGCAGGAATACGGTCGATAATAGCAGCAGCATTGCCATGCTGCCCCAACCAGAGGTCCATTGTCTCAATTTTTTGATAGTGCCCCATTGGATGAGCAGGTACACCAGACCCCAGAGAATAACCCGAACTTCCATGGCACGAATACTTTCCAAAGCAACTTCGGGAACAAAAAAAATGAGGAAGCTCAGGATGGAGGCATGTGATAGAAGTATCAAGAGTACAAATTTCGGACTTGACTTTAATCCTTTCCAGATTAGAATTGCCACCAGTAATGATAGGGCTCCTAATACAACATTATAGACCAATAGGCCCTTTAGGGTGGTGTGGGAGACTTCTTGGATGCCCAAAAGTACCAAGGTTCCCATTAATAGGGAAATGGAACCCACTAAGAACACTAAGGTCGCTGCAATAACATGTTGTAGTTTCATGATATGTTTTTTAAATTAATAAATCAGTCTTCAATCCACATCTCAGCAGGCATGCCTATTTTAAGACTGCCATCATTGTTTACTCTTATCTTTACGGCGTATACCAAATTCACCCGTTCTTCCTTGGTCTGGATGATTTTAGGAGTGAACTCCGCAGATGCTGATATCCAGGATACCGTGCCTTCATAGGACTTCATCGAATCCCTATCATCGATCTTTACCGTGACCTGTTGACCGATCTTGATGTTGGGCAACTGTGTTTCACTGATATAGACCCTGAGTTCCATTACATCAAGGTTGGCCATTTTGAATAAAGGCTTTCCAAAAACAGCAACTTCACCAGGTTCTGCATATTTGACCAGTACTGTACCGTCCAAAGGACTTTTTACAATGCTTTTTGCAATTTGGTCCTCAATTTGTTCAATCTGGACCTCAATGCTCTTGACTTCATTGATGATGGGGGCGTTCTGGGTCTCGACACTCTTGATCTGTTGTTGAAGGATACGGACCTTACCTTGGATGTCGTCCAATTGTTTTTGGGTCGCTGCATTTTCCTTGATCAAGCTTTCGATACGTTCTTTGTCATTTTGGGCCACCTTTAATTCCTCCTGAAGTATCTCACGTTGGGAAAGCACGTTTCTTGATTTTGAGAAAATGGTGTTTTTTGTGGCTTTCAATTGATCGCGTTTCAACGATAATTGAATGGTATCAATGACGCCGACAACTTCATTGTTTTGAAGTAGGCTTCCTTCTTCAATATTTAGAAATTGAATTTTGCCATTGGCCTCAGCGGAAACCGTAGTTTCTGTTGCTTCAAAATTTCCATAACCATCTGCAGTGTTCCCTCCTCCGTTACAGGAAATCAAGGAAATTACCACGATGGAAATTGACAATACGGATATGGCTTTTTTGGTCTTATGGACCTTAGTTACTGCTCTTTTCATAGGTACCTTGTGTAATTTGATATTGAATCTGGTTCAGTAGTTTTTGTGTTCTGTGCAGGGCAAGATTGCTCTTGGCCTCATATAAATTTGTAAACTCGGTGATATAGGCCGAGGAAGTGATCACCCCGTTCTTCAGTTGGGATTCGGCCGTCTTGACCATTTTTTCAAATCTAGGGATGATCTGTTCATCATATCGGATCAGTTCCTCCATTTTATCTATTTCCGATTGTAGCTTGACCAACTCCAAATTATTGTTGAGTTCAAAGGTTTCCTTTTGCGAATCGACAAGGTCCCGGTTGATTTGTAAAGACTGTCGTTCTTTTCGGTTTTTGTTCCAATCAAAAACATTCCAGTTGAGTTTTACCCCGGTCATAAAAAAGGAGTTGAAGGTATTGTCCAGCATGTTCAGGCCTGGATTCCCATACCCACCTTGTGCAAAAGCACTGATTTTGGGAAGTTTGGACTTTGCCAATAGGTCCGTTGATTTATTGACCTGGGATTTTTGAAGCTCAAAAAGTAGGAACTCTGGTCTTCTGGAGGGCTGTTCGGGAACCTCTGGATAAATCTCTGGCCGCAATAAAACAAGGTGTTGCTGTAGGTCGGTGCCTATCAATAGGGAAAGTTGTTGGAGCAACTCGGTTTTAGATAGGGCAAGTTCAGTATTGTTCTGCTGGATTTTGAGGAGTTCAACTTCAAGTGCGTCCGCCGATGATGAAAGTAAGCTGCCATATTTCACTCTCGCGTTGACCTCTTCAAGCCGGGCAATCAATTGGGATTCCTTTGCCTTCAACAAATCCTGATTTTCTTGTAGTAACAGTAAGGAAAAATACAGCTGGTTCACACGGTTTTTTAAACCATATAAAGAAATCTCAAGCTCCTGTTGTTCAATGGCCGACTTGGTTTCTTTGACCTTGACCGAAGCATCGATCATACCTCCTTGGTAAATCAGTTGATTGGCATCCAAAGTCGTACGGTATTGGTCCTTATTTGGAGGAGTAATGGTACTATTGGGTAATTGACCATCAAGACTTGTTACTTCAGATTGATAAGTGGCCTGGCCATTGAGACTCAATGAGGGCAACCGATCTTTCTTGATGGCTTCAATATCAAGTCTTGCTTGGTCGGCCAGCATAGTGGACTGCTTTGCCAGGGGATAATTGACTTTGACCAGTCGTAGACATTCATCCAATGAAATGGTCTGTTGGGCTTGCGATAAAAGCGGGATTATCAGAAAAAGCAATAAAAAAAAGAGCGACTTTCTTTGGATTGATTTTGCATCCATCGATGGTAATACATAAAGGGTGTTACTTAAACTGTTCATGATGCTTTGATGGTATTTATGATCATTTCGGGTATCAATTTTTTCCGTTCTTCCATATAGGTTTTGAAAGCAGTTTCGTCAAGTCCCAAAATACCTGTGACCAATCCTTTGCCAACAAAGGGAAATGCGGTCAATGATATCAAGTTCAGCAATAGCTGCTTAGGGTCAATGGGTTTGATGATGCCTTGTTTGATCTCTTCGGCTATTTGTTTTTCAAATACTGAGGGGTCTGGCGTGATATGATCGGCAAAGAATGTTTCTCCAAATTGGGGATTGATGTTCATCTCTTGAATGATAAATGTCGGTAAATAAGGGTTCTCGACCACAAATGTGATATAGCCATCCACAAAATCCCTGATTTTTTCAAACACGGGTTTGTCTGAATTGAAAATGGTATTCAAGTGGGGGGCCAGTTCCCCGAACGCTTGTAGAAAAACTGCTTCGAACAATTTTTGTTTGCTCCTGAAATAGTAATGGAGCATGGCCTTGTTGATGTTCGCCTCGTCCGCGATTTCTTGCATACGCGCTGCAGCCAGTCCCTTCTTATAAAATATCAGCTTCGCGGCCTTTAAAATTGATTTTTCAGTTTCGGTGTGTATCATTTTAATTGTATTAACCATCAAATTTAACCAAATGGTTAATATTAAAAAAATAGTTAACAAAAATTTTGCAATTCATTGAAAAATAAGTTATTGAAATATTTTGGAGACGAATATTTATTTAGTCGATCCCCAATCTTTTAAGGCATGTTTCTTTATAACTCTCCCCAATGGGTATTCGGATGTTGCCGATGATGATCTTGTTTCGCTGTATGGAAGTAATGGAAGCAACGTTAACAACAAAGGATCGATGTACCCGGAGAAATTGGTTTGCCGGTAGCTTTTCCTTTAGTTGTTTAAAACTCATTAAGGTAAGTATGGGTTTCTTTACCTCGATCTTGACATGGATCCTCAGATATTCTTTTAGACCCTGTACATATAATATGTCGGAATATTTTAATTTGATGTTTTCATAGTCTGATTTTATAAATACAAATTGATCATCCCCTTTTTCAAGTCCTGTATTGGATGCCGTATATAGGGGGAGTTTTTTCGAATCTTTTTTCAAGAGGTATATTTCCCTGGCACGGTTCACAGCCTTGACAAAACGTGCAAATGGAATGGGCTTGACCAAATAATCCACCGCATTCAGCTCGAATCCCTCGAGTGCATACTGGTGATACGCTGTGGTAACAATAAACAAGGGTTTCCGGTCCAGTGTCTTTACAAAATCCAATCCACTGATTTGGGGCATTTCAATATCCAGGAAAATCAGGTCCACTTCGGTACTCATCAACAATTCGGAGGCATCCATGGGATTGGTATATGTTCCAATGACATCCAGGTTTCCAATTTCTTCGCAATAGGAATTCATGATGTTTAAGGCCAAAGGTTCGTCGTCTATGATGATACATTTCATATCAGTCCAGTGTTAAGTGTAGTTTAACGTTAAATATGCTCCTTCCTTTATCGATCTCCAAGCTATGTACATGGGGATAAAGAAGGTTTAATCTGCCCCTTACATTGTTTAGCCCGATTCCGGAATTGTTCTCGTCAATATTTCGATTACCTTTTAAATTGGAAATATTAAAAAATAAATGGTTTCCAATGACCTGGATAACGATGTTGACCTCTGTTCTGCCATCATAATTGGTTCCATATTTGAAGGCATTTTCGATGAAGGTCATCATAATAAGGGGAGCGATCCTTTGCTTTTCATAATCCCCCTTGATTTCCAAATGGACTTTTTCACTATTGGAAAGACGTAGTTTTTGTAAGGAAACATAGTTTTTAATGTTTTCAATGTCTTTCGACAATAATACCCTGTCCTGATTGGATTCATAGAGGGTGTAACGCATCAACTCAGAAAGAATAATGACTGCATTTGAGGCTTCCATGGAATTGTCCCGAACCAGGGAATATATGCAATTTAAGGAGTTGAACAGGAAATGGGGGTTCAATTGGGCTTTTAAATATTCCAGTTCTGTTCTTGTTTTTCGGATATCCTTTTGTCGTAACACCCTGTCCCTTATGTGAATATGTTTCATTAGGCGTACAATGCCCCCAAAGAGAAAGAATGCGGTCAACGCAAAGCCAATGACAACATAACGGATTTTATAGAGAAAACTATCTGGGGACAAATCCAATTGATCGATAGGAATCAATGTTGGGATTTGAAGCGCCAAAACTTCAAAGCCGATCAGGAATATGATTGAGATACCGATGTAGGCTAAAATCCGCTTTTTCAGTAAAAGTTTTGGGACCAATAGCGCATAGTTGGCATAAAAGAGCATTGGTGGAAGCAAAACCCTGACAAAAGCCATGGGGTGAAATTCACTGAATATGGAAAAGGAAATGAACAATGGGAATGATGCCAAACACAGCCAAGCAAAAAAGTGGATCAAAACTTCCTTGACCCTAAAGGGTTTTTCATAATGTATGATTTTCATCTTGTCCGATCTTTTACCATGCGAATCCCAAGTTCGACCAATTCTTCATGGGTAATGTATGGCTTTTGGTTCTGAATTAATTTTTCAACAACGAGCTTGGCCGTTTTTTGAGCATCTTTCTTGGTCTTGAAAGGTTGCCATCCAACCAGTCCTGGAATATGGTCTTGTTGTATGAACAAGGTGGAATCCAAATAGATGCGATATGTCCAAGTGGAATCTTTGTTTTGTTTGACTTGCGAGTGGATGTATCCATCATTTTGATGCGGTGCCCTTGCACAACCAAGGACAGACAAAATTAATATATATAGAAAAATGGATTTCATATGTGTTTAAAGGTTTGATAGTTAATTGGATGAACGGGTTCAATCATCTTCATCTTCCTCTTGAAAAGGGAAAAACTCCAAGGTATCATCCAAATAAAGGGTGCCTGATTTTCCAGTTGACACGAATGCCTTGCCACCATTGTAAAAACCTACGGCACCTTCTCTAGCCACACCTTCAAATGCTGTTTTTTCTTCCCAGTAATCCCTTGAGGGGTCATATTCCCAAACGCCTATACCACCTTTTCCTGTCGCAAGGTATCCATAGGTCCCTATGTTGAAACCAACGGAGTTACTTCGGGCAATGAAATAATCATCCTCTTCATCGAGATCTAAAAGCGGAATCCATTTTTCGGAAGTGAGGTCAAAAGCCCAAAAGTCGGTCAAATACTGGCCATTGGTCTCCCCGGTACCAAAATAGACTTTGTCCTCTATTCTAAAATAAGTAGCATCCCGTCTTTTGTTTCCACCAAAACCCACCAGTTCTGTCCATTCATCAGCTACAGGGTCATACTTCCAAAAATCCTTTTTGTCATTGTCCCCGTCATACCCTGTGCCCACATACCCGAAAGTATCGGAATTAAATGCAGTGGCACCTCTTCGTGGAGTACCCGCAAACGGCGCAATTGAATCCCAGGAGTTGGTAGCGACATTATATTTGTAAAAGTCGCCCAATTCATTGTCCCCATCATAACCCAGGCCTACATAACCATCGCCATTAAGGGTGAACCCAACGGCTGCACTCCGTTCAATCCCAGGAAAATCGGCAAGCTGCCTCCAAAAATTGCCATCCATGTCATATACCCAAAAATCGTTTAAATAATCGTCCCCATCATAACCGGTTGCCATATACCCTTTGTTGCCCACGGTAAAAGACGCTGCATTCCCTCGTGGGATACCATCAAGGACCGAACGGTCTACCCAGTTTCCCCATTCGTCGTCGTCATCGTCATTGGAACAGGAAATGGTGCCGGTCAATGTAATGCCCGTCACGATAAGTGCGTATACTATAGTTTTTATCTTCATTTCTAAATTTTTAAATTTCATCCTCTTAGTTATGTATGTTGTAGGTTATTCCCATGGAAAGGTAAACGGATGGATCCGAGGCCAAATCATATAATATATTGTTATGGCTATCATTGATGGTAGCAGTGTTATCAATGAGATATCCAATTTTGATTACTGTTTTCCATCGGGACTGTATGTTATAGTGATATCCAATATTTAAATCAAATGCGTATTGTGAAAGCCTTACCGTTCCATAGGGTAGGTTATTAGGTGTGTTTGAAGGTAAGTGGATATTGGTGTATTCTCCGTTAAAAGAGCCCGTGGACATGAGGTAATGTCGCTCATTTATCCTGTAATGTAGTGTTGAATGTGGATAACCGAGTTCAAGGGTTATCTTTTTGGACAAGGACTGTGCATATGAGAAAAAGGGATACAAAAGAGGCCGTTTTCTTAAAACACCGTATCCCAGACCAACTTTTAATTTTTGATATGGGGTGTCTGGACCGAAGCCGATTCCCAAAAAGATTTTTCCCGAATGTTGGAATTCGGAGAAATCCATCGCCTCTTTAAAGTCTGAGGCAAATAAGGATGTAACATTCGCATTTAAATACCATTGTTGGTTCATTTTCCATGATGCACTCCCATTGACACCGATCCTATAGAGTTCATCGGGGTCATCTATGGTATATGTTTTCGGAGTATTGTACAGGCTGAGGTGCTGTTTTCGAAATTCGAATTTCATCCCATAGTCAAGGTTTCCGGTATTCTTCCGTAAATAATAAAAGTCAAGAGTATGTTGCGCCCATGAAAAATTACTTTCTGATGGAACCACTTTGTACATATAATCAAAATTTGTTGTCATTTTTCTGGCTTGAGCTTCTATCCGTATGTTCATTGAAATAAGTGTTAGAATGCTTATCAAAATTTTCCCCACCTGGATTTTTTGATAAAACTAAGGGTGGTTTGGCAGGTAAGGAAAAAAGATAAACCAAATGGGAAAAACTCTCAATGAATAGGGTATTTGACTCAATTACTCGGTATAAATCCCTTCGTATAGGTAATTCTCAGTTTGGTATAAATGATTACTGTGTTGGTTTATAATATTTCACAGAACCATTGCTTTGAGCGTCTTTTGACGAAAGTAATTTTATAATGAAGCATTTGAATTGGATTTTGATACTGACAATACTGTTTGTTGTTTCATGCTCCACGGAGGAACGGGATATACCAACATTGGAAGTAGGGCAGGAGTTTACGGATAAAACGGTTCGATTGATCGAGATCGATACATTTGAAGTGAGAACAAGTACCTTCAAGTTTGACAGTATTGTTACTTCACAAGGAGAACGACTTTTGATTGGTCGATATCTCGATAATTATTTTGGAACCGTAAAAAGTGAAAGTTACATGGAGTTAACAACGGAAGACTACCATGTTCCTGAAGATGCGGAATTGGATAGCATTGCGCTCATAATGGGGTATGACGGTTATTATTACAATGACACCCTGCAATTGTCCCACATCCAAGTCCATAAGTTGTTGGAGGATCTGGAACCTGCCGAGGATAATTTTTATAACACAAGTTCATTGACCTTCGATACCATCCCCTTGGTGACCAAACGCTTTTATCCAGAACCCTTGGGAGGAGACTCCCTTCATATCTCGATTCCAAAATCGTTCGGAGTACCTATTTTTGAATTGATTAAGGAAAAATCTATATCGGATGACAATGATTTTACAGAGCAATTTAAAGGAATTGTCCTACGTCCTTCATCCGATGGGAATTCAAACGTTATTGGATTTACCAATGATTCAGAAAGAACCTATTTACGCTTCTTTTATTCCATTCCAGAAGAATTTAATGATGAGGATGAAGATGATGGAAATGAATTGGTTTTGGATTTTGCCATTACGCCAATCTATGGCCTGAGTTGGTTTAATCGGATTACCAGTGATGTGACCGGCTTGCCCTTGGAGGTACTGGGCGATCAAGAGGACGGTTTATCTTCAAGTAAGGGTGGCGGTCTGACCTTTGTACAATCGGGAACAGGATATGTGACAAGGATTGAATTCCCTACAATTAAAAACATTGGTGATTTGCCGGGTACGGGAACTATTTTGAGTGCGGTACTGGAAATGACCCCTTTGGTTGATTCTTATGATGATATACTCTCTTTAAGTGACTCACTTCAAGTTCATGTGGTCGACCAGAACAATGAACTTTCCCCTTTTCTTCCCAATGGGAACGGTATTGTATATGGACGGTTTGGGGAGACAGATCTGGAATTCGGCGAGCCCATCTACCAGATTCCTGTCACTGGATATATTGAACAGGAACTTGTTGAGGCCCCGGAGATCGACAATGGTTTGATTCTAATGCCGAATGATTTTCAGAACTCCATTGACCGTGTTGTGTTGTATGGCGCTGGATTTACGGATTTTTCACCCAAATTGATTATTACGTACGCGATTTATGATGAATAGGTATTTTCTCTTATTATGGTGTATGCCCTTGATGGTGGTAGGACAAACCAATACAATTACAGCATCGCCCTATTCCCTTTATGGGATCGGGGTCAATACCAAATCAAGTATTGGACGCAATAGTGCCCTAGGTGGCGGTGGATATGCCTTTCAAACCATTGATCAAATCAACAATCACAACCCGGCTTCCTTTGCCACCATCCCGGATAATAATTTTTTGTATGATTTTGGGCTTACGGCGGAGTTGAGTTCCATTTCCAGTAGAGGAAATGAAGAAAAACGGTTGGCAGGGAACATATCCAATCTGGCCATTGCCGCAACCACTGGTGCCAGGTCTGGCTTTGGTCTGACACTGGAACCGTATTCTGATGTCGGGTATGCGCTGATAGGGGTTGAAAGCAATATCGAAGGGTCGTATGATACTTTTATCAGCAATATTTTTGGATCAGGAGGCCTGAACGATTTAAAATTGAACTATGGTTATATTTTAAAAAATCGATTAAGGGTTGGAGTGGGTTTATCATACATTTTTGGAACTATTAAAGAAACCCAACGGATACAATCACAATATAATTCCTTGGAAGTCGAGGATAAAAATAAATATTCAGGTTTCAGGATGGATGTAGGTCTGCAAGGTACGATATCCGATTACCTAAAATTTGGATTTACAGCTAGATTGCCAACAAGTTTAAAGGTCACGCACGATCGTCGTATTTCTAAAAAGGTGAGTTTGACTCCAAAACCGCAAGTTGTTGAAAATACCACTGGCGAGCATTTGCCCAATTTTGATCTTCCCTTGGAATTGGGGCTAGGAATAGTGTACACGCCTAGTTCCTCTTGGGCAATGAATCTTGATTATTCCAGAAATTTTTGGAACACGACCGATCAAAATGATAATATTGGAACCTTTATCGACCAAGAGATATTTGGTGTAGGGATAGAATATGCCATGGATAATCAAAGTATTAACTATTGGAAACGAATAAAGTTTAGGATTGGGGGTAGTTATGATTCAGGTTATTTGGAAGTGTACGATCATATCATAGATGGCTATTCTGTAAGTGGGGGTATCGGAATACCGCTATCGAGGTCAAGTAAGTCTTCCATAAATATATCCTATGGTCGAAGTGAACACGGTGCTTCTCAAGGGATTTTGGTTGAGGAAACACTTAATACGTTTAATATCAACATAAGCCTTGTGGATATCTGGTTTTTGAAACGTAAAATTAATTAACCATGCTCAGTAAACAGGAAAGGACGGATACAGAGAACCATTTAAAACGGATGCTTTGAATCATTGTAAGTTTTGTATTAAATGATTGTTGCTCAACTATTTGTTGATATTTTGACATGCTATATCCGGCTTTTCCAACGAAAGGATTAATTCTGCAGGGTGGAAAAGTAAAGGACCATACTCAGAAAGCATGGTCCTTTGAAGGCATCGTGAGTAAAAAAAGTTTACCTGAATTGTCACTTATAAAATTTACTGTGTATTATAAAATTCAACTTTTCCCACAGCAAGCCTATTCGGATAATTTTACCAATGAAAGGGCTGCAATTGCCATGACCAAATCCCTGACAGCGACGTCAAACTGATTGCCGGTCACAATCAAGATTGCAGCGATCAAGGTCAACCAGGTTGCAACTATAATACCGCCGATAATCGGCCGTAACAAAACAATTATCCCAGCGGCAATCTCGACCACTCCGATAATGCCCATAAAAATTCCTATATCCACGGGCAATGCTTCAATAAGACCGGTTGACATATATTGGGACCAATCCGTCAATAAATTCGTGAACTTGTCCAGTCCAGCTACGATTGGAACAATTCCAAAGGTATATTTCAATAAATTTTGTACTTTTTTTACGTTGGAAAGAATCATAATCTTACTATTTATTGTGAGCCCTTTAGATGCAAATGTCCAGGGTAGGTTACAATAATTATGATGTAAGTCTTTGCATTTTTATTTTTTCCGAGATATTAATTCAGTTCCAGACCCTTTATCCTCTTTAGGACCAATTCCACCATTCGATCACATTTGTGGTTGCCAAACTCAAATATATTCTTAGTGTTTGTGGTAGTGAAGATATAATCCTTGATCATGTTCCTTGCCCTGAACAGTCGCACTTTTACATTGCTGATGGTCAGATCAAGGCTTTTCGATATTTCAGGAATTTCCATTCCCTCCACCTCTCTGAGGATAAAGATGATCTTGTACTTTTGGGGAAGGGTATCGACCGCTTTTTCTATAAAAGCCGCTGATTCTCTGTAAATGGTATTGTTTTCTGGATTCATGAATGAAGTATCTGCAATTTGAAGAACACCGGATTCATATTCAAGGGCCGTCGTTCTATGATTTTTCAGTTTTCGTTTTCGTTGTAAGGCCTCATTGATTCCTATCCGTACCAACCATGTCGAAAAAGTCGATTCATTTTTGAATTGATACAATTTTTGATAGGCCTTTATATACGCATCCTGCATAATGTCCTCTACATCGGTATCCTGATTGAAATAGCTCCGTACGGTACGAAATAAAAGTTCGTTGTGTCTCCTCATTAGGATTTCAAATAATTCTGTCTCCCCGTTCAATACTTTTTCCACGATCACATGGTCCGGTAGTATTTTTTGGGATTGGATTGGATTGTTCTTGCTTGCCACCATGGTGTTCCTTTTTTAATTGGGCTACGTCCATTGGATGCATTAAATCCTTCTTGGTTACAAAATTTGTAACCGCTTCTTACAATAATCATCTAATCGGAGGAACTGGACTTTTCTCGTTCTAACGGCCCGGTTCCAAAATGGAAGATTGGAAAAATGCCATCGTACCGCAACTGTCAAGGTACAAAATTGGCTTTAAATATAATTATCATGGGATTTTTAGTAAAAATCATCAAAAAGGAGTGGTTAACTCACAATGTGGTACAGTTCGTCTTGGAAAGACTAAAAGAATTTCAGTGTTCCATAGGTGATGCGGTGGATATCATATTAGATCCTGGCGGGCCGATGCAACGGTCGGCACCCTTTACCTTGACCAATCTGCCCGATTCAAAGGTTCTGGAACTGATTATTAAGGTCTACCTTAATCGAGAAGGCTTTACGGCTGCCCTTTCCAAAAAGGAAATTGGAGATGTGTTGGAAATAGGTGAAGCATGGAAGTCCTTTGAATACCTGGGTCAGGGAACGTTCATTGCGGCCGGGTCCGGTATTACGCCCTTTATCCCCATGATCAAGGAGGCCAAAAAGCAAGGAACCCTATCTGAACATAAATTGATCTATGCCAATCGGAACTTAGAGGACATTATCCTTAAAAATGAACTCGAGGAGTTATTGGGACTTCATTTTTGCAATATCCTGAGCAAAGAACGGGCAGCGGGATATGCACATGGAAGAATAGATAGAAAATACCTGAGTTCCAGAGGCATTAAACCCGATCAATATTTTTATGTGTGCGGGCCTGATACATTCTCCCAAAGCATAAAGAACATTTTAATGAATCTTGGCGTCAAAGAGCGCAAAATACAAATAGGATATTAATGAAGGATAGTAAACCTGATCAGACCGGAGCCGGTACCATGGCCCAGGTCGATGGTGCGTTGTGCAATGGAGAGACCTGCCAACATCAAAGGAATAAAGATAGAATGACCAAAATTGCCCATCATTTTGGTAGCATAATGGAGGTACTCGGGCTGGACTTGGATGACCCTAGCTTAAAGGATACTCCGGCACGGGTCGCAAAAATGTTTGTTAATGAAGCTTTTGTCGGTTTGGATGAGACCCAATTTCCCGAAGTGTCCTTTTTTGATAATACCTACAACTTTGACGAAATGGTGGTTGTCAACGACATTAGTTTTTATTCCTATTGCGAGCACCACTTTGTGCCCTTTTTCGGAAAGGTGAATGTCGCATATTTTCCGAATAAACGGGTCATTGGGCTTTCCAAGATCAATAGGATCGTGGATTTTATAGGTAGAAAGCCACAGGTCCAGGAAAAATTGACCAGAGAAATCACGGAGACCTTATCCGCCCTCTTGGGCACCAAGCATGTGGCCGTATTTGTCGAGGCCAACCATCTCTGCGTGGCCTCCAGGGGCATTAAAGACCATAACAGTCATACAAAGACGGGAAGTTATCTGGGAAAATTCAAAAATGAATCGACTAAAAAAGAGTTCATTTCGACTTTCCAATAATTTTTTGTAACCGCATTCGCCCGTTTGCATCCAATGGGTGTATTAACAAATAAAAAACAATAAAATGAAAAAAGCTTTTAGCCTAGTGGTTATCGCGATGATGGGCGTTCTTGCCTTTGGGCAGCAAACCCCGTTGATGGACACAGAGGTGGCGTCAGTGGCCGTTGTGGCGAACCAAATTGATATCGATTATGCACAGATAGCTTTGGAAAAGTCCAATAACAAGGAAATATTGGATTTTGCCAACAGAATGGTCAAGGTGGATAAGCCGGGTAAAGTGACCCACCTTCGCCGGATGAAACTGACCAGGGTAAACGAACTGCCTAGATTTGATCTATCCTTGGGTTAAACTTAGTTTTTATTTTTCAATTTTCTTCTCAT